>k87-103438_pt1 | contig 15568 bp, 12 predicted proteins | sample MGYA00084031_6733416 | MGnify analysis MGYA00084031
ACCTGGAGCTGGGCACCGACCCGCTGCTGCCCGAGGTGGCGTGGTCGTGGCTGACCGAGGCGCTTGACGTGCGGGGGGTCCGGCGGCGCGAGCCCAGCGGCACGGTGACGCGTGCGGGCTCGGCGTTCTTCGGCGGCCTGGCCGGGCAGCCGCCGCGCGCGGAGCTGGAGCTGCGGGCGTCGTGGACGCCGGTCGATCCCGATGAGGCCGGGGCGCACCTGCTGGCGTGGTGCGGGCTGCTGGCCCACTGCGCCGGGCTGCCGCCCGAGTTCCCCGGGGACGGTGACGGTGCCGCCGCGGTGACGGCGCTGCCGCGCCGCCGGGGGCCGCGGCCTGCGTGACGCGGGCGTGATCTAGATGACGAATCACCGGTTCGTGATCGTTTTCTAAAGGCCCGGGGTTCTCCTGCCGAAGGATTCAGTGACCCTTCCATCCGGATCACCCCGACTTATGACCATAAGTCGGCTATGTCCCCGCTCCCCACTCTCAGGAGGCCCGGTGTCTGTTCTTCTAGAGCACCCCACAAGCCTGGTCGCCTACCGCCCCAACAAGCCGACCGCCATGGTCGTCGTGGCCGACCCTCGCGTCCGCTCCACCGTCACGCGCCACCTGTGGGCGCTCGGCGTGCGGGACGTGATCGAGGCGTCGTCCATCGCGGAGGCCCGCCCCCGAGTCGCCACCCCCCGGGACATCTGCGTCGCCGAGGTCCACCTGCCCGACGGCTCCGGGCTGACCCTGCTGTCCGAGACCCGGGCCGCGGGCTGGCCCAACGGGCTCGCTCTCTCCGCCGCCGACGACATCTCCGCCGTGCGGAACGCCCTGGCCGGCGGCGTCAAGGGGTACGTCGTCACCGGCACCCGCAACTCCCTGGGCCCGCCCGTCCGTCACGGCGCCGCCCACATCGGTGCCGCCGCCCGCATGCACCGGCGCCAGCCGGGCGCCCCGGCGCACCAGGGCGGGTACCGGGAGCTGTCGGGCCGGGAGGTCGAGGTGCTCCGGCTGGTGGCGGAGGGCCAGTCGAACAAGGCCATCGGCGTCTCCATGGGGCTGTCCGCGCTCACCGTCAAGAGCCACCTGGCCCGCATCGCCCGCAAGCTCGGCACGGGCGACCGGGCCGGCATGGTCGCCGTCGCCCTGCGCACCGGCATCATCCACTAGCACCATCCCACGAGCACCATCCGTCAGCCCGGCTCACGGGCACGGTTCCTCAGCTGAACAGGTCATCAGCACCTCGCCTGCTCCGGCGCATGGCCACGGGTTTCTCAGCCCGTGGCCGCTTCGCGTGCCAGGGCGGTCAGCCGGGATATGGCCCGGTAGTACTTCTTGCGGTAGCCGCCCCGCAGCATGTCCTCGCTGAACAGGCGGTCGAACGGCACCCCCGAGGCCAGCACCGGGATCTCCCGGTCGTACAGCCGGTCGGCCAGCACCACCAGCCGCAGCGCCGTCGCCTGGTCCCGCACCGGCTCCACGCCGGTCAGGCACACCGCGGCCACGCCCTCGCACAGCGCGCCGTACCGGCTGGGATGGACCCGCGACAGGTGGGTGAGCAGCGCGGGGAAGGAGTCGAGCGAGGCGCCGGGAAGCCGGTGCGCCGCGGCGGTCACGTCCTCCTCGGGCGGCGGCTCGGGCGCCTCCGGCAGCCCGCGGTGGCGGTAGTCCTCGCCGTCGATCCGCAGCGTCGTGAAGTGGGCGGCCAGCCCCTGGATCTCGCGCAGGAAGTCGGCGGCGGCGAAGCGGCCCTCGCCGAGCCTGCCGGGCAGCGTGTTGGACGTGGCCGCCAGGGCGACGCCCGCCTCGACGAGCCGGGACAGCAGCGAGGACACCAGCACCGTGTCGCCGGGATCGTCCAGCTCGAACTCGTCGATGCACAGCAGCCGGTGCTCCGAGAGCGTCTGCACGGTCCGGGCGAAGCCCAGGGCGCCGGCCAGGTTCGTCAGCTCCACGAACGTGCAGAACGCCTTGCGTGCGGGCGGCGCGGGCGCCGCGTGCCACAGCGACGCCAGCAGGTGCGTCTTACCGACGCCGTAGCCGCCGTCGAGGTACACCCCCCGCCGCGCGGGTGCGGCGGCCGCGCGCCGCCGCCACGGCAGCCCCCGGCCGGCCCGGCCGCCGCCGCGCGCGGGGGCACCGAGCCCGGCGGCGAAGCCGCGCAGCGCCTCCACCGCCTCGCGCTGGCTGGGCTGCCCGGGGTCGGGCACGTAGGTGTCGAAGCGCACCGCGTCGAAGCGCGGCGGCGGCGCCAGCTCCGCGACCAGGCGCTCGGCAGGCACGTCGGGCACCCGGTCGCACAGCGACAGGGGAGCGGCGAGGGGGGCGGCGGCTGACACGGTGTCCCACTGTAAGCCCGCCCGGCGTGTGCCACACTGCGCCCCATGCGACGCCTGTATCCCCCGCCCGCCACCGCGGACAGCGCCGAGGACCGCGAGTGGACCCTGGCCGAACTGGCCGAGGCGTACGCCTACCCGGACCCGAGGCCCGGCGGCGCGGCGGACCGGACGGCCTGGCTGCGCGCCAACATGGTCGCTTCGGCCGACGGCGCCGCGCATCACGGCGGGCGCTCTCAGCCGCTGTCCGGCGCCGCCGACATGCGCGTCTTCGGGGTGCTGCGGGCGCTGGCCGACGTCATCGTCGTGGGCGCGGAAACGGTCCGGCGCGAGGAGTACCGGCCGGCCAAGCGGCGCGCGGACTTCGCGGCCCGGCGCGCGCGGGACGGCCAGGCGCCCGTGGCCGCCATCGCCGTCGTCTCCGCCAGCCTGCGCCTCGACTTCGGCGCGCCGCTGTTCACCTCGCCGCTTGTCCCCACCCTGGTGCTGACCGGCGGTGACGCGCCCGGGGCCGGTGTGGCCGCCGCCCGGGCGGCGGGCGCCGAGGTGGTGGTGGCGGGGGAGGGCTCCGCCGTCGATCCGCTGCGTGCCAAGCGGGAGCTGGCCGCGCGCGGGTACACCCGGATGCTGACCGAGGGCGGCCCGCGGCTGCTCGCGCAGTTCGCCGCCGCGGGCGCGCTGGACGAGCTGTGCCTGACCACGTCCCCCCGGCTGGCGGCCGGTACGGCCGAGCGGGTGATGCACGGGCCCGGCCTGCCGGTGCCGCAGGAGCTGGCGCTCACCAGTCTGCTGGAGGACGCCGGCTTCCTGTTCGCCCGGTACCAGCGGGCATGACAGCGGCCGGAATATCACCTTCCGCTTATCCTGATGCGGGCGGACGCGCGTGCGGCGCACGGCTCCCCGTCATCGCGGGAAGTATGGTTTCTGCCGGGGTTCGCGGGACCCGGCCCGACGAAGGGCTCTCGCCGTGATCACGACAGTTCTCATGATCGAAAAACCCCTGGCGCCCACAGACGTGGAGCTGGTCACCACCCTGCACGGCGAGGATCGGCAGTCCTTCGTGGTGCTTCTGCGTCCGCGCGGCGACCAGGACCGGCTGCTGCGCGCGCTGGACGACGTCGCACTGGGGGAGTTCGGCGAGGCGGTCCGGGAGACGCGCGAGCCGGAGGAGCACGACGGGCGGGAGGCGGACCAGCGCGCCCTCGACCACTCGGTGCGCGCCCTGCGCGCGGCCGGTGCCGACGCGGCCGGGCGCCTCCTCGGCGACGACCCGATCGGCGAGCTGTCGGCCGTCGTGAAGGAGACCGGCGCCGACGAGGTGATCGTCCTGACCGCGCCGCACTACGTCGAGGAGCTGTTCCACCGCGACTGGGCCTCCCGCGCGCGCCACCGGACGGGCGTCCCGGTGCTGAAGCTGTTCGCCCACGCCGAATAGCGCGGGAGCGGCCCCGCCGGGTGCGACAATCGTCGGGCCACGCTTCGACCAGGGAGAAACACGCATGACACCGGCGCACCCGGCCGCCCCGCCCATGGGCGGCGCCATGGCACGGCCCCACCTCATCGGTATCGGCGGGGCCGGCATGTCGGGCATCGCGAAGATCCTCGCCCAGCGCGGCGCGCGCGTCGCGGGCAGCGACGCGCGCGACTCGCGGACGGCCGCCGCGCTGCGCGCCCTGGGCGCCCGCGTCGACATCGGCCACGACGCCGCGCACCTGGCGGCCGATGCCAGCTGCGTGATCGTCTCCAGCGCCATCCGGGACACCAACCCGGAGCTGGCCGAGGCCCGGCGCCGCGGCCTGCCCGTGATCCACCGCTCCGAGGCGCTGGCCGCGCTGATGGCGGACAAGCGGGCCATCGCGGTGGCCGGCACACACGGCAAGACCACCACGACCTCCATGCTCGCCGTCGCGCTGCGCACGCTCGGCCTGGCCCCGTCCTACGCGATCGGCGGCGACCTCGATGTCCCCGGCTCCAACGCGGAGCACGGTGACGGCGAGCTGTTCGTGGCGGAGGCGGACGAGAGCGACCGCAGCTTCCACCGCTACGCGCCCGAGGTCGCGGTCATCCTCAACGCCGAGCTGGACCACCACGCGCACTACGCGTCGCTGGAGGAGGTCTACGAGTCCTTCGAGACCTTCGCCGGCCGGATCGTGCCCGGCGGCACGCTGGTGACCAATGCCGACCAGGCCGGAGCCAGGGAGCTGGCCCGTCGCATCGGCGCCAGCGCGGCCGGGCCGCGCCTGCTGACCTACGGCGAGTCACCCGGCGCCGACGTGCGCATCACCCGCGTCGAGCCGCGCGGCCTCACCAGCGAGGTCACCGTGCTGCTGCGCGGCGAGGAGCTGACCATCCCGGTGTCTGTGCCCGGCCGGCACTACGCGCACAACGCGGTGGCCGCGCTCGCGGCGGGCGTGGCGGCGGGCGTGCCCGCCGACGGCCTGGCCAAGGCGCTGGGCACCTACACCGGCGTGCGGCGGCGGCTGACACCGGTGGGGGAGGAGCGCGGGGTGCGGGTCGTCGACTCCTACGCCCACCACCCCACCGAGATGGCCGCCGACATCGAGGCCATGCGGGACGCCGCCGGCGAGGGCCGGGTGCTGGTCGTCTTCCAGCCGCACCTCTTCAGCCGCACCCGGGAGCTGGGTGCCGAGATGGGCCGGGCCCTGGCGCTGGCGGACGCCTGCCTCGTGCTGGACATCTACCCGGCCCGCGAGGACCCGCTCCCCGGCGTGACCAGCGAGCTGGTCGCGGACGCCGCCCGCAGCAGCGGCGCCCGGGTGCTCCCCGGTTCCGCGCTCGCCGAGGCGCCTGGAATCCTGGCGGGAATGGCGCGCCGCGGTGACCTGGTTGTCACCATGGGCGCGGGCGACGTGACCGAGCTCGGGCCCCGGATCCTGGCCCGCCTGGCGGCGGAGCCGGGAACCGACCGGACAGCGTGAAGGAGACAGTGATGGCGTACCGGGTGCAGAAGACCGAAGAGGAGTGGCGCGAGCAGCTCAGCCCGGAGGAGTACCGCGTGCTGCGGCAGGCGGGCACCGAGCCCGCCTTCACCGGTGAGTACACAGACACCAAGACGCCTGGCGTGTACCACTGCCGGGCCTGCGGGGCGGAGCTGTTCCGGTCCGAGACGAAGTTCGAGTCGCACTGCGGCTGGCCGTCGTTCTACGACCCGGCGGACAGCGACGCCGTCGAGACCCGCCCCGACTACTCGCTGCCGGGCCGTCCGCGCACCGAGGTGCTCTGCGCCACCTGCGGCTCGCACCTCGGCCACGTTTTCGAGGGCGAGGGCTACGACACGCCGACGGACCTGCGGTACTGCATCAACTCGATCGCGGTCCGGCTCGAGGAGCGCTGACCGGCGGCGATCCGGCGGCGGGCGGCGGGTGAGCGCCGCACGAGGGGGGTCCGCCAGACCGGCCGGACAAGCGTGGAGGGGACGATACGGGGATGCTGAGCACCCTGCCCGCGTTCCTCGCCGCCTGCCTGCTGATCGCCGCGTCGCCGGGGCCGAGCACCATCCTGATCATCCGCAACGCGCTGCGGGGCCGCCGCGCCGGGATGATGACGGTCCTCGGCAACGAGACCGGCGTGTTCGTGTGGGGGCTGTGCGCGGCCCTCGGCCTGACCACCCTGCTCCAGGCCTCGCGGCTCGCCTATGACGGTATGCGGATCGCGGGCGTGGCGGTGCTCGTCGGCTTCGGCGTGCACACGCTGCGCCAGGCCCGGCGCGCGGACGGGGCGGATCTGGCCGGCGCCGCGGCGGACGCGGCGCCGCGGCCCTGGCGGGCCTACCGCTCCGGGCTGCTGCTGAACCTGGCTAACCCGAAGGCCGGGGTCTTCGCTATGGCCTTCCTGCCGCAGTTCGTGCCGCCGTCGGTGCCCGCGGGAGTGCCGCACTTCGCCGCGATGACCGCGCTGGCAGGCGTCTGGGCGGTGTTCGAGACCGGCTACTACGCCGCGTACGTCTGGGGCGTGGGCCGGCTGCGGCGGGTGCTGGAGCGCCCCGGCGCGCGCCGCCGCCTGGAGCGGATATCCGGCTGCGTCCTCATCGCCCTGGGCGTCGGCCTGGCGGTCGAGTCCTGACCGGCTCCCGCAGCAGCACGGCCGCTGACAGCGGCGGCAGCCGCAGCCGCCCGTCGCCGCCAGGCGGGTCACAGCGGCAGGTAGCGGCCAGCGGCGTGTACCGCCCCGGGGCCAGCCGGGCGGCCGTGGTGTGGCCGGCCGCCACGTTGACGGCGACGACCAGCGGGCCGGAGCGGACGGCCAGCCAGCCCTCGCGCTCGTCATGGCGCACCTCCACGTCCGCCAGCCGCAGGTCCGGCGGCAGATGGGCGCGCCGGGCTGCGATCAGGCGGCGGTGCCAGCCGAGCATCCGGTTCCCGGCGGGGTCCGCGGGCCAGCGCAGGCAGGAGCGCTCGCGTGTCGCCGGGTCCTGCGGGTCGGGGATGTCCCCGGCGCGCCAGCCGTGCCCGGCGAACTCCCGCCGCCGCCCCTCGCTCACCGCCCGCGCGAGCGCCGGGTCCTGGTGGTCGGTGAAGTACTGCCAGGGCGTCGTGGCGCCCCACTCCTCGCCCATGAAGAGCATCGGCGTGAACGGCCCGCACAGCACCAGCGCCGCTGCCAGCGCCGCCCGCTGCTGGCCGGCCAGCGCGGCCAGCCGGTCGCCGAGCGCGCGGTTGCCGATCTGGTCGTGGGTCTGGGCGTAGCCGACGAACCGTCCCGCCGCCGTGGCGTCGCGGTCGGGCGCACGGCCGTGGGCGCGGCCCCGGAAGGAGGAGTAGCCGCCGTCGTGGAAGAACGCCCCGGTGAGGGTCTTGGCCAGGGCGGCGAGCGGGCGCTGGGCGAAGTCGGCGTAGTAGCCCTGGGACTCGCCGGTCAGCGCGGCGTGGAGCGCGTGGTGGAAGTCGTCGTTCCACTGCGCGGCCAGCCCCATGCCGCCTTCGGCGCGGGGCGCGGTCGTGGCGGGGTCGTTCTGGTCGGACTCGGCGATCAGGAAGAGCGGGCGGCCCAGCTCGGCGGCCAGGTCGTCCACGGCCCGTGACAGCTCCGCCAGGAAGTGCGGCTCGCTGTCGTCGCACAGGGCGTGCACGGCGTCGAGCCGCAGGCCGTCGAGCCGGTAGTCGCGCAGGAACGCCAGGGCGCTGCCGGTGAAGTAGGCGCGCACCTCGGCGGCGTCGGGCCCGTCGAGGTTGACTGCCCAGCCCCAGGGAGTGTGGTGGCGGTCGGTGAAGTAGGGGCCGAACTCTGCCAGCCGGTTCTCCCACGGGCCCAGGTGGTTGTGGACCACGTCCAGCACCACACCCAGGCCGTGGCCGTGCGCCGCGTCCACGAAGCGCTGGAGTCCCTCGGGGCCGCCGTACGGCTCGTGCACCGCCCAGGGCGCGACCCCGTCGTAGCCCCAGCCGTGCCGGCCGGGGAACGGGCAGACCGGCATCAGCTGGACGTGGCTGACGCCGAGGGCAGCCAGGTGGCCCAGGCGCGCCGCCGCCGCGTCGAAGGTGCCCTCGCGCGTGAACGTGCCGACGTGGAGCTCGTACAGCACGGTGTCCGCCCCCAGCCCCCGCCCGGCCCAGGGGTGGCGCCAGCGGTACGCGCCGAGCGCGGTGACCGCGCCGGGGCGTCCCGGCCCCTCCGGCAGCCGGCGCGCCCGGGGGTCGGGACGGACCGGGCCGCCGTCGAGCGAGAAGCCGTACCGGTCGCCGGGCGCGGCGGGCTCCTCAGCGCGCCACCAGCCAGCGCGCGCCGGGTCGGGGCGCATCGCCACCGCTCGGCCCGCGAGGTGGAGCGTGACGCGCTCCGCACGCGGCGCCCAGACCGAGAACGGCGTCACGGACGGGCTGGGTGCTGTCATGTGGTCATGGTTCCACCGCCCCGCGCGACGTGGGGGCGCCGCGCGGGACGGTGGGCAAGGACGGAATCCGGCCTGCCACCCAAGCGGGGGCTGGGAGGTGGGGCAGCAGGCCGGAAATCCGGAACCGCTCAGCCGGCCAGGGCGGCCTGCCGTGCGGGGCCGGAGGCCCAGGGCGGGGCGGCGGCCCCGCCGCGCGTGCGACGGCTCGTACGGGCGTCACGGCGCGCTGGCTCCGCGGCCTCCGGGGGCACCTCACGGGCCGTCACGGGAAAGGACGGGCGCGCCGGGACCGCCCGGACGGCGGCGGAACTGCGCGGCCATGCCCGCCGCGGTGGGTGGTCACGCATCGCGCTGTGTCCCTTCCGGCCGTGATGAGGTGGGGGATGACCCATGAGGCGGTGGGAGCGCTCCCACCACGAGGGACCGTAACCCTGCCGACGCACTGCTGTAAAGACTCCTGACGCAACGGCAGCACGATCCCGTCGCCGGTGCCCTCGCCCGGCGCGGGTCCGCGCGCGGCTGGCAGGACGACAGGCGGCGGAGCCGGTCCGGCCGTGCCGCCCGCGCGTCGCCCGCCGTGACGTGGCCGGAACCGCGCGGTGGGCCCGCCGGTGACGGCCCGTCGCCGCGGGCGAGGGCGCGGCAGCTGGTGGACGGCAGGCCCGCAAGGGGATCAGAGGGGGGTCAGCGCCGCTCGTCCCGGACCAGCAGCGCCACCGGGCCGTCGGCGAACAGCTCTGCCAGCCGTGCCTTCTTCGCCACCGCACGGCCCGTCAGCACATCGCGCCAGCCCTCGGCGTCCGGCAGCGGCAGGTGGGTGCCGGCCCAGCCGCCCGACTCCGCCAGGCGGCGCGGCAGCCGGGTGACGGCCGTGATCACCCGCCCGGCGCGGGCGAACGCCAGGCAGTGCGCCGCGGCGGGTCCCTCCGCCGGAAGCGGCTGGTAGCCGCCGCGCGGGCCGAACCACCCGGGGTGTTCCCGCCGCAGCCGCAGCGCCGCCGCCGTCACCCGCAGCTTCTCCGCCGGCAGGTCGTACGCGGGCGGTGCCCCGCCGCCCTCGGTGACCGCGCCCGGCGCCTGAGCGTCCAGCGCGGCGAGCGCGGCGACCGGCAGCTGCGGCAGCCGGCGGTTGTCGGGGTCCACCAGCGCGAGATAGCGGGTCTCGCTGCCCCAGTACACGTCCGGCACGCCGGGCATCGTCAGGTGCAGCAGCGCCGCCCCGAGCGTGGCGGCCCGCACCCGCGGCGCCAGCGCCCGGCGGAACTCGCGCAGCGCGTACGGCTGCCGCCCCGGCCCGGCCAGCACGAACCGCTCGACCGCCGCCTCGTAGGCCGTATCGCGCTCCGTCCAGGAGGTGTGCAGCCCCGCTTCCCGCGCCGCCTTGAGCACCGCGGCCAGCAGCCGCTCGTGGTCCGGCTCGCCGAGCCCCAGCGCCGTCTGCCAGGCCGCCCACGCCAGGTGCGGGTCAGGGGCCCGCACGCCCGCGCGCGCGGTCTCCTCGGTCAGCCGCGCCACCAGATCCGCCCAGTCGTGAGGATGCTCGCTCAGCGCCGCGAGCACCGCCCGCACGTCACCGCTGCGCTTGGTGTCGTGCGTGGTCAGCACCGTGCCGGTGCGCGGCCAGTCCCGCTGCACGCGGGCGCAGAACGCGTGGAACGTCTCCGGCGGCAGCGCCGGCCGGCCCGGGTCGCCGCCGACCTCGGCGGCCGACAGCAGCGGCACGTACCGGTAACACGCGGTGTCCTCCACGGCCTTGGCGCGCACCGCCGAGGCGACCTGCGCGAACCGCACCCGCACATCCGTCAGGTCGCCGCCCTCGCCGAAGCGTCCGAGCACCAGGTCCCGCACGGTGTCCACGGCCGCCGCCTCCTCGCCGGACTCGAACCCGGCCCGCGCCGCGGCGGCGGCCGTCTCCAGCATGGCCTCGTCCACCGGCGAGGGAGGCGAGGAGGCCTCGACATAGGGCCGGTACACCGGCAGCCGCACCAGCAGCTCCGTCAGCGCCGTGCGCAGTGCCCAGGGCGCGTGGTCCCGCAGCCGCAGCCCGGGATCGGCGGCGCAGACGCGTTCCGCCGCGCGGGCCAGGCGGCTGGTCTCGGCGGCCAGCTCGTGGGTGACCACCTTGTACGCGGCGCGCAGGACGGTGGCGTCCCATTCGCCGCCGTGGTCGGGCGGGGCGCCGGTGAACGCCCGGTAATGCTCGGTCAGCTCCGCACAGCCCTGCGGGTCGTGGAAGACCCCGTCGATGTGGCGCAGCGCGTCGTATCCGGTGGTGCCCGCCACCGGCCACGCGGCGGGCAGCTGCTCACCCGCGCCGAGGATCTTCTCCGTCACGATCCAGGCCCCGTCCGCCCGTTCCCGCAGCCGCCGCAGATAGCCGCCGGGGTCGGCGAGGCCGTCGGGGTGGTCCACGCGCAGGCCCTCGATCACCCCCTCCGCCAGCAGCCGCAGCATGGTCGCGTGCGTGGCCTCGAACACCTCCGGATCCTCCACCCGCAGCCCGATCAGGCCGGAGACGGTGAAGAAGCGGCGGTAGTTGAGCTCGGTCCGCGCCAGGCGCCACCAGGCCAGCCGGTAGTGCTGCGCCTCCAGCAGCGCGGGCAGCGGCAGGCCGGCCGTGCCCGCCGCGAGCGGGAAGCGGTGCTCGCCGTAGCACAGCGCCCCGTCCTCGACCGTCAGCGCCGGCAGCTCGTCCGCGAGCGGGCCGCCGAGCACCGGCAGCAGCACCCGGCCGCCGCCGGCCTCCCAGTCGATGTCAAACCAGCGGGCGAACCGCGATGCCCGCCCGTCCCGCAGCACCTCCCACAGCGGCCGGTTCAGCTCGGTGCGCGCGGGCACCGCCATGTGGTTGGGCACAATGTCGGCGATCAGGCCCAGGCCATGCGCCCGGGCCGTCCGCGACAGCCGCCGCAGCCCCTCCTCGCCGCCCAGCTCCTGGCGCACCCGGCCGTGGTCGGTGACGTCGTAGCCGTGCGCGGAGCCGGGCACCGCTTCCAGCACCGGTGACAGGTGCAGGTGGCTGACGCCCAGGGAAGCCGCGTAGGGGACGATCTCCTCAGCCGCCGCGAAGGGGAATGCGGGCTGCAGCTGCACGCGGTAGGTGGCGGTGGGCATGCGGTGCGCAGGCGTCATGGGAACCCTCTGCCCCGGCAGCCGCGCGGGCAAGCGCGGCACGGCCGGGCCTCGGCCGGTACATCATGGCGGACCGGGCTGCACGCCCGGGGGGAGCCGCAGTAGTCTTCCTTGATCCATCAGCGGGGCGGAAGGCGGTGCGGTTGGTGAGCTCTTCGGAGCTGGAGCTGCCCTCGGGCAACGGGGGCGACGCCACCGAGCCTCCCGAAGAGGGGGCGCTCCCGGCCGGGGCGGTCTCGGTGCCGAGACCGGTCGAGATCGGCGTGGACCTGGAATGGAGCGCCGAGGACTGGTCGGAGGTCCGTACCCGCGTCGAGCGCGCGGGCCGGGCGTACGTCTGGCTCAACCTGGTCGAGCAGCGGCTGCGCGCCGTCGTGGGAGCGGTGCTGCGGCCGGTGTACGAGCCGCTGCACGGCGCGGAGTGGGAGATCGCGGCGGCGGGCCCGACCGGGCAGGAGTGGGTGCAGCGCGCCGCGGCGCTGCGCGAGGTGAGCCGGCGCAAGGGGCACGTGCTCGATCCGGCCGACGACACCGTGCTCTCCTTCCTGACGCTCCCGCAGCTGCGTGAACTCATGGTGCAGCACTGGCCCTGCTTCGCGCCGTATTTGGACAACCGCCGCGAGGTGGAGCTGACCCTGGATGAGCTGGAGGTGGCGCGCGCCGCCGTCAGCCGCAACCGGGGCCTGAGCCGGGCCGTGCTGGAGCAGGCCGAGCGCGCCTGTGCGCGGCTGCTGCGGCTGCTGGACTCCGGCGCCGCCCCGCCGTCGGCCGGGCGGCTGCCCGCCGACGTCCTGGAACATCTGGTGGGCGACAGGTTCACCGACGTGGCGGGCGTCCATCCCGACCGGGTGCGGCTCCAGCGCCACCTGCCCGCCGACGAGCTGTTCGGTGACGCCCGGCGGCTGGACGCCATGGGGATAGGGCTGGGCCTGCTGGTGCAGAACTTCCCCGGCCGCCGCCTCGTCCGGCTGGCGGACGCCGGGTGCCGGGTGCGGCTGCTGTTCCTCAACCCGGCGAGCGGCGCGATGCGGCGGCGCGAGCGGGAACTGGGGCTCAAGCGCGGAGAGCTGGGGCGTTCGGTGGAGACGGCCATCCTGCACGTGCGGCGAGTGCGGAGCCGGGTGCGCGACCCGGAGGCGTTCGAGATCCACGTCTACGACGACACCCCGCGCTTCAGCGCCTACTTCGTCGACGCCGACGGACCGGACGGGGTGGCGGTCGTGCAGTCCTACCTGCGGCGCACCCGCGGCATGGAGACGCCGGCCTTCGTACTGCGGCGCAGCGGCCGTGATCTGCTGAAGGACGACCGCCACGGCGAGCAGGGGCTGTTCGATATCTACCGCGACGAGTTCGAGTGGACGTGGGAGCGGTCGCGGGCGGTGTCCTGACCCCGGCGGCACACCCGCGGGGTGAGACCCTTATCGCGCACGGAACCCGTGCCACCGGAAGGTGTCGGCCATCCGCCCGGTAAATCCGAGCCGTTACCGCGTGGTTACTGGGGCAGGTGGCCCGGGGGAGGCTTGCCGGGTGTCCCCGCTGATGCCACCGTGGGAGCACCGGTAGGTTACGGCAGGTTGACGTGTGCGAACGCCCGGGGCTGGAGGAGCGGAGCCGTGGACTGGTGGATGGCGTTGTCCGGCCTGTTCGTTGGCGTGGTCGTCGGCATGACCGGCATGGGCGGCGGGGCGCTGATGACCCCCATCCTCGTCCTCTTCTTTGACGTCCCGCCCCTGGCCGCGGTCTCCAACGACCTCGTCGCCTCCGCCGTCATGAAGCCCGTGGGCGCGGGTGTGCACCTGCGCCGGGGCACGGTGAACAGACGGCTCGTCTTCTGGCTGGTGCTGGGCTCCGTTCCCTCGGCCTTCGCCGGCGTGCTCATCGCCCGCGCTCTCGGAGACGGCGCGGAGGTCCAGGACATCATCAAGACCGCCCTCGGCGTGGCGCTGCTGCTGGCCGCCGCGTCCATGGTGGTCAAGGCCTATCTCCAGCTGCGCGAGCGTGCCCAGGGCGGCAGGGCGCAGGACGACGATGCGCTGTCCATCAGGGTCAGGCCGGTGCCCACGATGCTGGTCGGGGTGGCCGGCGGCATCGTCGTCGGCCTGACGTCCGTCGGCTCGGGCTCCCTGATGATCATTGCGCTGCTGCTGCTGTACCCGACGCTGAAGGCCGGCTCGCTCGTCGGCACGGACCTGGTGCAGGCCGTGCCGCTGGTCTGTTCCGCCGCCATCGCGCACATCCTCTTCGGAGACTTCGAGTTCGGCATGACCGGCACCCTGCTCCTGGGCTCCCTGCCCGGCGTCTACCTCGGCGCCCGCCTCTCCTCCCAGGTCTCCGGCGGGCTGGTGCGCCGCGCGCTCACGCTCGTGCTGCTCGCCTCCGGGCTCCAGATGCTGCACGTACCGCTGGGTGTCACGGGCGTCATCGTCGGCGCCGCGCTGGCGCTCGGGCCGCTCGCCTGGATGTGGGCGCGCAAGCGGCACGGCCTTCCCGCGCTGGCGCGGGTCGAGACCCGGCAGCAGGCGGTGAGCCCGTAACCGGGTGCGGCGCCGGACACGGCCGGTGGCCGGGCGGACGCGTGCCGTGGGAAGGTCACTGGCGGTATGCGGGCGCTCGCTTTACGATGACGGCCCGGAGTGGGGGTGACGCCCGGCCGGCGGCCCGTGGAGCGGGGCAGGGGGAAGCGCCGGCCGGGCAGCGCGCGCCGCGCCCGGCACTGCCCTGGAGAACTCCCTGCGGAGAGCGGCGAGTTCCCCACATGTCCGGTAGGTGAGACGTGCCGTATTACACCTTGACGCGGACCGTGACCCGCTGGCACAGTCCCGTACTGTGAGCCAGGCTGACTTCCTCGTTCAGCGCCTCCACGTCGACCTCCGGCGGCAGGCGAGCGCTCTCTGTGCGCGCGAACACTGACGCGCGGCCCGCTGGCGTCGGCGTTCTCCGCTCCTGACTCTTGCGCGTTCTCGTACGCCACGTCGTCACGCACGCCGGCCCCGGCCCCGCTGGCCGTGAGCTGCCGCGCTTCTCATCCCTCGCAGGTCCGTTCCGCCGGGCGTCGTGGTCCGCGCTCCGCGCGTGGCTTCCGCCGCCCGTGCCCGACGAAGCCGCACCGACCACGACAGAGGAAGGACACCACCATGCGGCAGCGTGCCGTTCTCCGCCCGCTCTCCGCGCTTCCCGGACGCCCCGGGCGCCCGGCGCCCTCCGGCACCCCCAGCCTGACCGTGACGCTGGCCCCCCGCGCCGGCACGGGCCAGGACGGCGGCGGCAGCACCGTGCCCCTGCTCGGCTACGTGGTCGTCCCGCCCGGCGCCGCCGCGGCCGCCGCGGGCACGCGCGGGCCGCTGCGTGCCGTGGAGGGCGACGCCGGGCTGGTCATCGACGAGACCCAGCGCACCGCCGAGATCGAGGGCCGCAGCCTCGATCTGACCTACCTGGAGTTCGAGCTGCTCGCCCACCTCGCGCGCCATCCCCGCCGCGTCTACAGCCGCGAGCACCTGGTCACACACGTGTGGGGATACGAAGCCGTCGGCGACAAGCGGACGGTGGACGTGCACGTCGCGCGGCTGCGCCGCAAGCTCGGCCCGCGCCACCGCAACCGCATCGCCACGGTGCGCGGCGTCGGCTACCGCTACGTCCCGGCCGCCTGAGAGAACCTGCCGGGGCGGTGCAGGGCGGCGGGGTTCAGCCCGCGAGCCGGGCTCCCGGGCCGCCCAGCGCCGCCTCGTAGCGGCGCAGCAGCAGCCGGGCCAGCTCCGGGGCGTCGCCGAGCACCGGCGCCAGCACGTCGGCGCCCGCCTCGGCGGCGCCCGCCGCGATGCGGTCGGGCAGCAGCCCCGGCGCGATCACGTACGGCGCGACGGCCACCCGGCGCGCGCCGGCCGCCCGCAGCGCCCGCACCGCCTCGGCGGTGCGGGGCGGAGAGGCGGAGGCATAGGCGGGTGTCACGGCGTGCCATCCGGCCGCGCGCTGCCACTGGCGCGCCAGGTCGCCGAGCACGGCGCGGGCCGCCGGATCCGAGGTGCCCGCCGAGGCCGGGCTGAGCGGGCCACGCGGCAGCACCGGCGTGGTGCTGGCCTCGGCCAGCCGCCGCTCCAGCGCCGCCGTCAGCAGCGGCTCCGGGACGGGACCGAGCACATCCGCCTGGTGGATGGTGAGGTCCGGCATGCGGACGCGCTGCTGCGCCAGCAGGGCGGGAAGGTCATGCGTGGCGTGGTAGGCGCGGCTGAGCAGCAGCGGAAGAACGACGACCTCCCGCTCGCCG
>k87-1346527_pt1 | contig 15567 bp, 14 predicted proteins | sample MGYA00084031_6733416 | MGnify analysis MGYA00084031
CGTTTGTTCCCTTTTTCTTTATTTCTCGGGAAATATCAGCTACAGCAAATCTGCCGCCAGTTGAGCCAGCTTGGAACGCTCGCCCTTCGTTAATGTGATATGACCGCTCAGGCGCTCCTGCTTAAACCGCTCTACCACATAGGTCAGGCCATTGCTCACCGCATCCAGATACGGATGATCGATCTGCTCCGGATCTCCCATAAGAATGACTTTGCTTCCTTCTCCGGCCCTAGACACAATGGTCTTGACTTCGTGCCGCGATAAGTTTTGCGCTTCATCCACAATAATGAATTGCCCTGGAATGGACCGGCCGCGAATGTAAGTCAACGCTTCGACCTGAATACTGCCGAGCCCCATGAGTATTTTATCGATATCGCCCGATTTCTTGGTATCGAACAAAAATTCCAGATTATCATATATCGGCTGCATCCAAGGTCTCAGCTTATCTTCCTTCTCGCCGGGCAAATAACCGATATCCTTGCCCATCGGAACGACAGGCCGGGCAATCAGCAGCTTTTTATATCGGTGCTCATCCTCGACTTTGGACAGACCGGCTGCAAGCGCCAGCAATGTTTTCCCTGTTCCCGCCTTCCCCGTGATCGTCACGAGCGGGATATCGTCGTTAAGCAGCAGCTCGATCGCCATTCGCTGCTGGGCATTGCGGGCGCTTATTCCCCATACCGGTTCATTGCTCAAGTGCAGCGGCTCAAGCCGTGTAGCATCCTCATTGACGCGAAGCAATGCCGACTTGGCCGAGCCCATTTCATCCTTCAAAATGACGAATTCGTGCGGGTACAACAGATAAGGCAGCTGCAGCGGTTTGATCGGAAGATAACGGTAGCTGTAAAACTCGTCGATGACCGACGGGTGTACCTTGATCGTCGAATATCCGGGAAACAATTCGCTCGGATCGGCCGTCCGGTCGGACAAGTAGTCCTGTGTCGTTAATCCAAGCACATCCGCCTTGATCCGGACCAATACGTCCTTGCTGACGAGCACGACAGCCTTGCCGTCTTCCTTCGGTTCCTCCTCCAATTTATAATTTAACGCGACAGCCAAAATTCGATTGTCGTTGGTAGCCTCACTAAACAGTTCTTGTACCTTGACGAAGCTGCGATGATTCAGCTCGACCTTCAGTGTCCCGCCATTCTCCAGAAGCACCCCGTCATGCAGGTGCCCCCGTTCCCGTAATCCATCCAACAGCCGGGACACGGTGCGGGCATTTCGGCCGATCTCATCGGCATTACGCTTCTTCGAATCGATCTCCTCAAGAACCACCGCAGGAATGATGACCTCATGCTCCTCAAAAGCATAAATGGATTGAGGATCATGCAGCAGTACGTTCGTATCCAGCACAAAAATTTTACTCATCTTATCCCTCCACTGCTTCTTCATCATCAGGTACACATTAAACCATTTCGTCCCGGACATAATAAGCTTAGCCTCTGGAGTAATCGAATGAAATTTACGACGAAAGGACAGATTCATATGAAAGCTGCTCTATCCCTAGTGCTGACGATGGTGCTTCTCGCAGGCTGCGGGACTGCCAATAACAATGCATCACCCTCTCCTCGTAATCAAACGAATGGACAGACGAATAACACGACAGCCCAAAGCTTGAATGGTAACAGAGGCCTTGCCACCAACAATGTAGATGGCTGGGGCCCGGGTATCACGAACAGGGGGGACGCGGCTGACAATACCCAAGGTAATGCGCGTGTGGATACGTCGACCGCCAATCATTTGAAAGCGTTGGCCGAAAGTGTACCAGGCGTCAAGAATGCCAATTGTGTGGTCATGGGCAATACGGCCGTTGTGGGACTAAATGTCGATGGAAATCTCGACCGTGCTGAAGTGGGTACCATCAAATACACGGTCGCCGAAGCTCTACAGAAGGATCCTGCCGGAGCCAACGCGCTCGTTACAGCCGATTTGGACATTACCAACCGCATTGCCGATCTTGGCCGACATATTCAGGAGGGTCACCCGATAGCCGGACTGGCCAGCGAGCTTGCCGATATCGTCGGACGCATCATTCCGCAGCTGCCTAAAGATGTCACGCCTAGAAACGGTAATGCCCAAGATCACGGAGGACGCACGGTACAGCCGAACAGTCCTCAAGGGAATGCACCGCAAAACACCAACCGCAGCAGATAGACATTACATGACGGCAATCGATTCGTGACTAGGACGAAGATCCGTGTTTGTCCGCCAAGACTCCACATTTTTCATACAAAAAAGCCCAGTGAAATCCCACTGGGCTTTTTACATGGCCATAGCTTCCCCGTCTTCAGTAAAACCGCCGATCGAGGAGAACGGCCAGCGTATTCAAGAAACGGCAGCGAAAATCCGCCCGTTTCGATATCCAATTCCGACCCATGCGGCGGAAGGAGCTTCGAAACGGAGCAGATGCCGTCTTCTGCGGAGTGTATACGGATGGAAGTTGACCGCACAAATCCCCAAGCTGCTTCAGCAGCCTGATCAAGCCGGATCGGCGCGCGTGTCGTGTGCATCATTGGGTAGGACATAAATGAGGCCTCCTGTACAATGATCTCCATCTGTTACATTGTATTATATCACACGGTAAAACTTGCCTTCAATTGTCACGGTGAGACAGGAGTTGTACCTTCTTCCCCTGCTGTCCCGGCTTTATGATTGCCGGCCAGCTCCTCCTGCAGCGCTTGCTTCGCCTTCTCGAGCTCAGCCGAACTGATATACACATTCGGGCTTCGCCATTCGCCGGTCACCGGCATAAACCGTACGTCATCCTTCTTAATATCATAATACGTTGCGATCAGGTTGCGGATCTGATCCTGCTCCAGATCGGTGATCATATTGTCCGATACCGCATCCAGCGCGTTGCCGACCTTGGTAACCCCGCCTAAAGACTTCATGCGGTCCAGCAAGGAGTGAAGCACCTCGCTCTGACGGGCATTGCGGTCGAAATCGTTGGATTCCTTGGTTTTCGGGTTGCAGTTCATCGATTTCCGGTAGCGTACATAATCCAGCGCCTTAGCGCCGTCCAGCTTCTGCGGGCCTGCCTTCAGGTTGATATCCGTGCCATCGGCGGAGTCCCTGTGGCACATATTGTATTTTACGTTGACGTCAACGCCGCCAAAGGTATCAACAATATCACGGAAGCCCTGGAAATCGATCACGGTGACGTAATCGATGTTCACTCCCATGTATTTGCTCATCATGACCTTCATCTCATCCTCAGGCTTAATTCCGCTGCCCGGCTGCTTCTTCTCGGCCTTGTTGAAGGCAGCTTTGAACTTCGGATAATACGAGTTTAGCTTGTTCGGCACATATCCTTCAAGCTCGATGAGCGTATCCCTTGGGAGCGATACCAGCGTCGCCGTATTCGTATCGGGATGCATCGAAACCACCATGACAACATCCGTCAAATAAGTTCCGGTTTTCGGACGGTAGTCCGTTCCGAGAAGCAGCATCGTGATCGGCTTTTCCTTGGCGGATTGCCCTGGAGGCACCGGCTTGTCGATTCCGCTCTTCTCGATAACTTCATTGCCTTTAAAGAACAAAAATCCTGCATAGCCTGCGGCGGATAGGATTGCGATCAGTAAAATAATCAGAATCGTTTTAAAAAATGTTTTTACACCGCTTTTTTTTCGCTTTGGAGCAGAGGTTTTCTTGCCCTTCCCCCCGCTTTTTGATCTTGGAGGGAGATTGGTATGATTAGAATTCATATCATTGCACCTGATTTCATTCAAATTAGATGAATGTCCGATGAACGCTCAGACCTTAGGACTGAGCATTCATCGGACCATGGGTTACTTCTCTCTCTTATTAAACGACGGGGACTGACAAAAGGTTGCCGAAATCAGCGTAAAATCGCGCGAATGTTCACTCGTTTTTTACGATTTGGATTCCGCCTGCGTCTTTTTCTTCTGGCGTTCCTCCACAAAATAGCGTATCCGAACCATGAACATCAAGGCGACCGCTACAAGCAGACATTGGATGATCGGCAGCTTATCGATTTGGAACACGAGCAGAATAGCCGATCCGAGCAGCATCAGGAAGTACAACAGAATCTCCTTAAGCAAGGGGAGCTTCTGTTTAACCCGAAACACCTTGTTGTACACGTAGGTAATCATCACAAAGATCAAAATATACGAGATGAGCGGATGCGCGGCCAACCATTCCTGCATGACAGGCTCACTCCTTTAAGGACAAGTAATCTTTAGCATATTCTCTATTATAGATTCGCTTGCGCCATTTTACGATGTTTTTCTGCACGCTCGCGTTCGCTCTTGTTCAAGATCTTCTTCCGCAGACGCACAGACTTCGGCGTAATTTCGCAATATTCGTCATCATTCAGATATTCGAGCGCCTGCTCCAAAGAGAAGATGCGAGGCGTCTTCAGCTTCACCGTGTCGTCCTTCGTTGCGGAGCGGACGTTCGTCAGCTGCTTTTCCTTACAGATGTTAACGACGATGTCATTGTCACGGGTATGCTCCCCGACGATCATGCCCTCATAAATTTCAGTACCCGGCTCAAGGAACAGTGTTCCGCGATCTTCTACAGACAGCATGCCGTAGAAGGTCGACGTTCCGTTCTCCGTCGATACGAGCACGCCTTGGTGGCGTCCGCCGACCTGGCCGCCCACTAGCGGGCCGTAGCTGTCAAATGCGTGGTTCATCACGCCGTAGCCGCGAGTCAGCGTCAAGAAATGGGTGCGGTATCCAATCAATCCGCGGGCCGGGATCAGGAATTCCAATCGAACCTGTCCGTTGCCGCTGTTCACCATATTCACCATTTCTGCCTTGCGTGTTCCAAGGCTTTCCATGACCGCACCCATGCTTTCTTCCGGCACGTCGATCATCAAGCGTTCGATCGGCTCCATTTTGACGCCGTCGATTTCGCGGACGATAACTTCCGGCTTGGATACTTGAAGCTCGTAGCCTTCACGGCGCATGTTCTCGATCAAGATGCCAAGATGGAGCTCACCGCGTCCGGAGACGATATATGCATCCGGGCTGTCGGTTTCTTCCACTCTCAAGCTGACGTCAGTCTCAAGCTCTTTGAACAGCCGGTCGCGCAGCTTGCGGGACGTTACCCATTTGCCTTCACGTCCGGCGAAAGGACTGTTGTTCACGAGGAATGTCATTTGGAGTGTCGGTTCATCGATTTTCAGCACCGGCAGTGCCTCCGGATGCTGAGGATCGGCGATCGTCTCTCCGATGTTGATATCCTTGATACCGGCAATGGCAACGATATCGCCTGCGCCGGCTTCCGAAACCTCGATCCGCTTCAAGCCTTGGAAGCCGAACAGCTTCTCGATCCGGGCATTCTTGCTTGATCCGTCGCGCATGATGACCGTAACGGATTGTCCCTGCTTGATAATGCCGCGGTTCACGCGGCCAATCGCGATGCGGCCCAGGTATTCGTTGTAATCCATCAAGGTAACGAGGAACTGAAGCGGCTCGTCCACTTTCTCCGTTGGGGAAGGAATGTGCTCGATGATCGTTTCGTACATGGCAAGCATATTGTCATCCTGCTTGTCCGGATCCTTGCTTGAGGTTCCGTTCAAGCCCGATGCATAAACGACCGGAAAATCGAGTTGATCGTCGTTTGCGCCGAGCTCGATGAACAGATCAAGCACTTCATCGATAACTTCAGCCGGACGGGCGGCCGGACGGTCGATTTTGTTAACAACGACGATTGGCGTCAAATTATGTGCGAGCGCTTTGCCGAGCACAAATTTGGTTTGAGGCATGCAGCCTTCATAGGCATCGACGACGAGCAGAACGCCGTCAACCATTTTCATGATCCGTTCCACTTCACCGCCGAAATCGGCGTGTCCCGGTGTATCTACAATATTGATCAGATAATCTTTATACGTGATAGCCGTATTTTTGGCCAAGATGGTAATCCCGCGTTCGCGCTCCAGGTCGTTGGAGTCCATCGCGCGCTCCTGCAGCGTCTCATGCTCCCGGAAAATACCGGATTGCTTCAGCAGCTGGTCTACAAGTGTTGTTTTGCCATGGTCAACGTGTGCAATAATGGCAATGTTGCGAATCTGATCTCTTGATTGCATAAATGTATCTCAAATCCCTTCTGTTCGAATGAGCCACAAAGAAAGCGCCGGACGACATGCCGACGCTTCAACATACTCCTAATAATATAGGGAAACGAATGGTGAAATCAAGTCTTTTCAGAAAACTTCCAATAATACTTACCATCCCCGACTCCACTTATTGTTTCGTCCCGAGCTATTCCGCCTGACAATCATCCATACGCCTGAAGCAATCAACAAAAATGCGATAATGTAGAGTGCCGCAGACGACAGCCATGTAAAGAAGAGGATAAGCACAGACAGCGCGGTTAGTCCGAGCGCAATCGGAAGCGCTCCTCCCGGCCGCGGAATTTCAAACAAATAATATTCAAACAAGCCGACCCCTACGCCCAAAATCAAGATCGGCCACAAGGATGACATGAGCCCCCATCCTGCAAAGTTGCAGATCAGGAACAGCAGACCATATACGGTCAAGATCCCGCCTGGAATAAGAATGCCGGCCGTCGCACGGCGGCTGAAATACAGCAAATGCAGAAATATGCCCGGCAGCAGCACGATCAGCGGCCATAACGTTCGGCCTAGAAAGCCGAATACGCCGAGTTTTCCAAGGAATATGACAACTCCGGCCCCGACGATGAACAAGCCCAGCGCCAAATCTTTTCTTGAGGACATCTGATCACCCTCTCTTCAGTATGTATCATTCATTACATCAGCGTGTTTTATTAGTCGTTCGATACGTTAATTTTAGCCCAAACCGACAAAAAAAACTATATCCCGAGCTTGTTCCATTTAAATATTAACCAGATTCGCGGTTTTCAACAAAAAAATGGATGACGGTCCATTACCGGATCCATCACCCATCGTTATTCGTGCTTTCGCAAGCCGATTCAACCTTTACATCCACCAACGCTAGGCTCTATGCCTCTTGCCCATTGTCTGCATACCGCCGATCAGGATGACGGCGCCCGCAAGAAATATCGGGATCAGGTTGTGGCCGTGCGGCAGCCAGTAGGCGAGCAGCAAGCCGACACGCGCGTCCTGCGTCAGCATTTCCCCTGCGGTAAAAGCCAATATCCCTGCCCCGATATACAGCAGGAGCGGAAACTTATGAAGCATCGAAGAAATCAAGCCGCTCCCCCAAACCACGATTGGAATACTCAGTAATATGCCGATCGCGATCAATGCCAAATCGCCGTTAGCCAAACCGGCAATCGCGAGCACATTGTCCAGGCTCATCACAAAATCAGCTACCAGGATCGTATTGATTGCCGACCAGAGCGTAAGCGAAACGGATATCGAAACGTCATCGTCCGTTTTAGGGGCCATCAGCTTGATAGCGATCCAAACGAGGAGCAGGGCGCCTCCAGCCTGCAGAAAGGGGATCTTCAGCAGCAATACCGCTGCCAGGGTCAGCACGCATCTCATCAGGACAGCCGCAACGGTTCCGATCCATACGGCCCGCTTGCGGTGTTTATCGGGAAGATCCTTGCTGGCCATGGCTATAACCAGTGCGTTGTCGCCGCTTAATACCAGATTGATCATTAGAATTTGTCCAAGCAGAAGCATCGTCTCCATGCATGTCACACCCCCACTCTAACACATATGAGTCAGGTGGCCAGGCTATGCTTGCACAACCGGAAAAATAGGCATATAATGAATCGGCTTTCTGTTATTGTGGAACCGTATACGAAGAGGAGTGACATTCATGGAAACCACCGCCGAATTTTTTCTGGCCCTAATCAACATCGTTTTTCTCGATCTCATTCTAGCCGGAGACAACGCCATCGTCATTGGGCTCGCGGCAAGGAATCTTCCGCCGACCACCCAGAAGAAGGCGATCATATACGGAACGGGCGGAGCCGTCGTGCTCCGGATTATAGCCACCATTCTCGTTGTCTGGCTGCTCAATATTCCTTGGCTCCTGCTGGTTGGGGGCATTCTTTTGATCGGCATTGCGTACAAGCTGCTGACCGATGATAACAGCGACCATAACGATATTAAGGCAGGAAAAAGCCTGGGCTCTGCCATACGCACCATCATCGTGGCGGATGCCGCCATGGGTCTGGACAACGTCATCGCTGTAGCGGGCGCTTCCAAGCACAATATGGTGCTGGTTACGATCGGGCTGTTGATCAGCGTACCGATCGTGGTATGGGGCAGTACCCTTTTTATTAAACTGATCAACCGTTTTCCATGGATTATTTACCTCGGCTCGGCCGTACTCGCCTACACGGCTTCGTCCATGATTACCGACGAGAAGCACTTCCATGCTTATTTTGAAGGCCATCAGATCATCAAATATCTGTTCATTGCCCTCATTATCGTTGGAGTGCTTACGGCAGGCCATCTGAAGAAAAAGTCGCAGCAACGGCAATCGTCAACGATGTCCTAGTTTTCGGTTGCAGAAGAGGCGACCTTACAGAAGTTTAAACCCACGGTGGCCAAAAACCCTCCAAAGTCAAAAAAAGCAAGCAGCCAAGGAAGGCCTTAGCCGCTTGCTTTTTTTCGTATATGTGGCGGGAGCCCGCAGCGGTCCCCATGATAACCATGCTGACTCCAACAGCTGAGCTGCTGAAACACAAAACCACCTGCAGCCCTAGAACCAGTCCTCGTTAACAACCGCCCCGTCATCATTCGAAGAACCGGCGCTGATGTTCGTGTCAGGTTTAATGATCAGCGTCTCGGTTCCGGCCACGGCCGCCTCAATTCTTGCAGCCAGATGCTCTAACGATGCCTCCACTCTCTCCACGACATGCAGGTTCGGATTGGTTGTCGGGGATTTGGGAACAAACAGCGTACAGCAGTCCTCATAAGGAAGAATGGACGTTTCATATGTGCCGATATCAATCGCCGTCCGAATAATCTCGTTCTTATCGGATGTAACAAGCGGACGCAGAATCGGCAGGTCGGTCGCCCGGCCGATGACGTTCATGCTCGCCAGCGTCTGGCTCGCTACCTGGCCCAGGCTGTCCCCGGTAACAATCGCAAGCGCCCCCTCCTTCTCTGCAAGGGTGGTCGCTATTCTCAGCATGGCCCTGCGCATGAGGGTGATGATCAGATTATCCTGCCCGATCCCGACGAAGGACGTCTGCACATCCGTAAACGGAACGAGATGGAGCTTCAGCCTGCCGGCATACCCGGATAAAATCCTGGTCAATTCCATGACTTTCTCCTTGGCGAGTTGGCTTGTGTAAGGGTAGCTGTAAAAATGAACGCACTGAATTTCAAGCCCTCGGCGCATTGCCTCCCAACCGGCCACCGGACTGTCGATTCCGCCGGACAAGAGCAGCATCGCTTTGCCGTTCGTTCCGAGCGGAAATCCGCCGACACCCGGGATCACCTCATAGAACAGATAGGTTCTTTCTTGCCGAATCTCAATCCGTAGCTCGATCTCCGGATTCTTGACCTGAACCTTCAACTGAGGGTAGGCCCGCAGCAGCGGGGAGCCGACCAGATGATTCATCTCCTGGGAGGAGTGGGGGAATGGCTTCCACACCCGTCTGGCGGTCACTTTAAAGGTTCTCTCCTTCGTCAATACCTTCTGCCCTACAAATTCAACAGCGGTCTTGATAATGCTGTCCAGCTCGGAGGGGCATACTCGGACGGGGCTGATCGATACGAGGCCGAATACCTTCTTAAGCGCTCCGGCAAGCGCCTCTGGGGACTCCCCGTTCAGTTCCACGTACAACCTGCCGTATTCCTTAATGATGTTCGCCTTGGGAAACGGCCGCAGCACGCTCTTGATATGGTTATGCACCGATCTCTCGAACCGGCTGCGGTTTTTTCCTTTTAACGTAAATTCGCCGAAGCGAAGCAGCAGCATATCGTATGTCATTCTCGTTGTCCCTCTCTTTCCATAATCGGGCGCAGCTTGCCGCACACCACGCGGAGCGCCTGCGCCAAAGAAGCCGCATCCTCAGGCTGATGCTCCTTGCCGAGGCTGATGCGGATACCCGAGGATGCATGGGCCGCATCCTTGCCCATGGCGAGCAGCACCCGGCTCGGCTCGCTTAATTTGGAGGAGCATGCCGACTTGGTCGACACGAGCATCCCGAGCTCTTCCAAGGCATGCACCATCACTTCCGGCTTCAATCCCGGACAGGAGAAATGAACGATATGCGGCGCGCTCCGTTCGCTGCTGTTCAGCTCCAGTCCCGGGATTTGGCGAATTTCGCGAAGCAGGATATCCCTGATTTCGGTCAAGCGGGCATGCAATTCAGGCTGGCCCTCCTGTGCAAGTCGCATCGCCTTGGACATCGCGACGGCACCGGCAACATTTTCGGTACCGGCCCGGTGGCCGCTTTCTTGCGATCCGCCCGACAGAATCGGAAACAGCTGTACACCCTGTTTTACGTACAGCAGGCCCATTCCTCTTGGACCGTTGAATTTATGTGCGGACAAGCTGTACAGGTCAGCCTGCCATGCGGACAGCTCAACCGGGAGCTTTCCGAAGCCTTGAACGCCGTCCACATGCAGCAATGTTCGCGGATTCCGCTCCTTCACGATCCGGCCGATATCGGCAAGCGGGGAGATGGCTCCCATTTCGTTGTTGACATGCATGATGCTTACAAGCACCGTATCTTTCCGTATGGCTGCCGCCAGCGCAGCCAGATCGACAATGCCCTCCGCATCCACCGGCAGATAGGTAACCTCCCAGCCCAGAGATTCGAGCTGCTTGCAGCATTCGTATACGGAGGGATGCTCGGTTCCTGTCGTAATGATATGCTGTCCTCTGCTGCGATACTTCATCGCTGCACCCTTAATCGCCATATTGTTGCTTTCCGTTGCCCCCGAAGTCAGGACGATCTCACCGGGCTGCACCTGCAGCGCGGCCGCACACACCTCTCTTGCGCGCTTCAGAAGCTTCCCGGCGGCCTCGCCTGAGCGATGAAGGGCTGACGGGTTCGCGTAATGCATCTTCATAATCTCGGACATCGTATCCACCACCTGCTCCAATGGAGGCGTCGTAGCGGCGTGATCCCAATATATCAAGGTCATATCCCCTTTCCATACCCACTAACGGCAATTCATTGTAACCCAGACTTTTATATTTACACAAAAAGATCAAACGGTAAAGCCGCCGTCCATGAATCGGACATCCTTAAGCTTACCGTTTGATCCTCAAGCGAGCGAGCGTGATGATTCCATCTTCGTTACGCCATATACTTCGTGCGTGCATTCATTACTTTGCCGATGTAGGCCTGGGTCTCTTTCGGGAGGACATGAAGCATGGACATGAGCTCCTCGTCGCTCGAAACCCCAAGCCCCGCAATTCGGGTTGGACCCGCATTGTAGGCGGCCAGCACCATCGCCAGCTCCCCGCCGAAACGCTGAAGCAGATTGGCCAAATACTTCGTGCCGCCCTCAATATTTTGCGCCGGGTCGAACGGATTGCTTACACCAAGGCCCCGTGCGGTACCGTCCATAAGCTGCATCAATCCTTTGGCGCCGGCCGATGAAACCGCATCGGGATTGAAGGAGGACTCCGCGTCAATCACGGCTTTGATCAATGAGACCGGTACACCATAGCGTTCCCCTGCCGCGGCGATTAAATCCTCAAAGCTTGTCTTGACGGTAGATCCCGTATCCTCGATTGAATAATCCTGAGTCCCAATATCCGCGTGCGTTTCGCTGACAGGCCCGAGCTGCTGCCACAGCAAACCGTCCTCCCAAGTCACGCCGGGCGGCAGCGCGCTTATCGTTCGGCCTTGCGGCACGGTTGTCGGCTCCTCCGTCAACAGCTGGCTCAGCACATCGCTAAACCCGAGCGCGGCCTCCCCCGAGCCGGTGTGCATCCGCTGCACATTGGTCGCGCTCTGCGACCAGAGAATCGGATCAATTTGCATGGTTCTAACTCACTTTCCTCCGTAAAATTCAATGTTCTGGTCCTATTCTACCATGGCTTTGGAACAATCTGCTAGGCCTATTCGACAAAAAAAGACGAATCCCCTTGTTTCCCGGATGGATTCGCCCAGTGTTGCTCCTGTTTAAGCGGCCTAAGATTTATCTGGCGAACGGAATCAGAATAAAATAACTGATCGTTGCCAGAATGCCAAGACCGATCGACCATGCGCCGGTCGTTCTGCTTCCTTTATTGTAAGCGTAGTAACCGACTACAGCCGCAATCGGCCCCAAAATAACAGACCACATGAACAAGGAAAGGATGCCGATCCCGAGCCCGACATATCCGGCGGTCCGGCCGGCAGTCGCCTCCCTGCCGGCATCATCGGTGCGCTTGACGGTAACGTCGCTTGGAGGGGCAACCTCAGCCGCATATTCCTCCCGGTGATCCTTGCGCGGAAAATCTACGCGGCTTCGTTTTCCATTGACCACTTTCATCTTGTTTCGTCCCTGTTTCTTATCCAAAGCATACACCTCCTGATTGAATAATCTTAAAGAGCGGACAGCTGCCAAATTTTAAGGATGAGACCATAGATCATTCCTGCAGTAGTCCCGAAGCATTATGCCCGAGGCTTGAAGGTCAAGCAGCAGGTTTCGGAGGATTTGTCCGCAACATCCTGGTGGTCATTCGTATACGCCTCTGCCCCGTATTCCTCATTCAGCTTCATGTGAGCATGGCGGTCAATTTCGATCATGATCATTTCGGCTTTGCACACGTTTTGTTCTCCCCAATAATGACAATTGCTTACACTGCATTTCACTAATGGTTTGGCTTCGTTGGCCATTTAGCATCACCTCGTCAACATTTTTTCCTGAGTTCAGCGGCGGTATGCACCGTTACGACTGTCAGTTGGTGTCAGGACGAAGGCGCCTCGGCTTTCGTCAAGGTATTCATTTCATCGCGAATTTACCCGCGGACGAAATCCAAAATTACGAAGCAAGATCAGCATCAATGCTTGATCTGAAGGGTCAAAAAAAGAGCCGTCCCCCGCTGTAGAAAAACTACATAGGGGCAGCTCTTTGTCAGGTTAAGGATGCTTCATCAACCAAGGAATGGCGTTCAGGCTTGCAGCATCTTATGTTTAGGCGTGGCTCTTCTCGGAATGCATCCGGCGCTCCGTCAAATAATCACTCTCGTAATAAGCCAGATCGTCACGGAGCTCTTCGTAGATCTTCGTAATGTTCATAATAACGTCGCGTGCCGGGCGCACCGGCTTCTTCCGGAAACGAATCGCGTCCTGACCGGTGTAGGCATAACGGCCGTCTTCGGAGTAGCTTTCGTTGACCGGATAAAAAAAGCTGTTTACGCAGCGGTGGTACACATTATACAAAGCCTTCTCGGCAAAATCGGCATCAAAATTAGGGCGACGCTGCACAACGCCAAGCTTCTCATACGAAACTTCTGAAAATACGAGCAGATGACGAACATCGGACAGAAATCCCTTATAAAAATGTACGGTCTCTTCATCGCGTTCCTCGACCAGCTGCGGTAAAGCATACTCGTTCAAAAACGCTTCCATAATCGAAATAGCAGATTTCAACTTGTCTCTGGACTCCGAACATAATTTCTGAAGATTGTCTGCTGGCATTACGATAGATCCCCCTTAATGGTGTGACCGCCAGGCTAATAACCTTGGACGCTAACGGTCGTACTAATATGTACTATCCTAACACAAATTTGGAGAGAGCGAAATCCCTTCTGAATGCACTTACAAGGATATTTATGGTGCGCCCCTTTGCGCAAGTTCTTCCACTTTTCACAAGCCCCTCATCGCGAATAAAATAGGTGCCCATTTCCCACGCTAACCATATCAAATCCGTCTTAGGCGGTGAGGAGGAATACATGTGAAATCACGTCAACTGTGGACTTGGATCGCTGCAGGGTCGGTTCTGGGAGTGCTTCTGGTGCTCCTGTTCATTCCAGGCTCCAAGGAGCCCGGCCAGACCGCACAGCCCCCGCAGCCGCTGAAGCCTCAGGGCGAGCATAAAGCGAAGCATATGACCCTGCTCAGCGATATCGAATCAACCGACCGATTGAACCGGGTTGATGCGAAGGGGCATTTGCGGGCGATGCTGAACAACGATAAACTGCGCAACGCCGGGCAAGTGAAATCCTATGCCCTCAAGGAGCAAAAATCCCATCAACATTTCGAGCAGGTTAGATGGTATCAGCTCCGGAACAACCAAAGCACGGAAATTAACGGAAAGCTGCCGCCTATGAGTAAAAAGGATAAAGCTTTGATCGCCCACCATTTCCAGATGGCGCTGCAGAAGCTAAAGCAGGGTAAGCCTTACGATTCCCCGAAATTCTACGCGGCCGGGAAGCCTTACTTCGTTGTGGCCGAGCCCTCCAAGGACGGCAAGCATGGCGCCGCAGCCCTGGTGAATCAAGCGGTGCTGCATGAGGTGTCCAACCACCAAAAGCGAAATCTTCGCATGATTCCCTATCCGAAGGAGGGGAAATTCAAGGTCGAATCGATTCACGCGGATACGTTATCGGACATTACCGTCAAGACTGGGCATGACAACGAAAAGGCCAGCCATTATTACGAGAACGAAATCGTGGTGTCGTTTAAGTCTGAACCGACAAAGGAGGACCTCAGCCGCATCGAGCGTGATATCTCTGCCGAATCCTCCCGCAAACTTGGCTATGCCTATGTATTTCGTTCCAAACAGATGGACTACAACAGACTCCGTAGCTATTTCGAAAGACGGTGGAGCATTAACTACACCGAGCCCCACTATATTTATTTAACCAATGACCGGCAGGCTAAATCCGGCGCAGCCTCGGAGTCCATGCCCGAAGGTCCCGACGGTCAGGTTAACATCCCGAATGATCTGCTCTTCTCTGAGTATCAGTGGAATCTGCCGGTCATCGAGACGAACCGCGGCTGGGATATATCCAAAGGGAGCGAGGATGTGATCATCGCGGTGATCGACACCGGCGTAGATCTGGCCCATACCGATCTGGACGGACAGCTGGTCGAAGGCTACAACATCGTGGACAAGGAGGCGAAGCCTCAGGACGATGTCGGCCACGGAACGCATGTAGCCGGTATTATCGCCGCACTTGTCAACAACGGCGAGGGCGTTGCCGGCGTCAGCTGGTACAATAAGATCATGCCGGTCAAAGCACTTGACGGCACAGGTTCAGGTACAACCTATGCCGTCGCCGAAGGCATTATATGGGCAACCGACCACGGGGCCAAGGTCATTAATATGAGCCTCGGCAATTATGCCGATTCGCAATTTCTGCACGATGCTGTAAAATACGCCTATGATCGTGACGTTGTGCTTGTAGCCGCCTCCGGCAACGACAATACCGAGCGTCCAGGCTACCCGGCCGCTTATCCGGAGGTGCTGGCCGTTGCTGCCATCGATGCAGACCAAAAGCGTGCCGAATATTCGAACTACGGCGATTACATCGACGTATCGGCTCCCGGCACGAATATCGCCAGCACCTTTCCGGGCAATCAGTACGCCGCGCTCTCGGGAACTTCGATGGCCAGTCCGCATGCGGCTGCCATGGCGGGCCTAATCCGTTCCCTGAACCCCGAGCTGACCAACCAGGAGGTCATGGACCTCATGATCAACCATGCCGTTGATCTGGGGGATAAAGGAAAGGACAA
>k87-128127_pt1 | contig 15549 bp, 16 predicted proteins | sample MGYA00084031_6733416 | MGnify analysis MGYA00084031
TGATTTGAAATCCGACCATGTTGGTGAAGCTTGGGTAATTGCTGCGCACAAAAATGGTGTTTCGACTATCGTTAATGGAGATTATGCCGGGCAGACGTTAAAAGAACTCTGGGATAATCAACCAGATTTATTCGGTGGGCACCATGTCAATGAAACGTTTCCGTTATTAGTCAAAATATTAGACGCGCAAGATAACTTATCCATTCAAGTACATCCAAATGACAAACAATCTTCTGAAAATTTTGGTAAAACAGAAAGTTGGTACATTTTAGATGCAGAGCCAAATGCTAAATTATTCTATGGGCATCATGCAAAAACAATGCCAGAACTGAAGCAATTTGTCGACAATAAAGCGTGGGATGCGTTATTGCGGACAATACCTGTGAAAAAGGGTGATTTTTTTTATGTACCTGCTGGCACATTCCATGCCCTAGGGGCTGGCGTTTTAGCACTTGAAATACAACAAAGTGCGGATACGACTTATCGTTTTTATGATTTTGATCGTGTGGATCATACTACACACACAAAAAGACCATTGCAGATTACTGAAGCTTTGTCTGTGACAAAAGTGCCACACGTTGACCCTATTTTAAATCAACGTGTACGTATTCAAGATAGTACGGTTGTTACTCGCCTATTGACCTCTCCAAAATTTACAATTGATAAATTGTCTGTGCGAGGGACTAGTCAATTTAACCAACACCATCAATATGAACTATTCAATGTAATATCGGGGCAAATTACGTTACAGGATTCAGAAGGAACTTATCAATTCGAAAAAGGCGATAATTTCATTATGTTTAAAGATACACAGCAATACACATTAGATGGTTCTGGCGAGGTTGTGGTGAGTTTTGTCACGCCAAATAGCTACCAATCACAAGAGTTAGCATACTTAGATAATTAATTTAATGTAAAGCTTCCAGAAAATAAATGTAAATTTTTTGATAACAGTTTGCAAAAGGTAATGAAAGCGTTTACTTTGATGGCAGGTTAGCGTATAATATCAAATGTAAACAATAGATGATAAAATTTATTGTGAAAGCGTTTACATTACACTGTAATTCGATTATAATCGTATAGTAAACAATTTATTGAGAAGGAGATTATCAATGGTTAATCTTATTGTTGCCAGTCATGGTGACTTTGCAAAGGGCATTTTGATGTCAGGATCAATGATTTTCGGAGAACAAGAAAACGTTGAAGTCGTGACTTTTCAGCCTACCGAAGGACCAGATGACTTAGATAAGCATTATCAAGAAGCATTAGCAAAGTTTGATAATGATGATGACACCTTATTCCTAGTTGATTTGTGGGGTGGTTCGCCGTTCAACCGTGCGAGTTTGATTCAGCAGCAAGATCCTGAGCATAAGGCTATTATTGCTGGATTGAATTTACCTATGTTGATCGAGGCGTATGGTGGTCGCTTAGGTATGAATACTGCGGCTGACTTAGCTAAATACTTAGTGCCGGTCGCTAAAGATGGTGTTAAGTCTGTCCCTGAAGCTGAAGAGGCGACACCAGCAGATGCCAAGTCAGACGCACCAATTGCTGGTTTGAAAGAAGGGCACATCAACATTAAGCTTGTGCGCTTGGACACACGTTTGTTGCACGGACAAGTGGCAACAGCTTGGACACCGGATTCAAAAGCAAATCGCATTATCGTTGTCTCAGATGCTGTTGCTGGTGATGAACTGCGTAAGAATTTAATCCAGCAAGCTGCGCCAAATGGAGTTAAGGCAAACATTGTACCAATTAGTAAAATGGTAGAAGTTGCCAAAGACGATCGTTTTGGCGGTGTGGATGCGTTCTTATTGTTTGAAACGGTTGAAGATGTGTTACGTGCCGTTGAGGGCGGTGTGCCAATTAAAACATTGAACGTTGGTTCAATGGCACACTCAGAAGGTAAGACGATGGTCAACAAAGTATTGTCGATGAACAAAACAGATGTTGCAGCATTTGAAAAGTTGCGTGATTTAGGTGTTTCGTTCGACGTCCGTAAAGTGCCAAGCGACAGCCAGGCTAACTTGTTTGACTTAATTAAAAAAGCTAACGTTCAATAAATGAATGTTTATTAGGAAAGGTGTTTAAACTATGTCTATTATCGCAATGATTTTAGTCGTAATCATTGCCTTCTTTGCAGGTATGGAAGGTATTTTAGATGAATTTCAGATTCATCAACCATTGGTTTCGGCAACTTTAATTGGATTAGTAACCGGTCACTTGACAGCAGGTATTGTGCTGGGTGGTTCGCTACAAATGATTGCCCTTGGTTGGGCCAACATTGGTGCCGCTGTGGCACCTGATATTGCGCTAGCATCAGTTGCTTCAGCCATTATCATGGTTAAGGGTAATAACTTCTCAACATCAGGAATTGGTGTTGCCGTAGCATCAGCCATTCCGTTGGCGGTTGCTGGGCTGTTCCTAACAATGATTGTACGTACAATCTCTGTTGGTTTGACACACGGTGCCGATGCGGCGGCTAAAGAAGGTAAGTATCAGACAATCGAACGTTTGCATTTGGTTGGTATTTTACTACAAGGGTTGCGTATTGCAATTCCCGCCGCTTTACTAATTGCAGTTCCTGCTTCAGCAGTTCAAAATGCGTTGGGCGCTATGCCTGATTGGTTGACAGGTGGTATGACTATCGGTGGTGGTATGGTTGTTGCCGTAGGTTATGCTCTGGTTATCAACATGATGGCAACACGCGAAGTATGGCCATTCTTTGCTATCGGTTTCGCATTAGCTGCTGTTAGCCAATTAACATTGATTGCCCTTGGTGCAATCGGTGTTGCTCTGGCTTTGATTTACCTTAACCTATCAAAGATGGGTGGTAATGGTGGCGGTGGTTCAAATGGTGGTGGCTCGGGTGACCCAGTCGGCGACATTTTGAACCAGTACTAGGAAGGAGCAACATGATGGCTGAAAAAATCGAATTAACACGTAGCGATCGCATGTCTGTTGCATGGCGTTCACAATTCTTGCAAGGCTCATGGAACTACGAGCGTATGCAAAACGTGGGTTGGGCATATGCCTTAATCCCAGCAATTAAAAAATTATACACGACAAAAGAAGACCGTACAGCTGCCCTAAAGCGTCACTTGGAATTCTTTAACACACATCCCTATGTTGCTTCGCCAATTATTGGTGTAACATTGGCGCTGGAAGAAGAGCGCGCTAATGGTGCACCAATCGATGATACAGCGATTCAAGGTGTTAAGATTGGTATGATGGGTCCTTTGGCCGGAATCGGTGACCCAGTGTTCTGGTTCACTGTGCGACCAATCTTAGGTGCGCTTGGTGCGTCATTAGCATTAGGAGGCAACATATTAGGACCAATTTTGTTCTTCGTTTTGTGGAACGTTATCCGTATGTCTTTCATATGGTATACACAGGAATTTGGTTATAAGGCTGGTTCAGCAATTACCCAAGATTTATCTGGTGGTTTGTTAAAGGATATTACCAAGGGTGCATCAATTCTTGGTATGTTCATTCTAGCTGTGTTGGTTGAGCGATGGGTATCGATTAAGTTTGCCGTTGAATTGCCAGCTAAGAAGTTAGCTGAAGGCGCTTATATCAAGTTCCCTAACGGTGCAGTCAGTGGTGGTAAGTTGCAAGAAATCTTGTCACAACAAGCATCTGGCTTGTCACTAACTAAAATGGCACCTAATACATTGCAAGGTAACTTAGACAGCTTGATTCCTGGGTTAATGGGCTTGTTGTTGACATTCCTAGCTATGTGGTTACTTAAGAAGAAAGTATCACCGATTGTTATGATTATTGGTATCTTTATCTTTGGAATCCTCATGCGTGTACTTCACATTATGTAATTATCATAACTTATAAAGTGCGCTCGTCTTCTGCGACGAGCGCCTTTGTACATATAAATGACACAAACCATTGTGAACGTATTCAATTTAATGATACGATAAATAGAGTTAATTATCACAAGTTTTCTGATGGAGGAAAAGCATGGTACAATCACTGAATTCAAAAGCCGAATTAACAACGAAAGGTATTTCCTATTTGGGTATCGGTGCGCAATATGGCAAATTTTTAATTGGCGATTGCGCTTTCGAGTTCTTCAATGATAATAATGTATCAGATTTTATTCAAATCCCTTGGGCCAATATGACGGTTGTCTATGCTAGTGTTTCTAAAAATAAAATTGGTCGGCGTTTTAAAATTCAAACGGATAAAGGTGTTTTTGATTTTTCGTCACCTGAAGCTGGCAAGATATTAAAATTAATACGCGAGCATCTGGGTAACGATAAAGTACTCAAAAATCCAACACTAATTAAACGGCTACTCAGAATATTTAAAAAAAAGCACGTTAAGAAAGGCGTTTAATGAAATTATTACAGAAGTATCAAATTTTACGATATGTGATTATTATTACGGCGTTAGAAATTGTTGCCATTAGTATTAACTTTTTTTATGCACCCGCTAAAGTAGCTGCTGGTGGTGCAACTGGTTTTGCTATTTTAGTAAATGAATTGTTTGGTGTTGATCGTGCTGTCACGGTACTCGCCATCAATATCATTATGATTGTTTTAGCAGCTGTGTTTCTTGATCGAGGGACAACTGCCAGAATAACATTTGGTAGTCTTATCTTACCAATTCTTTTAAAAATCACACCTAGTGAACAAGTCTTAACAGATAGAACCTTTTCTGTGCTTGTGGGCGGTACTATTTTTGCTATTGGCGTGGCATTATTGTATCGTGTTGATGCATCGAGTGGGGGTACAGCAGTGCCGCCAATGATTTTAAAAAAATATTTTCGTATTGCGCCGGCTGTTTCATTGTTAGTTATTGATATGGTTGTCTCGTTAGGTAACTTAGTAACGGAAGGGATCGAAGCATTATTATTAGCTTTCTTTTCTTTGATGATTACCGCAGTTGTCATGAATTATATTGAAACTGGATTAGATAGACGCAAGATGGTTTATATTACAAGTAATCATCACATCAATGCAGTTAAAGACTATTTATCAGAAAATGAGACTGGTTATACAGCCATGGATGTTCGTGGTGGTTATACTGGTGATGGTCGTGAAATGTTAATGGTTATTTTAGATAACCACGATTATAATCGTTTAATTCGCGGTGTGCACCAAGTTGATCCAGAAGCATTTATGATAGCTTATGATATCAGTGAAGCACATGGTGGAACTTTCTTATAGAGAACAATTACCTAAGCAGATGAAGTCATTTTCTAATGATGAAAATGTGCTTTTTTTATTGACAATTCATGGTAAAGTGCTATACTTAAAATTGTAATTAGCACTCATTGTAAAAGAGTGCTAAAACTTAAAAATCGGAGGTATTGTCTCATGTTGAAGCCATTAGGTGATCGCGTGATTATTGAAGTAACAGAAGCTGCAGAACAAACAGTTGGTGGCATTGTTTTAGCTAATAATGCCAAGGATAAGCCAGTCACAGGTAAAGTTGTGGCTGTTGGTTCAGGCTATGTTCTAAACGATGGTTCAAAGCAAGACCTAACAGTTAAGTCTGGTGATCAGGTCTTGTTTGATAAGTATGCAGGGCAAGAAGTATCATTTGAAGGGGCAGATTATCTGGCACTTCATGAAAAGGATATTGTTGCGATTGTTGAGTAACAACAAAAGAGACGTAGTCACTTTTTAAGTGAATTCAAAATATAACGATAAAAATTCTAAAGAGGTATTTTAACAATGGCTAAAGAATTAAAGTTTTCAGAAGATGCACGTGCTAAGATGAAGGCTGGCGTTGATAAGCTTGCTGACACAGTTAAGACAACAATTGGTCCTAAGGGCCGTAATGTTGTTTTGGAACAGTCATACGGCGCACCAACGATCACAAATGATGGTGTAACAATTGCTAAAGCAATTGAATTAGAAGATCATTTTGAGAATATGGGCGCTAAACTAGTCGCTGAAGTCGCCTCAAAGACAAATGATATTGCTGGTGATGGCACAACAACAGCAACGGTTTTGACACAAGCAATCGTTGCAGAAGGCTTGAAAAACGTCACAGCTGGGGCTAACCCAGTTGGTATCCGTACGGGTATTGAAAAGGCAACTGCGGCTGCTGTCGCAAAATTGCATGAAATGTCACATACAGTTAATACAAAAGATGAAATTGCTCAGATTGCTTCAATTTCAGCGGCTAATGAAGAAGTAGGTGCTTTAATTGCCGAGGCAATGGATAAGGTTGGTAATGACGGTGTCATTACCATTGAAGAATCAAAGGGTATTGAAACAACACTCGATGTTGTTGAAGGTATGCAATTCGATCGAGGTTACATGTCACAGTACATGGTAACTGACAATGACAAGATGGAAGCAAACTTGGATAATCCATACATCTTGATTACAGATAAGAAGATTGGTAACATTCAAGATATTTTGCCTGTGTTACAAGCTGTTGTTGAGCAAGGTCGCGCGATGCTAATTATTGCTGATGATATCACCGGTGAAGCATTACCAACACTTGTACTAAACAAGATGCGTGGTACATTTAATGTTGTTGCGGTTAAGGCACCAGGATTCGGTGATCGTCGTAAAGCACAACTTGAAGACATTGCTATCTTAACTGGTGGTACGGTTATTACCGAAGATCTTGGATTGAATTTGAAAGATGTTACAATTGATCAGCTTGGACAAGCAAGCAAGGTTAATGTGACAAAGGACAACACAACGATTGTTGAAGGCGGTGGTGACAAAGCAGCTGTAGCAACGCGTGTGGAAACAATTAAGCAACAAATCGCTGAAACAACTTCTGACTTTGATCGCGAAAAGTTACAAGAGCGTTTGGCAAAATTGGCTGGTGGTGTTGCCGTCATTAACGTTGGTGCAGCAACCGAAACTGAACTCAAGGAACGCAAGTATCGTATCGAAGATGCTTTGAACGCAACGCGTGCAGCTGTTGAAGAAGGTTTCGTTGCTGGTGGTGGCACAGCGCTTGTTAATGCCATTTCTGCTGTAGAAGCTTTGTCAGAGGCTGGCGATGTACAGACTGGCATTAACACAGTGATTAAGGCGCTTGAATCACCAGTACGTCAGATTGCTGAGAATGCTGGCCTTGAAGGCTCAGTAATTGTCAACAAGTTGAAAGATCAAGACGAAGGATTTGGTTACAATGCGGCAACTGATGAATGGGTTGATATGATTGCCGCTGGTATCGTCGATCCAACTAAGGTAACACGCTCTGCCTTACAAAATGCAGCCTCTGTCTCAGCTTTGTTGTTGACTACTGAGGCGGTAGTTGCTGAAGAACCAAAAGATGAAGCACCTATGCCTATGCCACAAGGTGGTATGCCAGGCATGATGTAATGAAGTGATACAGTCAAACGATAACCTTTTTGATAGGGTTTATCGTTTTTTTTGTGAATTGATAAAGCTTCAGGGTTGCGGTATACTGTCATAGAAACTAATTAAGAGTTGCCAGCGAGCAATCATTGGAGGCGTATATGATTATTTACTTTTCACAGGGTGGGCATACGAAAAAGGTTGCAGAGGAGATAGCCAACAAAACAGGCGATCGCTTATATGCTATCGAACCAGTTGTACCCTATCCAAGTAGTACAATATTAGCAACGCCACGTATTACTAAGGAAATTGCCACACAGAGCATACCAGAAGTCAAAAAAGCGCCGACAGATGTGTTATCAGATGATACGATATATCTCGGTTATCCAATGTATGGCATGGACATGGCACACGCTATGCGCGGATTTTTGGCAGTAAATGATTTATCCGGAAAGACGATTAAGCCTTTCATAACGAGCGGAACAAGCACCGTTAGTATGAGTCTCAAAACGCTCCAAAAATTAGCCCCAAATAGTGTTATCGATAACAGTTTTGATCCTAAACAGTTATAGAAGTGTTTTTTAATTAAGATGAGTAAAGCGCAGCTGTTTGTAATAAACATAAACTGCGCTTTTTATTGTTGTTTGAATTGTTTTAAAAAGCGGTCGGGGGGAGAGATAGATTGTGAATTTTTATAGTGTTAATTTTTTAAGTCAGAATGCTAACTTGAACGATACGATTGTCATTTATACTATGGTAGTTGTTTTTGGATTAATGGCGGTTGGTGCAGTTGCCTCATTACGAAATCGGTATAATACTAAATATCGAGACTTAAGTATTATTGCATTATTGTTGTTTTTATTTTTAGCAGGTGCTAGATATACAGACTATGAACAAGCAAAGTCAAATGATACACAAGTAACGCAGATGCCTTCTTTTGCACAAAAAGTTGCTGAGACACAACATGTAAGTAAAAATGACCTCTATTTTAATCAAAAAACGATCAATGATGGCATGATTGTTAAAATAAAGGACAAGTTTTTTCGGATGACAATTAGTCCTGACCAACAGTCTTACACATTAACGCGAACTTATATTACAGCAAAGGAGATTAACTATATCAAATGACAACCTATTTTCCGATTTTAATTAAATTAGCGATTGGTTTGTTAGCGTTAATTATCCAAATTAATATTATGGGTAAAGGTAATTTAGCGCCTACATCAGCACTAGATCAGGTTCAAAATTATGTATTAGGTGGCATTATTGGGGCAGTGATCTATTCCGATACCATTACTATTTTCCAATTTACGATTGTGCTTATTATTTGGACGATGCTCGTGATGTCGTTGAAATTTGCTAAGCAGCATAACAACCTTGTTAAAAAGCTAATTGATGGGCAACCACGCGTCGTGATTGAACGTGGTCAAGTTCGTGTCGATAATGTGTTACGTGCCAGTATGACGGCTGATGAATTAATGTTTAAGCTAAGGACACAAGGAATTTATAAAATTGCAGACGTCAAGCGGGCTATTTTGGAGCAGAATGGGCAATTAACTGTGATAGAATTTGGTGATGATAGCATTAAGTATCCCATTATTTACGATGGCCAAATTAATGTGGATGTATTAGAGATGATTGATAAAACGGAAGACTGGCTCAATGATCAGGTTAAGGCACAAGGTTATCAGCACATTGGCGATATTTTTATTGGTGAATTTATTGATGGTGAGGTGCGGTTAGTTGCTTATCATAAAACTCAAAGTTAGCTGACGATATTTTTCTGGTAAAATAAAAGACTAGAGGTTGAAAAAATGACACCAAAACAGTTTTTAGACTTAGTTGAGATTCGTGTTGTGATTCCTAGTGTGGCCCCTTTAATGGTCGGATTAGCCTATAGTCAGTGGCAATATGGCCGTTTAAATTGGACCAACGCACTATTACTCATAATCGCGACAGTATGCGTTCATTTAGCAGTTAATACATTTAATCGCTATGAAGACTCAAAACGACAAAAAGAAAATGAGTTTTTGCGTGAAGCAGCACAAGGTGAAGTGATTTCTAACAAGCAGGTACTGTACGTTGCTGCAGGGTTGGCATTGATTGCCGCCATTGCTGGTGTTGTAGTTGCTGTGCGTACTGATTATGTGACATGGATTATTGGTATCGTCAGCTTTTTAATTGGTTATTTGTACTCGGCAGGACCCAAACCAATTACTAATACGCCTTTTGGAGAAATTGTTTCAGGCATCACCATGGGTTATTTCATTTTTGTTGCCCAGGTATATGTCAATACACGTATGGTACCGATGCCAAGTGTATTATGGCAATGGTTTATGGTCAGCTTGCCTTTGACAGTGTTTATTGCAGAAATTATGTTGGCCAATAATATCGCAGACCATGCTGAAGATGAACGTAACAACAGACATACGATTGTTCATTATACTGGTATCGCTGCCGCAAAAAAGCTTTATCTATTTTGGGCAATATTAGCCGTGGTGGCGTTGTTGATTGTGACGTACGTTGGTTGGTTACCGGTGACAAGTTATGCAATTATTATTTTGTTACCTTTGATTATCAGTAATGCGCGTCATTTTACTGCCCGGCCAATCAAAAAAGAGACCTTCATATTGGCTATCAAAAACTTAATCATTGTTATGCTCGGTATGACAGTAGCGATTCTTGCTGGTATATTGATTTGAATTAAAAAAGTTAGACCGTTTATGGTCTAACTTTTTTTGTAGTGAAACCTTGTTGAAAAGTAACAGGCAAAGTTGTAATTGTTGCTTGGGATACGGGATGCTGTGACGCCATTTGTTCGTATAATTTTTCCACAGTTGTTTTGGCAATGGCTTCTACAGGCTGACGTATTGAGGATAAAAAAATTTTTTGGCGTTTATAAACATGCGCAGCATCAAAACCAATAATTTGGACAGTGTTGGGAACATCAATATGCTGTTGCATAAGCAGATGCCAAAAATCACTGGCATACTCATCGGCATCTGAAAATATTCCATCGTAAGCAAAATCATGATTGTGAGTATGATTAATAATGAATGCTTCAAAGTCGTTAATGAAATCAGGTGAGTCAGAGGCCAGAAAGGTACTAACTGATAGGTTATTTTTAGTACAAAAATCTTTAAACCCTTTTTCTCGAATACTAGATATATTTTTAACAGGTGCTTTAGAAATAAAGAGCAGTTTCTTGGCACCGAGCGTCTGTAATTGTTTGGCTGCTAATTGACCGCCTGCATAGTTGTCAGATACAACGAGAGGAAATTGAGGCGAAACAGGTTTTTCGATAGCCACGAGTGGAATATTAGGAGAGACAATATCAGCAATATCGGAATATGACATGGTAATAATGCCAGCTACTTTTTGCATATTAGCCATTTGAATGTAATCAATTTCATCTTCGGGATTACTATTAGAATTGCATAAAATCATTTTATAGCCAAATTGATTTAATGATAGCTGCATGTGGTAGCTCAATTCTGAAAAGAAAGGGGTGTTGACCGTTGGAATAATTAGCACAACGTAATTTGACTTGTTGGTTTTGAGCGCTCGTGCAGTAGCATTGGGCACGTAATTTAATTGCTCAATAGCTGCTTCTATTTTCAATTGTGTTGCTGGTTTTGTACGACGACCATTGATGTAATTAGATATCGACCCTCTCGATACTCCAGCAACGCGCGCAACATCATTCATATTAACCACTAGTCATACCTACTTTTATTTTCTAAAAAAACGTCTGATACAGACGTTTTGACATGTTAAGGTTGAAACCTACCTGATAGTATTTTATCAAATAATTCGGAAATTTGCTTTTGTTTCATCTGATCCATTTGACTAATTTCAAGGTGATTAAAATCTTTAATTAAATAATATGTTTCTAAGTAGAGTGTTAATTGTTGTTTGATGAACTGTGTATTCGTTGTTTTCGGCTCTTTTTGTGTATTGCGAATGATTGTCATCGCAAATTCAGTGGGATCGATTTGTAATTTGTCTTCGGATAGCATGTTTATTTCCTCATTTCATTAGTTGCTGAAGGCTGCATCCTCGGCAGCTTCTTTTTGGTGTTTTGCATTAAGTTCTTGTCGCATAATCCGTTCTTTGTTTGGCGTGAGTTGATAGAATAAAATAAGAATAAAGGATAGTACGAGTGCGAGTAATGGGACCCAAACGTAGTTTGCTTCAATACTAAAGAGCGAAGCAGCTGTTTGCGTTTTATTTGGGACGTAGTGACCGATTGAGAGTAGTAGGCCAGTAATGGCGCCACCTAAGCCCATGCCGAATTTTGCTGTAAAACTTGAAGCAGAAGTCACGATACCTTCGGCACGAACGTTATTTTTCCATTCACCATAATCAACGGCGTCAGCTAATAATACCGCGATTAAAGCACCGACAAAGCCGTTACCAAAGTTACCGACAATTGTGCCTAAAATAACAGTTACTGTGCTTAAAGTCCAAGCGCCGAGGCCCAAAATAAGTTGACCGACAATACTAATCAGTAGACCGCCCAGCAAGGTTCGTTTCTTGCCAATTTTTGTTACGACGTAAGGGGTTAAGAAGACAGAGACAAGACCAACGGCATTAAAGAACAGTGCAAGAGAGACTAAACCAGGTTCCTGTAAGTTATATTTGAAGAAGTAAATAGTGACTTGACCTTTAGTTTGCATACCCAGCCAGTAGACAAAATTGAGACCAATCACAATTAACCATGGCCAGTTACGCTTAAGGGCTTTGAGAGATGTTTTAATCGGCAATGGTTTTTGAGACTGCCGTGTTTGGACACGCTCTCTTAAGTTAGCAAAAACAAATAAATAAATGACGAAGAATACCAAAGCAGCAAGGACAGCTAACCAAAAGAAGCCACGCCGTGGATTATTTGCGCCACCAAACAGGCCAACTAATGGTAACGCTATAACAGAAATTAAAGTACCACCAAAATTTGAGAAGAGTGAGCGTATCGTAGATAAGACAACGCGCTCATCAGGGTCTGCAGTCATACTTGGCAGAATCGATGTCAAGGGGATGTTGACGGCCGAATATAACACATCAATACCAATATAGGTGACATAGGCCCAAACGATTTTCCAGGTCATGGGGAGATTGGGTGTGGTGAAACAGAGAATGGTAAAAATAGTAAACGGGGCATTAAACCATAAGAGAAATGGTCGACTACGACCCCATTTTGTATGTGTGTGGTCAATCATAATACCCCAGAAAGGACCATCTAAGGCATCAATAACACGAGCAACTAGCATTAAGGTACCGACAGCGGCAGCAGAAATACCAAATACATCCGTATAAAAATACATTAAATAAGTGCCAATAAGACTAAAAGTAAAGCTGCAGGCAAAGTCACTGGCACCATAACTGAGTCGTTCACGCCAAGGCAGTTTTCCTGTAATATAACTATCCTGTGCATTTATATGATTATCCATGATACAAGACCTCCTTGTTAATCAGTTGCAGCAGTTGATTGATAAAGGTAGACTTTCGTTTCATAAGGGCGTAGTGTGCTGCCCTGATCATCGGTATAATTTTGAACAATTAATTTATGATCACTTGGTATGTCGTAATAGCGTGTGAGTTGATTTGCAGTAAAATTAGCTATGACTAGCAGTGTTTGATCACTGTTTTGACGCGTATAAGCAAAGACTTCTGTATCTTTCTCATTGCCTGTTACTAAACTAAAAGTACCGTTTGTTACAACAGGCAAAGTGTGGCGCCACTTGATGAGTTGCTTATAGAAATTGAAAACAGAGTTGCTGTCTGATAGTTGCTGTTGCGCATTTACCTCGGTATGGTTATCGTTGACAGGCAACCAAGGCTTATTTTGACTAAAACCGGCATACTGGCTGTTATCCCATTGCATCGGTGTACGTGCATTATCGCGAGAAGTTGTCTGTAAGTAACGTAGCATAGTTTCAGGTGAGACAAGTGCTTCTTTATCAACGAATTCATGATAGGCATTGAGAGATTCCAAATCACGATATTGTGATAAATCATGCCACGCGCTATTGGTCATTCCCAGTTCTTCACCTTGATAAATATAAGGCGTACCTTGCATGAAGTGTAGCATAGCACCAAGCATTTTAGCTGAATAGTCACGATATTGTGGATCATCGTCACCAAAACGTGAGACTGCGCGCGGTTGATCATGGTTGTTCCAATAGAGACTATTCCACGCTTTGCCGGCTAATTGTGTTTGCCACTTAACAAGATTTTCTCTCAAGTCAACTAATGAGACACGACGATCAGACCATTTTCCTAGTATAGGGTTCACATTACCATCTAAGCTGACATGTTCAAATTGAAATACCATATTTAACTCTGAACCATCGAGGTTAGCGTATTTGTCAGCTTGTTCCGTTGTGACACCGGCAGTTTCGCCGACGGTAATCCAATCATATTTTGATAAGACTTCTTGGTTCATTTCTTTGAGATACTGGTGTACATGGGGACCATTGGCAACAGCTTGGCCAGCATCTTCATAAGGTTGGCCTTTACCTGCGTGATCATCTGTTAAATTTTTTGGTTTAGATATTAGTGAAATGACATCCATTCTAAAACCATCAATACCCTTTGCCGCCCACCAATTCATCATACGAAAAATGGCCTTGCGAACTTCCGGGTTATCCCAGTTAAGATCAGGCTGCTCTTTAGCAAATAGGTGTAGATAATATTGTTGGGACTGTTCATCGTAGGTCCAAGCAGGGCCAGAGAAAAACGATCCCCAGTTATTTGGTTCATGACCGTCAACTGGGTCGCGCCAAATGTAATAGTCGCGATAAGGATTGTCTGTTGATGAACGACTTTGTTTAAACCAATCATGATCGCTAGAAGTATGATTAACGACAAGATCCATCATAATCTTTAAACCACGTTGATGAGCTTCAGTAACTAATGCATCAAAATCAGACATTGTGCCTAAGTCAGGGTTGATACTTTGGTAGTCTGAGATATCGTAGCCACCATCAATATTAGCAGTTTTATAGACCGGATTAAGCCAAATCACATCTGCACCTAACTGCTTAATATAGTCTAGTCGACTGATGATTCCACGCAAATCACCTAGGCCATCTTGATTACTATCTTGAAAGCTTTTGGGATAAACTTGATAAATAACGGCCTGTTGCCACCAATTTGAATTGTTCATGTGATACATCTCCTTTATTGTCATAACGACTAAAATGGAACGTTCCATTTATCAACTATAGTATATGCCTAAGTGTCATTTTATGCAAGCGCTTACATTTTTATGTAACAAAAAAGAGTGACTAATTTGATACTTTTGGAAAGCACCATTGTTAGTGACTCATGAATTGTTTGAACTATATCAGTTTATGCATTGAAACGTTGTAAATCTTCAATACTAGTTATTTGAAAACGCTTTTTCTCAAGATGCTTTACCAGTTTTTGTAATTGTGGACTATCGACACTAATTGGCAGTGTGAACATAAGTGTTACTGTTTCACTAACGGCTTGTAGGCTTAGTACCGACTCAATGTTTGAATAACGTGCAATGATACCAGAAATGAGCTTGAGATCACCTTGTGTATTATGTGATGCAATCGATACAGCCACACCACCAGTGCGAACAGACCAACTTTGTGACAATAAGTCCATTAAAGCATCATGCGTGAAAATCCCAGTAAAATAATGATTTTCATCTAGAACAGCAATAAATGGTAAATCGCGAATAGCAAAAAATACCTCATAAAACTGACTAGTCGTATAAATGAACTTAGTCGAGTTACGCATGATAGCGGTAACTGGCAAATTCATATCACCTTGCTTTGCAATGTGTTCATAGACGTGTTGTTTGTAAACGTTTCCCCGAAAAAGCTTGCCAGATTCATCTAAAATTGGCATTGTCCGTGTGTGAGCCTCTTCAGGAGAATTAAATAATTCATTTACTTGTGCAATCGTTGTATTTTCAGTTACGGTTGTAATATCTGATTTTGGTGTGATAAATGACTTATGAATCATATCTATGTCCTAAAATTAATTTTTTTATCATGAAATAGCCATATATCATGATAACACAGAATTCTGTTATACTGGTATATAAGATTAAGAAATTTATTAAGGACACACGTATAATCAATATGAAGTATGTTATTGGATTGGGAAATATTGGCACGAAATATGAGAAAACACGTCATAATATTGGATTTATGGCAGTAGATAATTTTGCTGAAGCACATCATGTCGCTTTTTCGCCCAGCAAACAATTTGCAATTGTGGGCAA
>k87-512912_pt1 | contig 15544 bp, 16 predicted proteins | sample MGYA00084031_6733416 | MGnify analysis MGYA00084031
CTACCGATTTGGCCATTGGATGGAGGAAAACTGCTATTTATCGTGTTTTCTCATTTATGGGCTTACAAAAAGGCACATATGTATATGCTATTGACATCTAGCTTTTTCTTAACCGTTTACCTAGTATTTACGTTAATTATTTCACCTACACATATTAATATGTGGATAATTATAATATTTCTCCTATATAGTCTATATGATGAATATAAAAATCGAATGTATGGATGTTTACGTTTTTTAATGGAACGGTATTATGGGAAACAAAATACGATTCATCAGCTAAAACCGATTGTTGTGGATGAGTCTGATTTGATATATCATGTACTACTTCAGTTTCAAAGAGGCTGTAAGCATTTAATTGTGGTTGAAAAAAACGGAAGAAAGATTGCCGAAATGGATGAAAATGAATTGCTACATGCATATTTTGCTAATAAATTAATTGATTCAAGAGTTGGTGACTTGCATTATGTATATTAAATATGTTTCTCCTTTATCATTGGATCTTCGTCTCTTATTTTACGTCAATTACGTTTTTTTGTTATAGTTATATAAGAATTTTTGCAATAAATGAGTAGCAGGCTTTGATTCAGGAGAAAGAGGGGATAAAGGTGAGGCAACTAATTATAAATGATATAACAGATCAAGTACGATGTGCACTATTAGAAAATAATCAAGTGAAAGAAATCCATCAAACCTTATCCTATGAAGATGAAATGATTGGAAATATATATATCGGACGTGTAACGAAGGTATTACCAGGAATGCAAGCGGCATTTATCGACTTAGGTACTGGACAAAACGGATATCTCCACCGCAATGATTTGGTTCAATTTCAACACCAGAAAACGAGTCCATCAGCGAAATCCTCCATTTCCCACTATATAAGAGAGGGAGAGCAGCTTATCGTCCAAGTTGTAAAAGAGGGGGATGATCATAAAGGACCAAAATTAACAACGAATATTGAGTTTTCTGGTAATTTCCTTGTTTATATGCCTTATAGTAATTATATGGCAGTTTCAAAAAAAGTAACAGATGAAGAAGAGAGAAAAAGATTGCTTGGGATAGCAGAAGTTATTAAAGCGGATAATGAAGGGCTACTATTTCGAACTGCAAGTAAAGAGCAATCCGTTGAAACATTAAAAGCAGAATATCAGTCTTTAAAAAGTCAATATGAACAATTACTTAAAGTAAGAAGTAAAAAACCGACATGTATTTATCGAGCAAATTCTTTTATTGATCGAATCATTCATGATTTAGGTATTTCAGCTAAAGATTATATTATCTGTGACAATTTTGAACAAACACAAAAGCTTAAAGAACAATATCCAAATTACACAATCTCATATCATGAACAAAAAGAAGGAATTTTTACTACATATAAAATAGAACAGGAAATTGAAAAGCTATTAAAGCAGGTAGTCTGGCTGAAAAATGGAGCATACATCGTTATTGAGCAAACCGAAGCAATGTCAATTATCGATGTTAATACAGGAAAATTCTCTGGGAAAATATCAATGCGCGACACTGTATTAAAAACAAATCAATTTGCTGCAAAGGAAATAGCTAGGCAAATACGTCTGAGAAACCTAAGTGGAATTATTTTAATTGATTTCATTGATATGAAACATAAAGCAGATCAGGAAATGGTTCTTAAGACAATAATAGAGGAAATGAAATCGGATCGTGTCCAGCATAAAATTTTAGGGTTTACAGAATTAAATATTTTGCAAATTACAAGAAAAAAGACTCGAAAACCTTTAGAAGCAATGCTTACTTCTGAATGTCCAATTTGTAAGGGGACGGGAAGAATTCTCTCAGTTGAATCGGTTGCATATAGATTAGAAAGAGAGCTATGGGAGTATCAGTTTATGGATGAAGAAGCGATGTGGATTGAAGCAACTTCAGATGTAATCTCACTCGTTCAAGGAGAGAATGGAGAGCATCTTAGACAACTTGAGGAAGCTTTAAAATACAAAGTAATATTTTCAGCAACTGATAGCTCTTCTCCATGTTATCATATTAAATATTTAGGTAGTAAAGAGACAATTGAAAATAGAGTTTCGATGATTTGATTTTCTTGCTTTTTAAGATATTAAAACTGTTGCATAATTTCTTGCTTTTTGTTATGATGGTTAATGTTATGATTTGTAGCGCACCCGTGCTACAACCGCTCAGAATCAGGTATGTTAAGAAATGATTACGATCATTCACCTCGTTTTGGCGAGTCTGAGTTTATAGGAGGTGCAAGGAATGTACGCAATTATTGAAACTGGTGGAAAGCAAATTAAAGTTGAAGAAGGCCAAGTGATTTATGTTGAAAAGCTTGGTACTGAACAAGGTGAAACTGTTACGTTTGACAAGGTTTTATTTGTAGGTGGAGAAAACGTTAAAGTTGGTAGCCCAACTGTAGACGGAGCGACTGTAACTGGTAAGGTTGAAAAGCATGGTCGTCAAAAGAAAATCACTGTCTTCAAATATAAAGCTAAGAAAAACTACCGTAAAAAACAAGGTCACCGTCAGCCATACACTAAAGTTGTCATTGACAAAATTAACGCGTAAGGCGATTTGATATGATAAATGCTAAAATTTATCGTTCAAATGATGGACTTATCACATCGTTCACTCTGTCTGGACATGCCGAATTCGACGAATACGGCAGTGATATTGTTTGCGCTGGGGCATCAGCAGTTACCTTTGGTGCTGTAAATGCAGTACTTAGTCTTACAAAAATTGAGCCACAAATTGATCAAGGTGGAGAAGGAGGGTACTTACAAGTTAAGTTACCTAACAATCTCGACAAATCAACGAGTGATAAAGTTCAATTATTGTTAGAAGGGATGCTTGTCTCACTTCAAACAATTGAAAGAGAGTATGGACAATATATTTCTGTAAAGATAATGAACTAAACAGGAGGTGAATTTCATGTTAAGATTAGATCTTCAGTTCTTCGCATCTAAGAAAGGGGTAGGTTCGACTAAAAACGGTCGTGACTCTATCGCAAAACGTCTTGGTGCCAAGCGTGCAGATGGTCAATTCGTATCTGGTGGTTCAATCCTTTACCGTCAACGTGGTACAAAAATTTACCCAGGTGAAAACGTAGGCCGTGGCGGTGATGATACGCTATATGCAAAAGTTGATGGTGTAGTGAAATTCGAACGTTTCGGACGCGATCGCAAAAAAGTTAGCGTATACCCAGTAGCACAAGAAGCATAAGTTCATTTGAAACTCTAGCCTTACGGAGGCTAGAGTTTTTTTATGGAGAATGTTTACGAGCATTTATTACGCATGCTGGTCATACATTTACTTGAGATTTTTATATCCCCTCTAAAATGATCTGTTGTTTTTGCCTATCTATATTAATTCATTCGAAATAAGGGATATCCCTTTATGTTATATTACAATCTTTGTTATAATTCTAAATACAGCCTCATACTCCTTTCAATCTCATTAAAAAAATAGGGGAAATAGTATGAAAAATAAAAATAGTGAATGGAATGTTGTTGATTTATTAAGTCATTCAAGGCACGATTGGATGAATAAATTACAATTAATAAAAGGCAATCTTTCCTTGCAAAAATTTGATCGGGTACATGAAATTATTGAGGAAGTTATCATTGAATCACAGCAAGAGTCCAAGCTATGTAATCTGAAAATGTCAGCCTTTGCAAGCTATCTCATGACATTTAACTGGAAGCAGCATCATTTTCAATTGGAATATGAAATATTAGGTGATGTTTTATCATTAGAGGAATATGATATGGCAGTTTCACAATGGACAAAGAGTTTATTGGAAACCATTGATCAACTTGCAGAGATAACTCATGATAATCACTTAATGATTACAATAGATATTGGATCGAATGAGGATGAAGTTCGTTTCTTTTTTGATTTTAATGGCATAATAAAGGAAACAGAAACTTTAATAAGTTGGTTAAGTAAGCATCATGAAAAAATAAATGTAAAAGAATTTGAAGTGAATACATATGAAGTGGCAATAGTTGTTTCATTAGGTACTTAGAACGGAGGAAGACAAATGTTTGTCGATCAGGTCAAGATTTATGTTAAAGGTGGCGATGGAGGTAACGGTATGGTTGCATTCCGTCGTGAAAAATATGTTCCAAAAGGTGGACCAGCAGGTGGCGATGGCGGAAATGGAGCTGACGTTGTATTCGAGGTTGAAGAGGGGTTAAGAACGTTAATGGATTTCCGTTATAAACGTCATTTTAAAGCACCTCGTGGTGAGCATGGGATGTCGAAAAATCAGCATGGTAGAAATGCACAGCCAATGGTCGTAAAGGTGCCACCTGGAACAGTGGTAACGGACGAGGAAACTGGGCAAATTATTGCTGATTTGACTGAACATGGGCAAAGAGCAGTTATTGCTAAAGGTGGAAGAGGTGGTCGTGGAAACACGAGATTTGCAACACCAGCAAATCCAGCACCAGAGCTTTCAGAAAATGGTGAACCAGGAATCGAGAGAAACGTTATTCTTGAACTAAAGGTTTTGGCTGATGTTGGTTTAGTTGGGTTTCCTAGTGTAGGTAAATCAACGTTATTATCTGTAGTGTCCTCTGCAAAACCTAAAATAGCTGAATATCATTTCACAACATTAGTCCCAAATTTAGGAATGGTTGAAACAGAAGATGGTCGCAGTTTTGTTATGGCAGACCTTCCTGGGTTAATAGAAGGTGCACATGAAGGAGTCGGGTTAGGCCATCAATTTTTAAGACATATTGAAAGAACTCGAGTTATTGTCCATGTAATTGACATGTCTGGATTAGAAGGAAGAGATCCTTATGAGGATTATGTAACGATTAATGCTGAGTTAAAGGAATATAATCTACGGTTAACTGAAAGACCGCAAATTATTGTAGCGAATAAAATGGACATGCCTGAAGCTGAAGAGAATCTTGCACTTTTTAAAAGCAAATTAAAGGATGATAGTAAAATATTTCCGATTTCTGCGATTACTCGTGAAGGTGTTCGCGAATTGCTATTTGAAATTGCTGATACGATTGAACGTACTCCTGAGTTTCCACTATTTGAGGAGGAGCCAGCTGAGCACCGAGTTGTTTATGAATTTAAAAAGGAAGAACCGAACTTTGCTATATCACGTGACAGTGATGGATCTTACATCCTATCAGGAGAGAAGATTGAAAAGCTATTCAAAATGACCGATTTCTCCCGTGAGGAATCTGTTAGACGGTTTGCACGTCAACTTCGTGGTCTAGGTGTAGATGAAGCCTTACGCGAAAGAGGCGCTAAAGACGGAGATATAGTGAAATTGCTTGACTATGAATTTGAGTTTGTTGAATAAATATTTGAATCGTTTTGTAACGATACTGATCGAGAGCTTATTTTAAGCTCTCTTTTTATATAGCTATCAAAAAGCTAAAAGCAATAAGTTTACGAAAACAACCAAATAAATATAGAAAAATGAAGAAATTTAATTAATATTGTGATAAATTATCTACATTGAGAAAAATAGATGGGAGGGAGTTTATGAAGAATGATACGTTTTTTTTAGTTCGTGAAGATATTTTGCCTGAAGCGATGAAAAAAACATTAGAAGTTAAAAAGCTGATTGAAAGAGGTAAAGTCGATTCCGTTGCGGAAGCAGTACAAAGAGTAGATATGAGCCGGAGTGCATTTTATAAGTATCGTGATGCGGTTTTTCCTTTCCACACAATGGTAAAAGAAAAATTAATTACACTTTTCTTTCATTTAGAAGATCGGAGTGGAACACTTTCAGAATTATTATCTGTCGTTGCTACAGCAGGCTGTAACGTTTTAACAATCCATCAAACAATCCCGATTCAAGGTCGTGCGAATGTAACACTCTCTCTTAATACAAATGGAATGAATGAGGATATTAACCGTTTAATGGCAAGGTTTCGTAGCCTAGAGTTTGTTGAAAAGGTTGAAATATTAGGTCAAGGTGCATAAGGAGATGAAGCTATTTTGGCAATAAGAGTAGGTTTCTTAGGTCCTCGCGCGACATTTACTCATTTAGCTGTTGAAGCTTATTTTGGTAATGATGTTGAGCAGGTACCAATGACAACGATCCCACAATGTATTGATGCAGTAGCAGATGGTGAAATTGATCTTGCTGTTGTCCCTACTGAAAATGCACTTGAAGGATCAGTAAATTTAACTTTTGATTATTTAATCCATGAACGACCTTTATACATAGTAGGTGAAATCGTTTCTCCTATTGAGCAGCATTTTATGGTTCATCCTAAAAGAAGGGATGAATGGGAAAACACGACAAGAATTTACTCCCATTCTCATGCAATTGCTCAATGTCATAAATTTTTGCATAAAAAATTTAAAGGAATAACGTATGATTATGCTACATCAACTGGTGCTGCTGCACAATATGTTAGCAAGCATCCTGATGAACCTGTTGCAGCTATAGCTAATGAAATGGCGGCAAAGGAGTACGGGCTAGAAATTGTAAGAGCAAATATACATGATTATACTTATAACCATACTCGCTTTGCTATTTTGCACCCATCAAAGAAGTTTGACTATCGAAGTCAAACACTATTATCGGATAAGGAAAAAACAACGCTAATGGTTACTTTGCCTTCGGATCAATCAGGTGCCCTACACCAAGTGCTTTCTGCTTTTACTTGGCGAAAGCTAAACTTATCAAAAATTGAATCAAGACCAATGAAAACAGGGCTAGGCAATTATTTCTTCATTATTGATATAGATATGCTAGTTGATGAGATTTTAATTCCTGGTGCAATAGCTGAGCTTGAAGCATTAGGCTGTGGAGTAAAATTGCTCGGATCCTATGAAGCATATTCGATCAAACAGAGTACAATGCAAGAAAGCTAACACTAGTTTATTATTGCGGAGAAAGTAAATGTACTTGCATTGATAATTCGTCAGTAAGAAAACAGGTGGACATATTAGCCCACCTGTTTTTTTGATTCAATTTACCTTCTGTATTTTATTAAGCATCGTTTTCTTAGTCATGGACGATAAAACCTTCATCGGAAAGCTGTTCACAGGCGCGATCAAGCTTATCAGGTGAATCTGCCTGTATAGTATGCAAATGAATTCCTCCAGTTAATTGAGATAAATAAGCTGCTTTTGATTTATTTATTTTATTAATAAATTCATTTACTTCATTTCGATTTCCAACTCTAATAGATGCAGTTAAATCTCCATATACTTGATGTTCAACAATGACATCTTTAACAAATACACCATGGTCAACGAGAATCGTTAGTTCCTGTTTCGTTTGTTCAGGACTATGTTTACAAGCGATAATTCTCTCAAAAATATTAGGTTGATTTTGTTGATGGTTTAGAAAAACATATCCTTGACTTGTAGCAATGATTGGGTAGTTTTTTGCTTTCAATAAGGAAATATCCTGTACAATAACTTGTCTACTAACATTTGCTTTGCTAGCTAGCTCACCTCCAGTAATTGGCTTATCAGCCTTCATAAGTAGCTGTAATAATAGATTACGCCGCTCTTCCCCTAGTATTTTCTCATTATGCATTGAGTAATCTCCCCTTCGATATATTGGTGTAAAAGATATGCTAAGTTGTAGCATGAAATTATTTCGAAAATGAAAAGTAAGTTTATTTATAATAATCCTTTACTACATTGATGAGGACTTTAGCAAAATTTTCTATTTGTTCATGTGTAGTTTGAGTCCCTAAGGATATTCTAATATACTGTTTGGCAATTTGTTTAGTATAACCAATACTCAAGAGTGTTCGAGATGGTTCTTGCATTCCAACCTGACAGGCACTTCCTGTTGATACAGCATAGCCATAACGATTGCATTCTAACATCACATATTGTCCTTCTATTCCTTTTATTTGTAAAGGGATTATATTTGGTAGGATACAATGTTGCGAATCATTTATAATGGTAATCAACTTCTGATGAGGGGAAAAGGAATCAATAAAAATTCTTCTTAATTGTTCATAATGATTCATATTTTCGGCTATTTTTCCACATATCTCCATTGATGCAGTGGCAAAAGCAGCTACTGCTGGAACGTCGACTGTACCAGGACGGAATCCAGACTCATGCGTAGTTCCTGGTATTACGGGATTCCAGAAGGTCGATGGTTTGATATAAGCCGCACCGATTCCTTTAGGTCCATAGATTTTGTGACTTGAAATTGAAATTGCGTCTAGTCCAAACTCTTCAACATCAATCGGAAGTTTCCCAAAGGTTTGCACACAATCACTATGGAAAACAATGTTCTTTTGTTTTAAAAGCTCTCCTATTTTTTTAATATTTTGAACGACGCCTATTTCAGAGTTTCCATGTTGAATTGATACTAAACCAGTATCATCTCTTAATGCTTTTTCAACCTGATTTATCTCAATATGACCTTGTTTATTTGGTATTAAGTAAGTAACTTTATATCCTTCCCTTTCTAGTTTTTTAAAAAGATGGTATAGAGAAGAATGTTCAATTTGCGAAGTAATCAAATGTTTTTTCGAATCATTAAGTCCATTTAGAAGAGATTGAATGGTTAGGATATTAGCCTCACTCCCACTACCTGTAAAAAATAATCCTTTTTCATCTCCATTGATAAGCTTTGCAATCACTCTTCTAGATGATTCTAGAAGTTGACTTGATGTTCCCCCGATATCATGTAAGCTATTGCTATTTCCAAAGGCTGATTTAGCTGCCTTTCCATAAATCGTTAATGCTTGATCACTTATAGGTGTTGTTGCCGCATAGTCTAGATAAATCAATGTTTTCACCTCTATTATTCTTACAATCTTTTTACCTTAAGATAAAAAACTCTTGTCATTATTTTAATTATATGTAAATATAGGTGTCAAGACAGCTGTTAATTCACAGGAGGGTGTAAAATGCCTCAATCAGATATCGTTATTATTGGAAGTGGTATAGCAGCCTTATCTGCAGCTTATCATTTAAAAAATAGAAAAGTCGTGATCATTACAAAATCATTATGGGCTGATAGCAATTCAATGCTTGCTCAAGGAGGGATAGCAGCAGTTACTCAAAAAAATGATTCTTGGGAAAATCATTATCGCGATACATTAATTGCTGGTTGTTTTCATAATGACGAAAAAAATGTCGAGTTCCTCGTTAAAGATGGACCGAAAGAAATAAAAGACTGGTGTCAAAAAGGTATAACATTTGATACTGACGAAAATGGTCAATTTCTTCTTGGAAAAGAAGGGGCACATAGCCAGCATCGTATTTTACATGCAGGAGGTGATGCAACTGGTCGAAAAGTAACATCATTTCTCTATCAAGCGGTGAAAGCGTCTGTTACTATTGTCGAAAATGAAATGGCAACAGATTTAATAATAAAGGATGGCATTTGTTGTGGTGTTTATACAAAAAATGAAAAAGGTGAGATAACTCAATATATTTCAAGTAAAACGATTATTGCGAGTGGTGGCTGTGGTGCAGTTTATGGTAACACATCAAATGCTGAGGTGATTACGGGTGATGGGATTGCAATGGCTTATAGAGCAGGTGCTGAAATAGCCGATATGGAATTTATTCAGTTCCATCCAACTATGCTTCACGTTAATGGTCGATGTGTAGGTCTTATATCTGAGGCAGTTAGAGGAGAAGGAGCAATCCTTGTTAATCAAAATGGTGAAGCATTTATGGAGCATAAACACGATCAAAAGGATTTAGCTCCAAGAGATATAGTGGCACGTGCAATATTTGATGAAATGAAAAAAGGAAACAATGTGTTTCTTGATATTTCGTGTATCAAAAATTTCCAAACACGTTTTCCGACAATATCAGAAATATGTGTTAGAAACGGGATTGACCTTAAAAAGGGAAAAATTCCGGTAGCTCCAGGAATGCATTTTCTGATGGGAGGAATTCGGACTAATGACAAGGGAGAAACATCCATCAACAATTTATTTGCTATTGGCGAAGCGGCATGTACAGGTGTTCATGGAGCCAATCGCCTTGCGAGTAATTCATTATTAGAAGGACTTGTTTTTGCTAAAAGAGTAGCGGATCATATCAACTCAAAGCCTGTTGTTAATGAGAAGAAAGTTTTTCCTAATATTCAAGAAGAGTGTCGTGAAACATTGAAAATCTCCTTACCGACGAAAAAGCAAATTCAAGAAATGATGAATAAGTATGTTGGGATTCAGCGAACTCAAGCAGAATTAAACTATGTGATCAATTGGTTTATGAGGTATGAACGCTTTTTTCAAAACAATAATGTGAAGAGTTTCACAAAAGAGGAAATCGAAATTATCAACTTACTAACTGTTGGCTGGCTTATTGCGACTTCTGCAAGCATGCGTACTGAAAGCAGAGGAGGTCACTATCGCTTGGACTTTCCGGTAGCAGATGACAATACGTGGAGAAAAAAGCAGATTATTCGAACAAAACAAGAAATGGTTGTGGGGGTTTAAAAGATGAATTTAATAAAATTAAAAAAGAAAATGGAAGATTTCTTCTTAGAAGACTTAGGAGAAATAGATATTTCCAGTCAAATGATTTTTGGAAATGACAGTAAAGGGGAGGCTGTTATTATTGCAAAAGAAAATGGTATTTTATCAGGCGTTGATGTCATTCATACAGGATATTCATTATTTTCGGATGAGATGAAAATAGAGCTTATAAAGCATGATGGTGAGGTTGTTAAACATGGTGATATTATCGCAAAAATTTCAGGTCCTATAGCAGCTATTCTCAGTGGTGAAAGAGTAATTTTAAATCTCCTGCAACGGATGAGTGGAATTGCTACATTAACAAGTCAAGCGGTAAAAACACTTAATTCCGATCATACAAGAATATGTGATACAAGGAAAACTTCACCAGGATTAAGAATGTTTGAGAAATATGCAGTTCGTTGTGGGGGAGGCTTCAACCATCGATTTGGTCTTTATGATGGAGTTATGATCAAAGATAATCATATTGCTTTTTCTGGTTCGATTGAAAAGGCTGTAAGACAAGTGAAAGAAAAAACGGGTCATATGATTAAGATAGAGGTAGAAATTGAAACAGAAGCCGAGCTTTATGAGGCAATAGAGGCTGGAGCTGATGTCATCATGTTTGATAACCGGAAGCCAGAAGAGGTCGAGAAGTTTGCAAAAATCACCCCAGAGCACATTATTACAGAAGCTTCAGGAGGAATCAGTCTTCATAATTTAGCTGAGTACCGAAATACAAAGGTTGATTACATTTCACTAGGTTTTTTAACACACTCATATAAATCTTTAGATTTAAGTTTAAATGTAAAATAGGGGGTACAGAATCATGGAATTAATGGATTTGCTTGACTATGAAAAAAGGGAAATGATGCCTGATTCTTATAAGACAAAAAGTCGAGAAGAAATGGAGCAGCGTGTAAGAGAAATAAAAAATAAATTTGGATCAAAATTATATATTCCAGGACATCATTATCAAAAAGATGAAGTTGTACAATTTGCAGATGTAACGGGAGATAGTCTTCAGCTTGCACAGGCAGCTGCACAAAATAAAGATGCAGAGTATATTGTGTTCTGCGGAGTTCATTTTATGGCTGAAACAGCAGATATGCTAACTTCAGATGAACAAAAGGTACTTTTACCAGATATGCGTGCTGGATGTTCAATGGCAGATATGGCTGACATCACGCAAACTGATCGTGCGTGGGAAAAGCTTACACATTTATTTGGAAATACAATTCTTCCTTTAACATATGTTAATTCAACAGCAGCTATTAAAGCATTTGTTGGAAGAAATGGTGGTGCAACTGTAACTTCCTCAAATGCAAGAAAAATGCTGGAATGGGCATTTACACAAAAGCAAAGAATTCTCTTTTTACCTGATCAGCATTTAGGAAGAAATACAGCATTTGACTTAGGAGTTCCTTTGCATCAAATGGCAATTTGGAACCCAATTAAAAATGAATTAGAATATGAGGGAAATATTGAGGATATCATTGTTATCCTTTGGAAGGGACATTGCTCAGTTCATGAAAATTTTACTGTCGCGAATATTGAGCAGATTAGAAGTACTGAGCCTGACATGAACATTATTGTCCATCCCGAATGCAGTCGAGAAGTAGTTGCTCATTCAGACTTTGCGGGTTCAACAAAATATATTATTGATATGATTGAAGCGGCAGAGTCAGGTACCAAATGGGCAATCGGAACGGAAATGAATCTTGTTAATAGATTAATTCAGAATAATCAAGACAAAAAAATTGTTTCTCTCAATCCATATATGTGTCCATGTTTAACGATGAACAGAATTGATTTACCACATCTATTATGGACATTAGAAGGCTTAGAAAAAGGTGAATTATTAAATCAAATTATTGTATCTGAGGTCATAACAAAGGAAGCGGTCTTAGCATTAAATCGAATGTTAGAAAACGTATAAATTATTCAAAGTAAAATGAAGGCTACCATTTTCGGTAAGCCTTTTTTTATTTCATAGCCATTACTATAATCTTTAATCTTATTAAAAATATGCATTTGATGATGCTTTAATAATTTTAATACTTGGCACATAAGAATAGAGAAGGTGCTAATTTTAAGGTTTCTATTTACATCTAGTTAAATTCATTCATAAATTTGCCAAAGCACACATAAATTGTGATGAAGTATCATGACAAATTAATTTATATAGAATTACACAAATCTCGTGTTTGCTTTATCATTGCACTCTAATAGCGCCTATTATTTTGGTTATTGGTCTTATACTTTTTTATGCTTAGGAGGGAAAGCATTGAAAATTCATATTGTACAAAAGGGCGATACTCTTTGGAAAATTGCAAATAAATATGGGGTTGACTTTGAACAATTAAAAAGTATGAATACTCAATTAAGTAATCCTGATTTAATAATGCCAGGTATGAAGATTAAAGTACCTTCGGGGAATATTGCAATTAAAAAAGAAGCACCGCTAGCTGGCCAGAAGAAAGAAATGCCAATTGCAGATCATCCGTTTGCAAAAGAAAAACCTAAAGAATCTGTTGTTGAAGAAGATATTGTTGCAAAGGAACCAGAAACAGAGAAACCATCAAAGCCTTATATACCGCCTGTACCTAATGTTCAACATCCGGTATATAGTGGTCTTGATGTGAATAATTATTATACGGTGAATATGGCGATGATGCCGCAGATGGCAAAACCACAACTACCACCAAAACCAGAGAATGTATTCCCAGACATAAAAGATGTTGATGAAAAGGAAAACGTTTCTGCTAATGAAGCACCATCTAACGTATCACCAGAACATCAAGAGGAGGATTCAGAAAATATGGCCAATATGCCGAATGTACCGAATATGCCAAATGTTCCGAACATGCCTTATATGCAAAGTCCTGCATATTCAGCACCAATGATGCACCAGCCACAGTATTTGGCACCACAACATATGGTACCTGTGTCACCAGTATTACCTGGAAGTGGTCTATGTCCACCGGGATATTTCCCACATGTCCCTATGCATCATGGACATCATCCATTTCCAAATCTACCTTATCCAACAGCAGTAAGTCCGGTATTTGATGAGGAAAATGCACCAAATCAGCCATTTCCACAGGCTGTTTCACCTGTTCAGTTTGACCCTGGTTTTCATGTAAACCCTTATGCGGGAGTTCCGGTCTCACCAGTATTGCCAGGAAGTGGACTTCACCAAAATCCGGTTTGGAGTGGCTATGATGAAGTAGATGAAGATGATGATGATCAAGCATACTTACCAAATCAACCACACTATCCACAAGCTGTTGCTCCAGCATATGCTCCTCAACAGGATGATTGTGGTTGTGGTGGAGGATATCCAACTCCTTATCAAGCATATCCATACCAACAGGCGTATCCGATGCCTATGCAACAGCCATATGGAGGATACCCTGTTCAACAACCGATTATGGCTCCACAGGGCTACTATCCATATGGTCAACAGCCATACGGACAATTCGCCGGGCAAATGGCACCAAGCCAACAAATGTTCAATATGCCGACTATGGATCAAAGGGATGAAGAAGAAGAGGATTAAATTAATGACTTTAAGTAGAGGTGGTCGTACATCTCTACTTTTTTGTTATTTTTATTTAAAGAAACGATAAAAAAGATTGTTCGAATCGAGAAGGAGCATAGTCTGCCGGAAATGTGTGCTCCATACAAGCTTAAGCATCAAGGTGTCTTATTGGAAACCTGAAATTATTCTTTAGATACTGTCTAACATTAATAATTACCTGTTTCTTTAGTACTTACCGATATATTACAGACTTAATTTCCTCCTGAAAGTAAAAGCTAGGAAATGAGCAAAGATGTTTGCTCTTTTTGAAAGTACCAAGTAGGGGGGAAATTCGATTGAATATGCCGAAAAAGTTTACTTCTCTTACAGCTATTGCTTTATTAACAACAGGTTTATCAGCTTGTAACGGCAATAATGATGCAATGGACACGAATAACAACGGTAACAATGGAAATGCTCAGCCAATTGGATACTATTCAAATGAAAATACCAATGTAGATAATGAAGGTCCTGTCACGGAAATGATGGATGGAATGAACAGAGATCAACGAGGAAATGGTAATGCAAATCAGCAAGGTGGCTACTTTCGTCGAGTAAATGATCGCAACAATGATAATGATACAACTAACCGTATAGCACCTCTCGGAAACGAGGATAATGGATTAGTAAGAGACAATCGATATAGCCGTTCAGATGCAAATTACCACGGTCATTTAAACGATGAGGATTATTATAACCGTGGTGACCGTCAATTGTCAGATAAAGTAAGCAATGCTGTTGAGAAAATGGATAATGTTGAAAATGCCAATGTGTTAGTTACAGATGACAATATTATTGTTGCGGTCGATACGAATGATAACAATAATAGAGCAATGAAGGATGAAATTACGAAAAAGGTAAAAAACATGGCTAAAGGGAGAAATATTCAAGTTGTTACAGATGAAGCAACGATTACACGAGTTCGTAACATCAGTAACAACATGAATAACGGTGGCGACCGAAAAACAATAGATGCCGATATCACTGAGTTAATGAATGATATTGGAGACACAATAAGACGCCCATTTAACGGTAACCAAAACCAATAATGCAAGGGGGACCCCCCTTGTTTTTTATATAAAATTATTTTCATTCACTTCAAAAACATATGATATGATATAAATAAAAAAAGCAATAGGTGATAGTTAAAATGGAAGAAAATAAGCAAAAGCGTGAAACAAAAGGAATAGATACGTCTATTGTTTACGATTTTAAAGAATTCCCGGATGAAATAAGTGGGCGATGTGATAATTGCGGGAATACATTATTTAAAAGCTCTGTTAAGGATTTTGTTTTTTTGAGAGAATGTAGAGAATGTGGTATGAAAAAGAGCATCTGAGGGAGCTTACCCCTAAAAGTTAGAGTTTTTATTATGCAGCTGATTGGCTGGATTGAATTCGGTATTCAACCGGACTTAGTCCAGTCAATTTTTCTTTTGATCGTATATTGTTATACCAGTAAATATAATCTTCTATTTTTCTTTTTAAATCTTCATAGCTTACTAGTTTTTCCCCGTAATACATCTCTTGCTTTAAAA
>k87-187972_pt1 | contig 15527 bp, 15 predicted proteins | sample MGYA00084031_6733416 | MGnify analysis MGYA00084031
ATTCATAGTACACGCAACTCCATTCTTTTTGCTTGTTTCTGGACAATTCAAGTATAAAAGAATGACGGGGTTGCGTGTCTTTTTTTTTTGACCAAAATTGTATGAAAACCCCAACATTTATTATAGAGCCTATATGTTAAACAGTTATTAGTTATAAAAAAGGACTGAATCCCGATTGGATCCAGCCCGAAAGAGTATTGTATTTTATTGATAAATTATTGAACTTCTTGTGTTCCTCTACTTTTTCTTTCCTCCGCTTCAGGAAAAGACTTTTTAGCAGAGGGAAAAAGATTTAGTTGGAAGACATATCCAAACAGTTAAGGCTTTTCATTACTCAACGGTTACAGATTTTGCTAAGTTCCGTGGTTTATCCACATCGCAACCTCGATGAAGAGCTGCGTAATAAGAAATATATTGTAACGGAACGACAGAGATGAGCGGTGTTAATAATGGATGAACTTCTGGTAAAACAAATGCATCACCTTTCATGTCTAACCCTTTCATTGAAATGACACATGCATTAGCACCACGAGAAACGACCTCTTTTACATTACCGCGAATATTTAAATTGATATTTTCTTGTGTAGCTAAAGCAAATACTGGTGTTCCGTTTTCAATTAAAGCAATTGGTCCATGTTTTAATTCCCCACCAGCAAAACCTTCAGCTTGTATATAAGAAATCTCTTTTAACTTTAAAGCACCTTCTAAACAAACAGCAAAGTCTAGTCCCCGACCAATATAAAAAGCGTTTCGAGAATCTGATAAGAAGTCTCTCGCCATCTGTTCATATTCTTCACGATATTCACAAAGAGTGTCCATTGCATTTGCAACAATACTCAACTCATGAGATAAATCAATACCATTAACAATATTTTTACTTTGTGCAACAGCTTGTGCCAAGATAGAAAGTACAGCAACTTGAGCTGTATATGCCTTTGTAGAAGCAACTGCAATCTCAGGCCCAGCATGTAACAACAAAGTATAATCTGCTTCACGTGACAAAGTAGATCCTGGAACATTTGTAATCGTTAGTGCTTTATAACCCAACTCTTTTACTTTCACAAGTACTGCTCGACTGTCAGCTGTTTCACCACTTTGCGAAATAAAAATAAACATTGGTTTTTCTGTAAGCAAAGGGGTATTGTATACAAATTCGCTTGCCACATGTACCTCAGTTGGGATGTTTGCTAATCGTTCAAAGAAGTTTTTCCCAACCATTCCGGCATGATAACTTGTTCCAGCAGCTACAATATAAAGCCGGTCTGCTTCCTTTATCGCTTCAACAATCGTTTGATCAATTTTTAATTCACCTTGGTTATCCGAATATTCTTTTAAAATTTTTCGAATGACAATCGGCTGTTCGTCAATTTCTTTCAACATATAATGAGGATATGTCCCTTTTTCAATATCACTTGCATCCAATACTGCAGTAAAAGGCTCCCGTTTTACTGTTTCTCCAGTTAATGTTAAAATTTGCACATTATGTTTTGTAACAATAACCATCTCTTTGTCCATTATTTCAACAAATTCCTTTGTTACTTGAAGCATTGCCATAGCATCTGAAGCAACAACATTAAAATCATGACCTAGACCAACAAGTAAAGGACTTTTATTTTTTGCTACATAAATCGTTTCATTGTTTTGGCGATCAATCATTGCGATTGCATAGGAACCTTCTAATCTTTCTAATGTTTTACGAAATGCCTCTTGCACTTCAAGACCGTCATTTACAAACTTTTCAACCAATTGAACGATCACTTCTGTATCCGTATCACTCGTAAACTCAACATCAGACAAATATTCATCAATTAAAAATTCATAGTTTTCAATGACACCATTATGAACAATAGTAAAACGCTCGGAAGAACTTTGATGCGGATGAGCATTTATTTTGCTAGGTTTTCCGTGAGTTGCCCATCGTGTATGACCAATTCCAATATTTGCTGAAACTTCTGGGTCAACGATTTTCCGTAAATCCGCAATACGTCCTTTTTCTTTAAATAAGTGAACACCCGCTTCATTCATAACCGCAATTCCAGCCGAATCATAACCGCGATATTCTAATTTTTCTAATCCTTTTAATAAAATTTCTTTTGAGTCTTGATTTCCGATATAACCAACAATTCCACACATATTATTCGTCCTCCTACTACGAGGGGACAAGACATCATAGCAAATGTTTTAACAACGAATTCGGGGACATCTTGCCCCTCAGTGTTTTATTAATCAAACGTTCGTTTATTTGTTACGCCTTTTTCTCCCCTTTGTGCAGAGAGTCACCCCTCTGTTTTAAGAAAGAAATAACGACTGGCGTAAGAGCCGGAAGGCATCCGCCGAAAATTCGATAAACCTTCTCCTCGTCAACTAATTTTAGATCTCCACTTCATTCAGTATTTACGTAACATTGAATAAAAGTAACGATTCAATATTTAACGTTCATAAGGAATGCTCCTAATAGGAGAAAAGTGGAACTAAAATTAGTTCTGGCGCTTTAAATGTTTTACGTACTATCCTCCTTTCGAAAAAATAAGTGAACGAGTTTATTCTAAAATAAATTCTCTTTCCACGTCAATAAAAAGTTTGTTTCTACGATAAATAAATTGATCTGTTCTGAAGAACCCGTTCATAAAAAAATAATATGCATAAAGGTGTTGATATGTACCTCTATGCATATTATTTAATAAATTTATTCCTTTAAGCCCATTTCTTCTTCAACAACTTTAGCAATCCGATTCACATAAGCTTCACATTCTTCACTTGTTGGAGCCTCGACCATAACACGAACAACAGGTTCCGTTCCAGAAGGACGAACGAGTACACGCCCGTTTCCATTCATTTCACTTTCAACTTGCGCAATTACCTCTTTTACCTTTTCGTTATTTGTTACATTATGTTTATCGGCTACCCGAATATTCACTAGTTCTTGTGGGTATTTCGGCATTTCTTTAGCAAGTTCTGAAAGTGGCTTTTTTGTTTGTTTTAAAATGTTAACTAGTTGTAAACCTGTCAACATACCATCGCCGGTCGTATTGTGGTCTAAGAAAATAATATGTCCAGACTGTTCCCCGCCAAGGTTATAACCATTTTTTTTCATTTCTTCAACAACATATCGGTCACCAACTTTTGTAGGTATACTTTGAATACCTTGTTTCTCCAAAGCCTTATAAAAACCCAAGTTACTCATAACTGTTGATACAACCGTTTGTTGTCTTAAGCGTCCTTCTTGTTTCATATATTTTGCACATATATACATAATTTGGTCACCGTCAACAATACCACCTGTCTCATCAATGGCAATACAACGGTCACCATCACCATCAAAGGCTAATCCGATATCAGCCCCTTTTTCTAAAACAAATTTTGCTAACGCATCTGGATTTGTTGAACCTACACCTTCGTTAATATTCAAACCATTCGGTGAAGCACCCATTGTTGAAAGATCCGCTTCTAAGTCAGCAAAAAGATAGTTGGCAAGAGATGACGTTGCACCATTCGCACAATCTAAGGCAACATGGATTCCAGAGAAATCATCATCAACCGTTTGTTTTAAATATTGTATGTATTTTTGTCCACCTTCAAAGTAATCATTGACCATCCCTAAATGTTCTCCTGTTGGACGTGGCAACGTATCTACTTCTAAGTCTAAATATTTTTCAATTTCTGCCTCTTGTTCATCCGTTAATTTAAAACCATCTGGCCCAAAAAATTTAATACCATTATCAGCAACAGGATTATGGGATGCTGAAATCATAATTCCCGCATGAGCACTTAACGCCTTTGTCAAATAAGCAACACCTGGTGTTGAAATTACTCCTAAGCGCATAACCTCAGCACCAATCGAAAGTAATCCTGCAACTAATGCACCTTCGAGCATATGACCAGAGATTCTCGTGTCGCGACCGATCAAAAATTTTGCTTTTGGCTCTCCTTTTGATAATACATACCCCCCAAATCGACCAAGTTTAAAGGCTAACTCTGGGGTTAATTCACTATTTGCGACACCTCTAACTCCATCTGTACCAAAATACTTTCCCATTATCAATCTCTCCTTCCAATCTAGAATATTGCTATTTTCGTTTTTTGTCCACTATTCTTCCGTCGAAATTTCATTTATCGCCACTTTTACTTTATTTTGTTTTAGTTCCCACGAAACGTTCTCTGGACCAGTCACATTTATATCTAAATCATGTTCTCCAATATCTAATCCTTCAACATTAATGGTTACATCAAAATCATCTTTCTTTAGATTTTGAAGAGCTTTTTCCTGACCAATGACGGTTAAATCGACTTGTCCGTTTTCCGGATCAAGAAAAGATAGTGCATAGTTATCATTTAAACCAATATATCCAATAGGAATATTTTCAAAAGTACGAGAATTCATTTTCTCTACTTCAATCTGAACCGTTATTGTTTCAGGTTTTATTGCAAATATATCATCCTGCAAAGGAATTGGTACTGTTACTTCTTGACTTTCAGTAATCTCGCTTACATCGATCGGTACAGTCAAGTTTGTAATTTTTTCTAAAGTACTTTGTTTTCCGTAAATAACAACTTCCTTTGTTTGCGACTGAATGCTTTCAATTTTGACGTTTGGAGGTGGACTTCCTTTTTGCTCCAAGTTTATTGAGACGGTCTTTTCAGGACTTTGAACTGGAACTTTTACTTTAACTTGCTCTGGTTCAACATCCACATTCAGTTTATCAAGGTTTTGATCCAGCACAGTCAATGTAGCTCTTTGAGTTAAATCTTTTTTAATACCACCTTCATGTTCAATAATTGCCAGTATATAACTTATGCGATCAACAACATCTTTTCCTCCAGTAACTGTTACAGTATCTGGTTCAACCATTGGTTCCCCAGCTGTATAACCTTCTTCTAGTAGTGATGTGTTAAATTGAACTTCAACTGGAAATTCTTTTGTCACCTTTTCTTGCATATTCACAGTAGCTTTTGTAGGTTCAATTTGAACCGTTAATTTATCAGAAATATCTTCAATTTGAAACTCAACTTCTTGTGTACCTATATCGGCATCGTATAAATCAAGGTAAACGTTGAAGTTTCTTAAATTTTCTGTTGTCCGGACAATACTAGACGGTCCCTCAATCAAAACTGTAACCGTTTGTGGGGAACTTGTAACCACATAATTTTCTTCGTCATAAAATAACTGGACAGGTACATCTTCAATCACTGCAGAAGAATCATGATTTGCCGAAGCCGGTCTTTCCACTTTCTCATCAATATATGCTGTCGTATAAAGCAATAAAGCAACAAGTAGAGCAAGAATACGGACAAACCATTTACTTTCCATGAGTCTATCAAAAAATCGATCCATTATTTTTTCACCCACTTGCTCCAGAGATTAGCAGTTGTTGGTGGCTCTGACTTCATTAAACGATCAGCTAACATATCCTTTAATTGATCGAGGGTTATGTCTCGATGCAATTCTCCATTTTTTGTTAATGAAATTCCACCCGTTTCTTCGGAAATAACAACTGTTATGCTATCTGTTACTTCACTTATTCCTATTGCTGCTCGATGTCGTGTACCAAGTTCTTTTGGTATAAATGGACTTTCTGAGAGTGGTAAATAACAAGCAGCCGCTTTTATCTCATAATCCTGAATAATAACCGCTCCATCATGAAGAGGAGTATTCGGTATAAATGTATTAATGAGGAGTTCACTACTTACATTCGCATTTAGCGGAATACCAGTTTCGATATAATCATTTAATCCCGTTTCTTGAGCAATAGATATCAATGCACCGATACGCCGTTTACCCATATATTCACAAGCCTTTACAATGGCGTTAACAACTTGCTCTTGTTTTTCCGCTTCTTTTTGTCGAGCTCTTGTAAAAATTTTACCTCTACCAAGGTGTTCAAGTGCTCTACGTAACTCCGGTTGGAAAATGATAATGATCGCTAAAAATCCCCAATCAATAACTTGTTCCATTAACCAACCTAAAGTTCTTAATCCAAATAGGTCACTCAGTCCACGTAAAACAAGGATAATAAAAATCCCATTAATTAATTGAACAGCTTTCGTACCTCTAACAATCATAAAAATTTTATATAATATATACCAAACGACTAAAATGTCAACGATACTAGCTATATAATCAAGAATTGTAAAATCTTCAAAAAAGTTCGCAAAGAGCATAAACGTTCCTCCATTTATCGATGCAAACAACTTCAACTATCGTTTAAAGTAAAGTCTTTTCCGAAAAATCCATACATATTAATATATGTAATGAACTTGTGCCATATTTTAGTATTATACCATATAGCCATCATCCTACGCTATTTCACATTATGACAATCAGATAACCGAGAGTCAATATTTTCACAATGGAATTATAAAAAAAGTTGCCCTTATAAAGGCAACCTTTAATCATTATTACAAACCAGCTAATAAGTTCATAATGCTATTAAATCCATTTTTAATCTGGTACCATAACCAACTGAAAATCTCATTGATTTCTTCAATTTCTCCTGTAACTTCACCGGCACTGGCTAAATATTTATCACCATTTACAACTGTTACATTCCCTTCAACTGTCCCCTCAATACGGATATCACCATTTCGAACCACGATATCTCCTTTAATCGTTTCTCCTTCAGGAACAACCGCTGTATTGTTCTCAATAATAATATTTGGGTCCTTCGTTACTGAAAATTGATTAGAATCGCCCCATGTTGAGAACAAACTGCCAGACATAAGGATAACGAAAACAGCTGCTGCTGTCAGAAATGGATGATGACTAAACCACCGTTTAATGCCAACTTTTTTCTTCTCTTTTGGCAGTTTCTCTATAACTTTTAATGTGAAATCATCCGGTGCTTTTATATGTGACATACTTTGAACTAAAGCAGTTGTTTTTTCTAATTCATGTAAATGCTTTTGACAATCGGAACAAATGGCTAAATGGTCTTGAAGGATTTGTTTATGTTCAGGTGAAATTTCTCCATCCAAGTACTCATGCATATATTCTTTAATATTAACAGGACATTGACCCATTTCTTTCACCTCACATTAAATATTGCGGAGCTGCTTACGTAAAGCTTCCCTTCCTCTATGTATCCGAGTTTTCACTGTTCCGATTGGTAAGTCTAATACTTCGCTAATTTCCTTCAATGATAATTCCTCTATATACTTTAATAAAATAACGGAACGGTATTTTTCCGGTAACTTAAGAATTTCCATTTGAATAATTTCTTGTAACTCCATTTTTGCAACCTTCTCATCGGGTGACATTTCCTTTGATTTTACTTGGGAATATAAATTTAACCCATCCGTACCCGCTACTTCTGCATCCAAAAAATAATCCGGTTTCTTTTTCCGAATACGATCGATACAAAGGTTTGTAGCAATGCGATATAACCATGTAGAAAATTTTCGATTAATGTTATACCGTTCAATATTAACATATGCTCTAATGAAAGCTTCTTGTGCTATATCCTCTGCTTCATGGGCATTTCCCAACATCCGGTAACAAAGTTGGTAAATCCTATCCTTATATATTTCGACAATTTCCCCAAAAGCATTATGATCCCCTTTTCGGACTTCATTAATTCGGGATTTTACAAATTCTTCCATTTTTTCCCTCCGCTCTATGCGGTTCATTATTATTACGGTTTAACTCTCATAAAGTTTCATCAGTCACTTCAATTATTATACTACTTTTTTGTCTTTATTGGTGTTTCTTATAGCTAAATTATCTATCTAATAATAGTATTATCAGCAAGAGTATACATTTCTATTGTTAACGACGTTTTACATTTGTGTTCATAACACTATTCAATGTTAACACAAAATAAAAACCACGATATTTCTACCGTGGTTTCCCAATACTCACATCTACTAATCATACAAACTCGTATTATTAATTTACAGTAACTGCTCACCCAATAAAGACCCCATCAAATCCACAGCTAGAATACCTGTTTTATTTCGTTCATCTAAAATTGGGTTTACCTCGACAAACTCTGCTGAAGTAATAAGTTGAGATTCTGCTAACATTTCCATTGCCAAATTACTCTCACGATAGCCTAAGCCACCTACTACCGGCGTTCCAACTCCCGGTGCAAATAATGGATCTAAGGCATCCAAATCAAGAGATAAATGTACACCATCTGTTCGTTCTTTCAAATAGCTAATCGTTTCTTCCATTACTCTCGGCATACCTAATTTATCAATTTCATGCATAGTGTAAACTTTAATCCCTTTTTCTTTTATTAATTGTTTTTCACCAGGATCTAATGACCTTGCCCCTATAATAACTATATTTTCTGATTTAATCTTTGGTGAATAACCACCGATTTCAACAAGTTCCTTTGCTCCTAATCCTAAGCTTGCTGCAAGTGGCATACCATGTATATTGCCCGATGGAGAGGTTTCAACTGTATTCAAATCACCATGTGCATCATACCAAATAACCCCTAATCGATCATAATACTTCGACACTCCAGCAAGTGTACCGATAGCGATACTATGATCACCACCCAACACTAATGGGAAATGTCCATTTTCCATAATTTCGTCTACTTTTTCAGCCAGTCTCTTATTTGCATTTACCACCGCTTCTAAATTTCTTAGGCCTGTTTTCGGGTCCGTTACTAATTTTGGTCTACCAATTTGGATATCTCCCCAATCATGTACTTCATATCCAATACGTTCCAATCTATCTACTATACCAGCATATCGAATTGCACTTGGTCCCATATCCACTCCTCGTCGCAATTGCCCTAAATCCATTGGTGCACCGATAATTGAGATTTTCTTTTTCATAGCGAATACCTCCTCTGTTTCTATAGTAAACGCTTCCAAAAAATGACTCAACCCAACTAATTTTTGCATAATTATACATTTTTTAAAAAATCAGTTACCTTAAAGATAGCCATAAATACCTTCATTTTAATATAATTTAAATAAGTTTTAATGCATCAAAAAAGTCTGGACTGATTTACTATCCAGACTTGAAAATATTCAATGATTACTCATATCTTTAGTATGAATTTTCCCTTTTAAATCATCCCGCGCACTTTTTTCCCACATTTTTACACCAGTATAATAAGCAGCCCGATTTATTAAATGACCGCCAACAGGCGATGTTATAAAAATAAATACGATTGCTAAAATTAATCTCGTATTACTATTTCCTGATGCATAAAAGTAAATAAAGGTACCAACTAATATTAGCATAACCCCTAAAGTTGAACTTTTTGATGCAGCATGATTTCGTGTATATACATCAGGCAGACGAATAATACCAAAAGCTGCTACCAATGTTAAAAACACACCAAGACCGATACAAATCAATACGATAATCTCAATTGTCGTGGTCACGTTCAAATATGACCCCCTTTGCTAAAAACTTGGAAAATGATGCTGTTCCGATAAAGGATAAAATCCCTAACAATAATATAACATCTAAATAAGCACTTGTTTTTAAAATAATCGAAAAGACAGCTACCATACTAATTAACACGATTCCCATACCATCTAGGGCAATAACACGATCAGGGATGGATGGCCCCTTAATGAGTCGATAAATAAACCCAACCATAGCTAATGCTAATAATACCATAACAATATATAATGCTATATCAAACATTTTTATCGACTCACCTCCAAAATTGCTTTTTCAAAAGTGTTTTTAATCCCGTCGACTGCTTCCTCTACATTTGGGACATGAATAGCATGAATATACAATACACGTTCATTACCATTTTCTAGAACATCTACAACCAACGTACCCGGTGTTAATGTTATTAAATTCGAGAGTACAGTTACCTCCCACTCTTTTTTCAAAGAAGTCTTATATTCAAAAATACCTGGTTGGAAATTTAAAGTTGGACTTAACACAATTTTTAGTACATTAATATTCGACAGTATTAATTCCTTTAAAAACAGTAATACAAGGTATATAACTGCCCAAACTCGCCCCAAGTAAAATCGAGTGTTCAAAAAATGACGGGCTATAAAAATTAAAATCAATCCAATTAAAAATCCAACAACGAATGTTGATAAATCATATGATGATTTTAAGTACATCCAAACTAACGCAATGAGTAAGTTTAATAGAATTTGAAAGGCCATATGCATTACTCCTTTAATACCGCTTCGATATAGATCTCTGGATTAATCAATGGTTCAACGGCTTGAGCAATAAAAGAATGAACAGCTTCTGCTCCAACTCCATAAAACACTGAAATTACCACGATTAAAATAATTGGCATAAGCAGAGCATGATAAGAAACATTCTCCTTCGAAACATACATCTGATCTGCTTTGCCCCAAAAACCAAAAATAAAGATTTTCATTACCGAATAAAGCACTAATATACTTGTAATAAGAATAATCATTGAACCAATAAATTCATTTGCTTCAAATCCACCTTGCACAGTCAACATCTTTCCAACAAACCCACTTAATGGAGGGATACCTCCCAAAGAGAGCGCTGCAATGAAATAAGTCCAGGCTAGTGTTGGATAGTGCTTAATTAATCCACTAAACTTGCGGAGATTACTTGTTCCTGTAATATGAATAATCATACCGATAAGCAGGAATAATGCAGCTTTAATTAACATGTCATGTATTAAGTAAAAGACAGATCCTGTTAACGATGTTTCCGTTGAGACGGCAACGCCATATAAGATAACCCCAATCGCCGTAATAATATTATAAATAATAATTTGTTTTATATCCCAATATGCAATTGAGCCAATCACACCGATGATTACCGTTATAATCGCCAAAATCATAAGCATTTCGTATAAATGTCCTTGTTCGAAATTAAAGAATAGAGTAAATGTCCTAATAATAGAATATACACCCACTTTTGTCAGTAATGCACCAAATAAGGCCATAACTGGTATTGGTGGCACTGCATAAGAACCCGGCAACCAGAAATATAGTGGGAATATAGCCCCTTTCATTCCAAAGACGATTAAAAACAACACAGCTATGACAGTTAAAATACCAGGAACTTCATTTAATGATGTTATACGTTCCCCAATTTGGGCCATATTTAACGTTCCGACAACAGAATATAACATAGCAATAGCAATAACAAAAAATGCAGACGAAATTACATTAACGGTTAAATATTTTAAAGACTCACGTAGCTGTCTTTTCGTTCCACCAATAACAAGTAGAACATAAGATGCCATTAACATCACTTCGAAAAATACAAACATGTTAAAAATATCTCCAGTTGTAAAGGCTCCAATTACTCCAATGATTTGAAATTGAATAATTGAATAGTAATAAAACTTTTCACGTTGTTTACCTATAGATTTAAAAGAATACAAAATTACAACAAATCCAATTATAGTAGTTGAGAGAACAAGTAAGGCTGATAACATATCAGATACCAACGTTATACCGAATGGGGCTGGCCAACTTCCAATATCTAACTTTTGTATGCCCTTTTCGGAAACTTCCCTCACGAGTAATAACGCTACAATGATGTTAATTAAAGCCGATAATGCTGAAATATATCGCTGTACTATCACATTTTTAGCAAAAAAGATTAATATAACAGCTGCTAGGAGCGGTACCAAAATTGGTAGTACTACTAAATTATTCATTCTCTTCCGTTCCTCTCATTTTATCTATATTGTCTGTTCCTAATTCTTGATAAGCCCGGTAAGCTATGACTAAAAATAACGCAGTTACTCCGAAGCTAATGACAATAGCAGTTAAGATCAAAGCTTGCGGAAGTGGGTCAGTTACCGAAACTCCAATATCATTTACAAGTGGGACCGCTCCTTTCTTTAAACCACCCATTGTCAATATTAACAAATGTGCTCCATGGCTTAATAAGCCTGACGCAATAATAATACGTAAAATACTTTTAGATAAAAAAAGATAAGTTGCTGTTGCAAATAGTACACCTATAATAATCGCCATTAATATTTCCATTATTCACTCTCCCCTAACGTTTGAATAATGGTCATTGTTGCACCAACTACGACCAAATATACACCTAAATCAAACAATGCCGCCGTATGAAGAGATGTTTTCCCTAATAAAGGAAGATAAAAATAGTCATACGTATGAGTAAAAAATGGAACGTCAAAAAGGAGTGCACCCGCTGCAGTTACAACTGAAATGAGCAATCCTATTCCTATAACCCATTTAAAGTCAATCGGCAACGAATTAGCAATTGTTTTCATATCAAATGCTAGCAACAGAAGAACAAGTGCTCCTGCTGTAACCAATCCACCTACGAAACCACCACCTGGTCGATAATGGCCTTCAAAAAACAGATGAATAGCAAACATCATAATGATAAAAAATACGGTTTTTGCAGTAACTTTAAGAATCAAATCAGAGGATTTCATTTTTCACTCCTCCTTGCTAATCTCAACTTAATTAACCCATAAATACCTAAACCAGCAATGGCTAATACAGAAATTTCAAATAACGTATCAAATCCCCTGAAATCAACAAGGATTACATTTACCATATTTTCTCCGCCAGCCGGATCATATGTGTTATCAACATAGTACTGAGAAATAGAATCAAATAATTTTGTACTGTATGATGAAATAGCGAGTAGTGTGACAACTAAACCGACACCTATAGCAATTAAAGCATTATTCAATTTAAACCTTCTCGTTTCTGGGTGCCTAAATTTCTTTGGTAAATGATAAAAAGCGAGTAAGAAGAGTGCCACAGAAATCGTTTCAATGACTAACTGAGTTAAGGCCAAATCAGGTGCACGGAATACAACAAATAATAACGATACGGTATAACCTACAGCACCTAAAGCGATAATGGATGTTAATCGTGATTTTGCGAAAACAATTGTTATACAACCAATCACAATAAGTAAACTTAAAACAATTTCATAAATACTTATTTCTCCCACCTTCGATGTATTTAAAACAAATGCGTTCATACTCCACATCGTGAATCCTAAGAAACCGATAAAGAATATAAATATATAAGCTAAATATGAACGAAGATAACCGGTCATATGAGATCGAATGACCAAATTCGATCCTGTTTCTAATGAAGGAATAAAGGAATCATATAACTTATTAAGGGTTAATTTTTTAGGGAATAAATCATAAATTTTTTTCCATTTCCCTTGTGATTGATATAAAGCGAAACCAATTACGATCACACCTATCGTCATATACAGTTCTGGCCCGAACCCGTGCCAGTGGGAAATGTGGACTTCATATTTAAATTTTGGTAACACCGAATAGGCAACAGATTCAATTAAGCCACCTAAAAGGGCATTTGGAAATAGACCAAATATAACGACAAGGGATCCTAAAACAACTGGTGGGATTAACATACCGATTGGTGGTTCATGTGGTTTCTTTTCCATCTTTTCCGGTTGAAAACTCCCACCAAAGGTTTTCCAAACAAAAATCATACTATATATAAATGTAAATACACTACCAACCCAAGCTAAAACTGGAAACAGTACTCCCAAAGTTTCCATATTAAAGATATCTAATTGGAGTACGCGAATCATGCCAGTGAAAAACATCTCTTTACTTAAGAAACCATTAAATGGTGGGATACCCGCCATGGATAACGTACCGATTAATGCAACTGTAAATGTAATTGGAAGAAAGTTCATTAATCCACCTAATTTACGTATATCCCTTGTTCCCGTTTCATGATCGACAATCCCAGCGACCATGAATAAACTACCTTTAAATGTTGCATGGTTAATCAAGTGAAATATAGCTGCAATGATTGCAACTGTATAAATATTTTCGTCAATATCATAATGAATAGCAGCTGCCCCTACACCAAACAAACTTAAAATTAGACCGAGTTGACTGACCGTTGAGAAAGCCAAAATTGCTTTTAAATCGGTTTGTTTTACAGCATTAAATGAACCCCAAAACAGGGTAAAAATTCCAATTCCTCCTATTAACCAAACCCATAAACCACTTGAGTCAAAAGCAAATATTGGAGTCATTCTAGCAACTAAATAAATACCTGCTTTTACCATTGTTGCAGAATGTAAATAGGCGCTGACTGGAGTCGGTGCTTCCATAGCGTCAGGTAACCAAATATAAAACGGAAATTGTGCAGACTTGGTAAAAGCTCCTAATAAGAGTAAAACCATTGCAAAAACAAATAAATCATGATTTACAATAACATTCACTTGTGTCATTAACTCTTGGATACTGAATGTCCCTGCAATAACGTATAAAATAAGAATTCCACCAAGTAAACAAAGACCACCGAATACGGTGATTAACATCGATTTCAATGCACCGTATCTTGATTTCTCGCGTTCGTACCAATAACCAATAAGTAGGAAAGAAGAGAAACTAGTGAGTTCCCAAAACGTATACAGGACAATGAGGTTGTCTGATAGTACAACTCCTAACATCGCCCCCATAAATAATAGTAAATACATATAAAAGGTATTTAATTGCTCTTTATCTTTATTTAGATAATAAATAGAATATAAAACGACAAGGGAACCTATTCCTGTTATCAGTAAGGCGAAGAGTATCCCTAAACCGTCTAATCTAGCAGTAAAATCTACATTTAATGAGGGAATCCATGGCAAACTTCGAACTATTTCCTTCCCTTGTAAAAGAGTAGGTATAAATTGAATAAAGTAAATAAATAAGATGACTGGAATGAACAATACGATCCAGCCTGTATGTATTTTTCTTAAAGATTTATAAAAAATAGGAACAAAAAACGCAAAAATAAATGGCATTAAAATAGCTAAATGCAACGCTGACATTTGAAACCTCCTTCAGTAATGATCACAACAGAGAAAACATGAACAATTTTTATTTTTAGTTCATATTTTTAATTACAATTTAAAATAATTTGTTTCTATTTACTTTAATAATATTAGAGTGTGTTAAGATGGTTAAAATTATGATTTGATCAAACTAGATCGTATATTAAATCTTCAATTTTTATGAATAGAAAGGAAAAGAATTTGTAACAATAAAAATAAAAATGATGGTGGTAATATGAATAAAATCATAATTTCACTTGTTATATTTTTAGCTTTATTTTTTTGTGCATGGCTTATCAATAAGAATTCAGTAAAATATAATGAATATGAAAATCAAGCTCCAATAGAAAACATTCCCTTGTCAACCATTAATGAAGTAGAAGCAGAGACACAAGAACCCGACAGTCAATCACCAACAGTTAAAAAGGAAAAACAATTTGGACCTCGAGAATATGTAAAACTTCGCTATCCTTAAGTATTTCCCCCTTTCTTAAACAAAAAGGCAGTCAACAAAGAAAGAAACTGATTTTTTAGAAAAAAACAATACAAATAAAAGGAGTCTATCAAATAGGGTATAATGAACCCAGAATGACAGACTCCACCTTAAGATTATATTCGTTTATACTAATACTTTATCAAATACTGTAAATGTTTTCAATAATAAATTATATATTTCCTTTAATATGAAAAAAGTCCAAAATCCTTATATCAAGAATTTCAGACCTTTGGATGAGCCGTAGAGGATTCGAACCTCTGACCCTCTGATTAAAAGTCAGATGCTCTACCG
>k87-489947_pt1 | contig 15517 bp, 12 predicted proteins | sample MGYA00084031_6733416 | MGnify analysis MGYA00084031
GGCCCGCTCGGCGACGAGCTCTACGGAGAGGAGCGGCTGCGGCGCGCCCTCACCGCCTGCGGCGGCATGCCCGCCGAGGCGGTGGTCGAGCACGTCCAGATGCTCGCCTCCCAGTGGCTGGGCCCCGGCGGCCACGACGACATGGCCGTCGTCGCGATCGGCATGGACAGGAACGGGCCGGCACCGGCCGTCACCCCGCAGGACACCACCAGGAGGAACCGGTGAACCGCCCCACCACCACGGCCGGTCTGCACGAGCAGCTCTGGCAGGCGGTCGTCGCCGCCGACGAGTACGCCGCCGTCGACCTCGTCGTCCAGGCCATGGACGACGGCGTGAGCGGGGAGGACCTGCTGCTCGACGTCATCGCCCGGGTGCAGGAACGCATCGGCAGCGAATGGGCCGCCGACCGTCTCACCGTCGCCCAGGAGCACGCCGCCACCGCCATCAACGAGCGCGTCGTCACCGCCCTGTCCCACCACCGCGCCATGCGCCAGGGCAAGCCGTCCCGCGGACGCGTCACGGTCTGCTGCGTCGACGGGGAGTGGCACGCCTTCCCCGCCCGGCTCGTCGCCGAGATCCTGCAGCTGCGCGGCTGGCAGGTCGACTACCTCGGCGCCCAGACCCCCACCCCGCACCTCATCGCCCATCTGCACAGCACCAACCCGGCGGCCGTCCTGCTCTCCGGGTCCATCCCCACCCACCTGCCGAACGCGCACCGGGCCGTCACCGCCTGCCAGGCCACCGGAGTGCCCGTGGTGGCCGGCGGCCGCGCCTTCGGAGCCGACGGCCGCTACGCCCGTGTCCTCGGAGCCGACGGCTGGGCCCCCGACGCCCGGGCGGCGGCCGCCCTCCTGGAGGAGGGCTTGACCCGGTCCGTCACCTCGGCCGGCCGGCAGGCCCTGGACGACCTGCCCCACCTGGCGGACCAGGAGTACACGATGGTCGTCCAGGCCCGCCCCCGGCTGGTCAGGCAGACCGTGCTCGACCTGGAGACGCGCTTTTCCGCCATGGCCGGCTACGACGACGAGCAGCGCGAGCGCACGGCCGAGGACATCGCCCACATCATCGACTTCCTCGCCACCGCCCTCTATGTGGACGACGCCGAGGTCTTCCTCACCTTCCTCACCTGGACCGCCCACCTGCTGGAAGCCCGGAAGGTGCCCGCCGCCTCCCTGCTCGTCGGCCTGGACATCCTCGCCGAGCAGCTGCACGACTTCCCCCGCGCCCTGCGCATCCTCACGGCAGGCAGGTCGGCCCTGCACGCCATGGCGGCCGGACCCCCCGCCCTCGCCGAGCCCGCCGCCGCGGGCGCCGACGCCTGACCCGCCCGGCGGGCACGTCCCGCCTGGACGTCGGAGAAGCCGGCGGGCACGCCGGGGACGCACCGGCACGGAAGCGGGAAAGCCACGCCACGACTGGAGGGAAGCCGCACGGCCACGCCGGGGCACCGGTGAAGGCGGAGTGGCGCGCCGGAGACCTCAGAAGGGCAGCTTGCCGCGCGTGCGCCGCCCGGCGGCCCCGCTGCGCCCGACCGCCCGCGAGCCGGAGCTGAACGGCTTGCTCAGCAGCCGCCCCAGCGGCCCCGGCGCCTTGGAACCGGCCCGGGATCCCAGCCCGAGGGCACGCTGGGTCCCGTTCTGCGGACGCCGGGAGAGCCGGGGAAGCAGAAAGGCGAGAACGGCGAGGACGACGCACAGCGCGACAATGCCGACGATCATCATGAGGGGCTCCGCATGCCGAAGTGAGGACTGCTCGACAGGACTGCTCGATCCGGACCGACCGGCCCGGTGCCAGGCGTGTGCCCCCGGTCCGCACCGGCACGCATCCCCCGGCTGTGCGAGGATCGCACGCGTGACGAGGGTGCACGGGGACTTCGAGCTGACCATGGACGAACTGCGCGTCGTGGCGCGCTATGTCGCCGGCACGGCGCAGGAACTGCTGCCGGTGTTCGAGGAGGTGCACCCGGACGACGTCCGGCCCCGGGCAGCCGTCGACGCGGCACGGGAGTTCATCGGCGGCGCGCCCAGAACGCGGCTGCAGCGGGTCGCCTCGATGGACGCCCACCGGGCGGCGAAGGAGGCGGGCACCGAGACCGCCCGGCTCGCCGCCCAGGCCGCCGGAGACGCCGCGTCCGCCGCCTATCTGCACCCTGTCGCCAAGGCCCACCAGGTGGGTCACATCCTGCGGGCCGCGGCCAACGCGGCACGCGTCGCCGAGATCCGCGCGGGCGAGGACCCCGCCGCCGGCGGCAAGGTCCTCGAAGAGGCCTGCGCGCGTGCCACACCCGTCCTCAGGAACATCCTCGAGCGGTACCCGCCGGCGCCCCGCGGCCGGAGCCGTGCCGCGCAGCTCATGGCCGAGCTGGACGCCTCGCTGCGCACACCGCCTGCGTGACCCGCCCGAGCCGGGGTAGCCGAAGGGTCCCGAGGGCCGCCGAGGCGAACCAGTATCCCGCGCCGGGCGCGCCAGGAGAGCGCGTCGCCAGAGCGGGTGACGTCCGCACCCGGCCCCGGACCTCGAACGCCAGGGCGCGGCACGGGAAGGGCGGACAGGATGACCACGGTCGCACGGCAGGGCGGGGGCGGAGGAGGCTCCAGCGGCCTCTACGACGTACTGGAGCTGATCCTCGACCGGGGGCTGGTGATCGACGCCTTCGTGCGGGTCTCCCTCATCGGCATCGAGGTACTCAAGATCGACGTCCGGATCGTGGTGGCCAGCGTCGACACCTATCTGCGCTTCGCCGAGGCGTGCAACCGGCTCGACCTCGAATCGGGACCGCGCAAGCCGGCCGGACTGACCGAACTCCCGGGCCGGATGACCGAGTCCGGGGCCCACGGCAAGACCAAGGGAGTCCTCTCCGGGGCCGTGGAGGCGATCTCGGACGCCTTCCAGCAGGGTGGCGACGAGGGACCGAAGCGCTGACGGGGACGGCTGCCCCGCTTCGGCCGGATGACGACTGTTCACGGCGGCCGAACGCCAATAGCTTGTGCGCCCACGCCAGTTGAGTTCCGCGGGTTCCGCGATGAGCGAGTGCTGGGAGGCCGACCATGGCACGCCGACTTCTCATCGCGGTACTCGCCGTCGCCATGACCGTCGCGGCGGCCATGACCTCGGCCGCCGCACCGCCCTCGTCCTGGCAGCACGTACCCGTCCCCGCGGAAGTCCGCCCGGAAGCAGGGCTGAACGAGGCCGTGGCCCTCGGCCCGGACCGGGCGTGGGCGGTCGGGGCCGAGGGCGCCGCCCGCAACACGCCCGGCTCCCCGCTGATACTGCGCTGGGACGGCACCACCTGGCAGCGCCAGGCCCTGCCGGGCACCGGCTGGCAGGGAGAGCTGCTGTCCGTCTCCGGAACCTCACCCGGGCAGGTCTGGGCCGTCGGCCGCGACGCCTCCGGCGGCACCCGGCTGCTCCGTCACGACGGCTCCGCCTGGCACGCGTGCCCGCCGCCGGCGGGTGTGCTGCTGTCCAGGGTCGTCACCGGAGGCGGTGAGACCTGGCTGATCGGTACCCGGGACGGCGAACAGGTGCTGCTGCGCCGGGACCGCGGCCGCTGGCAGGAGCTGCCGGTGCCGCCGGGCTCGGTGTACGGGCTGCACGTCCGGGCCGCCGGCGACGTCTGGGCGGCCGGAGCCACCGCGGAGGGGGCGGCCGTTTCCCACTGGGACGGGCAGGCGTGGCAGCAGACGATCGTGTACGGCGGACCCCGCTCGGCCGTCGGCAGTGTGCTGGCGGTGTCGCCGACGGAGGTGTGGGCCGGCGGCACGGCCGGGTTCGTCGGCGGCCCGCCCGGCAGGCCCGTTCCGCCCCTGCTGGTCCGCTGGGACGGGGAGACCTGGAGCAGGGTGACCGTCCCGACCGACTTCGGCTCGATCGGCTCCCTGGCCGCCGACGCGTCCGGCGCGCTGGCCTGGGTCTCGGTCGACGGCTCCCAGAAGTGGGGGCCGCCCGGCAGCAGCCCGCCGCTGATCCCCGGCCCGGACTTCCTCTCCTGGGACGGCCGGTCCTTCACCGGTTACGACGAACCGGCGGTCGCGGGGGAGGGGCAGTCCCGCACGCTGCGGCTGGCACCGGTGCCGGGCACCGGGACGGTGTGGTCGGTCGGCCGCGCCGACGGGCCGGAGAGCACCGTCGTGCCACGCGTCCTGCGGTACGGCTGAGCCGCTCGCCCGCTCGCCCGCTCGCCCGCCCGCTCGCCCGCTCGACGCCGCCGCCCGCCCCGTGCGCTGAGCGCTCCGCCCTGCGTGGCCGGGCTGCGTGATCAGTGATGCCCGAGCACGGTCCGCATCCGCTGGTAGCGGTCCAGGTCCTCCCAGGTGTCGTGGTCGGGCGGGCCGGGATCGAGGCGTCCGGCACTCCAGGCCCAGATGCTGGCGGCCATACCGGTGATCAGAGGAATGAGCAGCCACAGCAGGGCGCTCACCGTGCAACCTCCTTCCAGACTTATCGACTTCGCGTCAATTCATCCATATAGCCGACGGCAAGAAACCTGACAAGTTCCAACTGGCTCAAGTTAACAGCCATCGACTCAACTCGACGGCCGGGCCGGCCTCTTGCCGCTGCCGCTCGGGACGATGAGTCGACTCGTCGATATAACGACACGCTCCAGGCCCTGAAGTGGCGGGGCGTCAGCCCGGCCGCTGCCCGGCGAGGGCGGTCAGCGCCTCCTCGGCCTGGCGCCGCGCATGCCGGATCGGATCGGGGAGGATGCCCAGGCCGTGCGCGACCAGCGCCCCCTCGTGGAGCAGCATCAGGGTCCGCCCCAGGGTGGCCGCCCCGTCCGGGGTGATCTCGCCGGCCAGCTCGGTGAACAGGCCGAGCATCCATCGCTTCTGGCCGGTGATGACCGGGTACGCCGGATGGGCCGGATCGCTGATCTCGGCGTGTGCGTTGACCATGCTGCACCCCTTGGGGCTGTGCTCGGCGACCCAGGCCTCCGAGGCGTCGAACACGGCCAGGATCCGCGCCTTCGGCGCGGGCGCAGCGGCCCGAAGGTGTTCCGCGAGGAACGCGCGCCAGCGTTCGTCGCGGTCGGCGAGGTACTCCACGACGATCTGCTCCTTGGAGCCGAACCGGTCGTAGAGAGTCTTCTTCGTCACCCCCGCCTCGGCGGCGATCAGGTCCACGCCGACCGCATGGATGCCCCGCTCGTAGAACAGCCGCCCAGCGGCGTCCAGCGCCCGCCGTGCGGCGGGGGTCATCGTGATCCTCCGCGGCGTCCTCGCCTCAGCAGTCTCCATGGCTCCAGGGTATACCGATCTGTATAGTGGGTGAGGTAGACCGATCTGTTTACTGGCGGTGCGGCATGAACATCCTGCTCTCGATCGCGTTCGTGCTCTGCTGGAGCTCGGGGTTCATCGGGGCCAAGCTCGGCGCGGGCAGCGCGGACGCGCTCACGGTCCTGACGTGGCGCTTCCTGCCGCTCGCCGTCGTCCTGATCGCCTTCACCGCCGCACGCCGGCCCGCCTGGCGAGACCTCACGGCCCGGGACGCGGCCCGGCAGGCCGTGATCGGCCTCCTCTCGCAGAGCGGCTACCTGCTCACCGTCTACTACGCGATCCAGCTCGGCGTCTCCAGCGGCACCACGGCCCTGATCGACGGCGTCCAGCCCCTGGTGGCCGGCGCCCTCGCCGGGCCGCTGCTGCGCCAGTACGTCTCGGTCAGACAGTGGTTCGGACTCTGCCTCGGAGTGAGCGGCGCCCTCGTGGTCACCACCGCGGACGCCACCGCCGGCACCGGAGCACCCTCCTGGGCCTACGCCGTCCCCTTCCTCGGCATGCTCTCGCTGGTGGCGGCGACCTTCGTGGAGAGCCGCTCCCGCACGCCGGCCGACCCCGTCGTCTCGATGACCGTCCACTGCGTGACGAGCGCGGCGGTCCTCTCCGCGCTCGCGGTGACCGCCGGAGCGGCGGCCCCGCCCGCCGAGCCGGCGTTCTGGACCGCGATCACCTGGCTCGTCGTGCTGCCGACGTTCGGCGGATACGGACTGTACTGGCTCATCCTGAAGCGCTCCGGAGTCACCAGGGTCAACACCCTGATGTTCCTCATGGCGCCGGTCACGGCGGTGTGGGGAGCCCTGATGTTCGCCGAGCCGTTCGGCCCGCAGACCGCCGCCGGCCTGGCCCTCGGCCTGGCGGCCGTCATCGTCGTGTACCGCGGAGCCCCTGCGGAGGACGGCGGGCCGCACCTCCCGGGCGACAGCCCCGCCGGCCGCCATGCCTCGGCCGGCTCCCGCGACCGGCCGGTCACCTCCGTTTGACAGGGGCTCAGCCGGTGTCAGCCTGGTGGACGGGGGTGAACGGCGTAAGGAGACCCGGCATGGCAGTTCGACGAGGATGGCGCTCCGCGGCCCGGCAGCTCCCGCTCAGACTCACGGTCGGCGCATTCTTCCTGAACTCCGGACTGTCCAAACGCGGCGCGGACGACGCCGCGGCCGAGCAGATGCACCGGTTCGCCGCCGGCACCTACCCGTTCCTCGACAAGCTGGACGCCCGGCGGTTCGTGCGGCTGCTCTCCGCGGGCGAGGTCGCGATCGCCGCCGCGCTGCTGCTGCCGGTCGTGCCCGCCCCGGTCGCCGGTACCGCGGTGACCGCGTTCTCGGCCGGCACGCTGGGCCTCTACCTGCGGACTCCCGGCATGCGGCAGGAGGGCAGCGTGCTCCCCACCGAGCAGGGCACCCCCCTCGCCAAGGACGTGTGGATCCTGGGCATCGGACTCTCCCTCCTGGCCGAAGGGCTCAGGCGCAGGCGCCGCTGACGCCCCCGGCTCAGGCCGGCCGGGCGCCGTCATGTCGTACACCGGCAGCAGGTCGAAGAAATGGTGCTCGGCCGCGGGCCGGTACCGTACGAGCGCCGCGAAGCGGACGACGCGCACCAGCACATGGTCGATCGCCTCGGGCGCCGCCTCGTCCAGCGACTCATGCACCCCGCCGTGCCAGTAGCCCGCGTGCGTGAGGGGATCGCCCGCCCCCTCGTCCGGGGCAGGGGAGGGCTTCAGGCCCACCGGCAGGTACAGCTGGGAGACGCCCTTGCCCGCGCACGTCCGGGCGAGCACCCTGCCGGTGAGGCCCTCACCGCCGTGCTGTCCGGGGGCGACGGCCGCCAGCAGCACCAGCAGTGGCCGCTCGCCGACGCACGGCCAGCACCGGGTGAAGACCTGAGCGTACTCCGCGGACCGCTCACCGCTGTCCCGGTGCGCGTAGCGACCGCCCGCCTCACCGGGGGAGGGCCGGGCGGCACCGTCGAAGCAGGCCCATCGCCAGCCCTCGGCCCGCCCGTCGGCGTTGCCCGCCCGCGCGCCCCTCGTCCAGCCGTCCGCGTAGCCGGGGTCCCGCACCAGCGGCGTCGGGGGGACGCGGGACGGGGAGCTGATGCCCGCGTCGTAACCGTCCTGCCAGCCCCTGACCTCGACGGGCACGATGCGCCCGGGCTCGTCCGGAACCGGATACGGATTGTGCCGGGGCATGAGCGCCCTCCTAACCCGTCTCGAGAACGTCGAACCGCAGCCCGCTCGAGCCGCCGCCGGTCCCGCTGCGCTTGCGGCGGGTGATCCAGGAGTGGGCACTGCCGTCGCGCCAGCGGCTGTACTGGCGGCTGCGTTCGACGCGGACGCCGGAGCGCGGCACCTCCTCCTCGTGCAGCCAGTCGGTCTCCTCGAGCAGCCGGCCGAGAGGGCTCGGCGGCTCGGACGCGTCCCGGGCCAGCCGGACCAGCCGAAGCCGGTACTGGTCCTGATCCGGCTGCCCGTCCTGCAGCTGCGGCACCAGCGGGTACCAGTGCGCGGGAACGGTCGTGGCCACCCGGTAGCGCGGAGGACTGCCGGAAGCGCCGTCCCCGGGCCCCGCCTCCGCCGCCGGCCGGGCCGCGGCGGCCCACCGGGCGTAGCGGTCGATGGGCTCGCCGGCCCGGTCGGGGACCTTCTCCTCCACGGCCCAGGCCAGATTGGCCCCTTCGTCACGCAGGAACAGCACGGACTCCACCGGCGGGCTCTCCAGGCCACCGGGCAGCGAGGCGGGCCGGTAGAACCACGGCGACGGCGGCGGCGACGTCCTCGTGCCCTCGCCCGCCCCTGCGGCCGCGCCCTGCGGCTCGCTCAGGGTGTACACGTTCCACTCGGGGCCCTCGGCCGCCGCGGGCGCCAGAGTGGTCACCCCGCCGAACACGTCGGTGACGGTGCACTCGACGACCCGGGACAGCGAGCCGGGCAGGGCCGGCAACGGGGCGCAGAACCAGTCGTTCTCGTAGACGGTCGCGAACGCGACGAGCAGCAGCCGACCCAGATCGGCGGGGGACGCGTCGACCGAGCCGAGGTCGACCCGTGCGTCCTCCAGCTCCCAGAAGCGGGAGAGAGGCATCCCGCCGTAGCGGGCGGGCGTGGGCACGGTCGTCCGCGCGTCGCGGACGACGGCTGCCTCCGCCACCGGGGTCCGGGCGGGCGCCGCGTCGAAGGCCCACCAGTCGAGATGCCCGCCGTGGTACTCGGCCGCCTGCAACGGCACGTCCGGCACGCCGGAGGCGCGCACCGCGAAGGAGTACTCCATGCGGTGCGGGTCCCAGGTGTGCGCCGGCCCCCGGGACCGGGCCGGTGCGCGGGCGGTCCACCAGGCCAGCCACTGCGCGGCGGCCGTCGCGAGGGCCTCGCGGTTCTCCTCCGCCGCCCCGAACCGTGCCGCGGCCTCCGCGTCCCGTGCGGCCAGCCGCTCCAGCCAGGGCACCAGGGCGGCCGGGTCGGGCAGCCGCTCCCGTACGGTCGCGGCGGAGGGGGCCGGTGCCAGGGCGCCGGACGGGCCGAAGGCACACGTCCGGGCGAAGGCGGGCAGCAGCGGGAGCAGCCCGGCCGCCGCCAGCGCGCGCCGCCACCGCAGCCCGCCCGCCAGCACCAGCCGGGGATCGGGCCCGTCGCCCGCCTCCTCCTCGACCAGTTCCTCCAGCACCATGGCCGAGGGGTCGTACGGCTGCCAGGCCTCCGGATCGTCCTGCCCGCCGCGCCAGCCGTCCAGCGGATGCCGCTCCTGGGCGACCGACACGTGCACCGGCGAGGCCGCGTCGTCCCCCGTGAACTCGCCGAAGGCGTACTGCCGGGCGAGGAACCACGCCGCGTCGTGCACCACCGCGGCCAGCGCCTCCTCGATGCCGGTGTCGCGCGGCACCGGCTCGTAGCGGAACATCGCCATGACAACTCCCCGGATCTAGTGAATGCCCCCGGTGGGGGGTTCGGCCCATTGCACGGGCAGCACTCCGCGCAGCTCGGTGATGTCGTTGAGGTCCATCCCGCGGATCCGGGCCAGGGCGAACGCCTCCTCCACCACGGCGTGCACGTCCTCCATGCACCAGCCGCGGGACGGATCGGGCGGTACGGCGAGCAGCCACGCCTGCGGGGCGCGCGCGTCGGGCTGGTTGTAGTGGAAGGCCAGCGCTCCCATCTCCTCGTCCACCGGTTCGGGCGCCGTCTCGCTCCACGCGTCCACCACCATGCCCGCCACGCGTGCCGCGTCCGGGGGAGCGCCGTCCGTCCTGAGCACCGCGCAGTGCAGCGGCGCGGGCTCGCTGCGGGAGGGCACGGGCACCGGTCCGCGGGCGATCCACCGCTGCCCGGCGGGCACTTGGGCGACATGGACGCCGCTCGGCGCGGCCGAGGCGAGGACCTCGGAGGCGGCCAGCGCGTCACCGAGGGCACGGACCCGGGGCCGGATGCGCTCCATCTCCGTCAGCCAGTCGGCGACCGCGTCGTCGTCCGCGCCCTCGGGCCGTGCGGCGGACAGGGCGTCGCCCGCCGGGGTCCCGGTCAGGTTCAGCACCGGCAGCACCGGGAGCTGCTCACCGAGCACGCCCGCCACGGCCGTGCGGACCGCGGTCGCCCATTCGAGCACCGCCGCCGGGTCCTGCGGCGGTTCGGGCAGGGCGGCGACGGGGGAGGCGTCGAAGCGGTCGAGGACGAAACAGGCCTGATCCCGCAGGGTCTCGAGGGCCGCCTCGTCGCCCGGCGTCCCCAGGGTGTACGCGGCGTGCACACCGTGGTCGGCGAGCGCGTCGAGATGCCGGACCAGCGCATCCGCGCCGTCGGGGAGCAGCTTCACCTGCTCGCGCAGCCAGGCCAGGTTGGTGCCGACACCGTTCAGCCAGGTCGTCACCCGCGTCCACAGCTCCCGCAGATCGGCGCCGGCCCACCCGTCCGCCATCGTGTCGTCCAGGTCCGAGCCGGTCAGCGGGCGGGCGTCGCGGAGCACCGCGCCCAACGAACGGCACAGCTGCTGGAGTTCGGCGAAACGGGTTGCCGACGCCGGCGTGATCTGGGGAGGGGCGGATCCGGCACCGGCCGAGAGCGCCGCCGTGTGCCGCAGCAGCCGCCGGGCCAGCGGATCGTCCCGGGCCGGGACGTCCTCGGTGCGGTCGTCGGTGAGAGCGGAGCCGAGCACGGCGTCGAGGGCGCAGATCCCCAGGTCGGACAGGGCGACCGTGACCGGTGCCGCGGGATCGCCGAAGTCGAAGCGCCAGGCCGAGGCGTCGCCCAGACGCCTCTGGCACCAGCGTTCCAGACCGGGCTCCAGGGCGGCGAGCGGACGCCCGGCGGCCCAGCCGCCGGTGCCGTCGGCCGGGGCGACGGCACCGAGGTGGTGCGTGACCGCCACGGCGGCCCGGGGAGTGCGGATCACATCGAACTCCTGGGGCAGGCCCTCACCCCGGGCGATGCCGTCCGCGGCCGCTCCCGCCCGGACCGGGTTGCCCCCGACGAGCTGATGGACGCTCTCCGCGAGCAGCAGGTCGCCGACCGCGTCGACCGTCGTCTCCAGGTCCCGCATGAGCACATCGGCCTGGGCCAGCAGCGGCAGCTGGGCCCCCGTGACGTCCAGGCCCAGGTCCGCGAGCGTCCTGCCGTGGATCAGCCAGTCGTCGAGCAGCGCCTGACCGTCCACCACGGACCGTTCGGCCATCGCCGTGCGGGCGGCCTCGCTGCCCTCCGTGGCGCCGTCGACCAGGTCCGGCATCGGAAAGACGAGCCGCAGCGGGCGGATCAGCGTGTCCAGCTGGGCGTCGTGCAGGGCGCGTTCGAGACGGTAGCCGAGGAGGGCGCGCAGGGACTGGCCCGAGCGGACGCCGTCGATGGTGGCCAGGGCCCGGCGCACCCGGCCGGAGGAGAGGTTGATGCCGAAGGCCTGACGGTCGGCGTGGCTGAGCCAGCCCGAGCGCAGCACGGCGAGTGTGGTGGCGTGGTGCATGGAGGGGGCGACGAGATAACCGTCGCGGATCCCGGAGGGCTCGAAGCTGCCTTCGGTGTCCGTTCCGTCACCCTCCCCGGCGTCGTCCGCCGCGTCCGCCTCCGTGTTCTCGCCCGCCCCGTCGGTCGTGTCCCCGTCCGTGACCTCGCCGCCCGCGACCCCCTCCCCGGTGCCGCCCGTGTCCTGCCCGACCGCCGGCTCCTGTTCACGCGGCCCGACGCCGGTGACCCACCCGTACGCCCCGATGTGCGTGCCCGCCGGGCTGTCCTTGCGCAGCCGGTCCAGCCTCGCCGAGGCCACCGAGGTCATCCACGCGTCGAGCCGGTGCGTCTGCGTGTCGAGCACCTCGCACAGCAGCCGCTCCACACGGGCGAGGTCTCCGCCCGACCGGTCCTCCGCCTCGGCCAGCTCGCCGAGGGCCAGGCAGATCCAGTCGTAGGCGTCCGGGGCGAAGCCGGCCTCGGCCGTGAGCCGGCCGTCGACCAGGCGCACCCCCGGCTCCACCCGCCTGCTCTCGCTCTCCAGTTGCAGCCGCAGCGCCTCCCGGTGCATCCGCAGCACCGTCATGGCGACGTGGTAGAAGAGACCGAGCTTGCCGGTGGCCGCTCCGTTGATCACCACCTCGAAGGCGCGCAGCCGTTCCGTGCGCTCCGGTGTCATCTCGTGCCCGCCGGCCAGCAGCGGGGCGGTCTCCCGCCACCAGTCCCAGATCCCCCGCAGCGGCGCCCGGCCCACCAGTTCGCGCAGTTCCGTGCTGGTCTCCTGCGCGGCGAAGAACTCCTCGGGCGGGGCCGGCGGCACCTCCTCCAGGCCGGGCGGCTCGGCCCAGGCGAAGCCGCTGCGGTGCGGGATCGAGCCGGTCGGCGTGTCGGGAGGCGGGGCGAAGGGCGGGGTGTTGGGCGTCTGGCGGAGGTACCTCAGACGGCGGGAGGCCGGCAGCCGGTGCAGCAGATCGTTGATCACGGCGTCGGGGTCGCCGCCCGCGGCGACGCTCGGGGCGCGCCAGCCCTGGGACTCGACGAAGGTGCGGAAGCCCGAGATGTGGTTCAGGATCCGCAGGTCGACCTCGGTGCCGTGCCACAGGTCCAGCGAGGTGACGGGCAGCACGCCGTAGGGCTGGCGGCCCACGCGCAGGCTGGGCAGCGGGCCGCGTCCGTTCACATGGCCGACGTAGTGGGAGACCAGGAACAGCAGATCCGGCAGGGGCGTCGGCTCGCCCTCGGGGTCCACGGGGCGCCAGTTGGAGGAGGCGGCGGCCAGGGCGCCGAGGGCGGCCCGCAGATGCAGCAGCAGCTCGTGATCGTCCTCGGCCAGGCCGTCGGGGACGTCCTTGAGCACCTCTCCGGCGGCCGGGCCGAGGGCATGGGCGATGCGGGCCGCCGCCTGGGGGCTGCCGGGCCGGAACGCGGCCCGCTGTGCGGCGAGCCGCTCGGGGGCCGCCTGGGGACTCCGGGAGTGCCAGGCGGACCGCTGCTGCGCGGTGTTGTTGGTGGCGGTGCCGGCCGGCAGCACGCTCAGCCCGTCGGTGCAGCGGTGGGCCTCCAGCAGGGTGCCCACCAGGTTCGCCGTGTCCTGCGCCGGGCCTGACCGGACGCCGGCGACCGTGATCAGGTCGAACCGCTGCGGAAGGGTGTCGGTCAGGGGCACCCGCACGCCCATGCCCACCTTGACGGCCTCGTCGAAATCGGTGAGCCACAGCGGCGGTTCGGTGGCTGAGGGGGCCAGACCGACATCCAGCGCGGCGGGGACGGGCTCGCCCTCCTGCCGCCACACGAGCCCGATCTGTCCGTCGCCGGTGACCTGATAGCCGGAGAACACCAGCCGGTCGGGGAGGACGCAGGTGCGGGCCGCACGGGTCCAGGCGCTCTCGCGTGCCTCCGGCTCCGCGGTGAACGGCCCGGGGCCGGGCGGCTCGGCACCGTCGGGCGCCGGGGTCCGCGGCGGTTCGCCCTGCGGGCGGTACGCCTTCGTCGCCCAGGTCGCCCGCCCCGGGCCGATCATCGTCACCAGCCCGTTCCACGCGGCGGTCAGACGGTCCTGATCGCCTCCGGCGGCCCAGACGGTCCTCCAGTAGGCCTCGGTGGCGGCGCGTTCGGCGGCGGTGAGGCCTCTCTCGTGGGAGTCGACATGGATCTCGTCCGGGTAGGCGCGGATCCACAGCTCCGGCCGCTCGGCGGTCCGGAAGACGGTCTCCAGGCGGAGCGGCAGCAGCAGCACCGGGTCCGTGGGGCCGTCCGGCCACAGCGGGGGAGCCTCGCCTGCGACCTCGCGGTAGACCTCCCTGGCCTGCTGCAGCCGGGTCTCGGCCGCGTCGGCCTCCTGACGCTGGTCGAGCATCTCCTGCTGCAGGTCCGGGCCGGGCGGCTCGGCCAGGACACGCTTCTCCAGCCCGGCGAGACCGGCCCTGGACCAGTTCAGTGCGATCCGGGCGTCGGCGACGTCCCGGTGCGCCTGCGCGATACGGGTGTCCACGTCAGGGGTCTCCGATCAGACTGCGGGCGGAGCGGACGACGCGGAACGGCCGCTGCAGGGCCATGTTCGCCACCTCGGCCGCGTTCCACTGCCCGGCGATCATCGGTGCGGGCGTCCCGGCCGCGGGAAGGACACGCCCGTCGATCTCGGCGAAGCCGCGGCCCGCGTCCACGGCACTCCAGTCCAGGTCGCTCCACGGCGGCGCCGGCTGCTCCACGAAGGTCCCCTCCTCGGCCTGCGCGGCCCGGGTCTCGGGGGTGTCGAAGCCGAACCGCACCCGCTGGGAGTTCTCGGCGAGCACGAACCACCAGTCGTGCACGTCGCTCTCGGGCAGCTCGAAGGCGTAGGCGGCGGTCTGCTCGTCGAGGCCGAGCACCATCACGGGCCGCTTCCACGTGCCCTCGGCGAGGTCCGGCTGATGCCGTGCCTCGGGCGGCAGCGCGGCCACGGTCAGGTCGGGGTAGCGCCGTACCAGCGGCCCCCGGATCAGCAGTACGTCGAGGCCGCCCGCCCCGGCCGCCAGATGGGAGCCGAGCGCCCCGTCGGGTGTCCAGGTGTGAATGGGCGGAGTGTCGGCCACACCGTCGGTGCGCGGCCAGAACTGTGTGAACGACGTGCCCCTGAGATCGGTGGGGTACTCCCGCCAGCGCATCTCCCGGTTGAACTCGTCGTTGACGCCCACCATGAACGCGGCGATGAACTCCGCATTGGCCTTGAGCAGCACGGCACGGTTGTCCGGGATGGTGGCCGAGCCGGGCAGGAACCAGTCGGGCCGGCGATCCTTGAGGGCGAGGGCGAGCGGCGCGGGGAACGCCGGGCCCGCCATCACCGGGTCGGTCGGTGCCGGGGTCTCGGCCGCCACGAAGCCGGGTTCCGGCTCCGCCAGGTGGCTCAGCCGCGCCGCGAGCAGCGGGCCCGGTTCGAGCGCGGCCGCCAGCCGTTCGCCCAGCGCCGCCTGGTCCACGGGCACCCCCAGTTCCAGAAGATGACCGCCGGGATCGTCCGCCACCGACTCCTGGGGCAGCACCCGGTGCAGCGCCGGCACGGTCAGGACGCCGCCCTGCGCCATCTCCCCGAACCGCCGGGCGAGTTCCCCGGTCAGCGGTGCGACACGGGCGGCGGTGAAGGCCCGCTCCAGGGTGAGCAGACGGGCCGCCGGCATCGCCTCCTCCGCCGCGCCGTCCGCCGGCTCCCCGTCCTGACCGGCCGCCATCCGCAGCACCGGGCCGGCCACCACCGAGGTCAGCGTGCGCGCCTGGTCCGCGAAGCCGTTCGCCTCCGCGGACAGGGCCACCGCTGACAGCACGCGCAGCAGCCGTCCCGCCCGCCTGGCGTCGTCGCCGCGCAGCGCGGACCCCACCCGGGCGGCCAGGTCGTCGCCGACCTCACCGGCCGGCTGCTCGGTGGCCTCCGGTGCGGTGAGCAGCGGCGTGGGCACGGGCGGAACCAGCTCACCGCGCAGCGACCGCGCCACATAGGTGCCGGGCCGCGCCCCCGTCCGCCGGGCGACCGGACCCCGGGAGCGCAGCACCCGCCGGTGCAGGACCGGTTCGGCCAGTGCCGTCGGGGCCGGGCTCACCGCGATCTCGGTGCGCAGCGGCAGACCGCTGCTCGTCCTGATCCGGTCGGCGGCACCGCCCGCGAGCCGCACCAGCTCGGCCGGCGACAGCGTGCCGACGTCGCGGCGGTGCACCGAGGAGGCCACCTCGCTGCAGAAGGCCGCCCGTGCCCGCAGGCGGTTGGCCTCCCGCACCGATTCCACCTGCTCCCAGGCGCGGGCCATCAAGAACTCCTGGTTCTCGCGCACCCAATCGGCTCCCAGCGCGGCCGGGA
>k87-179137_pt1 | contig 15483 bp, 13 predicted proteins | sample MGYA00084031_6733416 | MGnify analysis MGYA00084031
CCAGCTCACCGTTGCGAAAAGGGCGCCGGCTGCAATGTCCCTCAAGTCGAGCCGTTTGTTCGGAGCGGCATAGTAAAGGAACACGAGAACCGAAAACAGTACCGTAAAACTGATCCCCCACCGCAGCACATTCCACACCGACCAGAAGGCTTCAGTCATGTGGAACAGTGAAAAGAAGAGGAGACCGATGGCTTGACCGAACACGGGAAGGATGAGCGCCACCAGCAAAATGCCGATGAGGGCAAACGTCAACACGATCGCCGTACCGCGCGCTTTCCAGAATGGGCGGCTTTCTTCGACGTCGTACGCTTCGTTTAAAGCGCGTATGAGGGCGTTGGTCGCGTGAGAAGCCGACCAGATGGTGGCAACCATCCCGAAAGAGAGTAAACTTCCCCTTTCCACGTCCAACACATCCCGCACGTTTCCTTCAATGACGTCCATGGAGGCGCTGGGAACGTAACGGCTGAGGAGGGCTAACACTTCTTCGGAGGAGACGAAGTACCCGAAGAGCGCCATGGCAAAGATTAAGAAGGGAAACAGGGACAACAAGAAGTAGAAAGCGAGCTGGGCTGACAAATCCGGCAGGCGGTTGTCCAGTATTCGCTGGATCAGTTGTTTCAGAAACAATCGCGCCGACGCAATGTTGGGTTTTCCTTTCACCATCATGTTGGACACTTCCTCAACTAAGTGCATTTAAGATTAGTATGGTCCGCGGTGTGGATGACAAAAGCTTTCACTGCACACATTAAAAAGTATGACGAGAAGCGAGAGGGGATTGTGTGAACATACGATTCGGTTTCGTCGCCATGGCGCTGTCGTTACAAAATGCATCGCCGTCCCAGACGATGACGGTGACCCATTTCAAAAAGTTGGTCGACCGCGAGGCGGCTTTACGGAAAATAACCCGCATCGCTTCGTCCAATTTAACGAATACGTTGCGCATCCTTCGCCACGCCCATGCGTCCGGGATACACGTGTACCGTTTTTCTTCAAGGCTGATCCCCCTCTTCGGGCACGATTTAACGAAGGAGTGGGATTTTTTTCGCTACTTGCATAAAGACTTTGAACAACTGGGTGATTTTATTCGCGAAAAACAGATGCGAACGAGCTTTCACCCGGAACATTTTACCCTCATCAATTCGCCCCGTGAAGACGTCGTGAACCATTCCATTGAGGACCTCAAGCGGTATGCCCAAATGTTGGAGGCGATGGGCTTGGACTCCCGCGCTAAAATCGTCCTCCACGTAGGCGGAGGCTACCAAAATAAAACCCGTTCCCTGGAGCGGTTTAAACGCCACTGGTCTCGCGTTCCGAACAACGTGAAGGAGCGGCTGACCCTTGAAAATGACGACAAGACGTACACCGCCGTCGAGACGTTGAACCTCTGCCAGTCACTCGGCGTCCCCATGGTGCTGGACATCCACCACCACCGTTGCCATCATGATGGGACGGATTTGCGGGACTTGGTTCAACCCATTTTTAAAACGTGGCGAGGGACGGGCCTCGTTCCGAAGATCCACGTCTCATCTCCGAAAGACGAAACGGATTTCCGCCGTCACGCAGCGTTTATCGACCCGGATGACCTCATTCCTTTTCTGGACATCGTACGGGAATTCGACCAGGATATTGATGTCATGATTGAAGCGAAACAAAAAGACGAAGCGCTGTTCCAGCTCGTGCAAGAGCTGACGAAGCGCCCCGGTTTTCGACGCATCGACGGCGGGACGGTCAGCTACTGCTGAATCTCTTGCCGGACATTGTCATTTTTTCTTGCGATTTAACACAATATATAGTATGATTATCCAAGAAAGGCTTCTACATATTGAATATAGGAGCGCATGCGGGTGTCTGCTTATAACAGCAGATGAAAAGGGAATCCGGTGAAATTCCGGAACTGCCCCCGCAACTGTGAGTGCGAGCGAAACCTCCGGACCACTGCACATGACGGTGACCGCTGCTTGTGTGGGAAGGGGAGGGAGTAGGATGAAGCACGAGTCAGGAGACCTGCCCGAATGCGATGCTTTTCCGACCTTCGGGGATGGAGCGTCGGTGGCGACACGAGGTGGTTAGCTGCTTTCGGTAGAGCGCCGTGGCAGTTCTGACCCGACATGGTGATCGATTGGTCGCTTGAAGCTCCATCCGGGAAGGATGGAGTTTTTCATTGGGAGAAAGGAGTGTGAAACATGCTCATTGCGTACGATTCTCGCACGGGAAACGTGCGCCGGTTTGTCCGAAAACTGGACGCTGAGAGCGTACAGATTGATGACGGGCTCACCGTCCGTCAACCGTTTGTCGTGGTGACGTACACGACGGGGTTTGGGGAAGTCCCGAAGAAGGTGGACGATTTCCTTAAGGTTAACGGCGAGCATTTAGTGGGCGTGGCGGCCAGCGGCAACCGCAATTGGGGTCAGTCGTTTGCCCGCAGCGCCGATGTGATTGCCGAGAGGTACGGCGTCCCCGTCATATGCAAATTCGAGTTGTCGGGTACGGAACAGGACGTAAAGCAATTTATGGAAAGGGTGGAGGAGCTTTGGCCAGCCGGCACGTTGAGTTGAACAACGAAATGATGATGTTAAAAGACGACTTTTTTCAACTGGACAAAGACCGAGAAGCGGTGGAAGTGTTCATGAAAGAAGTCGATGAGAAGATGATGACCTTCCATTCGCTCAAAGAAAAAATCGACTTCATGATCGAACAAGACTACTATTACAACGTTTACGAGGACTACAGCTTCGATCAGATCGCCCAGGTGTTTGAGACAGCCTACGCTTACGGTTTTACGTTTCAGTCGTACATGGCCGCTTCGAAATTTTACAACGACTACGCTTTGAAAACCGACGATCAAGCCCACTACCTTGAGTATTACGAAGACCGCGTGGCGATCACGGCCCTCTATCTCGGCGGCGGTGACTTGGACAAGGCGATGCGGCTCGTCCGCTCCATGATGGAACAGCGCTACCAGCCGGCGACACCGACGTTCATGAACGCCGGAAAGAAGCGGCGCGGGGAAATGGTCAGCTGTTTTCTCCTAGAGATGGATGACAGTCTCAACTCGATCTCGTTCAACATCGGCACGTCGATGCAACTGTCGAAAATTGGCGGCGGCGTGGCGTTGAACCTGTCCAAGTTGCGGGCGCGAAACGAAGCGATCAAAGGGGTGAAAGGGGCAGCGAGTGGCGTCATCCCGGTGGTGAAACTGTTGGAAGATGCCTTCTCTTACGCGGACCAGCTCGGGCAGCGAAAAGGGGCGGGCGCCGCCTACTTGAACATATTTCACTGGGACGTCGTGGAATTTTTAGATACGAAAAAAATTAATGCCGACGAAAAAATACGCATCAAGTCCCTGTCCATCGGCTTGATTGTACCGAGCAAATTTTTCGAACTGGCTGAAAAGGGCGAGCCGTTTTACGTCTTCGCACCGTATTCCGTCTACAAAGCGTACGGCAAGCATCTAGACGACATGGATATGGACGACATGTACGAGGCCCTCGTGCAAAACGAAAACGTCCAGAAGAAACGCCTCGATGCGAGGGAGATGCTGACAAAAATTGCCGTGACGCAAATGCAGTCGGGATACCCTTACCTCGTGTTCAAAGATAACGCCAACAGAGTCCACGCGTTAAAGGACATCGCCGATATCAAGATGTCGAATTTGTGTACGGAGATTTTTCAGTTGCAGGAGACGTCAACGATTAACGACTACGGTGAAGCAGACGTCATCCGCCGAGACATTAGCTGCAATCTCGGCTCCCTTAACATCGTCAACGTGATGGAATCCGGAAAAATACGCGAATCGGTGCACGAAGGGATGGAGGCCTTGACGGCGGTCTCCGACAAAACGCGCATCACCAACGCACCGAGTGTGCGAAGGGCCAACGAGGAGCTTCACTCCGTCGGATTGGGAGCCATGAATTTGAACGGATTTCTCGCAAAGAACCACATCATGTACGAAAGCGAAGAAGCGAAAGATTTCGTGCGCACCTTTTTCATGATGGTCAACTTCTACTCGCTGGAAAAAAGCAATGAATTGGCCCGGGAGCGCCGGACGACGTTCAAGGACTTTCACAAGAGTGAATACGCCAAAGGGACGTATTTCGAGCAGTACTTGAAGGAAGACTTCAGGCCGCGAACGGAAAAAGTAAAGCGGCTGTTTAACGGCATATACATTCCGGGGATCGCCGATTGGCAGGAGCTCAAAGAAAAAGTGCAGCGAGACGGGCTGTATCACGCGTACCGGCTTGCCATCGCGCCGACGCAAAGCATCAGCTATATACAGAATGCCACGTCCAGCGTGTTGCCCATCGTCGATCACATCGAAAACCGCACGTACGAAAAATCGACCACTTACTATCCGATGCCGTTTTTGTCGAAGCAGAATTACTACTATTACAAATCGGCGTACCACATCGACCAGTTTAAACTCATCGACCTGATTGCGGAAATTCAGCGCCATGTCGACCAGGGAATCAGCACCATTCTGTACGTCAACAGCAACATTTCCACGCGGGAATTGGTGCGCTATTACGTGTACGCCCACAAAAAAGGACTGAAGAGCCTCTACTACACGCGCAACAAACATATTGACGTCGCGGAGTGCACGAGCTGCGCCGTCTAACGAAAACGTTAAGAAAAGGGGAATGGAAAATGGTGGAAGCCGTCAACTGGAACACGCCGGCAGACGGGTTCAGCGAAGCCTTTTTGAAACAAAATATTGCCCAGTTTTGGACCGAAGAAGAAATCGGGGTGTCGCGGGACATTTCGACGTGGGTCACATTAAGTGAAGCAGAACGCGACGTGTACAAAAACGTCCTCGGTGGACTAACGCTTCTCGATACGGAGCAGGGGGGTGAAGGGATGCCGCTCATCCTCCTGCACGTCGACAACTTGCAGCAAAAAGCGGTTTTGTCGTTCATGGGGGCGATGGAACAAATTCACGCCAAAAGTTACAGCCACATCTTTACGACCCTGTGTTCGGAGGAGGAAATTCGGCGCATTTTTGACTGGGTGAAAACACACCCCCTGTTGCAGCGAAAAGCGACCCTCATTCAGCAGTACTACCGGAATTTGTTGAACCCGGATGTTTCGAAAAAGGCATTGTACATGGCGATGGCAGCCAGTGTGTTTTTGGAGAGTTTTCTGTTTTACAGCGGCTTTTTCTACCCGTTGTACCTTGCGGGACAAGGAAAGCTGACGGCGTCTGGTGAAATCATCAATCTGATCATTCGCGACGAGTCCATCCACGGTCTGTACGTGGGAACGATCGCCCAGGGCGTTTACAGCGAGCTGGATGAAAAAGAACAGCGCGCAGCCGACGACGAGCTGTATACCCTGTTGAACGACTTGTACGAGAACGAGATTCGCTACACTGAGGACCTTTACAGCCCGATCGACCTAGTCGACGACGTGAAAGCGTTCGTCCGTTACAATGCGAACAAGGCCCTCATGAATTTGGGGCGCGACCCGCACTTTGCCGAGGAAGACGTGAATCCCATCGTGCTGAACGGACTGAAGACCGATACGAAAAACCACGACTTTTTTAGTGTGAAAGGAAACGGCTACGTCATGGCACTCAACGTGGAGCCGCTCAGGGATGAGGACTTTGTGTTTTAAGACGATGAACTGGACGATCGAGACGTGTTACAATAGGGCCAGACAAACAAGACGGGTTAGGTGAAGCGATTGAAAATATTAGTGACAGGCGGGGCCGGATTTATCGGCTCCAACGTGGTGGACGCCTACATTCGGGAAGGGCACGACGTCGTCGTTGTCGACAACCTCAGTTCCGGAAAAAAGGAGAATGTCCATCCCGACGCTGCGTTTTACTTGATGGATATTCGCTCAGACGACCTTCGCAAAGTGTTTGACATAGAACGACCGGACGTCGTCAATCACCATGCGGCACAAAAATCGGTGCCGAAGTCGGTGGAAGACCCGGTGTTCGATGCCGAGCTGAATGTGGTCGGCTTGCTGAACGTGTTGAACCAGTGCGTCGCCTTTGACGTGAAAAAGGTGATTTTCATCTCCTCCGGGGGAGCCCTCGCCGGAGACGCCGATGTCATTCCGACGGACGAAGAGCACGTTTCAGACATGATTTCGCCTTACGCCATTTCCAAATACGTCGGCGAAAAGTACTTGCACTTTTACGCCGTGACGTACGGTTTGACCTACGTGTCACTGCGTTACGCCAACGTGTACGGTCCGCGCCAAGTGGCAGAAGGGGAGAGCGGTGTCGTTCCGATTTTCATGGAGAACTTTTTTCAAAATCGACCTTCTGAACTGTATGCGTACGCGGATCAGCCGCGAGGTACGACGCGCGACTACGTGTACGTCGACGATGTGGCCCGGGCCAACGTCCTCGCTTTGACAAAGGGCCGCAACGTGCCGATTAACATCGGCACCGGTGTGGAAATGCACATCGAAGACATCTACCGGCAAATGCAAGAAGTGCTGGGGCACGACTTGCCGCTCATTCGCAAAAAGGAACGTGTCGGGGACGTGCGCAGAAGCTGCCTCGACTGTACCCGGGCGAAAGACGTCCTGGGCTGGGAAGCCGAGGTCAGCTTTAAGGAAGGCATAAGGCGTCTCTATCGGTACATGTCGAAAACGAACAGCCCGTGAGTGAAAAGGAGGGGTCTGTCACAAAGACAGATGAAATTTGTGACAGACCCCTTTATTTTTAACGAGGATGAACGTAGTCTGGATAATCCGTGACAATCCCGTCCACACGGATGGATTTTAACCGGTCGGCTTCTGCTCGGTCACGTACCGTCCACGGTGTCGTTTTCATACCGAAACGATGGATGCGCTTCACAAGGGACCGGTCCACCATGTCCTTGTTCGGGTTGACGTAATCGGCGTACTTCGCAAAGTTCCTTAATTCTTTGTCGCTTATCCCTTCATCTCGGTAGCTGATCAGCACCCCGACGGGTACGGAAGGCAACAGACTGTGGAATTTTTTGACTGAGTCGTGGTTAAACGATTGGACGATGATTTTCCCGTTTCTCGGTTTGTGCAAGTTGCGCTTTTTTAATGCTTTGGCCACTTTGCGCTCAATCCCGGGGTACAGCTCGGGATTTTTTATTTCTATCAAAATGCCGATTTTCCCGCGGTAGCGATCTAACGCTTCTTCCAAAGTGGGGATGCGCTCTCCGGCAAAGGCAGGATCAAACCAGCTTCCCGCATCGAGGCGCCGAAGTTCTTTAAAAGTTAAATCACCGACCCGGCCAGTGCCGTCCGTCGTCCTGTCCACGGTGACATCGTGAATGAGGACGAGCTTGCCGTCTTTGCTCATTTGGACGTCAAGTTCAAAGTAGTCGGCTTTCATCTGTAAAGCCTTGTCAAAAGCGGCCATGGTGTTCTCCGGGGCATAGCCAGACGCGCCGCGGTGCGCGATGTTCATCACTTTGTGCGGAGGTCCTCCAGCAGCGGCACTGTTTGCGAACGGGGCGACGAGAACGGACAACAACAGGACAGTCACGACTAAAAGACGTTTGAGATTCAGACCCTTCACCAACCACGCCTCCTTTTGGTTCGTGTATTGAAATTTTAATCTGTGGTTATTAATTACTTATTAAGACTGTTTAAAAAATATGTTAAGTCCCTTTGTCTGGCAGGAGGCGTTGGTGAAGGAGGGTGCAATTTAGTGTCGAATGATTATAATAGTAAGGGAACATACATTCTTATACCCGTACAGTGAAAAACGACGGTGGTGGAAAAGCGATGTCCCTCAAGATCGCGCACGTTGACTGCGACTGTTTTTTTGCCGCGGTCGAAATGTTGGACAACCCGAAATTGCGGGGCAAGCCGGTTATCGTTGGAGGCAAGGGCGGACGGGGCGTGGTTGCGACTTGCTCGTACGAAGCTCGCAAGTTTGGCGTCCACTCGGCCATGCCGATGTTCATGGCGCGGCAAAAGTGTCCTCACGGCATTTTTGTCACGCCGAGGCGTGAGCGGTATAAAGAAGTTTCCCGCGCCATTTTTCGCATTTTTCGGCTGTTTACACCCCTGGTCGAACCGGTATCAATCGATGAAGCGTACATGGATTTGTCTCATTACGGGAGCGGGATTGTGGAGGCGGCGCGCAAAATCAAGGAACGAGTCAAAGAGGAGACAGGGATTACCATATCCGTCGGAGTTGCCCCGAACAAATTTCTGGCGAAGCTGGCCAGCGATTTGGAGAAACCGGACGGATTCACGGTCATTCGCAAAGAACAGGCCCAAGACGTATTGCGCGATCTCCCGGTCAACAAGCTGCGCGGGGTCGGCCCGAGAACAGAGGCGAAGATGCACCGGCTCGGCTGCTACAAAATTTCCGACTTGTACCGGTACGACCTAGCCGAGATGAAGCGCATGTTCGGGAAGCACGGGGAATTCTTGTACCGCTACGCCCGCGGCGAAGATCACCGCACCATTGAAACGCGACGGGAGGCGAAATCGGTCAGCCGGGAGAAAACGCTCGCCTACGACACGTCTGATCTGGAGGAACTTGCGACCTATTTGCGTGAATTTGCGTATGACGTCGGGAAGTGGCTGCACGAACGAGGGTACTTTGCCCGGACGGTGACAGTGAAAATAAAAGACAGGCGTTTTCGGGAACATTCCAAAAGTGTCACGCTTCAGACGTTCACGCAGGATGAAACAGTCATCTGGCGGACCGCTCTCGAATTGCTTCACCAGTTTGAACTCGATGAGGATGTCAGACTGATCGGACTAGGGGTTTCTAACTTGGAGTTACACCCGACTGTTCAACTTAGTTTTTTCGACGGGGAGCTTTTCTAACCTAGAAGAACGTCGTGGTTCCTCTAAGTTAGAAAACAGAAGCAAGCCGTTTCCTCCAACGAACATCACAATTTCATGGAAAGGATCTTACGGGGTCATGAGTGAGGTGGCTTTACTCGCGGTGCTGACAGCCGTTTCATCCACCCAGCCGCGCGCAATCATAGCTTCGATAATGTGTTGGAGGGAGACGATGAAGGCCCCAGTGCGCAAGTCCGTGTCGTACTCTTTTGCTGCTTTGACGACCTTGCGGTAGGCAGTCACCATCATGTCCCGAAGTTTTTCGTTCACTTCTTCCTCTTTCCAGTAGTAGTTCATCAAATTTTGTACCCATTCAAAGTAGGACACGGTGACGCCGCCGGCATTCGCGAGAATGTCTGGAATGACGAGAACGTCGTTTTCTGACAGTATGCGATCAGCTTCTGGGGTCGTCGGACCGTTTGCCGCTTCGGCGACGATAGTGGCTTTTACGCGGGGAGCATTTTGAGACGTAATGCTGTTTTCCATCGCAGCTGGAATGAGAATGTCGACGTCCAGCTCAAGTAGCTCTTCCAGCTCGATCGTGTATGGAGCCGGGTACTGTCTGACAGTGCCGCTGTCTTTGCACTGTTCCAGCGGTTCGAGCTCTAAACCGTCAGGGTCGTAGACAGCCCCTTGCGAATCGCTGACTGCCACAATGCGACACCCGAGTTCGTGCAGCAGTTTGGCCGCAATTCTGCCTGCATTTCCAAAACCTTGTACGGCCACTGTCGCATTTTCCATCGGCTTGTTGAGGTCGTTCATCGCTTCGACGATGGTGTAGACGCAGCCGCGTGCGGTCGCTTCGTTCCTCCCTTCGGACCCGCCGAGAATTAACGGTTTGCCTGTAATGACAGAAGGAGAAAACGCACCGTTTAAACGGCTGAACGAATCTACCATCCACCCCATCACCTGCGGGTTGGTGTAGACGTCAGGGGCGGGAATGTCTTTGTCCGGACCGATGAGGCTGGAAATGGCTTCAATGTAACCTCGACTCACCCGTTGCAATTCGGCCTTGCTCAATTCCCGCGGGTCGCAAACGACGCCGCCTTTCCCCCCGCCAAACGGGAGCCCGATCACACTGCACTTGAACGTCATCCACATCGACAGCGCTTTGACCTCGTCCATCGTGACGTCGGGGTGGAAGCGGATGCCGCCCTTCGTCGGTCCCAGGGCGTCGTTATGTTGTGAGCGAAACCCTTCAAACACTCGTATCGAGCCGTCGTCCATTTTTACCGGAAACGAAACAGAGAGCACCCTCGCGGGCTTTTTCAGAATGTTGACAATGCCGTCGTCTACTCCGAGCAATTGGGCTGCACGATCAATCTGCTGTTTGACAATGTCGTATGGGTTCGTGTTTTCTAACATAGCATCCCGCCTTACGTTCATTTTTGTGAAGTATCAAAAAAAAATTATAAAAAGATTATAATATGATGCTGGCAACTTTTCAATTTACAATTAAGTTACAATGAATCGCCGAAAGGTTTCCTTCCTCTTTATATCGCGTTTGTGAAACGTTATAATAAACGAAGAGCAATGTCTCATATCGTTATGGCGAAGGAGGGACAGCATATGTCGATGTTTTATCACCAATACATGGAAGACATGGTAAAACCGATGCGCGAAGAGCTCACGTCCATCGGATTTAAAGAATTGAGAACGCCAGAGGAAGTCGAAGACGCTCTGGAAAACAATAAAGGCACAACGGTTGTCTTCGTCAATTCCGTTTGCGGTTGCGCTGCTGGACTCGCCCGTCCGGCGATGGCCTATTCCCTCAAGCACAAAGTGACACCGGATCATCTGGTGACTGTATTTGCGGGACAGGACAAAGAGGCGACAGCCAAGGCCCGCGAATACTTCACCGGGTACCCGCCGTCGTCACCGTCCATCGCCTTGCTTAAAGACGGCAAAATCCAGTGGATGATGGAACGCCACCAAATTGAGGGTCGCGAGCCCCAAGAAATCGTGAACGATCTCACGGCCGCCTACGATAAATACTGTAGTTGATTGAAGCTGTCCGATGCCCGGACAGCTTTATTGTCGGCGGGAGGGTGCATGACCGATCGCGGAATCGCCACTCGGAACCGGAATGTGGAGAAACGGGGCGAGGCGCTCCACGACGTCGAGTGGTTTTTCTTCCATCGGGAGGTGCCCGGTCTCTTCTATAATTTCTAAACGGGCGTTCGGGAGGTCCCGCAAGAGGCGCTTGCCGATTTTTAAAGGAACGATGCGGTCGTGGCGCCCCCACAGGAGCAGCGTCGGTTGGCGAATGTCACGCAATTCCATGCTGGACAAGTCGTCTTCACGCGAACGCCCAAACTGGAAGAGAGCGCGGTGAAAATCCCGTTCCTTTAACGGTGTGATGTAACCGTCGTACAGCTCTTCCACGTTCATGTTGCTCAGGTTGTAGTACACGCTTCGCAGCTGCTTGTCGATGCGCTGGGGTGTAAGTAGAAGAGGGAGTACGCAGTACGCGAAAGGCAGGCGAAAAAAGATTTTCTGCCACCGCTTGGCCGACCGCAAGTAGCCGGAAGGAGCAATGAGCACGAGGCGCTGAACCGTTTCCGGAGCGCGCTTGGCCAAGCGCAAAGCGACTTGTCCCCCCATGGAATGGGCCATGACGGTTACTTGACGAATGCCTTCCGCTTGAACGAATGCGTGAAGAGTTTGGGCAAACCCCTCTAAAGTGTAGTGGTAGCTTCTGTCTTTGGCGCTGCGCCCAAATCCCGGCAAGTCGACGGCGTAGACCGTAAAATGGGGGCTTAAGTACGGGAACATGTAGCGCCAAGTAAAAGTGGACGCGAGAAACCCGTGTACCAGCAAGATGACGCGGTCGGCTCTTCCGGCGCGCTGGACAAAGAGCTGTGTGTCAGGCAGTCGGTACATGTGCTCTCGAATGCCCATTCGATCACCCCTTCCTCATATTCTATACGTTACCGTTTCCTGTGGGTGAAACATTAAACCGATCTCTCTCGTGTGTCAAATGGCCTTTGAGTGGCCATAACGTTAAGATAGAGGTGTTGTTAGAAGCGAGGTGAGAGCGCTTGATACGCGTTCGACACATATCGAAACGCTACCGCGATACGGTAGCGGTGGACGATGTCAGTCTCGATGTGCGAGAAGGGGAAGTGTTTGGCTTACTCGGGCCAAATGGTGCCGGCAAAACGACGACCATGGAAATGGTGGAAGGTCTGCGCCCACCTGATACCGGGGAAATTGTCATTGACGGATTGGACGTCGTTCGTGAGCGGCAGCGCGTGAAAAAGGTTATCGGGATTCAGCTGCAAGCGACGGCCTTGTTTGAGCGGTTGACGGTGAGGGAGATGTTGCGCTTGTACGCCAGTTTTTACGGCGAGACACAGCCCACCCAAGACATTTTAAGCCGCTTCCACTTGGAAGAAAAAGCAGAAGACTGGGTGAAACATTTGTCGGGAGGGCAGAAACAGCGCCTCGCGATCGGCCTTGCCGTCATTCACGATCCGAAAGTACTGTTTTTGGACGAACCGACGACCGGTTTAGATCCACAGGCGCGCCGAGGACTGTGGGACATTATTCATACGTTACAGCAATCAGGGAAGACGATCGTTTTGTCGACCCACTACATGGAGGAAGCGGAAGCCCTGTGTGATCGGATTGCGATTATGGATGCCGGTAAAGTGATTGCCCTCGACACCCCTTCTGGCTTGATCCGGAGACTGGATTCTGACAGTGTCGTTGAATTTGTGGTGCCAGACGGCCTTGACGTGTCTCGCTTTCAGTCACTTGCCGGTGTAAAACGGGTGAAGAAAGTGGACGATGGAAAAGGGGTCCAGCTGTTAACGGATGCGTTACAACAGACGCTGAAAGAACTGATTGACCTTTCCGAGCATGGGACGTTTAAAATAAATGGATTGCGCACACGGACAGCCACTTTGGAAGACGTTTTTTTACACCTGACGGGAAAGAGGTTGAAGGATTGATGAAAGGATTTTGGCAGTTGACTTTAACACAGGTGCGGTTGTACGTGCGCAACAGGCAGGCGCTGTTCTGGTCATTTTTTTTCCCGGTCTTCATGATGATGTTGTTGGGCGGCGTCTTGGGAGATGGGAACGGATTCAGCCTTTCCCTCACCGTGGCAGACGACGATCAAAGCAGAGAATCCCGCAGCTTTCTGGCTGAGCTTTCGGAATTGGAGGGGATCGAGGTCCGGCAGGTGGATAGGGCAGGCGGGATGACAGCGCTGGAACAGGGCGATGCGGACATGCTGCTCGTCATTCCGTCCGGTTTCGGTGAAAAAGTTGAACACGGTACAGGTGTTTCAATGAAACTGTATCACGATAAAGAAAACCCCCAGGTGGCCGAAATCGGCAAAACGCTCGTCCACCAGTTCATAGACCGTTGGAACAAGCAGTTGACAGAATTTACACCGCTCATTTCAGTGGAAGACGTCAGTGTGCAAAGTGTGGACATCTCCTACACCGATTTTTTAGTGCCGGGCATTCTCGCGCTGCTGATCATGAACAACAGTCTGAACGGTGTGACGGCGACGATTTCGTCGTGGCGTGAACGCGGCATACTGCGCAGGCTACAGGGAACACCTCTCAGAAGTGCGACGTTCGTCGCCAGCCAGATTGCAGCGCGCTTCCTTTTTAACAGTGCGCAGATCGTCCTCGTGTTGCTCGTAGCGTTGTTCGTCTTCGGTGTGCGCAATAACGGGTCATGGCTGCTGCTCATGGCCTATGTAATACTCGGAACCTTTACATTTATGGCGATTGGGTTCATCATCGCCAGCGTGGCGAAAAACCCGGAGAGCGCGTCTCCCCTTGCGGGATTGCTGTCTTTTTTTATGATGTTTTTAGGCGGCATTTTTTTTCCCATTCGCGATTTGCCTGTTTGGCTAGCACCGCTCATTCACGTGCTTCCGATCTCGTATTTGGCCGAAGCGCTTCGCGGGATAATGAATGCCAGTGCCGGATGGACGGATCTGTGGCGGGAAGGGCTCGTCCTGTTGGGTTGGTTGATCGGATCGTTTGTCGTGTCTGCGTGGACGTTTAAGTGGGAGGAGGAGAGAGATTGATTGTGGGAATTGGGCTGGACATCGTGGAAGTGAGCCGCTTCGGCAGTGAAGCGCATCCCCGTCTGGAGGAGAGGATTTTGACCCCGGGAGAACGGGTTCGTGTGCCTGTCAGTGAACGCCGCCGACGAGAGTATGTCGCCGGCCGTTTTGCCGTCAAAGAAGCGACGGCTAAAGCGGCGGGGTGCGGAATCGGAAAAACTGTCGGCTGGCAGGATATCGAGGTGTTGACGGACAGGGCCGGGCGCCCCGCCGTGACTATCTCACCGGAAGTTTTGGCACTCCTCGGGTGGGAAGACGTGTCTATTCACTGCAGTATTACCCATTCTCAACGTCTAGTGGCTGCACAGGTCATCGTCGAGCGGTAGACATAAAGGGGACAAGGCGGACATACATATATAACGCAGGTCGAGGAGGGAAACTGTGTGTATGTGGTAAAGGCACAGGAGATGCGCGAGTTGGATCGCCAAACGATTGAGGATTTGGGCATTCCGTCGACCGTGTTGATGGAAGTGGCCGGTCGTGCCGTGGCGCAAGAAGTGAAGCGACGCAGAAGGGGGAGCTGTAAAGTAACGGTGCTTGCCGGTCACGGCAACAACGGGGGAGATGGTCTCGTTGCAGCACGTCACTTGGCTGAAGCGGGGTACGATACCCACGTCTGGCTTGTCGGGAAAGTAGAGCGGTTCAGTGACGATGCCAGACGTTTCTGGGAAGTCTGTCAACGCCTGTCTATCCCGACCCGTGTTTTTTCCGAAGATCAGCAAGAGGCGTTACAGCGTTCTCTCGACGAAGCGGACGTGGTCGTTGACAGTTTGCTGGGGATCGGTCTGAGCGGAAATGTGCGACCTCCCATGAAGGAGGTCATCCGCATGGTTAATCGTTCCGCCGTTCCCCTCGTCGTCGCCGCCGATGTACCAAGTGGCGTGAATACGGATAACGGAGCTGTGATGGGAGAAGCGATGCGGGCCCATTGTACAGTCACCTTCGCTTTTCCGAAGTGGTGTCACTACTTAGCTCCGGCTGCAGAGTTGGCAGGAGATTGTGTCGTAGCCGATATCGGCATACCGCAATCACTGGCCGCCCAGTACCCCGTCGCTTCCCGCGTCACTGACATGGCGCACTGGGCACAACACGTCGAGCGCCGCCCCGCTTTTTCGCACAAAGGATCGTTCGGTCACGTGCTCGTTGTCGGCGGTAAAGGAGGAATGTCCGGAGCACCTGCCCTCGCCTCCCGGGCAGCTTTAAAAGCCGGGGCGGGGTTGGTGACCACTGCTGTTCCCCGCGGCATTCAATCTGTCGTTGCCGGTTACACACCTGAAACGTTAACGTTAGGTTTCGGTAAAGGGAGTGACGACCGTTGGACGGCGGATTCAGTCATGCCACTCGTCGAACGCGTGAATGATTACGACTCGCTCGCTATCGGACCGGGTTTGGGGCGTTTTCACGGGGATGTCGAGTGGTTGCGAACGCTGTTGAGCGCTGTCGAATCTCCGGTCGTGCTGGATGCCGACGCTTTAAACATTTTGGCTGCCGATTTGCGGCTGTTGGACGATTGCCAAGCTCCTGTCATTTTGACGCCGCATCCGGGTGAGATGGCTCGTCTGTTACAGCGGGAAGTGCCGGATGTTGAACGACAC
>k87-114094_pt1 | contig 15458 bp, 5 predicted proteins | sample MGYA00084031_6733416 | MGnify analysis MGYA00084031
GATCTTGGCGCCCGCCTTCTCGGCCAGGTACAGGTAGTTCTCGGTGAGCATGTTCTTGGCGCCGTGCCGGCAGCCGGTCATGCACTCGCCGCACTCGTGGCAGGTGCGGCGGCGCGGCCCGACCCCGCCGAAGAACGGGTCGTCGACCTCCTTCTGCGGCGTGTCGCCGAACAGCACGCCCACCGGGGTGTGGTGGAACGTCTCGCCGCGGCCCATCCGCTCGGCCACCCGCTTCATCGCCTCGTCCGCGGGGGTGCGGGTCGGGTTGGTGACCACGCCGAGCATCCGCTTGGCCTGCGCGTAGTAGGGCGCCAGCTCGTCCCGCCAGTCGGTGATGTGGCTCCACTGCGGGTCGTCGTAGAACGGCTGCAGCGGCTCGTACAGGGTGTTGGCGTACACCAGGGAGCCGCCGCCGACGCCCGCCCCGGCCAGCACCATGACGCGGCTGCCCTTCTCGCCGCGCAGCACGTGGATGCGCTGGATGCCGGTGAGGCCCAGGCCCGGCGCCCACAGGTAGTCCCGGACGCGCCAGGAGGTCTTGGGCAGCCTGCGGTGCCGTTCGCCGGGCCTGCCCCCGGGGTCGTCGAAGCGGCGGCCGATCTCGGCGACCGCGACCTTGTAGCCCTTCTCGGTGAGCCGGAGCGCGCTGACGCTGCCGCCGAACCCGGAGCCGACGATCAGCACGTCGAAGTCGAATGCCATTGACCACGCCTCCCTAGCGGATCCGCAGGCGCTTCATCAGCTTGATCGCGCTCGCCAGCGCGTCGGCGTAGCGGGCGTAGCCGATCGACGGAGGCGGCTCCAGGTCCATGAAGTGCTGGCTGGCCACCGTCTGCACCTCGGTGTACTTCAGCAGGCCCTCCGCGCCGTGGCGGCGGCCCACGCCCGACTGCTTCATGCCGCCCATCGGGGCGTCGTAGGAGGCGAACGCGGCGCCGTAGCCCTCGTTGATGTTCACCGTCCCGGCCTGGATGCGGGCGGCCAGCCGGCGGCCCCTGGCCACGTCACGGGTCCAGATGGAGGCGTTCAGCCCGTAGGCGGTGTCGTTGGCCAGCCGGACCACCTCGTCCTCGTCGGAGAACCGGTAGACGCTGACCACCGGGCCGAAGGTCTCGCTGGCGCACAGCTCCATGTCGCCGGTCACGTCCGCCAGCACGGTCGGCTCATAGAACAGCGGGCCGATGTCCGGGCGCGGGCGGCCGCCGGCCAGCAGCGTCGCGCCCTCCTTGAGGGCCTGCTCGACGTGCCGGGTGACGGTCTCCAGCTGCCGCTTGTAGGTCAGCGAGCCCATCTCGGCCTCGTAGTCCAGGCCGGCGCCGAGCTTCATCGCCTTGACCTTGGCGACGAACTTGGGCACGAACTCGTCGTAGATCTTCTCGTGGACGTACAGGCGCTCCACCGAGATGCACAGCTGGCCGGCGTTGGTGAAGCAGGCCCGGACGGCACCGCGGGCGGTGCGCTCCAGATCGGCGTCCTCCAGCACGATCATGGGGTTCTTGCCGCCGAGCTCCAGCGAGTAGCCCACCAGCCGGGGCGCCACCTTCTCGGCGATGGCCCGCCCGCCGCGGGTGGAGCCGGTGAACGCCACGTAGTCGGCGTTCTCCAGCAGCGGGTCGCCGATCTCGGCCGGGTCGCCGATCACGATCTGCCACAGGTCCTTGGGCAGGCCCAGGCTGATCAGCAGGTCCAGGATCCACAGGCTGGACAGCGAGGTCTGGGTGTCGGGCTTGTGGACGACCGCGTTCCCCGCCATCAGCGCCGGCGCGATGTCGCTGGCCCCCAGGCTGAACGGGTAGTTCCAGGGCGAGATCAGCCCGACCACGCCCTTGGGGTGGCGCAGCTCCATCGTCCGGGTGGCCACCGGGAACGCCCCCTGCCGCCGCTTGGGCCGCAGCAGCCGGGGGGCGCGGCGCGCGTAGTACAGCGTGCACAGCGCCACGTCGAGGAACTCCTCATAGGCGTGCCGCCGGGCCTTGCCGGTCTCCAGCTGGATGACGTCCAGGATCTCCTCACGCCGGTCGACCAGGGCGTCCACCATGCGCAGGAACGGCTTGACCCGCTCCCGTACCGGCAGCGCCGCCCAGGCCCGCTGCGCCGCGCGGGCGCGCTCGTAGGCGTCGTGCACATCGGCGGCGCTCGACACCGGCAGCGTCGCCAACGGCTCCCCGGTGAACGGAGCGGGAATCGTGGTGCTGTCCCCCGAGGCGGCCACACGAGAGGTCAGCCGCTCGACGAGGGAGGGCGCGAGTGTCCGCGCGGAACCTGTGGAGGTTGCCATGCAGGCACCATATGACCACCTGGCCATCTTCGGCTACCTATCAGTAACCACCAAATCACGCCGACTTCTCACCAGGGCCTTCTCATCGGGTCGGATCTCCGCGCGCTGCGATGCGCGCTTGTCGGCCGAACGACACAGACATGCGGCGCACACCGCCCTAACCTGTTCCGTCCAGACGATCTGGAAAGAGGAACACAGTGCGGGCACGGGCGAACGGACGGATGTTCCGCAACGGAGTGCAGCATGAGGACCGGCGTCGACAGGCGGTGACGTTCGCGCTCGTCGTGGCGCTGATCGCGTTGTTCGCGTTCTACCACCCGTTGAACGAGGGTCCCGCCCGGTGGTCGCCCAAGACCCCCCTCGACGACCACATCCCCCTGATCAAGGAGCTGGTCGTCCCCTATGTCTCGGCGCTGGCGCTGGGACCGGCGTCCTTGCTGCTGTTCCTGGTCACCTCGGCCAGGGTCGCGCGCAGCTCCCTCGTGGCCAGCGTGCTCCTGCTGGTGATCGCCTACCTGTTCTATGTGTTCGCGCAGACGCACGTGCCCCGCCCGGAGGTGCCCGGAGACGACGTGTTCTCCCGGTTGCTGCGCCTGGTGTACGGCAACGACAACGCCTACAACTGCTTCCCCAGCCTGCACACCGGCTTCTCAGTGATCATGGCGGTGCACTGGCTGCGCTACGACCGCCGGATCGGCCGCTGGGTGGCCGCCTGGTGCGCGTTGATCATGGTCTCCACCCTCTTCGTCCACCAGCACTACATCGCCGACATGCTCGCCGGCCTGGCGGCGGCCTCCTTCGCCTGCTGGGCCGCCGCCAGGCTGACCGACCGGTTCGATCAGGAGGCCGACTCCGCCAGCACCTCGCGCAGATAGGCGTGCCGGAACTGGTACACCGGGCCGACCTGCCGGAGCACGTCACGGTTGCGCGCCTCCTCCAGGAAGGCCATCAGCCGCCACGGCCAGGGGCACTTGCCGCGGAGCGCCTGCAGCAGCGCGAACAGCCACAGATGCGCGGAGGCGACCAGTCCCGAAGAGTGCTTCGACCCCAGCGCGAACCACCACGGCAGTCCGTACAGCAGACCGCCGCACAACGCGCAGCAGACCCCGAGCGCCGCCCCGAACACCGGCCCCACCAGCAGGCCGCCGGCCAGAGCGCTGCTGGCGCCGTAGGCCGTCGAGAAGATGCCCACCACCATGGCGTCGCGCCGGAAGAGGGTCCTCGGGGTCGCGGCCCGCACGGTGGTGTCCGGCTGCGCCCCCGCATACGCCAGGCTGACCGGAACGGCGATGATCGCGCCGACCGCCGCCGCGCGCCCGAACCCTCCCGCCAGGAACCCGCACAACCCGCCGACCAGGGCGGCGAACAGACCGCCCTGGACCATGACCGACAGCCGTTTCCTGCCGGTGAACTGCATCTCCGACGGCGTCGGGAGATTGTGCGCCGCCCTGATCCCCATCGGAATCCCGAACACCGCGGCCGCCGAGAAGGCGACGGCCATGCCCCAGCCCCATCCCCAGAGCATTCGGGCGACGCCCCAGGCCGTCAGCCACGCCGTCGCCCCGGTGATCACTGCGGCGAGCGCGCCGGCGAAGAACCGGTATCTCCCCCCGCCCAGCTCCGGCAGCCGCCACCACGCGATGTCGGTCATCTCCCGGTCCTGCATCCCGGCGGCCAGGAACGCCAGCCAGCGCCGGGCGTCGGCGCCGTCCCACTCGCCGCGTCGAGGCCGTCGGCCCAGCAGGGGGAACTTCACGCCGACCAGGGCACCGGCCAGGTGACGCCTGAGGGCGTCCTCGGTGGGGAAACGGTCCCGGTCCAGCAGCTCCGTCGGGCGCGTCGACGGTCTCTTGTAGACGTCCCGGAGAAGGGACACCATCAACGGCGTGTCCAACGCCCTGGCCAACGGGCTGTCCGGGGCGGCCCGCAGTCCGGCGAAGAGCCGCTCCCATCGCTCTCCGCCCTCGGTGTTGCGCCGCAGATAGTCGATGACGTCGTCGAGCCTCAGCCGCTGCAGCCGGACCACCGACGCCGCACGGATCAGCCCGGCGCTGTGCACCCCTCTCCGGTACTCCACGTCACGGCAGGTGACCACGATCCCGCAGAGCGAGTCGATCACCCGATTGATCTCTTCGAAGGCCTGCCGCTGCGTGTCGACCCCGTTCACGCGCATCTCGTCCAGCCCGTCCAGCACCGGCAGCACGTGCTTGGTCTCCAGCAGGCGCCGCGGCATGTCCCGCTCGTACTTGGCGCTCTTGAGGAACGAGAACTGCTGCACGAGCTGGCCCTCCATCCAGCTCAGCAAATCCTCCCGCTCCGGATCCCAGCCGGCCACCGACAGCTTGACCGGCACGAAACCGGTCCCCTCCGCCCGCCGTTTCCGCACCAGTCCCACGGTGAGCAGCAGCGCCAGCGATGTCTTTCCGATCCCCGGAGGCCCCATGATCACCAAACGGCGCGAGGATATCTTCAGAAATTCCTCCACCAGATCCTCGACACCCGCCAGTTCCGCCTCCGCGACGTCCTCCTGCGCCGCCCGTGAGGCCACCCCCTCCTCCGCCGGCCGCCAGACGAACTTGATGATCTCCCTGCCCGTCAGGCCCAACTGCCGGCTCCCGACCTCGTCCCCCCAGCTCCGTTCCACGGACTCCGCCAACTCGTTGACGGCGTCCGTGAGCGTCGCCCGCCCCGCGCCCCCTTCCCCGGGGCCCTCTCCGAGAAGAAGCCTCAGCCAATAAGCGAGCAGGAAGACGACGAACAGCAAAGGGAGCAGGAGCAGGCCGTATTTCGCCCCCAAGGACTCCCAGGGCTTCGTGGTCAACGTGAGGAGGGTCGGCACGGCGAGCCAGGCGAGGAACTCCTTCATCAGATCCATCGCCCTCGCCCGCCGAAAGGGATTCCGTCTCACCGGCGCCCCTCCTGCATCCGGCGCCGTCCGACGCGGCCGGACATCGATCACCTCCACCCTCACCCGAGGTCATGTGCAGGGTAAAGAACGCGCCCGACGCCGACCATGCCTTCAGACACAAAGCAAGGCGACGATGCCCGCGATATCCATTGCGCCCGAAAATTCACCGGCCGCGGTTCCCGTCGGCCGTCGCGATCGATCACGTGATCTCCATGAAGGACAGGGCGAGATCACAGAGGGCGAGCGATCGTGCGGCGGGCGAGGCGATCGGCGGGCCGCCGACGGGCGAGGCGATCCGGAGGGCGCACCCGCCCGCGGCGGCGAGAAAGCCGCCCTCACGGGCGGGCCGACCCCGGTGAGGACCGCCGTCGTGCGCCCCGGAACCGGCGTCCGCGGCCGCGCCCGGGCCCGCCGGGCACGCGACCGGCGGGCCGGCCGGGCAGGCGGGCTCAGTACGTGGGCACGATGTCCGGGGCGCCGCGGCGGCGGGCGTCGGCCTCCTGGTCGCCCTCCTGCTTCTGGGAGTCGCGCTCGGCCTCCACCCGCTTGCGGTAGTACTCCACCTCGCGGTCGATCTGCTGCCTGGACCAGCCCAGAACGGGGGCCACCAGCTCGGCGGCCTCCCGGGCGGCGCCGAGGCCGCGGTCCCAGGTCTCGATGGAGATGCGGGTGCGGCGGGTCAGCACGTCGTTGAGGTGACGGGCGCCCTCATGGGTGGCGGCGTAGACGATCTCGGCGCGCAGATAGTCGTCGGCGCCGGTGAGCGGCTTGCCCAGGTCGGGGCGTTCAGCGATGAGCTGCAGCAGGTCGTCGATGAGGGTGCCGTAGCGCCGCAGCAGGTGCTCGATGCGGGCCACGTGCAGGCCGGACTTGGCGGCCAGGCGGTGCCGGGCGTTCCACATGGCCTGGAAGCCCTCGCCGCCGACCAGGGCGATGCGGTCGGTGCAGGACTCGGCGACCTTGTCGTCCAGTCCGTGCGCCACGGCGTCGATGGCGTCCTTGGCCATCACCCGGTAGGTGGTGTACTTGCCGCCGGCGACCATCACCAGGCCGGGCACCGGATGCGCGACGACGTGCTCCCGGGACAGCTTGGAGGTCTCGTCGGTCTCCCCCGACAGCAGCGGGCGCAGCCCCGCGTACACGCCCTCCACGTCGTCGTGGGTGAGCGGGGTCACCAGCACCTCGTTCACCTTGGACAGCACATAGTCGATGTCGCTCTTGGAGGCGGCGGGGTGGGCCTTGTCCAGGTTCCAGGCGGTGTCGGTGGTGCCGATGATCCAGTGCCGTCCCCAGGGGATCACGAACAGCACCGACTTCTCGGTGCGCAGGATGATCCCGGTCGAGGAGTGGATGCGGTCCCTGGGGACCACCAGGTGGATGCCCTTGGAGGCGCTGACGTGGATCTGCCCCCGGCCGCCGACCAGCTCCTGGATCTCGTCGGTCCACACGCCGGTGGCGTTGACCACCTGGCGGGCGCGGACCTCGGTCTTGTTCCCGGACTCCAGGTCCAAGATCCGCACCCCGGTGACCCGTTCGCCCTCCCGCAGGAACCCGATGCACTGGGTGCGGGAGGCGATCTGCGCCCCGTACGCGGCCGCGGTGCGCAGCACGGTCACCACATAGCGGGCGTCGTCCATCTGGGCGTCCCAGTACTGGATGGCGCCCACCAGCGCGTCCTTGCGCAGCGCGGGGGCGAGCCTGAGGGCCTTGCGCCGGGTCAGGTGGCGGTGGTGCGGCACCCCCCGGGTGATGCCCATCTGGAACGCCATCACGTCGTACAACGCCACGCCGGCGCCCAGATACGCCCGCTCCCACACCCGGTGGGTGGTGGGCAGCAGGAACGGAACGGGCCGCACCAGGTGCGGGGCGATCCGCTGCAGCAGCAGCCCGCGTTCGGTCAGCGCCTCGCGGACCAGGTCGAAGTTGTACTGCTCCAGGTAGCGCAGCCCGCCGTGGATCAGCTTGGAGGAACGCGACGAGGTGCCCGAGGCGAAGTCGCGGGCCTCCACCACGGCGACCGTCAGCCCTCGGGTGGCGGCGTCCAGCGCGGCCCCCGCCCCCACGATCCCGGCGCCGACCACGACGACGTCGAACTCCTCGTTCGCCATCCGTTCCAGGGCCTGCGCCCGCTCAGCGGGTCCCAGCCGGGAACTGCCCAACCCGGTGATCGGCGATCCGGCCATCGCGTCCGTCCCCTCTGCACCCCAGATGGTCCGAAGCTTTCATTACCCAACAGTAGGGTCGATATCCGGACGCGAACACCCGTGGTAGGGACGAGGAAGGTCACCCTTCTTCTCGGTGAACCGACGACAGGTCGCCGGCCGGCCGACGGCGGGCCCGCCGGCGGGTCGCCGAGGATCAGGCGCCGGACGGCGCCACCACCACCTCCACCCGCTGGAACTCCTTCAGCTCCGTGTACCCGGCGGTCGCCATGGCCCGCCGCAGCGCACCGATCAGGTTCATCGACCCGTCGGCCACGTGCGAGGGCCCGTACAGGATCTGCTCCAGGCTGCCGATCGTGCCGACCTCCAGCCGGGTGCCGCGCGGCACCCGGCTGGAGGTCGGCACGATCGGCAGCCTGGAGCAGATCCTGTACGGGCCCTCGCACGTGGCCGACGGGTCGATGAACCTGATCGGTGCGCTGCGGCGGGCCATGGCGACCGCCGGGTACACGGAGCTGAAGGAGTTCCAGCGGGTGGAGGTGGTGGTGGCGCCGTCCGGCGCCTGATCCTCGGCGACCCGCCGGCGGGCCCGCCGTCGGCCGGCCGGCGACCTGTCGTCGGTTCACCGAGAAGAAGGGTGACCTTCCTCGTCCCTACCACGGGTGTTCGCGTCCGGATATCGACCCTACTGTTGGGTAATGAAAGCTTCGGACCATCTGGGGTGCAGAGGGGACGGACGCGATGGCCGGATCGCCGATCACCGGGTTGGGCAGTTCCCGGCTGGGACCCGCTGAGCGGGCGCAGGCCCTGGAACGGATGGCGAACGAGGAGTTCGACGTCGTCGTGGTCGGCGCCGGGATCGTGGGGGCGGGGGCCGCGCTGGACGCCGCCACCCGAGGGCTGACGGTCGCCGTGGTGGAGGCCCGCGACTTCGCCTCGGGCACCTCGTCGCGTTCCTCCAAGCTGATCCACGGCGGGCTGCGCTACCTGGAGCAGTACAACTTCGACCTGGTCCGCGAGGCGCTGACCGAACGCGGGCTGCTGCTGCAGCGGATCGCCCCGCACCTGGTGCGGCCCGTTCCGTTCCTGCTGCCCACCACCCACCGGGTGTGGGAGCGGGCGTATCTGGGCGCCGGCGTGGCGTTGTACGACGTGATGGCGTTCCAGATGGGCATCACCCGGGGGGTGCCGCACCACCGCCACCTGACCCGGCGCAAGGCCCTCAGGCTCGCCCCCGCGCTGCGCAAGGACGCGCTGGTGGGCGCCATCCAGTACTGGGACGCCCAGATGGACGACGCCCGCTATGTGGTGACCGTGCTGCGCACCGCGGCCGCGTACGGGGCGCAGATCGCCTCCCGCACCCAGTGCATCGGGTTCCTGCGGGAGGGCGAACGGGTCACCGGGGTGCGGATCTTGGACCTGGAGTCCGGGAACAAGACCGAGGTCCGCGCCCGCCAGGTGGTCAACGCCACCGGCGTGTGGACCGACGAGATCCAGGAGCTGGTCGGCGGCCGGGGGCAGATCCACGTCAGCGCCTCCAAGGGCATCCACCTGGTGGTCCCCAGGGACCGCATCCACTCCTCGACCGGGATCATCCTGCGCACCGAGAAGTCGGTGCTGTTCGTGATCCCCTGGGGACGGCACTGGATCATCGGCACCACCGACACCGCCTGGAACCTGGACAAGGCCCACCCCGCCGCCTCCAAGAGCGACATCGACTATGTGCTGTCCAAGGTGAACGAGGTGCTGGTGACCCCGCTCACCCACGACGACGTGGAGGGCGTGTACGCGGGGCTGCGCCCGCTGCTGTCGGGGGAGACCGACGAGACCTCCAAGCTGTCCCGGGAGCACGTCGTCGCGCATCCGGTGCCCGGCCTGGTGATGGTCGCCGGCGGCAAGTACACCACCTACCGGGTGATGGCCAAGGACGCCATCGACGCCGTGGCGCACGGACTGGACGACAAGGTCGCCGAGTCCTGCACCGACCGCATCGCCCTGGTCGGCGGCGAGGGCTTCCAGGCCATGTGGAACGCCCGGCACCGCCTGGCCGCCAAGTCCGGCCTGCACGTGGCCCGCATCGAGCACCTGCTGCGGCGCTACGGCACCCTCATCGACGACCTGCTGCAGCTCATCGCTGAACGCCCCGACCTGGGCAAGCCGCTCACCGGCGCCGACGACTATCTGCGCGCCGAGATCGTCTACGCCGCCACCCATGAGGGCGCCCGTCACCTCAACGACGTGCTGACCCGCCGCACCCGCATCTCCATCGAGACCTGGGACCGCGGCCTCGGCGCCGCCCGGGAGGCCGCCGAGCTGGTGGCCCCCGTTCTGGGCTGGTCCAGGCAGCAGATCGACCGCGAGGTGGAGTACTACCGCAAGCGGGTGGAGGCCGAGCGCGACTCCCAGAAGCAGGAGGGCGACCAGGAGGCCGACGCCCGCCGCCGCGGCGCCCCGGACATCGTGCCCACGTACTGAGCCCGCCTGCCCGGCCGGCCCGCCGGTCGCGTGCCCGGCGGGCCCGGGCGCGGCCGCGGACGCCGGTTCCGGGGCGCACGACGGCGGTCCTCACCGGGGTCGGCCCGCCCGTGAGGGCGGCTTTCTCGCCGCCGCGGGCGGGTGCGCCCTCCGGATCGCCTCGCCCGTCGGCGGCCCGCCGATCGCCTCGCCCGCCGCACGATCGCTCGCCCTCTGTGATCTCGCCCTGTCCTTCATGGAGATCACGTGATCGATCGCGACGGCCGACGGGAACCGCGGCCGGTGAATTTTCGGGCGCAATGGATATCGCGGGCATCGTCGCCTTGCTTTGTGTCTGAAGGCATGGTCGGCGTCGGGCGCGTTCTTTACCCTGCACATGACCTCGGGTGAGGGTGGAGGTGATCGATGTCCGGCCGCGTCGGACGGCGCCGGATGCAGGAGGGGCGCCGGTGAGACGGAATCCCTTTCGGCGGGCGAGGGCGATGGATCTGATGAAGGAGTTCCTCGCCTGGCTCGCCGTGCCGACCCTCCTCACGTTGACCACGAAGCCCTGGGAGTCCTTGGGGGCGAAATACGGCCTGCTCCTGCTCCCTTTGCTGTTCGTCGTCTTCCTGCTCGCTTATTGGCTGAGGCTTCTTCTCGGAGAGGGCCCCGGGGAAGGGGGCGCGGGGCGGGCGACGCTCACGGACGCCGTCAACGAGTTGGCGGAGTCCGTGGAACGGAGCTGGGGGGACGAGGTCGGGAGCCGGCAGTTGGGCCTGACGGGCAGGGAGATCATCAAGTTCGTCTGGCGGCCGGCGGAGGAGGGGGTGGCCTCACGGGCGGCGCAGGAGGACGTCGCGGAGGCGGAACTGGCGGGTGTCGAGGATCTGGTGGAGGAATTTCTGAAGATATCCTCGCGCCGTTTGGTGATCATGGGGCCTCCGGGGATCGGAAAGACATCGCTGGCGCTGCTGCTCACCGTGGGACTGGTGCGGAAACGGCGGGCGGAGGGGACCGGTTTCGTGCCGGTCAAGCTGTCGGTGGCCGGCTGGGATCCGGAGCGGGAGGATTTGCTGAGCTGGATGGAGGGCCAGCTCGTGCAGCAGTTCTCGTTCCTCAAGAGCGCCAAGTACGAGCGGGACATGCCGCGGCGCCTGCTGGAGACCAAGCACGTGCTGCCGGTGCTGGACGGGCTGGACGAGATGCGCGTGAACGGGGTCGACACGCAGCGGCAGGCCTTCGAAGAGATCAATCGGGTGATCGACTCGCTCTGCGGGATCGTGGTCACCTGCCGTGACGTGGAGTACCGGAGAGGGGTGCACAGCGCCGGGCTGATCCGTGCGGCGTCGGTGGTCCGGCTGCAGCGGCTGAGGCTCGACGACGTCATCGACTATCTGCGGCGCAACACCGAGGGCGGAGAGCGATGGGAGCGGCTCTTCGCCGGACTGCGGGCCGCCCCGGACAGCCCGTTGGCCAGGGCGTTGGACACGCCGTTGATGGTGTCCCTTCTCCGGGACGTCTACAAGAGACCGTCGACGCGCCCGACGGAGCTGCTGGACCGGGACCGTTTCCCCACCGAGGACGCCCTCAGGCGTCACCTGGCCGGTGCCCTGGTCGGCGTGAAGTTCCCCCTGCTGGGCCGACGGCCTCGACGCGGCGAGTGGGACGGCGCCGACGCCCGGCGCTGGCTGGCGTTCCTGGCCGCCGGGATGCAGGACCGGGAGATGACCGACATCGCGTGGTGGCGGCTGCCGGAGCTGGGCGGGGGGAGATACCGGTTCTTCGCCGGCGCGCTCGCCGCAGTGATCACCGGGGCGACGGCGTGGCTGACGGCCTGGGGCGTCGCCCGAATGCTCTGGGGATGGGGCTGGGGCATGGCCGTCGCCTTCTCGGCGGCCGCGGTGTTCGGGATTCCGATGGGGATCAGGGCGGCGCACAATCTCCCGACGCCGTCGGAGATGCAGTTCACCGGCAGGAAACGGCTGTCGGTCATGGTCCAGGGCGGTCTGTTCGCCGCCCTGGTCGGCGGGTTGTGCGGGTTCCTGGCGGGAGGGTTCGGGCGCGCGGCGGCGGTCGGCGCGATCATCGCCGTTCCGGTCAGCCTGGCGTATGCGGGGGCGCAGCCGGACACCACCGTGCGGGCCGCGACCCCGAGGACCCTCTTCCGGCGCGACGCCATGGTGGTGGGCATCTTCTCGACGGCCTACGGCGCCAGCAGCGCTCTGGCCGGCGGCCTGCTGGTGGGGCCGGTGTTCGGGGCGGCGCTCGGGGTCTGCTGCGCGTTGTGCGGCGGTCTGCTGTACGGACTGCCGTGGTGGTTCGCGCTGGGGTCGAAGCACTCTTCGGGACTGGTCGCCTCCGCGCATCTGTGGCTGTTCGCGCTGCTGCAGGCGCTCCGCGGCAAGTGCCCCTGGCCGTGGCGGCTGATGGCCTTCCTGGAGGAGGCGCGCAACCGTGACGTGCTCCGGCAGGTCGGCCCGGTGTACCAGTTCCGGCACGCCTATCTGCGCGAGGTGCTGGCGGAGTCGGCCTCCTGATCGAACCGGTCGGTCAGCCTGGCGGCGGCCCAGCAGGCGAAGGAGGCCGCCGCCAGGCCGGCGAGCATGTCGGCGATGTAGTGCTGGTGGACGAAGAGGGTGGAGACCATGATCAACGCGCACCAGGCGGCCACCCAGCGGCCGATCCGGCGGTCGTAGCGCAGCCAGTGCACCGCCATGATCACTGAGAAGCCGGTGTGCAGGCTGGGGAAGCAGTTGTAGGCGTTGTCGTTGCCGTACACCAGGCGCAGCAACCGGGAGAACACGTCGTCTCCGGGCACCTCCGGGCGGGGCACGTGCGTCTGCGCGAACACATAGAACAGGTAGGCGATCACCAGCAGGAGCACGCTGGCCACGAGGGAGCTGCGCGCGACCCTGGCCGAGGTGACCAGGAACAGCAGCAAGGACGCCGGTCCCAGCGCCAGCGCCGAGACATAGGGGACGACCAGCTCCTTGATCAGGGGGATGTGGTCGTCGAGGGGGGTCTTGGGCGACCACCGGGCGGGACCCTCGTTCAACGGGTGGTAGAACGCGAACAACGCGATCAGCGCCACGACGAGCGCGAACGTCACCGCCTGTCGACGCCGGTCCTCATGCTGCACTCCGTTGCGGAACATCCGTCCGTTCGCCCGTGCCCGCACTGTGTTCCTCTTTCCAGATCGTCTGGACGGAACAGGTTAGGGCGGTGTGCGCCGCATGTCTGTGTCGTTCGGCCGACAAGCGCGCATCGCAGCGCGCGGAGATCCGACCCGATGAGAAGGCCCTGGTGAGAAGTCGGCGTGATTTGGTGGTTACTGATAGGTAGCCGAAGATGGCCAGGTGGTCATATGGTGCCTGCATGGCAACCTCCACAGGTTCCGCGCGGACACTCGCGCCCTCCCTCGTCGAGCGGCTGACCTCTCGTGTGGCCGCCTCGGGGGACAGCACCACGATTCCCGCTCCGTTCACCGGGGAGCCGTTGGCGACGCTGCCGGTGTCGAGCGCCGCCGATGTGCACGACGCCTACGAGCGCGCCCGCGCGGCGCAGCGGGCCTGGGCGGCGCTGCCGGTACGGGAGCGGGTCAAGCCGTTCCTGCGCATGGTGGACGCCCTGGTCGACCGGCGTGAGGAGATCCTGGACGTCATCCAGCTGGAGACCGGCAAGGCCCGGCGGCACGCCTATGAGGAGTTCCTCGACGTGGCGCTGTGCACGCTGTACTACGCGCGCCGCGCCCCCCGGCTGCTGCGGCCCAAGCGGCGGCAGGGGGCGTTCCCGGTGGCCACCCGGACGATGGAGCTGCGCCACCCCAAGGGCGTGGTCGGGCTGATCTCGCCCTGGAACTACCCGTTCAGCCTGGGGGCCAGCGACATCGCGCCGGCGCTGATGGCGGGGAACGCGGTCGTCCACAAGCCCGACACCCAGACCTCGCTGTCCAGCCTGTGGATCCTGGACCTGCTGATCAGCCTGGGCCTGCCCAAGGACCTGTGGCAGATCGTGATCGGCGACCCGGCCGAGATCGGCGACCCGCTGCTGGAGAACGCCGACTACGTGGCGTTCACCGGCTCCACCCGCGGCGGGCGGGCCATCGCCGAGAAGGTGGCGCCCCGGCTGGTGGGCTACTCGCTGGAGCTCGGCGGCAAGAACCCCATGATCGTGCTGGAGGACGCCGATCTGGAGCGCACCGCCCGCGGTGCCGTCCGGGCCTGCTTCACCAACGCCGGCCAGCTGTGCATCTCGGTGGAGCGCCTGTACGTCCACGAGAAGATCTACGACGAGTTCGTGCCCAAGTTCGTCGCCAAGGTCAAGGCGATGAAGCTCGGCGCCGGCCTGGACTACGAGGCCGAGATGGGCTCGCTGACCTACAAGCGGCAGCTGGAGACCGTCACCCGGCACGTCGAGCAGGCCCTCAAGGAGGGCGCGACGCTGCTGGCCGGCGGCCGCCCGCGCCCGGACATCGGCCCGCTGTTCTATGAGCCGACCGTGCTGGCGGACGTGACCGGCGACATGGAGCTGTGCGCCAGCGAGACCTTCGGCCCGGTGGTCAGCGTCTACCGGTTCTCCGACGAGGACGAGGTGGTCCGGCTGGCCAACGACACCGCCTACGGGCTGAACGCCTCCATCTGGACCCGTGACGTGGCCAGGGGCCGCCGGCTGGCCGCCCGCATCCAGGCCGGGACGGTGAACATCAACGAGGGCTACGGCGCCGCGTTCGCCTCCTACGACGCCCCGATGGGCGGCATGAAGCAGTCGGGCGTGGGCCGCCGCCACGGCGCGGAGGGCCTGCTGAAGTACACCGAGGTGCAGACGGTGGCCAGCCAGCACTTCATGGACCTGGAGCCGCCTCCGTCGATCGGCTACGCCCGCTACGCCGACGCGCTGGCGAGCGCGATCAAGCTGATGAAGCGCCTGCGGATCCGCTAGGGAGGCGTGGTCAATGGCATTCGACTTCGACGTGCTGATCGTCGGCTCCGGGTTCGGCGGCAGCGTCAGCGCGCTCCGGCTCACCGAGAAGGGCTACAAGGTCGCGGTCGCCGAGATCGGCCGCCGCTTCGACGACCCCGGGGGCAGGCCCGGCGAACGGCACCGCAGGCTGCCCAAGACCTCCTGGCGCGTCCGGGACTACCTGTGGGCGCCGGGCCTGGGCCTCACCGGCATCCAGCGCATCCACGTGCTGCGCGGCGAGAAGGGCAGCCGCGTCATGGTGCTGGCCGGGGCGGGCGTCGGCGGCGGCTCCCTGGTGTACGCCAACACCCTGTACGAGCCGCTGCAGCCGTTCTACGACGACCCGCAGTGGAGCCACATCACCGACTGGCGGGACGAGCTGGCGCCCTACTACGCGCAGGCCAAGCGGATGCTCGGCGTGGTCACCAACCCGACCCGCACCCCCGCGGACGAGGCGATGAAGCGGGTGGCCGAGCGGATGGGCCGCGGCGAGACGTTCCACCACACCCCGGTGGGCGTGCTGTTCGGCGACACGCCGCAGAAGGAGGTCGACGACCCGTTCTTCGGCGGGGTCGGGCCGCGCCGCCGCACCTGCCACGAGTGCGGCGAGTGCATGACCGGCTGCCGGCACGGCGCCAAGAACATGCTCACCGAGAACTACCTGTACCTGGCCGAGAAGGCGGGCGCCAAGATC
>k87-1418800_pt1 | contig 15440 bp, 17 predicted proteins | sample MGYA00084031_6733416 | MGnify analysis MGYA00084031
CATGGCGCGGTGAAATTCCAAATCGGCCTCCATTCCGATCTTGTCGTCTTCCTTGAATTCTTCTGCCAGCCAATCCAACGCTTTGCGCATCCGTTCCAAATGTTCCGGTAACCGGCGCTCCGCGGCGATGGCCGCCGCCTCGGGCTCGAAAATTTTCCGGACCTCAAACAAGTGGGTGATCCACTTCATATCGTCGTCGGCGATGCGCAAGTTGTGCAGGATGTTGAAGCCGATTCGCTCCTCCACATAACTGCCGCCGCCTTGCCGCGAAGTAATGACTCCGGCGGCGCGCAACACGCTCAACGCCTCGCGGATGGGAATCCGGCTCACGCCAAATTGGGCCGCCAATTCCATTTCGGTCGGCAGTTTGGAGCCGGGGGGGTATTTACCAGTTTCGATCATTTTCAACAGTTCTCGGGAAATTTTTTGCGACAATTTCTCACGGCTCATCCCCACCACTCCGTCAAGCCCATACTTGTATTACAAATTCTAACGGATTCCCCTTCACCACGTCAATTCAACGGCAAATATGTCCGTATAAGCCAAAAGTGTAATACAAATTTTTCCGTCCATGTAACCGCATCACTGTCGGTTCAGACAAGAAAAGCCCATTTGAGGTTCGTGTCCCCAAATGGGCTTTTGTTTTAGACCAATTGTTTGCCCAGCGTCTCCGGCAGGAAAAGCCAGACGAGAATGGCTGCCAGGGCAAAGGCGATGGCCAGAAAACCGAAGGCGGCACCCAGCCCCATGCTGGTTGCCAGGAACCCGACGACCGTAGGCGCCGTCGCCGCCACGCCGCGCCCGAAGTTGTAACAGAAGCCTTGACCGGTGGCGCGGATGTCGGTCGGAAACAATTCGGCCAGAACCGCCCCAAAACCGCTGAAATAACCCGAGCCGAAGAAGGCGACAAACGGTCCGAGAATCAACAGTTGAGTGGCATCTCGGGTCATGCCGTAGATGGGCACCAGAAGGGCCGCCAGGGCAAAAAACAGGATAAACGTCTTCTTACGCCCGAACTTGTCAGCCAGGAAACCGAAGGAGACGTAGCCCAACCAAGCCCCGGTTTGCATGATGACGATCCACGTCGTCGACCGGAAAATGTCAAGCCCTGCTCCGCCTTGTTCGACCGGCGAACCGAGATAGGAAGGAATCCATGTAAAGAGTCCCCAGTACCCAAACTGGGCCAGCACGCTCAACACCGACCCCAGCAAGGTCCAGCGGAACACTTTTCCGGAAAACAGTTCGAGCAACCGGGCTCTTCGCCGCTCGTGCTTCTCGATGCCCTCTTGATGGCGTTTGGCCCAGATCTCCGGCTCTTTCGTCCCTTTGCGAATCCAGAAGATGATCAATGCCGGGGCAATGCCGAAGAAAAAGACGCCGCGCCAGCCCCACAGCGGCGAGATGACGCCGGCGACGATGGCCGCCAGCGCATAGCCGATGGCCCAGGCGCTCTGTACAAGCCCCATGGCTTTGCCGCGGTGTTTGGCGTCCCACGTTTCGGTGATCAGGGCCGCGCCGGAAACCCACTCGCCGCCCATCCCGAGCCCGAGCAACAGGCGGAAGACGGCCAACTGGGTCACCGTTTGCGAGAAGCCGCAGAGTAACGTAAACACCGAGTAGACCAGGATGCTCGCCATCAACGCTTTTGTGCGGCCGTAACGGTCGGCGATGATCCCGAACAAGATTCCGCCGATGGCCGAGCTTAACAAAGTCAATGTCGCCAAAAAGCCGCCAGTGGTCTGGCTTATCTGCAGTTCCGCCATAATTTGCACGAGGATCATCGAATAGAGCATGACATCCATGGCATCGAGGGCCCAACCGGCCATGGCCGCAATCAATGCCCGCCACTGGGTCCCGGTGATTTCCTTGTACCAAGGCTGTGCTTGGGTATGGGTCATTGCTTTACAACCTCCTCGTTTTTTAGGTCGGCAATCCGATGAATTCAGCCGGGTTTTTGCAAGCCATTTGTTCAATTTCGTTTTCCGTCATGCCATGTTCCAGCAAGATGTGGATAAACTGGTTAAACCCTTCAGTGGGCACCGGGTGATTGGCCTGTCCCAAATCGGTCTGCAAAATGCACCGTTTTACCCCGATGCGGCGGATGCCTTGCACCAACTCCTCTGGTTCGATGGATTTCCAAAGGGGCATCAACGTGAGCATGGACTTTTCGACATAGGCGCCCATGTTGGCCAGCTCGCATTGCAACGCCAGATCCATCTTGTTGATTTTCAAATCCGGATGGGCGACCAGCACTTTTTCCACCCCTCGTGCCAGGGCCGTTTTCACGAGGATGCGGGACTCTTGCGGAGAGAGGTGCCCCGTTGCCAGGGCGGCACCACTGCCTTTGATCAAATCGATGATGTCGTACACGACGGGAAGCAGCCGGCCTTCGTCGTCTAGAATCGTGATGCCTTTTTGCGGCAGCAGCCGCACCCGCGATTTTTGTTCGTCGTAGTCGCTCTTTCCGCCGTAAAAAGCGAGGTGATGTTTGGCCGACCCCGTCGGCATCCAGATGATCTTGGCCCCTTGTTGGACAGCCAAATCGACGGCATAGGGATTTAAACCGCCGACGTATTCATTCAGGACCAGCGATCCGTACACATCGATCCCCGTCACCACTTTGTTCACCAGGAAGGCGCGGGAGACCGTCGATTCTTCATGGGCCTTGAGCACGATGGCCCGCATGCCCGCTTGTTGCGCCAATCGCGCCAGCTCCAGGTCGTCGACGGACCGGGGAAAAATGCTGGGACTGGAATGCACGTGGATGTCAATCGCACCCCTTAGGTAGTTCATTCTCCTCACCGCCTTGTCGTTATACCTTTAACGTAAACACTTGCTGTTGCCCGGGAACCGCGATTTCGATGACGATTTCCGTCAACGGCTTGATGTGCACCGCATCTTGTGTCCGGTCGATTTCCAAGATGCGGTCGTGTCCGGGGACGACGACATCGGCCCGTCGTTTGATGGTTTGGATACTGGCCTTGCTTTGCGCTCCGTTCCACGCCATGGCTGCTTTTTCTTGCTGCAACTCTTCGATGTTTTTGACCGCATCCGAGGCCAAGATCCATTGTTTTCCTTGGTATTCGAGCAACAGGGAACACAGACCGGGCGTGTGGCCCGGCGTCCGCAACCACTGAAGCCCCTCGACTTCGCCTTCATCTCCCGTCAACAGCACCAACCGCCCCGAATCGCGCAATGCCGGGTACATCTCCACCGGAACCGCCAAGTCGCGGGTGCCGTTTTGTTCGATATGCTGGACTTCCGCGGCATGCATGTAAAAAATGGCGTTGGGAAAGAGGGGATAATTGACGGCGTGATCGAAGTGAAAGTGGCTGATGAAGACGCTTCCAATTTCTTCACGATGAATCCCCAGCGCCTGCAGACGCGATAAGAGGGTGTACCGCTCGTTAAATCCCAGCGTGTCAAACAACATGGGCCGTCGGTCCGGCCGGCGAATCAGCACGCAGCTGCTCCAGCCGAGAAAACCGCGGTTGGAGCGGCCGGGAAAGCCTTGGAATAATAGCGTCAGTTCCACTGATTCACCTCCTTGGCAGCCCCCTTTGCATAACTTATGCAAAAGATGACGAAAAAAAGCTGACTGTCGACCCAAGGGATGTTATCCTTTACTTGTATAACAACTTTAAACGAAAAACCATTATTTTTTGTGGAGTTTCATGCTTGATTTTATGGGATATATGTGATGTTATTAAAAATAACCCATGACTGTATTCGTTCGTTTTTAGATTCAATCAATCGTGTTGAAACCGGATTAGTTGTAATACAAGTTAAACGGTTTTTGTTTAGCCCACAGTAGAAAGGGGATGCGAGATGTATGATTACGTCATCATCGGCGGCGGAATTGTCGGCCTGTCCACCGGATACGCCTTGATGCGGCAATATCCTCAAATCAAGTTGGCCGTGCTGGAGAAAGAGGATTCCTTGGCTTGTCACCAAACCGGGCACAACAGCGGCGTCATACACTCCGGCATTTACTACAAGCCCGGCAGTTTAAAGGCCCGGTTATCCAAAGAAGGGGGCGAGCTGCTGCGGGCGTTTTGCGATAAACACGCCATTCCCTACGAAATGTGCGGGAAAGTGATTGTGGCCGTGGACGAGGAAGAGTTGCCTTTATTGGACAATTTGTACCAACGGGGATTGGCCAACGGTTTGGACATCGCCTTGATCGACGGCGAGCAGCTGAAAGAGATCGAACCCCACGCCCAAGGCCGCAAAGCCATTTACGTCAAAGGAGCCGGGATCGTCAGTTATCGACAAGTGGCTGAAGCCCTCGCCAAAGAAATCGCGGCGGGGGGCGGCGACATCTTGTTGCGCTCAAAAGTGGTGGCTATCCGGCAAAGTCAGCGGGGCCTGGACATCGTCTGCGAGGACAAAACCGTGACCACACGGTATTTGATCAATTGTGCCGGCTTGCACAGCGATCGGATCGCCGCGTTGCAAGGATTGAAAACGAACGTGCGGATCGTCCCGTTTCGCGGGGAGTATTACGAACTGGTGCCGGAAAAAAGGCATCTGGTAAAAAATCTCATCTATCCCGTGCCGAATCCGAAATTCCCCTTCCTGGGCGTCCACTTCACCCGCATGATTGACGGACATGTCCATGCCGGTCCCAACGCCGTGCTCAGTTTTAAACGGGAAGGGTACCGCAAGACCGATGTGGATTTCAAAGATTTGAGCGAAGTGTTGCTTTACCCGGCCTTTTGGAAAATCGCCGTGCAAAATATGAGCGAAGGCCTCAAGGAGATGATTCGTTCTTTCAGCAAGAAAGTGTTTGTCCGCAGCCTCCAACGGCTGGTGCCCGAGGTACAGGAAGCGGATCTCGTTGACGGCGGCAGCGGGGTGCGGGCCCAGGCCTTGTCCAAAGACGGCAAGCTGGTGGACGATTTCTTCATCGTGACCAGTGAACGTTCCACGCATATTCTTAACGCGCCGTCGCCGGCCGCCACGGCGTCCCTCGCCATCGGGCGAGAGATCTGTTCCCGCATTCCAAGCCCGAACGAGATCTAGTATCGACCGAAACGGCTGGAACTAACCTTCTCGCCACGGTTTAATCTCCTTCTTTTCTGGCACAATAGGAAAAGAAGGAGGTTGTGCCCATTGAGACTTGGCAAAACGTTGCTTCCACTCCTCGTCATCGTCGGCCTGACGTTCAGCCTCGCTTCCCCGGCATTCGCCGCGGCGGCCGCGCCCGATTTGGCCCCCCAGGCGGTCTCCGCCATTTTGATGGAAGCTTCTACCGGTACGGTGTTGTACGAAAAAAACGCCCACGAAAAACTGCCTCCGGCGTCCGTTACGAAAATCATGACCATGTTGCTCATCATGGAAGCGCTGCAGGAAGGGCGCATCAGTCTGGATGACATGGTACAAGTCAGTGAACACGCGGCGTCCATGGGCGGTTCACAGATTTTTCTGGAACCGGGCGAACAGATGTCGGTGCGGGATTTGCTGAAGGGCATCGCCGTCGCTTCCGGCAATGACGCATCGGTGGCAATGGCAGAACATGTGGCCGGCACCGAAGAGGCGTTTGTGGAAATGATGAACCGCAAAGCGGAAGAACTGGGCATGAAAAATACCCGGTTCACCAACGCCAGCGGATTGCCGGAGGATGGCCATTACACGACCGCCTATGATATTGCCATCATGTCCCGGGAATTGCTCAAACATGAAATCATCACCCAGTTTACGAGCATTTATCAAGATTATTTGCGCAAAGACAGCAAAAACCCCTTTTGGTTGGTGAACACGAACAAACTGGTGCGGTTTTATGAAGGGGTCGACGGGTTGAAAACGGGTTATACGAGCGAAGCAGGCTTTTGCCTGTCGGCCACGGCCAAACGGAACAACATGCGGGTCATCGCCGTCGTCATGGGCGAGCCGGACACCAAAACCCGGAACCGCGAAGTGAGCCGCATGTTGGATTACGCCTTTGCCAACTATACCGTCCATCCGTTGTATGAAACGGGTGATTTCATCACCCATGTGCGCATCAACAAGGGCGAACAGCGACAACTGCCGTTGCACGCGTCACAGCCCATCAGCATCTTGATGAAAAAAGGGGAAAAACCTCAAGATTACGACACCCAGATTGTCCTGAACGAGCCGCTGCAAGCGCCGCTGGCGCGGGGCGAAACCATCGGGTACGTCCGGATCATGAAAGACGGTCAGACGGTTTTCACCTACCCGTTGAACATGCCCCACGATGTGAAAAAAGCCAACATCTGGCAATTGTTCAAACGGACTGGAAAAACCTTGTTCTTCCCTTTCGGATAAATGGCACGCGTAAATGGCACGCACATCCCGCCCTTTATGGGCGGGTTTTACACATATTTTGTAATATTTTTACTACTTTTGTCGGCAGGAAGGATTCGTTCAGCGGACTGTAGAAGATACGAATCAGTGAACATCGAGAAAGGGGCGAAACGATGGCCATCTCATGGGAATTGGAGAGACACCGGGATTTGTTGCTCGTCCGGCTCATCGGCGAACTGGACATCCACACCGCCGACGCGGTCCGCAACATGTTGCAGGAGGAGTTGGAAAAGGGGACGACGGCCCATCTGCTGTTGAATTTGAAAAACATGACCTTTATGGACAGTTCTGGCTTGGGCGTCATTTTGGGGCGTTATCGACATTTGCAGCAGACCGGAGGGCAGCTGTTCATTTGCCATGCATCACCGGCCATCCGAAGACTGTTGGAGCTTTCCGGCGTTCACAAGTTGGCGCGCATGTTTGAAACCGAAGAAGAAGCGTTGCAGTCCATTGGGGTGATGTCCCGTGAAAAATAATTTCATGAGCATCTCCTTTGCGGCCTTGCCGGAGAACGTGTCCTTTGCCCGGGTGGTTGTCGCCGCGTTCGTCTCCCAAGTCGATCCGACCATGCAAGTGTTGACCGACCTGCAGACCGTCGTTTCGGAAGCCGTCACCAATGCCATCGTTCACGGCTATGAAAACCGGCCGGACGGCATCATCACCATCACGGCCAAACTGATCGGTGAGACGGTGGAACTGACCGTGGAAGATCAAGGCGTCGGCATTGAGGATGTGCAAAAGGCCCGGGAACCGCTGTTTACGACCAAGCCGGACAAAGAACATTCGGGGATGGGCTTTACCATCATGGAGAACTTCGTCAACGAGCTTCATGTGGAGACAAGTGTCGGAAAAGGGACAAAGATTCGTTTCGTCAAAACGCTTAAAGCTAATGAAGCCATGTACAACTAAGGTGATGGTCGATGAATGCAGATGAGAAAAACATAGGCAACCAATTGTGGGAGCATTCCGATGCCCCGTACTTGTCTGACGAAGAAGTGCGGGAGCTCATTGCCCGCAGTCAGGCCGGCGATGCCGAGGCCCGGGAACGGTTGGTGAATAACAACATCCGGTTGGTCTGGTCGGTGGTGCAACGGTTTTTGAATCGGGGCTACGAGGCCGACGACTTATTTCAGATCGGCTGCATCGGTTTGTTGAAAGCGGTGGACAAATTTGACTTGCAATACGACGTCAAATTTTCCACATACGCCGTTCCCATGATCATCGGGGAGATCAAGCGGTTCTTGCGGGACGACGGCAGCGTCAAAGTGAGCCGTTCCATGAAGGAACTGGCCAATCGCATCCGCACTGTGCGGGACGAATTGTCCAAAGAATACGGCCGGCAACCGACCGTCTCGGACATTGCAAAGGCGTTGTCCATTACGCCGGAAGAAGTCGTGTTGGCGCAAGAAGCGAACCGGGCGCCCGCATCCATTCACGAGACCGTGTTTGAAAACGACAGCGATCCGATTTTGCTCATGGATCAGATCTCCGACGACACCCACGAGAAATGGTTTGACCGCATTGTCTTGCGGGAAGCCCTCGAACGGTTGTCCGACCGGGAACGGCTCATCGTGTATTTGCGGTATTTCCGGGATCAAACCCAGTCGGAAGTGGCAGAACGGCTCGGCATTTCCCAAGTGCAGGTGTCCCGGCTGGAAAAAAAGATTTTGCAGACGATCCGGGAACAGATCAGTTACTAGTACAACGGTTTTCTTCAACGGTTTTCTTATTGTTTGGCCGCTTTTTGGTATGATATAATATCCCCACACTATCAACGATGCGCGGAAGCAACTGGTTGGCCAGTTGCTTTTCACGTTTCGAGAAACGGAGGAAAAGACGGTTGCATTTACACGGGACCAGTCGGATCAACGAGCGGGGACACTTGGAAATCGGCGGCGTCGATACGGTGGAACTGGTGCGTCGTTTCGGCACGCCGCTGTATGTCATGGACGAAGCCTATATCCGCCAACAGTGCCGGCTTTATGTCAAAAGTTTTCAGGCCAGCGGCTTGCCTTTTCAAGTCGCTTACGCCAGTAAGGCCTTTTCCACCATGGCCATGTGTCGGTTGGTGCATGAAGAAGGTCTGGCGTTGGACGTCGTTTCCGCCGGAGAATTGTACACGGCGTTAAAAGCCGGTTTTCCTGCGGAAAAAATTCATTTTCACGGCAACAACAAGACGCCGGCGGAAATCGAGCTGGCTTTGGAGGCCGGCATCGGTTCGTTTGTCATTGACAACTTTACAGAAATCGACCTGTTGAATGCCTTAGCGCAAGAAAAAGGCTTGCAGGTGAACGTGCTCATTCGCGTCACACCGGGCGTGGAGGCCCACACCCACGAATACATCCAAACCGGTCAGGTCGATTCCAAATTCGGTTTTGACCTGGCCAGCGGCCAAGCCATGGAGGCGGTGCGCCGCATTCTCGACAAACCGGCCCTCCAATTGAAGGGCTTTCACTGCCATATCGGCTCACAAATTTTTGACGTTCGTGGATTTGAGGCCGCCGTCGAGCGCATGGGCCAATTCATGCACGACGTGCGGCGCCAGTTGGGTTACACGGCCCGTGTCCTCAACATGGGCGGGGGATTTGGCATCCGGTATACGGAGGAAGACATGCCGCTGCCGATTCCGGTGTACGTGGAAGCCTTGACCAAGGCGGTGAAATCCACGTTTGACGCGTTGGCCTATCCGTATCCGGAAATTCATGTGGAGCCGGGCCGCAGCATCGTCGGCGAGGCCGGAACGACCTTGTACACGGTCGGCACGATGAAAACCGTTCCCGGCGTGCGCACATACGTCGCCGTCGACGGCGGGATGACCGACAATCCCCGACCGGCCCTGTATCAAGCCCGATATGAAGCCATGCTGGCCAACAAGGCTGCCGCCGAAAGGACGGATGTCGTGTCGGTGGCCGGGAAATGCTGCGAAAGCGGCGACATGCTCATCTGGGACGTCCGGCTGCCAAAAGTGGAGGTCGGGGACATTTTGGCCGTCTTTTGCACCGGCGCTTACAACTATTCCATGGCCAGCAATTACAACCGCATCGGCCGCCCGGCCGTCGTCTTCGTCAAGGACGGCCAGGCCGATTTGGTGGTGGAGCGGGAAAGCTTGGATGATTTGATCCGCCTGGATCGCATTCCTGCCCGCCTGATGGCCGGCGTCACCTCGGCGGGATGCAGCCAGTGACCACCGGGGGCATCCATGTCAAGGTCGCAGCTTTTGAAGGCCCGTTGGACTTGTTGCTCCATTTAATCGAAGAGGCACAAGTGGACATTACCGATATCCCGTTAGCAGAGATCGCCAACCAATATTTCGAAGCCTTGGCGATGATGCAAGAACTGGAAATTGATGTGGCCAGCGAGTATCTCGTCGTGGCGGCCCAACTGCTGGCCATCAAAAGCCGCAAGCTGTTGCCCGAACCATCGGCGGCCTCGGAAGAAGAAGTTCAAGCGGAAGAAGAACAGTTGCAGCAGCTGCTCTTGGAGCGCCTGTTGCAGTACCGTCAGTTTAAAAAAGCCGCCGAGGCATTGAGGCAACGGGAAAATCAACAAAGTTTGTTGCACATGCGCGAGCCGCACCCCCAATGGCCTACCGCCGACGAGCCGGCCATCGCCCAGCCGTTGGCGCTGAAACATACCCCGGAGGAACTGCAGGCGGTCTTCCTGCAAGTCATGCAACGGGAAGTGCCGCAACCGCCGGCGCCGCCCGCGTTTTTCCGGCCCCGTCGCATTACGGTGCAGGAAAAATTGCAACAGATTGTGCGCCGGCTACGGAAGAGGGAAGTTGCCACATTTTGGGAGTTCGTGCCCGACCGGCAGCGGCATGATATCGTCGTCACGTTCCTGGCATTATTGGAATTGTTGAAACAACATCGCATCGAAATGAGACAGCAGGCCCTGTTTGCGGAGATTACCGTCATTTGGCGCGTTTCGTCGGAGGCCCGCCGCCAGGGCGCATCGTGACGATGCCGGACATGCGAGCACAGGAGTGGCAAGATGCAACAGCAAGAGCTTTTAAAAATCGTCGAAGGTATCATTTTTGCGTCGGGTTACGAAGGCGTGACGGTCAAACAGCTTTGTGAACTGCTTCAGCTGGATGAGGCGTCCGTTTTGGCGCTTTGCCACACGTTAGAGGAGCGCTATCGACAAGAAGCGTCGGGTTTGCAGCTCGTTCATGTCGCCGATGCATTTTATATGACGACCAAGCCGGAATTGGCCCCTTATTTGGAAAAAATCCGGTCGTCCCACACCACCACCAGCCTGTCGCAAGCCGCTTTGGAGACGTTGGCCATCATTGCCTACCGGCAGCCCATTACCCGCATCGACATCGAGGAGATTCGCGGGGTAAAGTCGGAAAAGCCGATTCAGACGTTGCTCAACCGGGGCTTGATTGAAGAAGTGGGCCGGCGGGAAGGGGTTGGCCGGCCCATTTTGTACGGGACGACGAAACGGTTTTTGGAACAATTCGGACTCAATCGACTGGAAGATTTGCCGCCGCTGGATTCGTTTCAAGATGCATAATGCCAGGTCCTCCATCGGGAGGACTTTTTTTGTATACACAGACTTTGCCGGCCCATACTAAACGTAAAAATGTGGCAACCGGCGCCGGCGGCAAGGTGTGGGAACAATGGCGAGCATGGTGGTGGTCATCGGGCTCATCGGCCTTATCGGCCTGTTGCTGTGTACCAAAATTACGGTTCGGCTGGAGTTTCAAATGCACGGGATGCATCCCGAAGGAGCCGTGGAAGTGCTCGGCTTTTTTCACTTGTTGCGCATTCGCATTCGCTGGCCGCAGGCGGCCGGCGGCCCTCCGTCACCCGGTCCGCCCCCGCCGGGGAAGCGGCGGCAGAATCCGGTTTCCCGCTTGTCCCTTCAGGACGGACGGGCCTTATGGCGCATCGGCCGCGCCTTTTTGCGCCGCGTATCCATCGAAAAATGGGAGATGGCCACCGCGTTCGGCACCGGTCAGGCCCATGTGACGGGATGGCTTGTCGGTTGGTTCTGGTGGTGGCAACACTGGTTGCATACGCAGTTGTCCCATGCCGTGACGTTTCGTGAACGTCCCCGCATCACAGTCCGGCCCGATTTTCAGCGGACCGGTTTTCACTGGCGGTTCCACTGCATAGCGACGTTTCGCTTGGGACATGCTATCATCGCAGGCGTACGCTGGTTAGGTTATTGGATTTGGACCCGAAATGCTCGAGAACATGGTGGGAAAGGAAGTTGAGAGTGTGACACATCCCATTGAAGGTTTAATGAAGACGGCATTGGAGAACATCAAAGAGATGATCGATGTCAACACCATCGTCGGCGATGCCGTGGAAGCGCCGGACGGCAGCGTCATCTTGCCGGTTTCCAAAGTCGGCTTCGGTTTTGCCGCCGGCGGAAGCGAATTCGAGTCGAGCGACGCCTCCTACATGCCTTTTGGGGGCGGCAGCGGCGGCGGAATTTCCATCCAGCCGGTAGCCTTTTTAGTGGTGAACAGCCAAGGCATTCGCTTGCTGTCTTTGGACAACAGCACCCATTTGTACGAACGGGCCCTCGATTTGGCGCCGCAAGTGCTGAACAAAATTCAGCAGATGTTGCAGCAAAACCGCTCATCCCAGGAGCCGCTCCCGACGTCGCGCTTGCCCATGTAACCTTGTCTCATAATTTCCACCGAAACGCGTATATATGGGAACAATGGGAGGGTCATGGCTGTGGGGGATGCGCGCAAACTCATCCTTTGGCTCCTGTTGATCGTCTGCACCATCCCTTTATTGTCGGTGGCTGCCGCACCGGCGTTTCCTGCAGCAGACGGCGGGCCGGCGGTACAAGCCGAGAATGCGATTTTGATGGACGTCAACTCGAAGCGGGTGTTGTTCGAGAAAAACGCCGATGAACCGAAAGCCATTGCCAGCATCACGAAAATTATGACGGCCATCTTGGCCATCGAATACGGCCGTCTGGACGACCTGGTCGTCGTCAGTCCGAAAGCCAGTCGGATGGAAGGCTCGTCCATTTATTTACGGCCCGGGGAACGGGTGACGCTGGAGACGTTGCTCTACGGCTTGATGTTGCGTTCGGGAAATGATGCTGCGGTGGCCATTGCCGAACATGTGGCGGGCACGGAAGAAAATTTTGTCTATCTGATGAATGTCAAAGCTTGGGAATTGGGCATGACCCATACCCATTTTGCCAACCCCCACGGTCTTGACGAAGAAGGACATTATTCCACAGCCCGGGATATGGCCTTGTTGAGTGCATATGCACTGAAAAATCCGGTTTTTCAAGAAATCGTCAAAACGAAACAGAAGCGGGTTGCCTGGCCCGGCGAACAGTGGGAGCGCAGCTGGTTGAACAAAAACAAAATGCTCCATTTTTATGACGGGGCAGACGGAGTGAAAACCGGTTATACCCGCAAGTCCGGCCGGACACTGGTCTCCTCTGCCACCCGCGGTCAACAGCAATTGGTCGTCGTCACGCTCAACGATCCCGATGACTGGCGGGATCATATGCGTTTGTTGGATTACGGATTTTCCCAGTACCCCGCCCGCCTGTTGCTGAAAGAAGGACAACCGGTGCCGATTCCGGCCCAATGGCCGGCAACGGAACGGACGCTGGAGGTGGCCCAGACCTTTTATTATCCTTTGGCAGCAGATGAGATCGAGGAAATTGCCGCCAAGGTCGTATTTTCGCCCGACGCCCGCCGGCGCTGGACCGAAGGGCGAAGCGGCGACGTTGTCGGTCAAGTTCACGTCGTCTTTCGGGGAAAACGGATCGCCGAACTGCCCGTCCGCATCGGCGAACGCTCATGAGGCACGAGAATGGTAGGAAATGGGGAGAGGAGAACGATGATCCACCTGATTTGGCTCTCGATGATCGTATCGGGCATTGTGGTGGCCGGCGTCAACGGCAACATCACGGTCATCAATCAGGCGGTGTTTGAAGGAGCCAAGACCGGGGTCACCATCAGCTTAGGACTCATCAGCGTCTTGACATTGTGGCTCGGCTTAATGAAAATTGCAGAAGAAGCGGGATTGCTCCAGGCCTTGGCCCGTTTGCTCCGGCCCGTCGTCCGCTTTTTGTTCCCTTCCGTGCCGCCGGGACATCCGGCGGAAGGTTACATTTTGTCGAATATGGCCGCCAATTTGTTCGGACTGGGCAACGCCGCCACCCCCATGGGCCTGGCGGCCATGCGGGAGCTGCAGAAGCTGAATCCCCAAAAAGATACCGCCACCCCTGCCATGTGCACGCTGCTGGCGTTGAACACGTCGGGCCTGACCTTAATTCCGACGACCATCATCAGTGTCCGAATGACGTACGGGTCGGCCGAACCGACCGAAATCATCGGCACCACATTGGCCGCCACGGTGCTGTCGACGCTCGCCGCCGTTTGCTTCGACAAATGGTTTCAATGGCGGTCGGCCATCCGCAGCGGGGAGCGCGGCTAAATGGCGGCCTTGGTGTCTTCCCTCTCGGCCTGGTTGATCTCCTTGTTGCTGTTGACCATTTTGCTGACGGCTTGGTGGAAACGGGTGCCCGTCTATGAGGTGTTTACGGAAGGGGCAAAAGGCGGCTTTCAGATTGCCGTGGAACTGATTCCCCACTTGGTGGCGATGATGGTGGCCGTGACGGTCTTTCGCGAATCCGGGGCCATGGAGTTGTTGATTCGCGCCATCACGCCCATTGGGCAGCTGCTCGGCATTCCGGAAGAAGTGTTGCCGTTGGCGTTGATTCGCTCCGTGTCCGGCTCTGGGTCGCTGGCCATCGCGACGGACATTATCCAAACGTACGGGCCCGATTCGTTCTTGGGACGGCTGGCTTCCACCATGTTCGGCAGCAGTGACACGACACTGTATGTGTTGGCGGTCTATTTCGGTGCCGTGGGCATCCGCAAGACCCGCTACGCGCTCAAAGTCGGGCTGTTGGCCGATTTGGTGGCGGTGTTGTCGTCGGTTTTCATCGTTCGACTCGTGTTCTGACCATCAAGGCAGGTAGGTAGACCCGATGCAGGAACGGTTACAAAAAGTACTGGCGCAAGCGGGAATCGGCTCGCGCCGGACATGTGAGGAATGGATTCGCCGCGGCTGGGTGGAAGTGAACGGCCGTGTCGTCACCGAACTGGGCACGAAAGTGGACCCCGAAACGGACGACATCCGGGTGAGAGGACGGCGAATCCCAAAGGGAATCCCCAAAATTTACATCGCGTTGAACAAACCGCGAGGGGTTATCACCAGTACGGCCGATCCGCAAGGTCGCAAAGTGGTGACCGATCTGTTGCCGCCGTTGCCGGGGCGGGTGTTTCCCGTAGGGCGGCTCGATTACGATACGGAAGGTCTGTTGCTTTTGACGAATGACGGCTCATTGGCAAACAAGTTGATGCATCCCCGGTATGAAGTCGAAAAAGTGTATTTGGCATGGGTGAAGGGCGTTCCGAAAGAGGCGGCGCTGCAACGCTTGCGAGACGGCATCCGGCTGGAAGACGGCTGGACCGCACCGGCTAAAGTCGAGCTGTTGCGGGTCAATTCGAAGCGGCAGACGGCCTTATGCCGCATTGCGTTGCATGAAGGGCGGAACCGGCAAGTGCGGCGCATGTTTGCCGCCATCGGCCATCCCGTGACGGCGTTGAAGCGCATTCAGCAAGGGCCAATACACTTGGGAAATTTGAAACCGGGTGAATACCGCTTTTTGAGCCCGGAAGAGGTGGCCCGTTTAAAATACATATTCGACACAGAAGGTTCATAAGTTTGCAGGCGGTCCGACGGTTGCGGGCCGCCATTTTTCGTATAATAAAAATTGAGTGATGGTCAGATGGAGGTGCCGGATATGGAAACGCTGAACCAGGAAACGACTGCCGAAAAAATTCTCGTCGTCGACGATGAGGAGCGCATCCGCAATTTATTGCGGTTGTACTTGGAGCGGGAAGGGTACGAGATCGACGAGGCGGACGAAGGGGAAACGGCGTTGAACAAAGCGATGGAAAAAAACTACCAATTGATTATCCTCGATTTGATGCTGCCGAAAATGGACGGCATCGAAGTGTGCCGTAAATTGCGGGAAAAAAAGGCGACACCGGTCATCATGTTGACGGCCCGCGGGGAAGAATCGAGCCGGATTCAAGGGTTTGAAGTGGG
>k87-1555484_pt1 | contig 15327 bp, 15 predicted proteins | sample MGYA00084031_6733416 | MGnify analysis MGYA00084031
CACCGCAGTTCGAGGCCGTCGTCACCCTCCTCCACCCCGTCGCAGAGCAAGCCGATCACGGCGGTGGCACGCGCCGTGGCCGTCTGGTTCTCGGTGCCGGGTATGACGGAGTCACCGACGGTCGCGGTCGACTCGACGACGACCGTGTACGCCGTGCCTCCCTCACCGGACTCGCAGGACGTCACCACGGCGTCGTTGCTGGCCGCCAGGCGGGCGGCGGCGGCACAGGGACCCGAATCATCCACGTCGTCACCCCCGACGGGGCCCTCGATGTCCTCGGGGGAGCTGTCCTCCTCGCGCGCGGCCTCCAGGAAGTCCCCGAACATCCGGTCCCGGGCCTCCTGGGCGGCGGCCAGTGCGGCGGCGTCCGCCGCGGACTGTGCGCCGCTGCGCACCACCGCTGCCTGGGCGAAGACGAAGAAGGTGAAAGCGAGCAGCAGCAGACCGGTCACCAGCCATATATAGAGGGGAAACACCGCGCCCCGGTCAGGGACTGCGGGATGCGTCAGCCGAGGATGCTGTCGACAGCCCGCTGAATAGCGTCGGCGACCTGATCCTGAAGATTGAGTGCGACGACGGCGACGACCACCGTGGCGATCAGCAGCAGCAGACCGGCGTACTCCACGAACCCGGCCCCGCGGTCGCTGTAGCGTCCCCGGGTGCGCTCCCCGATGCCGCGCGTCCACTTCAGCAGCCTGCTCATGGCGTCCCTCTCTTCCGGCTGGCCCCGGCCCAGCCGGTCTCTCCATGCGCCTGCCCCCGTCGCGCACACGGTACTGCGCAACGGGTTGGTGGGGTATGAGGTACGGGGGGCAACCAGGCTCTGGCCGCGCCCAGTTCGCGGTGAAATCCACCATGCCCGACCCCCTCCAGCGGGCGAACCTGTAAACCCGTCGGCACTGACTGTGCCATAACCGTGCTCGCTTGGGCAGAGCTACCTCCTTGTTGTCCCTCCTTCGTGCCGCCTTCGTCACCGTTCTCTCACCGCTGCCTCACCGCCCTCGATCAGGCCACCACCGTGGGGTACGGTCACCTGCGAGGGCGCCGCCCGGAAATGGGGAAGCCGCCGGTGGCGACAGAAGCCCTCGATGACGAAGACAACGGGGAAACGGGGAGGTGCGGTGACCGCGGAAGCCGAGGAGCTCAGAGAGCGGGCCCGGAAGCTCAGGGAACTCGCGACGGACGTCGAGCAGCTGCTGTCCGGTGAGGGCAAGCCCCGCAGCTACGTCATCAACAGCATGGAGAGCTGGCAGGGCCCGAACCGCGATGAGGTCGCCGGACAGCTGGAGACGTACAACACCGAGTGCTCGACCGTGGCCGGGAACCTGCGCAGCCTGGCGCAGTCTCTGGACACCCAGGCCGACGAGGCCGAGGAGGACGAGGAGTAGCCGGCGCCGGACGTCAGCGCGATACGGGGACTGAACGACATGGGTGACACCCGTCAGGCCAATCCGGACGACCTTGACCACCTCGCCGGACTGATGGAGAGCGAAGACGGCTCCTCCGGGGCCGCTGCGGAGCTGGCGGATCTCTTCACCAGGGCGAGCGCCCTGGACGCCTCCAGCGAGATGAGCCCGCTCCGCCCGCTCCAGACCTGGCTCAGCGAGACCGCCGCCGAACTGCGCTCGAATGCCAGGACCTTGCGCGGCGGCGACGCGCTCGACCTGTACACGTTCGGCAGCGAGATGCGCGGCACCGTCATGCCCGTCATCTACGGGACCGCCGGGCTGTGGTCGTGGCTGCGCCACGGCGAGCTGCCCGGCATCCCGGCGGGCAGGGCGGCGATGTATATGGCGGACTACGCCTTCACCGGCGAGCGTCCCGCCAACCTCATGGGCCGCGTGGCCACCCGGGGCCTGAGCCCGTGGATGGCCGGACTCCTCGGCGGCTCGCACGAGGCCGCCGCCTACGGCGCGTACATGCGCAACGGGGCGTGGTTCATCCCCACCGCCCAGCAGGCGAACCTGCTCCGCGTCGGCTACGGCTCGTACACCTCCGCCCTGGCCTCCGGTTCGAGCCGCCTGTCCAGCTTCACCTCCGCGCTGGGCACCACGGGCCGGGCGGCGGGCCTGCTGCGCGGAGCCGGCATCCTCGGCAGCGGGTTCAGCACCATCACGGGCGTCGTCGACCTCGTGCAGCAGGGCAACCCGGTCGAGGCCTTCCAGCGCGACCCCTCCGGCTACACCGTGGACGTGACGGGCACGGCGTTCAACGCCTCGCTGACCGCCGCGCTGGTCTGCCCCAACCCGGTCACCGTGGGCGCCGCCGTCGGCACCGGCATCGCCTACGGCGCGTCCCTGATATGGGACAACTGGGACACGATCACCGACCCGCAGACCTACATCAACGCCGCGAACGCCATCGTCGACGCCGGTGAGGCCGTAGTCGACGCGGTCGTGGACGTGGGCAGTGACATCGTGGAAGGTATCGGGGACTTCGTGGGCAGCCTGTTCTAGCCGCCCGGCCCGACCGCCCGCAGGAGGTACGGATCATGCTCTACCAGGAACGGCCGCGCTGGACCAAGCCGTTCATGCTCACCTGCCTCGCCGTGTACGTGGTGGCCGTGGCCGCCATGGGCGTGGCCGCGCTGCCGGAGGACGCTGGCGCGTGGGCGGCGGTCTCGGGGATCTTCCTGCTGCCCCTGCTGCCGCTGCTGGCCGTTCCCTACGGCAAGCACCGCTACCACGCCATCGACCTGACGGCCGAGACGCTGCGCGTGGGCCGCGAGCGCATCCCGGTGCGGGACATCGACCCGGCGTCCGTGCACGCGGCGCTCGCCGAGGCGTCGCAGGGCGGCGGCGTCATGCGGAACCTCGCCTCCTCCGCCAACTCCGGCTTCACCTTCCGCGGCCGGAACGTCGTGGACCCCAGCCTGCCCCGGCTGGTCGGCGGGGCCTACGCGGTGCCGCTGGGCTCGCCGAGCACCGTGATCGCCACCCGCCAGGGCGAGCGGCTGCTGATCGCCACCCGCGCGCCCGTGGCGCTGCTCAACGCGCTGGCGTCCGTGGTGCGCTGAGCCGGCCGGACACGGGAGCCCGCGGCCGCGGCGCGGGGCCGTCAGTCGGCGTCCAGGATCTGCGAGAAGTCGGTGCCCGAGCCGAGGATCATGCCCGCCACGATGAGGATCATCGTGGCCGGGACCATGAAGACCAGCGTCGCCATCGTGGCCTTCGGTATGGCCCGGGCGGCGCGCCTGCGGGCGTTCTGCGCGTCGGTGCGGCGCATGTCGCGGGCGATCTGCATGAGCGTGTCGGCGATCGGGGCGCCGAGTTCCTCGCCCTGCTGGAGCGCGGCGACGAACTGGTTGACGGGTTCGGAGTCGTTGCGCCGGCGCAGTTCGTCGAACGCCTGGCGCCGGGGCACGCCCATGTCCATCTGGCGCAGCGTGATGCGGATCTCGTCGGCCCAGGGCCCTTCGTAGCGGGACGAGACCCGGTCCAGCGCCTGCCGGAAGCTGAGGCCGGCGGAGACGACGACGGCCAGCACGTCCAGGAAGTCGGGCAGGGTGCGGTCGATGACGTCGCGCCGCTCCCGGATGCCCTGCCAGATCGCGGCGTCGGCGGCGAACAGCCCGAACGCGATGGAGAACAGCGCCAGCGCCGGATAGCCCGCCGCGACGAAGACGACGGTGACGAGGGCGCCGAAGATGCCGTACACCGCACGCCGGGCCGCGTACCGGTCGATGGTCAGCCCCTGCGGGTTGCCGGCCTGGTCGATGCGGCGCCGCTTGCGGTCCACGGCCCGCTGCCCCATCAGCCGCAGCACCAGCGGCGCCAGCCGGATGCCGAGCCGGTCGACGGCGGAGCCGCTGGCGGTGACGCGGGTGGAGCCGATCTCCAGCGCCAGCGCCAGGTCCGGCGGCAGCGTGGTGCGGGGGCGCAGCATGCGGACGGCGGTGATGATGCCGAAGACGGCGATCCCCATCGCGAGACCGAGCAGCAGTGCCATGGCCGGTGACCTCCCAGTCGGCGCCTTGCGCCCGTAAGACGGCTAGACGTCGATGCGCCCGAAGCGGCGGACGACGAAGAATCCGATGACGTACAGCGCCAGCGACACGATGATGGCGATCTGGCCGCCGGTGGAGCCGGTGACGCGGCCCAGCGCCCCGGGCGACGTGGCGTTGATCATGAGCAGCGCGCCCAGGCCGAGCAGCGGCACGGTCACGGCCGTGGCGTTGATCTCGGCGAGCATGGTGCGGACCTCCCTGCGGGTCTCCTTGCGCTCCTCCAGGGTGTCGGTGAGGTTGCGCAGGGAGCTGACGATCGTGCCGCCCGCCCGGTTGGCCAGGATCAGCGTGGTGACCAGCACGTGCAGCTCGCGGGAGGGGAGGCGCTGGCCCAGCTCGTCCAGTGCCTCCTCCAGGGAGCGGCCCACGGCCAGCTGGCTGGAGACGAGGCTGAGTTCGGCGCCCGCCGGGTCGTCCATCTCTTCGGCGGCCATGGACAGCGCGGTGCGCAGGGCCAGGCCGGCGGCCGTGCCGTTGGCGATGAGCCGGGCCAGCTCGGGGAGCTGGCTGATGAAGCGTTCGGTGCGGCGGGCACGCTGCCAGTCGAGGAACGCGCTGCCGCCCCACAGGGCGAGCAGGGCGCACACCGGGCCGAAGAACGGCGCGAGCACGACCGCGCCGACCAGCCACAGCACGGCCATCGCGCCGAGTACGGCGGCGGCGTACTCGCCGACCGTCAGGTCCATGCCGGTGGCGCGCAGTTTCAGCGCCAGCCGCTGGCCGAGCGCGGTGCCGCGCAGCCGCCGGTCCAGGCCCTGGAACCGCCGCTGGCGGCCGGACGCGTGAGGCGCGGCCTGGCCGGCGGCCAGCGCGGTCAGCGGCACGGTGTCGCTGGGCCCGGGCGCGGGCCCGGCGAGCCGCTCGAGCAGGGCGCGGCGCTGGGCACGGCCCGAGGCGTACAGGAACACGCCGGCGACGGCGACGGCCAGCGCGAGCAGGGACAGCCCGAGGGTGAGCAGCGTAAGTCCGTCCATGGTGGTCACCTGTCAGCTCGCCTCCCGGGTGGCGAGGTGAGTGTCGTCGAGGTGGACGCCGAACGCCTGCGGGATCTGCTCGCCCGCCAGGTACAGGCGGTCGGCGATGGCGCGCGGCACGGGGTGGTGGCGGAAGGTGCCGCGGACCCGCTCGCCGGGGGTGTACGGCTCGGGCAGGAACTCGGCGATGGTGGCGATGCGGAACGCCTGGCGGCCGTGCGAGGCGAGCATGACGACCTCGGAGACGCGCCGCGAGCCGTCGGGGTGGCGCACGAGCTGGATGAGGACGTCCACGGCGCTGTTGATCTGGTCGCGCAGCGCCTCGAAGGGCACGTTGACCTCGGACATCGAGGCGAGGGTCTGGAGGCGCAGCAGGCCGTCCTCGGCGCTGTTGGCGTGGACGGTGGCCAGCGAGCCGTCGTGGCCGGTGGACATCGCCTGGAGCATGTCGAGGGTCTCGCCGCCGCGCACCTCGCCGACGATGATGCGGTCGGGGCGCATGCGCAGGGAGTTGCGGACGAGGTCGCGGATGGTGACCTCGCCCTTGCCCTCGATGTTGGGCGGGCGGGACTCCAGGCGGATCACGTGGTCCTGCTGGAGCTGGAGTTCGGCGGCGTCCTCAACGGTGACGATGCGCTCGCCCTCGGGGATGAGGCCGCTGAGCGCGTTGAGCAGGGTCGTCTTCCCCGAGCCGGTGCCGCCGGAGACGATGATGTTGAACTTGGCGCGGACCAGGCCGGACAGCAGCTCGGCGAGGTGGGTGTCGAGGGTGCCGAACGCGACGAGTTCGTCGAGCGTGTAGGCGCGGGGGAAGCGGCGGATGGTGAGGGTGGCGCCGCTGAGGGACAGCGGCGGGATGATGACGTTGACGCGCTCGCCGGTGGGCAGGCGGGCGTCGACCATCGGGTTGGACTCGTCCACGCGGCGGTTGACGGCCGAGACGATGCGCTCGATGGTCTGCATCAGCTGTTCCTCCGAGGCGAAGCGCAGCGGCAGCCGCTCGACGCGCCCGGCCCGCTCGACGTAGATCTGCTCGTGCCCGTTGACCATGATCTCGGTGATGGAGGCGTCCTCCAGGAGGGGTTCGAGGATGCCGAGGCCGAGCGCCTCGTCGACGACGCGGCGGATGAGCAGGGCGCGGGCCTGGGTGGACAGCACGGGGCCTTCGCGGCTGAGGATGTGCCCGAGGACGCGTTCGAGGCGGTCGCGGCGCTCGCTCGTGCTGAGCGAGGACATCTCGGCGAGGTCGATCTCCTCCAGCAGCTTGGCCCGGTAGGTCGCGACGAGCCGGCTGTCGCCGGGGCCGGCCTGCGGGGTCTCGTCCGGGGCGTGGACGCGGGACCTCAGACTCACTGCTCGCTCCTCGTCGTTGGCATCGTGGGCATCAGTCGTCGCAGGGCATGGTCACGGACCGGCTGGCCTGGCCGAAGTCGTCGATGAACGGCAGGACGGACGGCACGGTGACGTGCGCGGTGACGGTGGCCTCGTCGCCGCAGGCCGCCAGCTCGAACTCGACGGTCAGCCAGTCCGATACGGCGGCGCGGCCCGCCTGCTGGTACTCGTCGGCGGTCTCCTCCTGCGCGGCGGTGCGGGCGGCGGCGCGGGCGGCCGTGCCGGCCTGCTGGGCGGCGAAGCCGGCGACGCCGAGCTGGATGGCGGCGAGCGCGACGATCACGAGCAGCGGCAGCCACCCGGCGAACTCCACGGCGGTGACGCCGCGGTCGCCGGCGCGGCGGCGGAGCGTTCCGGGCACGGCTCAGCCCTCCTCGGCCGCGCCGGCGGTGCCGGAGACGGTCAGCGGCAGGTTGAGGCCGCCGGGGAAGATGGCGGGGACACGCAGCTCGACGCGGGCGGTGCGCACGTTCCCCTCCAGCGGGCAGGACACCTCGGCGTCCCAGCCGCCCGGCAGGTCGTCGGTGGCGGCGGCGACGCAGGCGGACTCGGCCCCGCTGCTGGCGGCTGCGCCCGCGCGGGCGCCCACGTCGGCGGCGTTGGCGGCGCGGGAGAAGGCGTAGCCGATCAGGACGCACTGCCAGATCGCGGCCATCATCACAAGGATGAGGGGGAAGAGCCCGGCGAACTCCACGAGGACCGCGCCGCGGTCGCGCCCGGTGCCGCGGCAGCGGGCGGGTATGACGGTGGCGGGGCCGCCCCCCGGGCCGCCGGTCATGCCCGCCTGCCCCTGCGTCTGCCGGCGGGGGCGGCGGCCTCCTGCCGGGCGAGGCCGAGTTCGGCGGCGAGCGCCCAGGCCGCGCGCCGGATCTGGCCGCGCTGGTCGAGGTCCTGGATGCGGCCGGCGTCCTGGGCCTCCTGCAGCTCGCGGAAGTTGGCGGGCAGGACGCTGCGGGCCACGTGCGTGCCGGTGATCCGGGCGATGAGCTGCGGCTGTATGGGGCTGGCCCGGCCCAGGCGGTTGACCACGGTCAGGGTGTCCTCCGCCTTGCGGATGCGCAGCCGGTCCCACATGCGGACCATGCGGTTGACGGCGCGCACCGCGATGACGTCGGGGGTGGTGACGAGCAGGGCGGTGTCGGCCATCTCGATGGCGGCGGCGTTGGCGCTGTTCATGTGGGAGCCGCAGTCGACGATGACGACGCCGTAGTGAGAGCGGACGGCCGTCAGCAGCTGCCGGGCGGTGGCCTCGGTGACGTCCTCGCCGCGCTCACCCTCGGCCGGGGCGATGAGCATCGACAGGCCGCTCTCGTGGCGGTAGACGGCCTCGGAGAGCACCTGCGCCGAGATGTCGGGGATGCCCGCCAGGTCGGCGACGGAGCGGCGGAACTGCACATCGAAGTAGGAACCGACGTCGCCGCACAGCAGGTCGAGGTCGACCAGGATGGCGCCGCGCTCGGTCTGGTCCGATGCCTGGGCGGCCAGGGCGAGCTGGCTGGCGACCAGGGTGGCGCCGACGCCGCCCTTGGCGCCGGAGACGGTCAGGATCCGCCCGCCGGGCCCGGGGTCGGCGCGCTCCTCGGCGCCGAGGTGGCGCCGCATCCCGGCCGCCCACTGAGCGGCGGCGGCCACGCGGGCCGCCAGCTCCTCGTGGTTGAGCGGCAGGCCGGCGAGGCCGCGTGCCCCGGCGTCCATGGCGGCGGAGTACAGCCCGGCGGTGGGGTCGGCGGTCACGAGGACGACGCCGACGGCGGGGAAGCGGAGCGCGACCTCGCGGATCAGCTCCAGCGCGGGCAGCGGGCCGATGCCCTCATGGACGACGACGACCTCGGGCAGGCTGGCGACGGACTCGTGGGTGAGGGCGGCCAGGGTGTCGAGCAGCGTGGCGGAGTCGGGAACGGCGCGCAAGGGCTCGCTGCCGGGGAGCTGGCTCAGCAGGGTGATCAGGGCGCGTGCGGCGTCCGGGTCACCCACGGCTGGCAGAATCCGGGTCGTCATCTCTCCCACCTGCTCGGTCGGTGCGTGGTCGGCTTGCTCACGGCAGCTCGCCGGGGGCGGCGTTCGGATCGCCGAGGATGTCACCGATGATGGTGTACGTCCGCTCGTCCTCCGGGATCTCCTGCTCGTCGCCGGGAGCGACCAGTGCCAGGCGGACCTCTTCGGCGAACGCCTCGGCGAACGTGACGCGCTGGGCGTCCTGGTGGCCGAGGGCGAAGGTGATCGGGACGGCCTCGGTGACGTCGCTGTCGTCGTCCTCGATCTCGGTGAGGTCCCCGACCTCGATGACCTCCGCGTTGTTGACCATCAGCTGCACGAACTCGTACTCGTTGCCCTCCCCTGATCCGCCTTCTTCAGTCGTTCCCCGGAAGGCGGCGTACATGTTGATCCTGGCCCCCGGATAGATCTTGCCGGCCACGCCGGTGGAGGCGTCGATCATGACGGCGATCTCCTGCTGGCCCTCGGCGAGGTCCGGGCGGTCGGCCAGCATGTCGGTCTGGAGCAGCGAGCCTTCCCGCAGCGGCCCGGCGGCGACCTTGTCCTCGAGCTGGGACAGGTCGGTGACGGCGGAGTCGGGTATGTACCGGTCGGGCATGGTGGTCTGGCGGACCTGGCCGGCCGTCACCTCCTCGTACGGCTCGATGTCTTCGGCGAGTTCGTAGACGACGGACTCGGGGCCGACCTTGGACTCGACGTCGTTGATGACCGCGACGACCCCGCCGAAGGCGGCCAGGGCCAGCACGACCGAGACGGCGAGCAGCAGCAGGCCGCGTCGCTGGCGGGCGTTCATCAGGTCTGTTCCACCTTCTTCGCTGGGCTTGGTTGGGTCCGTCAGGCCCCGTGCCGGCTCCGGGCGGCCGCGCGGGCCGTTCGGCCGCGCCGGTCCGCCGGGTCAGGCCAGGGCACGGCGACGCGTGGTGCCGAGGGCGCGCGGGCGGCGGTCCTGCGTGGCCACGGGGGCTGAGCAGAACGCGCACCGGTCGCCTATCAGGCTCAGGCCGCACCAGTGACACGCCTCCTGCCGTACCGAACTGACCATCTGGTACAGCAGGACGACGTCGGGAATGGCGGCGGCGAACTCGACGAGCTTGGAGGTGCCCCACCACGCCGCCGAGGTGGCGGGCACCGGCACCGGGTGCACCTGCTTGACCTGCCACTGGCGCGCCAGCCGTCCGGTGACCCAGTCGCTGCCCAGCCCGCCCGCGGCGTACGTGAGCGCCGTCGCGAACTGCGGGCCGCTCAGCACGGCTTCGCCGTCGGGGCGGACCAGCTGCGGTGTGGGCGCGGCGAGCACGGCGCACGGGCCGGAGCGCGCGGATCCGGTGGCGGGCAGCGTGAGGGGGAGGCGGTCGGGCCGCGCGCCGGAGCCGAGAAGCGCGCCGGCGTAGATGTAGTGCGCGAGGAGGCGCGCGGACGATCCGAGCACGCCCGGGCTGAAGTCGCAGGCGGAGAGCTGCCGCAGCTGCCGCACCAGCACGGCGGTGCCCAGCGGCGGCAGGTCGCTGGGCAGCAGCGCCATGCGGTCGGTCTCCAGCATGGCCCGCACGGCGTGGAGCCGCTGGACATACGGGCGAGGGGTGGTGCTGGGGTAGAGCGCGATGACGTAGCCGTACCGGTCGAGCAGCGCGCCGGTCTCGGCCAGGGCCGCGGCGAAGTCCTGCTGATCGGGCGGAGTGAGGACGTGCGCGCCGGGGGTGTGCTGGTCGGTGGGCGGCAGCACCATGTCGGGGCTGGTGACCGCGATGGCAATCGGCATGGCGCTCCCCCTTGCGTGATCCGCGTGACGGGCCGTCTCGTCGTGAGGTGAGTCTGCCAGTTCGGCAGCCTATCGACACCGGACGGCCGGGAAACAGCGCGCGGACGGAGCGGGAGCGGGCCGCCGGGCGGCAGGCCGGGCGGGAATCCGGCGGGAAACCGCACGGGAGAAGAGCGCGCGGCGACGGCATGAATGGGGGGCATGCGCCGGGACCCCCTGTACCCCACCACATGCCCGTGATGAGGGATGCGCTGACGGACGAGATCGTTGGGTCAGGTTTCGGTCAGGATCCGGGCAGGATTCGGTCAGTGTCCCGGGCAGAACCGGGCTAAAAGAACGTCCGGATGTAGTCGATGACGGTGCCGTCCCCGGCGACCAGCGGAATCAGCGGCCACTTCTCGAAGATGGTGCAGGGGTGGGACATCCCCAGGGCCACCCAGTCGCCGACGTCCGGTGTCTCGTCCTCGGCGCCTTCGGCCGCGGCGAGGAAGGCGTGCTGGTCGGCGAGGCGGGTGACGCGCAGGCCGCGGCTGCCGCGCACGGTGCCGTCGGCCTGGCGGATGGCCTGCACCTGCGGCATGCCGAGGTCGTACGCCAGGTCGCGCTTGCCGGCGTTGACGAGCGCGAGGCTGGGCTCGGGGCGCGAGACGACCTGCGCCCACAGGCGGAAAGCGGGCAGCAGCGACCCCTCGCGGGGCACCCGGTTGAACGGGGTGATCTTGTGGTAGTGCCCGTCATCGTGGCTGACGTAGGCCCCCGACCGCAGCAGCCGCAGGACGGGCCGCGACAGGTCGGGCATGCGGGCGAACTCCTCGGCGACCACGTCGAACCAGGCGCTGCCGCCCGCGCTGACGATGATCTCCGGCAACGACCCGAACCGGCCCGCCTTGTCGAACTCGACGGCCAGCGCGGTCAGCCCGGCCAGCCAGGCCCGCACCGACGCGGCATCGGCGCCGGGCACCTCGCCCTCGTACCCGGCGACACCGACGAGCCGCAGCGTGGCCGCGTCCCGCACCGCGTCGGCGACGGCGCCCGCGGCGGCCGCGTCCCGGACGCCGGAACGGCCGCCGGGGACGCCCAGTTCGACCGTGACGTCCAGCGGCCGCCGGGCGCCGGCCCGGCGCAGCGCCTCGTCCATGAGCGCCACGCCGGCGACGGAGTCGACGTAGCACACGCAGCGGAACTCCGGGTCGTCGTTCAGCTCCCGCGCCAGCCACGCCAGGGCCGCCGGGTCGACCAGCTCGTTGGCCAGGAACACGCGCCTGACGCCGAAGGCCCTGGCGACGCGGAGCTGGTGCGGCACGGCCAGGGTGATGCCCCACGCGCCGTACTCCAGCTGCCTGCGGAACAGCTGCGGGGCCATGGTGGTCTTGCCGTGCGGAGCGAGCGCCATGCCGTGGCGGCTGGTGAAACGTTCCAAGCTGCGCAGGTTGTGCTCGACGGCCTCCGCCGAGAGCGTCAGCACCGGGGTTATGAAGCCGCCGTCGTACAGGTCGCGGCGCTGTGCGGCGAGTTCGCCGACGGTCAGGCCGGCGGCGTCGGGCGGCAGCCCCTTGAAGCGGTGGTCGACCTTCTCCTCCGCCAGCGCGTCGAGCGCGAGCCTGTCGATCGCTGTGATCATGGCGACTCCGGGTGACCGAGTACCTGCCGTCAGGTTCAGCGAGACCCTACCTAGCACCGTGTACAGGCGGGGTCAACGGAGTGCGATGACATGCCTCCCGCGCCCGGCCCGCGGCACCCCACCGGGCGAAAATCACAGCGCACCCCGTGTAACACGGCCGTAAGGTGGCGGCATGCACCAGGTGGTCCAGTCAACCAAGCTCGCCGGCGTCTGCTACGAGATCCGGGGCCCGGTCCTCGAGGAGGCGCAGCGGCTCGAGGCGGCGGGCCACCGCATCCTCCGGCTGAACACCGGGAACCCGGCGGCGTTCGGCTTCGAGTGCCCGCCGGAGATCCTCGAGGACTTCCTGCGCAACGTCGGCTCAGCGCACGGTTACGGCGACGCCAAGGGGCTGCTCTCGGCGCGGCGCGCGGTGATGCAGCACTACCAGACCAAGGGCATCGAGCTGTCCGTCGAGGACGTCTACCTGGGCAACGGCGTCTCGGAGCTGATCCAGATGTCCATGCAGGCGCTGCTGGACGACGGCGACGAGGTGCTCATCCCGGCGCCCGACTACCCGCTGTGGACGGCCTCGGTGTCGCTGTCGGGCGGCCGGGCGGTCCACTACCGCTGCGACGAGCAGGCCGACTGGATGCCGGACATCGCCGACATCGAGCGGAAGATCACCGACCGGACCAAGGCGCTGGTGGTGATCAACCCGAACAACCCGACCGGCGCCGTATACGACGGGGAGATGCTGCGGCAGCTGGCGGACGTGGCGCGGCGCCACCGCCTGGTGCTGTGCTCGGACGAGATCTACGACCGGATCCTGTACGACGGCGCCACGCACACGTCGATGGCGGCCATCGCGCCCGACGTGCTGACGCTGACGTTCAACGGCCTGTCGAAGAACTACCGGGTGGCCGGCTTCCGCTGCGGCTGGCTGGCGGTGTGCGGCCCGAAGGACCACGCGTCGAGCTACATCGAGGGCCTGACGATCCTGGCCAACATGCGGCTGTGCGCCAACATGCCGGCGCAGCACACGGTGGCGGCGGCGCTGTTCGGGCGGCAGTCGATCGAGCAGCTCGTGCTGCCGGGCGGGCGCATCAAAGAGCAGCGGGACGTCGCGTACGAGATGCTGACGCGGATCCCGGGCGTGACGTGCGTGAAGCCGAAGGGCGCGCTGTACGCCTTCCCCCGGCTCGACCCGGACGTCTACAAGATCAAGGACGACCGGCAGATGGTCCTCGACCTGCTGCGGGCCGAGAAGATCATGATCGTGCACGGCACAGGCTTCAACTGGCCCGAACCGGATCACTTCCGGATCGTCACGCTGCCGCAGGCCAGCGAGCTGGCGGCGGCGATCGAGCGGATCGGCCGGTTCCTGGACGGCTACGCCCAGTACTGAGCCCGCGGGGGCGCCGGTACGGCGGCCGGGCCCGCTACTCCCGTCCCAGCCGCGCCGTCAGCGCCGCCGGATCGGTGACCGGCGCCTCGCACACGAACCGCCGGCACACGTACGCCGCCGCCCGGCCGTCACGCAGCGGGCGGTCGCGCAGCAGCGCGGGCACGCCCGGTGCCCCCGGCTCCGCCACCGCCACCACCGCGCCCGGCGCGGTCGCGCGCAGCGCCGCCAGGTGCAGCGCCCGCCGCCCGGCATCGCCTTCGGGACCGACCACCGCGACCTCGCGCGGCCCGTCGAGCGCCGCCTCCGCGACCGCCAGCCCCCAGCCGGTGAACCGCGGCGCCCGCGCGCCCAGCGCCGTGACGATGCCCAGCGCCCGCTCCGCCGCCTCGCGGTGGCGCGGGCTGCCGGTGTAGGCCGCGTACGACAGCAGCGCGCCGGCCGCCGCTGTCCACCCCGCGGGCGTCGCGCCGTCCGTCGGGTCCTGCGGCCGGCGGATCAGCCGCTCGGCGTCGTCCGCCGTGTCGTACAGCGCGCCGTCCGGCCGCGCGAACCGCGTCAGCACCGTCTCCAGCAGCGCCCCGGCCCGGTCCAGCCAGCCGGTCTCGCCCGTCACCGCGTACAGCGTGAGGAACCCTTCCGCGACGTCGCCGTAGTCCTCCAGCACCCCGGCGCTCGGCCCCGGCACGCCGTCCCGCGAGGTGCGCGCCAGCCGCGTGCCGCCGCCCCCGGGCTCCTCCGTCAGGTGCACGCGGACCAGCAGCGACGCCGCACCGGACGCCGCCTCGACCAGGTCCGGGCGGTCCAGGCAGGCCCCGGTCTCGGCCAGCGCCGCGATGGCCAGGCCGTTCCAGGCGGCGATCACCTTGTCGTCGCGCTCCGGCCGGGGACGCGCCGCCCGGGCGCGCGCCAGCCGCGCGCGCAGCCCGGCGGGCGCCTCGTCGCCGCGCAGCCGCAGCACGGACGCCCCGCCCTCGAACGTGCCCTCCTCGGTGACGCCGAAGACGTCCGCGGCCACCCGGGCGTCCGCCTCGCCCAGCGCCTCGCGCAGCTGCGCGGGCGTCCACACGTAGTACGCCCCCTCGGCGTGCCGCCCGGCGGCGTCCTCGCTGTCGGCGTCGAGCGCGGAGGCGAAGCCGCCCTCGGCGGTCCGCAGCTCGCGCAGCATGAAGTCCGCCGTCTCCCGCGCCACCCGCCCGGCCAGCGCCGAGCCGGTGGCCCGCCACAGGTGGGTGTACACGCGCAGCAGCAGCGCATTGTCGTAGAGCATCTTCTCGAAGTGCGGCACGGTCCACGTCGCGTCCACCGCGTACCGGGCGAAGCCCCCGCCCAGCTGGTCATAGATGCCGCCGCGCGCCATCGCCTCGCAGGTGTGCTCGGCCATCCGCAGGGCGCGCGCCGACCCGGTGCGCGCGTGGTGGCGCAGCAGGAACTCCAGCACCATCGCGGGCGGGAACTTCGGCGCTCCGCCGAAGCCGCCGTGCGCCTCGTCGTACTCGCGGTCCAGGCCCGCCACGGCCGCCGCGAGCTCCTCGGCGCCCGGCGGGTGCGGCGCGTCGTACGGCACCTCCCGCCCGGCCAGCTCCGCCGTGATCCGGGCGGCGACCCCGGTGACCTCGCCCCGCCGCTCGGTCCACGCCGCGTGCACGCCCTCCAGCAGCTGCCGGAACGACGGCATGCCGTGGCGCGGCTCGGGCGGGAAATAGGTCCCGAAGTAGAACGGCTCGCCGTCGGCCGTCAGGAACACCGTCATCGGCCAGCCGCCCTGGCCCGTGGCCGCCTGCACCGCGTCCATGTACACCGAGTCGACGTCCGGCCGCTCCTCGCGGTCTACCTTCACGGCGACGAAGTGGGCGTTGAGGTAGGCGGCCGTCTCCTCGTCCTCGAAGCTTTCCCGGGCCATCACGTGGCACCAGTGGCAGCTGGCGTAGCCGACGCTCAGCAGCACCGGCACGTCCCGCCGGCGGGCCTCCTCGAACGCCTCGCGGCACCAGGGCCACCAGTCGACCGGGTTGTCCGCGTGCTGCAGGAGATAAGGAGACGTTTCGGCGGCGAGTCGGTTAGCCATGTCCTCCATGGTGCCCGCCGCCGCTCCACCGCGCGGCCCCCCGTGCGCCAGGCGCACGAGGGGCCGTACCGGGCCGGGGCCTCAGCCCTGGTAGGGCTTGGCTTCCAGTACCTTCACCCGGCTGATGC
>k87-605642_pt1 | contig 15308 bp, 14 predicted proteins | sample MGYA00084031_6733416 | MGnify analysis MGYA00084031
GAGCGGCTGAATGAAGAAAAAATCCAGTTCCCTGTTGACGATGAAGCGACCAAAGCCTATCCCGTCATTACGCAGGAAATGCTGGAAGGACAAGGGCGGACAGGAACGCCATCGCGCCAGGAGACCGAAGAGGAGAAAGCCAAACGCCCATGGTGGATGAAAACGGCCCTGTGGACGGGAGCGGTCGGATTGTTCTTCGTTCTCGCCTTTCTGGGCTTCAATCTGGTCATGGAGCTGTTTCCTTCTGTGCCGGAAGTAGACGTGCCGCTCGTCCAGGGGAGCGAACGGACGGTTGCGGAACAGGCGATCCGGGCGGCCAAGCTCGTCCCCCACGTCGTGGAGGAAGCCAGTGATACGGTGGAGAAAGGGATGGTCATCAGCCAGGACCCGTCACCACCGATGAAGCTGAAGGAAAATGCCGTCGTTACGCTGTATGTCAGCACTGGACAAGAGGCGATCAAAATGCCGAATCTGGTCGGGACGGTTCGGACAGTCGCAGAAAATGAACTGAAGTCAAAAGGATTCAAAATAACCGACAAGACGTTCACGGAAAAAGAATCGGATGACGTCCCAGCAGGTGAGGTCATTAATCAATTCCCGCCGGCTGATCAGGAGGTCGTGCCCGGCAAGACGGAAGTCCTCGTGGAAGTGAGCAAAGGAAAAGCACAGGTAACCATGCCCGATGTTCGCGGGGAAACGCTGGAGCAAGCGCGGATAGAGCTATTCAAGCAAGGTCTTTTGATCGATGAAACAGCGATCAAAGCAGAGTCGTCATACCTGTATGGCGAGCCCAACAGAGTGATTCACACCCTGCCGTACGATCCGGGGATGAAGGTTGAGAAGGGCACAGCCATCCCGGTTACAGTCAGCAACGGGCAATACCCGGCAGACGCCAAGATCACCAGCACCCCGGTTTACGTAGAAGTGTATCCGGGTGAGGGAGAAATCCCGGTGAAAATCACTGTCAGTGACGCCAGGGGAGACAATCAGGTTGTCGTAGACGAGAAAATCACGGAAAGCAGGACCTTCGATATTCCCATTGTCCTGTCTCCGAAGAAAAAGGCAACGATCAAGGTTATCCGCGCCGGTGTGGAATTATCTAACGAAGAAATCAGTTACGACAGTATTATGTACTAAGCAGTTGGGGGGACATGAATGCCAGAAGGACGGATCGTCAAAGCGTTAAGCGGGTTCTACTATGTGGACGACGGCAACCGGGTTTACCAATGCCGGGCGCGAGGGTTGTTCAAGAAAAAAGGAGCCAAAGTAAATCCGCTGGTCGGGGATTGGGTCGTGTACGATCCGACCAGTGAGACGGAAGGATATGTCATGGAAGTGGGGGAACGGACTAGTGAGCTGGTTCGTCCTCCCATCTCTAACGTGGATCAGGCAGTCCTTGTTTTTTCTATGGTCGAGCCTGCTTTCACCTCCTTTTTGCTGGACAAGTTTCTCGTGCATACGGAGAATGCAGGCATCGATTCCGTAATCGTACTTTCCAAGGCAGACAAGGCTTCGGAAAGCGATGTGGAGGCGATCGTTCGCAAGTACGAAGCGATCGGCTACCGCGTCATCCCTACCTCGACGAAGCAGGAGCGCGGGATTGATTCGGTGCGGGAGGTGCTTCGTGATCGTATCTCTGTTTTTGCCGGTCAGTCCGGTGTGGGGAAATCGTCCCTGATCAATGCCTTGTTCCCTGGCACGAGTCTGCAGACAGGCGATATCAGCCAAAAGCTGGGGAGGGGACGCCACACAACCCGCCACGTAGAACTGATTCCGCTGGAGGGCGGCGGTTATGTAGCGGATACGCCGGGATTCAGCTCGCTTGAATTCATCGGAATCGACGAGCTCGATCTGGCTGAGGCCTTCCGTGATTTTGCCGCTCTCAGCAGCGAGTGCAAGTTCCGCGGCTGCCTTCATGTCAGCGAACCCTCCTGTGCCGTCCAAAGCGCTTTGGAGGAAGGCAAAATCGACCTGGAGCGTTACGAGCACTACAAGCAATTTCGGGAAGAACTGAAAGAATACCAACGGAGGAACAAACCATGGTAAAAATCGCCCCCTCAATCTTGTCCGCAGACTTTGCCCGTCTGGGCGAGGAAATCCGCGATGTTGAACGCGGAGGCGCGGATTGGATTCACGTAGATGTAATGGATGGACACTTTGTTCCCAACATTACGATTGGACCTTTGATCGTCGATGCGATTCGTCCGGTGACGACGCTGCCTCTGGACGTCCACTTGATGATCGAAGAGCCAGACCGCTACATCCCGCAATTCGCCAAGAGCGGAGCAGACTGGATCACTGTCCATCAGGAGGCTTGCCGTCACCTGCATCGAACGATCCATCTGATCAAGGAGCAGGGAGTAAAAGCAGGCGTTGTCCTGAATCCGGCTACACCGGTCTCGACCATTGAACCGATGCTTGGCGACCTGGACATCGTTCTGCTCATGACGGTCAACCCGGGGTTCGGCGGCCAAAAGTTCATCCACAGCGTCGTGCCGAAAATCAGAGAGCTGCGCAGGATGCTGGACGAGCGCGGTTTGGGGCACGTCGAGATCGAAATTGACGGCGGGGTAAACCCCGAGACAGCCAGGCTGTGCGAAGAAGCGGGGGCGACAGTCCTCGTGGCTGGCAGCGCGGTGTTCAATCAGGCGGATCGGGCAGCGGCCATTGCTGCGATTCGCGGGTAAAAAAGTGCATGAAAAGACCGGGACATCAGCTCCCGGTCTTTTTGCATACTTGATGATAATGAGTATTATGGCTGGTTCGAAGTCACATACGTACCTGCAATCAAATCGTGAATGGCGCGTTTGTCTTCGCGAACGCCCACCATGATGGCGCTGACGATGGCCGCAATGCCAAAAGTAAGACCGTATACGAGTCCCATGCCGACAATCAGGCGAAGCAGCATCGTGCAATGCCGACCGGGCTGCCGTCTACTTTCACAATGCGAACCCCGACGATTTTCTTCCCAACCGTATAGCCATACCAAAATACTGGCAGCAGCAGGGAGTAAAGGGTAGAGATCAGATTGGAGACGAGATTGTCCTCCAAGCCTCCTGTGATCAACCAGGTGAGAAGGATCAATGGAACACCAATAATAATTCCATCAAGCAAGTTTGCACCTAGGCGTCGCCAAAAACCGACAGGGTTAATTGGCAATGGTTTTGCTGTTTCCATGTTGTCACACTCCTATATTTTTGTCCTATTATATGCACAAAAAGGAAAAATTACAAGGTTGTGAACAATCTTGCCAGGAGAGCGATTTTTTGTGGAATGCTGTCGATTTCGACGTGCTCATGGGATGCGTGGGCACCATCGCCATTCGGTCCCAGACCATCGAGTGTGGGCGTCCCGACTGAAGCGGCAAAATTTCCGTCGCTGGTGCCCCCTACGCCTGTTTCCGTCAAATCGAAGCCTTCCAAACGCGCTTGTTCGCGGGCATGGAAAAACAAATGTTCCGTCCCGGCTGTCCGCTCCATCGGCGGTTTCGGGATGCCTCCTTCGACGATCAGCTCGGCACCAGGCAGGACAGGCTGCAGCTGGTGCATCAAGCGGGTAATCCGTACCGCTTCCTCTGCTGTAGACACCCTTACATCAATGACCGCTTCTGCATAATCCGGCACGACGTTGCTCACGCTGCCCCCTTGGATGGTTCCGACGGAAAGGGTGGTACCAGCCTCGTAATTCGTCCAGGATTGAATCGTCAGCACGTGATGGGCCAATTCTTCAATCGCATTGATTCCTTTGGCATGGTCATTCCCAGCATGTGCGGCCCGGCCCTTGACCTTCAGCAAAAATTCTCCGCCGCCTTTTCGGCTTGTCTTGAGGGAACCGTCACCGGCTGCCGGTTCGATTACTAGCGCGCACCGGCTCCGTTTGGCCTCTTCCTTGATCAGCTCCTCTGAAGACAGGCTGCCTGTCTCTTCGTCCGTATTCCAGAAGAAAACGAGCTTGCGGGAGAGGGGCAGCTTTTGCTCGATGATGGCCCGCAATGCGTAGTAGCAAAAGACAATTCCCGCTTTCATATCGTATGTTCCCGGCCCGTAAACCTTGCCGTCCTCGATCCGCCACGGCTCGCGGCTCAAGCTGCCAATCTCTTTGACCGTATCGAAGTGACCGAGAACAAGAATTTGCTCCTCGCCCTCACCGTATTCCACGCGCAGCTGGTCTCCGTACTCATGTTGCGGATATGTATCCACCCGGCAGCCGAGGGCCCGGAAACGGTCGGCAATGAATGCGCCTACCCGATCTACGGCCTCCTTGTTGTGTGTAGGCGACTCCATTTCCACATAACGGCGAAGCTCCTCCAGGATGTCTGGCAGCTGATCGCGGAAGTATGCTGTCCAGTTCGCAGTCATATTCCATCCTCCTGTGATTGTATGTTTGTTTTTGATCCTATTCATTATGCCAGAAAGCGCTGACGAATGATTCTTTTTTTCTGTAAATTTGTTCATTATCTATCATCTTTTTCATTTCGCTTTAAAGTGAAGGGGAGAAAAAGAGACAAGCTCGTACCGAAACAACAAGAACCAGCTGTCATGAATCGCGGATCAGAAATGATGTCCCTATTCTTATGTGAATTTTATAAATATTCAGCGAAATAATTTTAGTATTGATTAAAATACTCATTTCATTGTATAAATATTAGTTGTTGGGCAAAGTTCTTTTTATTCCTTGTTACAAACAGTTTTGCACTTATGTTTTTTGTAAAACGATTCAACAGATACAAGATGACGAAGGGGGATTCATCATGAAAAAATCTGCACTCGCTTCACTTGCACTTTCTTCTCTTTTGGCTGTAGCCGTACTGGCTGGCTGCGGCACAGGAAATCAGCCGGGCACTGCACAGCAGCCTGCAGGCCAGGATTCTGCCGGACAAGCCGCAGGAGGCGGAAAGAAGCTGGTCATGGCTACATCTGCTGACTACAAACCGTATGAATTTCACGATTTGTCCAGCGGGAAGGACGAGATCGTCGGATTTGACATCGACATTGCCAAGTACATTGGAAAAGAGCTCGGCTATGAAATCGAAGTGGTCGACATGAACTTTGACGGACTGGTACCGGCGCTTCAGACCAAGCGCGCCGATTTCGTCATGGCAGGCATGACGCCAACGCCTGAGCGTCTGCAGAACGCCGACTTCTCGACGATCTACTATGATGCGAAAAATACGATTGTCGCCAAAAAGGAGAGCAATCTGACCAAGCCGGAGCAGCTTGCGGGCAAAAAGATCACCGTACAAACCGGCTCCATTCAGGAAGGTGCGGCCAAGGAACTGCAAAAGACCATCCAAGGTCTGGAGATCGTTTCGCTGAACAAAACCGGTGAGATCGTGGAAGAAGTCAAAACAGGCCGTGTGGATGCTGCGATCCTGGAGGATACTGTAGCCAAGGGTTATGTGGAAGCGAATCCGGAACTGCAGTTCACCACCATCCAAAGCGATGAGGTTAACGGCTCCGCTATCGCATTCCCGAAGGGTTCTCCGCATGTGGAAGAGTTCAACAAGGTGATCAAGACCATGCAGGAAAACGGCGAGATGGACAAGCTGATCAACAAATGGTTCGGCCAATAATCAGCTGACAGAAGGGCCTTGTTCCCGGTCTAGACAGCGCAGTTTTATTCGAAAAGGAGTCGAAAGGGCATGAGTTTGGATTTTGCACAAATTGTGCCCTATATCCCCTTTATAGTAAACGGGATAAAGGTCACATTACAGGTAACACTTCTGTCGGTCGTGTTCGGTTTTATCTGGGGCTCCTTGCTGGCACTCATCAAAATTTCCAACATTCGTCTGCTGAAAGGATTTGCGGTCGCATATACGTCTGTCTTTCGCGGCACGCCGCTCATCCTGCAGCTGACGTTCGTCTACTTTGCCACGCCGCAGATTACAGGCTACAACATTTCAGCGTTTGAAGCCGCCGTTTTGACTTTTACGCTCAACTCCGGGGCGTACATCTCCGAGACGATCCGCGGCGGAATTATGGCCGTAGACAAGGGGCAATGGGAAGCGGCCAAAGCTCTCGGCGTTCCGTACCGCAAAATGATGACGGATATCATTTTGCCGCAAGCAGTGAAAAACATCCTGCCTGCATTGGTAAACGAAACGATCGCGCTCTTGAAGGAATCGGCACTTGTATCTACGATCGGCCTTGCGGACATCATGCAGAACGCCAATATCGTCAAAGGGACGATCTTCCGCTACTTTGAGCCGTACCTTCTGGCGGGCTTGCTCTATTACGTCATGGTCATGCTGCTCACTTGGGTGGCGCGTGTGCTGGAGAGGAGGATGAGACGCAGTGATTAAGATTCAGAATGTGAGCAAGTCTTTCGGCTCGCTCGATGTTTTGCACGACATCTCCACTGAGATCGGCCGCGGTGACGTGGTGGCGATCATCGGTCCATCCGGCTCCGGCAAATCGACGCTCTTGCGCTGCATGAACCTGCTGGAGACCCCGACAAAGGGAACGATCGTCATCGACGGGCAAGCCATTACGGATCCGAAAGCGGATGTGATGCGCATTCGCCAAAAGATCGGCATGGTGTTTCAGCATTTTCACCTGTTTCCGCACATGAGCGTGCTGGACAATCTCACGTACGCTCCTGTCAAGGTCAAGGGACTCTCCAAAGCGGCGGCGGAAGCCAAGGCAAGGGAGCTGCTCGCTCGTATCGGGCTGTCCAACAAGGCGGATGTCTTCCCGAATCGTCTTTCCGGCGGACAGAAGCAGCGGGTTGCGATCGCCCGTTCCTTGGCGATGGAACCGCAAATCATGCTGTTTGACGAGCCGACATCGGCGCTCGACCCGGAAATGGTCAAAGAGGTATTGGATGTCATGAAGGGACTTGCCGATACGGGGATGACAATGGCGATCGTGACGCACGAGATGAATTTTGCCCGCGAGGTCGCCGACCGCATCTGTTTTCTTGACGGAGGAAGATTGGTGGAGGATGCGCCGCCGAGCGAGTTCTTTTCGAATCCCAAAAGCGAGCGGGCCAAGCAGTTTTTGGAAAAAATGCTGTAACAACGAGTGGTTTTTACGCTTCGGAGCCTTGGGGCTGCGAAGCGTTTTCTTTTTTGACAGACATTCGGCCTTGGGCTAGAATCAGGTTGAGCCGAGTAATTATTGGTGTATTCTGCTATTTATATTCGGTATTGCCTTTTTACAAATGAAAAGGGAGTGTAGAAACAAATGTCTAGGCAACGATTGCTTATCTTGCTGGAAATGGCGATGATGACAGCGCTCGCTCTTGTATTCAGCGAGATCAAGGTATTTCAAATGCCGCAAGGGGGATCTGTGTCCCTCGTGATGGTGCCGATCGCGCTGCTCGCGGTGCGTCGCGGCCTTTTGCCGGGAGTGACATGCGGTATCCTGGTTGGTGTACTGCAAACCTTCTTTGGCAGCGGTTACGTTCATCCGGTCCAGCTGCTGCTCGATTATCCGGTCGCATTCGGCGCTCTGGGACTGGCAGGGCTTGTCCGCCTGTCTGCGATCGAGAAGCGTACGAACAAGGTTATGGCTCTGTGGAGCGTCCTGTTCGTCGGCGTGATCGGACGGTTTGTCTGTCACTTTCTCTCCGGGGTGATCTGGTTCGGCGAATATGCGCCAGAGGGCATGCCGGCTGCGCTGTACTCCTTCGTCTACAACATCACCTATCTGCTCCCGGAAATGATCATCACAGGGATTGTTTTGACCGTCGTCATGTCGAGTGCGCCTCAGCTTTTGTTCCCGGTGCGAAACAGACTGGCGTAACGAAGCTTTTACCAAAGAAACACGCATATTGGCGGCTGGTGCCGCATAGAGTATTCAGGCAGCGAAATGTTGCCTGAATTTTTTTTGTTTCGACAAGGTGAGACACATGTTTATCCCAGAGCGGAATAAGATGTAATATGCACGTTTCGAAAGAACGCCCGAAGGAGGTGCGGCATGAAATGGGATTGCGCTCCTTTCGCCTGCGACAGGGGGGCGCCTTGCGACGTGTTCTCGGGGTGGCATTGGCTGTCGGAGGTATTACCATTCTATTGTACTCGGCACCTCCATGGGTTTGGTATAGCCTGTTGGCGGTAGGACTCATCGGGGCCGGCTGGTATTTGTATCACAAGAAGTAATTTCGGTAAGGAGGGGTAGTCATGCGGTTTTACACCATCAAGTTGCCGAAGTTTATAGGTGGCATGATTCGCGCTGTCATCGAGGCATTTAATAAGAAGAAATGAAGGCAGCGGTCTCCTTCAGTCGAAGCAGGGGAAGCAGCAGAAAAGCAAAAAAGCACCTCGTGGGTGCTTTTTTTACTGATGTTCGGTTGAAACGCGAAACTATACGCGAGTTACCAGACCGGATTTCAGCGCTCGAGTGCTTACATAAACGCGCTTCGGTTTACCATCTACGAGAATGCGCACTTTTTGTACGTTAACACCCCATTTGCGGCGATTTGCGCGCATGGAGTGGGAGCGAGCGTTACCAGTTTTGCCAGAACGGCCAGTTACAAAGCAGCGACGTGCCATTACGATCCACCTCCCTCAGATGCATATAAACGGGATACTTTGTTTTGTTTAGATAATACAAACACTTGCTTATCTTAGCATACGCCCCTGTCAATTGCAATACTTGACATGAGGAAAAGCCATTCTCCTTCTGTTTTGGGGGTCATTCGACAAAACGCTTCATTTCTACCTATTGATAGTGTAAAATTGGGAGAAGCATGGAAATGCATTGGGTTGCTGCTTCTTCAATCGAAGAAGTTCTTTTGACAAGCGGCATTTTTTGTACACGCACTTTGCAATAGGTGAGTGGATATCGGAGCAGATCTATGCGGTATGGATGGTGGCAATGTCGTACATGCTTACTGGTACGGTTACTGTTACAATAGACGGCGATGCCGTTTGAAAAAAGGAGGAGTCCTTGCATGACAGTGGAAATGAGCACACCTCTTGGTAAAATCGATGTGACAGAAGATGTGATCGCGCGGATCGCTGGAGGCGCCGCCATGGAAGTGTTCGGCCTGGTCGGCATGGCTTCACGCAAAGCGCTCAAAGACGGAATTGCCGAGATGCTGGGCAGAGACAACCTCAGCAAAGGGGTAGTCGTCCATAACCAGAACGGCGAAGTCATTCTGGACATGCATATTATCGTCACTTACGGCGTGAAAATTTCTGAGGTTGCCGGCAATGTTCAAAGACGCGTTCGCTACACCTTGGAGCAGATGGTAGGCATTGATGTGACAGCAGTTAATATTTTTGTACAGGGAGTCCGTACAGACAGGGATACGTAAGGAGGAACATCAGTTGGTACATACGCGTCTTGACGGCGTGCTGTTTAGCCGGATGGTTTATCTGGGGGCGAGGCTCCTGTCCAGCAACGCCAAAGTGGTGGATGGATTAAACGTCTTTCCCGTTCCAGATGGTGACACGGGGACAAACATGAATTTGACGCTCACATCGGGAGCAGAGGAACTTGCACGAAAGGAATCTCCCAAGATCGGAGAGTCTGCGGCCGCTCTTGCCAGAGGTCTGCTGATGGGAGCGAGGGGGAATTCCGGCGTGATTCTCTCCCAGTTGTTTCGCGGATTCAGCAAAGCGGTAAACGGAAAAGACGAGATTAACGCCCGCCAGTTTGCCGAAGCGTTAAAGGCCGGAGTAGATTCCGCCTACCAGGCAGTGATGAAGCCGGTTGAGGGCACGATTCTCACTGTAGCCCGAGAAGCGGCCGAAACAGCTGTACGGACGGCACGCACGACAGACGATGTTCTCTTCGTCATGGAAAGAACCTATGAGCAGGCCCAGGAGACGCTGCTGCGCACACCCGACATGCTGCCCGTCCTAAAGGAAGTAGGCGTGGTGGATTCGGGCGGACAGGGACTACTCTTTGTATACGAGGGCTTCATCCGTGCGCTTCGCGGTGAAACGGCGGATCAGGTCAAGGAAGCGAAGCCATCGATTGCTTCGCTCGATATGGAAGAACTGGTTCACGAGCACCACAATGCACAAGTCCATATGAAAACAGAGGACATTCATTTTGGCTACTGTACAGAGTTTATGGTTTGGCTGACGCATAGCACGGAAGCCAACAAAAAGCCGTTTTCAGAAGCGGCATTCCGTACCCAGCTCGATCAGATGGGGGATTCTCTGTTAGTCATCTCTGACGATGATATGGTCAAAGTACATATACATGCCGAGCACCCCGGCAACGTGCTCCAATACGCACAGCAGTTTGGCAGCTTGCATCGGATCAAGATCGAAAACATGCGGGAACAGCACGGCAACATCCTTCGCGAGGAGGAGCGGAAAGCGGCCGCACAGGTGCCTGCTGAAACTGCTCCGGCAGCAGCCGCTCAGCCCTATGGATTGATTGCTGTTGCGGCTGGTCCTGGACTGGCTGATATTTTCCGCAGCATGGGTGTTCACGTAGTCGTGGAAGGCGGCCAAACGATGAATCCGAGTACGGAAGACTTCCTTTCCGCGATTGACGGGCTGCATGCAGACGAGATTGTTATTTTGCCGAACAACAGCAATATTGTGATGGCGGCGAAGCAGGCGGCCGAGCTGACGGACAAGTCCGTTACGGTTGTTCCGTCCAAGAGCATTCCGCAGGGGATGGCTGCGCTGATTGCTTTTAACGCAGGCGCGTCTCCGGAGGCCAATCAGCAGGCAATGACTGCTTCTATCGAACAAGTGAAAACAGGCATGGTAACCCATGCGGTTCGCGATACGAAAATGGGCGATGTCGAGATCAAGCAGGGAGACTTTATCGGCATTGCTGAAAAAGAGATCGTCTCATCCGGCCCGGATATGATGGCGATCGCAAAGGAACTGCTGTTCCAGCTTGTCGATGACGAGACTGGCATCGTGACGATTTTTATCGGGGAAGGCGCTGAAGAGAATCAAGCGGACGAACTCGCACAGGCGTTGGATGAAGCTTTCCCGGACGTGGACGTGGAAATCCACGAGGGCGGACAGCCGCTTTATCCGTTTATTTTCGCTGTAGAGTAGTCATAGAGGGCTGCGCTTTTGACTCGCTTCCCTGGAGAGGAGTTGTGTAGATGTCCATTGTGATCGTAACGGACAGTGCGGCTGACATCGATTCCGAGCTGCGGGAGTCGCTCGGAATCGTAGCAGTTCCGCTGAAGGTGATGTTTGGAGAAGAAACGTATTTGGACGGGGTCTCCATTACATCTGCCATGTTTTTTGAAAAATTGAAGCATACGGATGTGATGCCGACCACATCTCAACCGTCCCCGCTCGACTTCGCTGAAACGTACAAACAAATTCGGGAGCAGCACGGCAAAGATGTCCAAATCATCGTCATCATGCTCTCCGGTTCGCTTTCAGGTACGTATCAGTCTGCCGTCATCGCACAATCGATGATGGAAGAACAGCTTGATATCACCGTCATTGATTCGCGTAAAGCTTCATTTGTTTACGGCATGCTCTGTGTCGAAGCGGCCAAAGCAGCGCGCGAAGGGAAGAGCAAGCAGCAGATACTCGACATGATCGATCGTTTTCTCGATGAAGTGCAGGTCTATTTCATCGTTGACACGCTGGAGTTTCTGCAAAAGGGCGGCCGCATTGGCAAGGCTTCAGCGGTCATCGGCTCCTTGCTTAACATTAAACCGATTCTGACCTTGGACCCTGCGGGGTACGTAGCTGCTTTTGACAAAGTAAGAGGGACCAAAAAAGCGATCGCCCGTGTGAAGGAAGCATTGAAGGAATACGCCTCGGACCAGCCGGTGAAGGTAGCGATGCTGCACAGCGCCGTACCTGATCAAGCGGCGGAGCATTTGGCGGCGATCAAGCAGGAGTTTCAGGTGACCGAGTCTTTCTTGCTGGAGATCGGCCCGGTGATTGGTACCCATGTAGGCCCGGGATTGCTCGGATTTGTGATGGTAAAAGAATAGACGTCCTTTTCGAAAGAAAAACCTCCTCGTGTGCTTCGAGGAGGTTTTTTATACGGTCCTGTGCTCTCCCGGTACATGTTGCGGCGCTGCATGGCAGTTGCGGACCATATGCTCTGGAAAACAGGGGGACTGTCATTTACACGATGAGCATGTTTGAAAAAACAAGGAGGGTGTATTTGCATGCTGGCGACAGAGCGTCTTGTATTTCGTCCGTATACAGCAGAGGATCTGGATTTTTTGATGTCGATGACAGGTGATCCGGAGGTGATGCGGTATATCGGTCAAGGGAATGTCTGGACCAGAGAACAGACCGCCGAACGGCTGCGCATGTAGATGAACCGCTATGAAGAGGAGCAGGGGCTTGGACTGATGGTCGTGGCAAGGAAGTCTGATGGTGAACTGATTGGGCACGCAGGACTTGTTCCCCAGCTCGTCGATGAGCGCAAAGAGACAGAGGTTGGGTATTGGATCTCGAGAAGGCATTGGGGACAAGGCTATGCGTCCGAAGCTGCCCTGGCCTTGCGGAATTTCGGCCTGTCTCATCTGGGAAAAAAGCGGCTGATCTCGCTCATCCAATTTGACAATCATAGCTCAGTGAAGGTAGCGCGGAAAAAGGCATGAACTTTGAACGTGAAATCGTGTTCAACGGGAAAAGCATTGCGCTGTATTCTCTAACGCGGCAAGGCTGAAAGTGCCTAGCCTCCCCATCAGTTTCTATACCAAGTGATTCGCTTTATAAATGTCTGCCCGACGGCTCTCCATGTAGATAAACGGGTACTGCTCTTTAATCCGCTTGACTTCTGACAGATCCAGCGTGACGATTCCCAATTCTGGGTGTCTCAAGCAGACGCCACCCGAACTGTCTCTTCTGCCTGTTTCCCTTCCCATACCGGGATGAGGTTCTGCGCTACCAGCTCAATCAGCCTTCTCCGATACGATCAATTACCTTCACCCCGCGATAGTACACCTGCCTGATGTCCTCTTCGGAGGTTATCTCCAGTCCAGGCACACCTGCTGTCACCAGAAAATTCGCTTCCAGTCCCTTTCCCAAACTGCCGTAACGCTTTTCCTTCCCAAGGACCATTGCTGGATTGCGGGTGATGAGCGAGAGGATCTCGTTTTCCCCATACCCTTGCTTTTGCAAAAGCTTCATCGCAGGCTGGGCGATGGCCATCAGCGTCTCCGGCCCCTTTAATTCCCGATCCGGAAAAGAAAGCCAGGAGGCCTGCTCGTGTGGAGGCAAGTAGGCATCGGTAGAAATGGCGGTGGTCACCCCGGCCTGAACCAAGCGGCTGATTTGCTCCGGGGAATTCGGCAGTTCATGTGTGCCGCCCAGCGGAGTCGCGACTATTTTTATGTTCTTTTGGGCAGCTTCGATAATTTGCTGCTCGGTAATCCCGTGAGCGTGATGAAGCACATCCACTCCTGCAGCAAGGGCCATACGGATCGCTTCTTCGCCGCCGACATGAACGCCAATCGATTTGCCCGATCGGTGGAAAGCATCGACGACCTGGGTCAATTCGCTCTGTTCATAAATGATCTCGCCCGCCCGAGGGACCTCCTCCGGCTTGAAATTGGCCGGTGTGGCGTTGAGAAACAGATTCTCTCCTGGGTATTCGCTCTCGCCCGCCAGCACGTGCACGATCTCAGGGGCAGCTAAGCGCTCCCTCTCGACCGGATGGGGGCCGGTAGCCGCAGTAAAAGGAGCAAGCTGCGAAAATCCAATGGAGATAGGGGACAGAGAAAAGCAGACATCGATGGGCACAAAGGAAGCGAGACGACGATAAAAAGCGAGGTCGAAGCCGCACTTTGGATGCCCGCAAATATGTTCCCCAAGGGCCGTAATCCCGCAGGACAGTGCCTTGAGCAGAAGCGACATGCCGGCGGCTCCATGTGTTTCTTCCGTTACCGGAAACAGTGATCCGGGAGCGAACTCCAAAAGGTGGGTATGGCAGTCCGCCAGCGAAGGGGCAATGACCCAGTCCCGGCAGTCGAGCAAAGCCACTCCATTCGCCCGATGCTCTACCCAAAGCTTCTCCCAGGGGCCAATGTCAGCGATCAGCCCGTTTTTCACAAGCATGGCTCCGTCGTTGATACTGCCTTTTTCGGTTACGGTCACCAGCTTCTTGGCCCTGATCATATACGTTCCGCTCATGTTTACACCACCGAAGGCGTCACAAAGTATACGATCACAAAAGCAGTGACGAGCCGCATGAGCATGCCGATGACAGCGGCTGCCATCGCTTCACGCTCCGTCAAGTCGGAATGGGCCGCCCATGTCGCAGGAACCTGTCCGAAGATCACTGACAAGGGCAGCCCCGAGGAGGCGAGGACAAAGGAACCGACAGCAAGGCGCGGGTCGATGCTTGCGGCGATTTTTTGCAGCTCAGCCATCGCCAGCGTGGGACTGGCCAAAAGGGACAGCATGCCTGTCGCAGGCTCGATGCTCAAAGCGGAGAGCAGCAGGGTAAAAGCGTTCTCGATCGGTTGCCAAACGCCAATGTATTCCAACAGGCCGATGACCCCAAATACGACAGCAACCGCGGGGATAATGACCAGCAAGAGCAGCTCCGTTCCCTCTTTGGCAGCGTCAAAGACCGTTTTGAGGTAAGCGGTGCCGGGAGTAAAACGCGGAAGCTCCTCCAGCTCTACTGCCCGGGTATCCCGGTAGATTGTCTTTGACAGAAGCCAGGGAACGAGGATCAGCGGGACAAAGATCGAGAGCAGTACGACCGGAAAAACAGCGGCTCCGGTGGCGGCGAGAGCGATCAGTCCGATCATGAACGTGGCGAATGATTGCTGGGACTGAATCATCGTGGCGACAGCGATTTTCTGTTCCGCTTTTGTCGCTTTTGCCCGCATCAGGATCGGACCGGCGATCCGCCCGGCGGCATTGATATCACCGAGAATATTGTAGACACTCGGGATAATGACAGCAGGATTTATGGACAGCCATTTCATGACAGGAGCAAATACGCGGAACAGCGCATCTGTAAACCCGAGCCGTTCCAGCATCCTTCCGACGATGACGCTGACAATGACGGCAATTCCCACTTCCCCCGTGAGGAAAATGTCGACAACAATCGGAAATACTTTTTTGATAATGGCATCGAACAGGCCGGCCAGCGCATGCGGCCAGAACAACAGGGAAGCCAGAGACGACAAAACAAGGAAAATGCCGAGATATTCCACGCCTGTCCATTTTCTTCTTCCGGAGTCCTTCCGTTCGCTCATCTTGCTCGCTCCTTTCCTGGTCAAATCGCGCTTGCACAATCATGCTCCGTGCTGCAGTATATGAGCTGCCGCAGGAATGGGTGATGGCCCAGTTTCAATGAGAGGAACCTGTAGCGCTTTCAGAGGCGGTAAGATAAAATGAGAGTGAACCTTTCAAGGTGGAGAACCCCTTTGCATTCAGGAGGAGAACC
>k87-101361_pt1 | contig 15292 bp, 14 predicted proteins | sample MGYA00084031_6733416 | MGnify analysis MGYA00084031
ATTTCAACGGTAAGGATGTTATGAGTTTGTATAATGTCCTTTCCCTATGTCTAGTAGATTAGACAAATGCTTGGAAGAGTCTTCTAGTCATTTTGACCGGTTTGTTTATATGAATGATGAATAATGAAAGTTTCTGTAATAATGAAATACTATTTTTCGTCGGACAAACATATAGTAATAGAAATGAAGAGGTGGAGGGAGAAACAATGCGAAATCGCTGTATATTATGCTTATTCATTTGCGGAGCATTATTATATTATGCGTTACCACAGTTAACTTTACACGGAAATAGTTTAGCTACTTACTTTTCCTGGTCTTGGCTTATCTTCCTTTTTATGGCAGTTGCCGGAAACTTAGCAGCAGTGCTTTATACACCTGTAACAAAACAGCATAGACAGAAAGAACAGGTACAGATTAGAAAAAAATTACGTTCATATGATTAAAAGTTTGTGTATAAATCCGCTCAACATCGTGAATTCATCTGGTTATTTTTAAAAATTATATGATATCGTTTAAAACATTTCCAAAAAACTGTTATAATTCAGTTAGAAAACATGAACTATTAACTGAAGGTGGATGTGTGTTGATTACAAAACATGAACAAATACTCAAATATATTGAAGAATTGCCAGTTGGACATAAAATATCTGTACGGCAAATTGCGAAAGATTTAAATGTAAGTGAAGGTACCGCCTATCGTGCAATTAAGGAAGCAGAAAATAAAGGATTTGTAAACACAATTGAGCGGGTTGGTACTATTCGGATTGAGCAAAAGAAAAAGGAAAACATTGAGAAGTTAACATATGCGGAGATCGTCAATATTGTAGATGGTCAAGTATTGGGTGGAAGAAACGGGCTTCATAAAACGTTAAATAAATTTGTCATTGGCGCGATGGAAGTTGAAGCAATGATGCGTTATACGGATGCGGGATACCTTTTGATCGTTGGTAACCGTACGAATGCCCAAACGCAAGCCCTTCAAAGAGGCGCTGCTGTTCTGATTACCGGGGGTTTTGATACGGAAGAATCGGTAAAGAGACTTGCTGATGAACTGGCACTTCCGATTATTTCTACGAGCTATGATACATTTACCGTTGCAACGATTATTAATCGGGCCATTTTTGACCAATTAATTAAAAAAGAAATTTTACTTGTTGAAGATATCGTAAGACCCCTTAAGAATACGTACTATCTAACGACAAAAGATACGGTGGAAAAATGGTTCATTTTAAATGAACAATCAAAACACACCCGTTTTCCAGTTATTGATCGTAATCAAAAGGTGGAAGGAATCGTCACTTCAAAAGATGTGATTCATCAAGCTCGAAATAAACCGATTGAAAAAGTCATGACGAAAAACCCAATTACTATTACACCGAAAGCGAGTGTAGCTACCGCATCCCATATTATGATTTGGGAAGGGATTGAGCTTCTCCCTGTCGTGGATGACTATGATCGACTAATCGGAATTATTAGTCGTCAGGATGTTTTAAAATCACTTCAAGTCCATCAGCGCCAACCTCATGTTGGAGAAACGATTGACAATATTGTTGCCAATCATATTAGCTTGAAAGAAGAAAATGAAGAAGAACATGTTTATCAATTTGAAATTACTCCACAGATGACAAATTACTATGGAACGATTTCACACGGGGTATTTACAACCGCTATTATTGACGCGGCGAATCGTAAATTTCGCTCCATTAAAAAAGGGGAACTCGTTGTCGAAAACATGAATATTTACTTCTTAAAACCTGTTCAAATCGAGCACACCATTGAGATTCACCCAAAAATACTTGACATCGGTCGTAAAATCGGCAAAGTAGATGTCGAAGTATTTAGTAATGGAATAATGGTTGGGAAAGCGTTGCTCACCTTCCAATTTATTGATCGGTAACTTATAATTGTTCCCGTTCTTTTAATACATGTGGTAAGTAAAATCGATAAGCTTTAACCCCTGTATAAATACTTAGCCCGCCAATAATGATAAAGATAATACCAATTGTAATGGTTAATGGAGTTTGAGAAATAAACATTCGATTAAGACCAAAAAAGGAGACAAATAAACCTAGGGCTATCGATGATTTAGCAGATAGCCATTTTCTTTCAGCAACACTTTTGGATTGAAAATATTTAATTTTAAAATATACATAAGTTACTAGTGAAAATATAATAATGACTAAGAATACTGGCAACTTTCATCACTCCATCATATATTTGTTTTATATTTTACCGATATATTTAGAAAAATTCTACTATAAAGATTATTGTAACAGTGCAGTTTAAATGAACATAAAGGAGAATCGGTTATGAAACAAGCGATTTTACAAAAGATTAAAGAATATGAAACCATTATTATTCATCGTCACATTCGTCCAGATCCAGATGCCTATGGGTCGCAAGGCGGACTTGCCGAAATCATTAAAACAAGTTTTCCTGAAAAGAACGTGTATGCCGTTGGTGATGATGAGGTTACATTACGGTATTTAAATCAAATGGATGAAATTGAAGATGATACTTATAAAAACGCGCTTGTGATTGTATGTGATACAGCAAACCAAGAACGAATTAGTGATGGACGATACAACAAAGGTGATTGCTTAATTAAAATTGATCATCATCCAAACGAGGATCCATATGGTGATATTGTTTGGGTGGATACAACAGCAAGTTCCACAAGTGAATTAATTTACGAGTTTTATTTATTTGGCAAAGATTGCGGGCTTCAATTATCAACGGAAGGTGCTAGATTACTTTTTGCGGGCATTGTCGGAGATACAGGGCGATTTTTATATCCAAGTGCTACAGAGAAAACCTTTACGTACGCCAGTGAACTAATTAAATACCCGTTTTCCCGAACAGCATTATTTAGTCAAATGTACGAAACGCCCCTTAATTTAGCAAAGTTTCAAGGATACTTATTGTATAATCTTTCCATGGAAAGTGAAGGGGTAGCCAAGGTTGTGGTCACAAAGGAACACCTTGAAAAATTCAATTTAAAACCACAAGAAGCCTCTCAGCTTGTCAGTATATTAGGGAATATTGCTGGAATTAAAGCTTGGGCCTTCTTTGTCGAAGAGGAAAAAGATCGAATCCGTGTCCGATTGCGTTCCAATGGTCCTGTTATTAATGAAGTTGCCAAAAAATATAATGGTGGCGGCCATCCACTTGCATCTGGAGCGACCATTAACTCCTGGGATGAAGTGGATGCAGTGATGAACGATTTGCAAAAAGTTTATGAAGAGTACATGAAAAATAAAAATTGAAAACGAAAAACAATTGGCATTATTTGCCAATTGTTTTTTTAAACAATAGATTTAATCAGCAAGGGACAGTTCCACTTCAATAATAACAGTCGTATAAAGAATAAACTTTTTTACGCTTAGTTTGTATTTTCGGTCGCTGATTTCAATCGGTTTATTTTCAATTAGTTTAATTAATAGTCCTCGATCTTTAAATAATTCATCTAAATTTTTGGCTAAAATAGTAGAGTCCACTTCTTTTTTTATTTCTTCCTCGGCTTCAAATAAACTTAATGGATCAATTTTATATTTACTAGCGTTTGTTATTTTGATAGATAATTCTTGAACGGTCAGTAATTCTTTATTCTTTTCATTTAATTTTTTAAAATCTTCCTGCCAAATATTCTTTTCTTTTTCTAGATTGGCGATTTGTTCTTGTTGTTTTCGAATTGTCGTTACTTGTTCTTCTTGCATTTGGCCATAAACATATAAAAAAAAGAGCCAACTTAAGATCGCACCTACTACAGCGCCAAATAGCATACGTTGGAAGCTTTTTGAACGATAAAATGATGGTACTCTCATGATATATGCTCCTGTGTTAACCAATTAATTAATAAAGCACCAGTTTGAGCACCTCCAAAGGCAGACAATATAAGAAAGATTTGCTTAACCAAACTATCTGTCTCACCTTCCATCAGTCCTCTTTCAAAACTATAGACAGCATCGAATGTTCCGCCAATCGCAGCAACAATCGCCCAAATTCTTAAACTGTTTGCCAGTCTATATATTTCGGTTAATGGAGGTTGTCCCGTTAAAAAAGCCGCTAATCCGCCAATCAAAGAACCTCCGAGTAGTACCCCTAAAGCGATAAAAAAACTATGGATAAACGTCGGAACAAAAGCTTCTGTCATAAACTGTTCACACCCTTTATAAGGTTAAGAAATCGGCTTGTCCTTATCACTAATTTATTGTTCATTGACCGGAAATATGAATAGAAAGTGAAACATTCTAACATACAATAGGGAACGTATGTGCTATAATGTGGATAAAAGATTCGAATTAAAAAATTATACGGTTCGAATATGAGGACTAAAGCTTAAAATAAAACAAATGCTAAACAAAAAGAAATGAAAGAACGGTGGGGAAAACGATGTCAGTTGTTCACCTACATACATATAGTGCTTATTCCCTATTATCGGGAACGATGACACCTCAAACTATTGTAAGCGAAGTAAAGAAAAAAGGTTATCGTGCCGTTGCCTTAACGGATCGAAATGTTTTATATGGGGTTGTTCCATTTTATAAAGCATGTGTTGCTCAAAATATACAGCCTATTATCGGTTTGACTGCGGATATCCTCGTTTCTGAGGAAAAAGAAGTTTCTTACCCACTTATTTTGCTTGCTAAAAATTGGGAAGGGTATCAAAACTTAATGAAAATATCCAGTGCAATTCAAACGAAATCGCGCCAAGGGATTCCTTTGAAATGGTTACGAGCTTATCATAGAGGGTTATTTGCGATATCACCGGGGATAGAAGGGGAAATAGAAGGATTAATTCTGAATGGGGAACTTGAGGCAGCAGTTGAAAAAGCTAAATATTATCAACAGTTGTTTGAACCAAATTCTTTTTTTCTTTCCATCCAACCATTTCCTACTCGAGAACATCATCGATTAATGGAAAACATTTTACAAATCAATCAAAACTTTAATATCCCGGTTGTAGCTACAAACAAGGCTATGTTCGCCAATCCAGAAGACTACCCGGCATGGAAAGCTATAATTGCCATTCGTGAAAATGTACAGCTTGATGATCTACAAGAGGATAAATTGGAACGGGAATACTATGTAAAATCAGCGGACACTATAAAAACTTTTTTTCAAAATCATCAAGCAGTTCTACAGAGCACGATCGATATTGCTGCACAATGTCATGTGGAACTACCCTTTCATCAACAATTACTGCCGAAATATCCTTTGAAAAATCAATCAAGTGACGATTACTTGGCTCAGTTATGTTGGCAAGGGTTAGAAGAACGTGTTCCACAACCGACAGATGTTTATAAAGAACGGTTAACGTATGAATTAGAAACCATAAAAAAAATGCATTATAGTGATTACTTTTTAATCGTTTGGGATTATGTAAAATTTGCTAAAGAAAATGGGATTACCGTAGGTCCAGGAAGGGGTTCGGCAGCTGGAAGCCTCGTTGCCTATTGCTTAAATATTACCGATGTAGATCCAATCAAATTTCATTTATTGTTCGAACGTTTTCTAAATCCAGAACGTGTCTCTATGCCTGATATCGATATTGATTTTCCTGACCATAGGCGGGATGAAGTCATTGAATATGTAGCAGAAAAATATGGTAAAAATCATGTGGCCCAAATTATTACCTTTGGTACTTTTGCAGCAAAGGCCGCTATTCGAGATGCCGCTCGTGTCTATGGCTTAACAAATAAGGAGATAAACCAACTGTCCAAAAGTATACCAAATAAACTAGGAATTTCGTTGACGGATGCACGGAAAGAATCGAAAGAACTGCAAAAATTAACACAGCATGAAAAAATAAAGACGATTTTTGAAATTGCATGCAAAATTGAAGGATTACCGCGTCATACATCGACCCATGCAGCTGGAGTTGTTATTAGCGACGCGCCATTAATTGAACAAATTCCATTACAAACAGGTTCAGGGGAAGTGTTATTAACTCAGTTTCCGATGGGCACCTTAGAAGAAATTGGCTTGTTAAAAATGGACTTTTTAGGTTTGCGAAATTTATCCCTGATCGAAGCTATTTTAAAAAGCATTCATTATAAGGAAAACAGAAGAATAAACTTACAAGCCATTCCGATTAATGATGAAAGGACTTTTGCACTATTGCAAGCTGGAAAGACGACGGGGATTTTCCAATTGGAATCGGATGGGATGCGTAATGTATTAGTCCAGTTAAAACCAACAAATTTTGAAGATATCGTTGCTGTTAATGCGCTGTATCGACCAGGTCCAATGGCGAACATCCCAACTTTCATCCGAAGAAAGCATGGAGTGGAAACGGTTGTGTATCCACATCCAGATTTAAAAGAGATTTTACAACCGACCTATGGGGTGATTGTATACCAAGAACAAATTATGCAAATTGCTTCAAAAATGGCAGGTTTCTCATTGGGGGAAGCGGATCTTTTAAGAAGGGCTGTTTCCAAAAAGAAACGCCATATTCTTGATCAAGAACGACATCATTTTGTTGAAGGTGCAAAAAAGAAAGGCTATGATGAACAAGTTGCCCATAATATTTATGACTTAATTGTTCGATTTGCTGATTACGGATTTCCACGGGGGCATGCTGTAGCCTATAGTATGCTCGCATATCAATTGGCTTATTTAAAGGCTCATTTCCCACTCCATTTTATGGCTTGTCTTTTAACATCCGTCATTGGCAATGAAGATAAAATAACGAGCTATGCTAGAGAACTAAGGCATCTAGGTTTTACCCTGAAACCGCCGTCTATAAATAAAAGTAGTTATCGGTTTGAAGTCGAGAATAATCGTATTCGTTTTAGTCTTGCCGCCATTAAAGGTGTTGGCATACAAGCACTTAAGGAAATTATGACTGCGAGAAAAGAACGGCCATTTCATGATCTTTTTGACTTTTGTCTACGTGTTTCATTAAAGGTTGTGAATCGAAAAACCATCGAACATCTTATCTATGCTGGCAGCTTTGATGAATTTGGAAAAGACCGGGCCACATTACTCGCAACTTTAGACGTCGCCATTGAACATGCCCAATTGATGAAACCAGATGATTATCAAATGGATATTCAATTTTTCCAGAGTTTAGGAATACAGCCTAAATATGTTGAAGTGGAACCGATGCCGCTCGATTTAAAATTACAAAATGAAAAACAAGTACTAGGGATGTTTATATCCGAACATCCTGTATCGATTAATCGTGAAATATTCCAGCTTCACGGTGCAATTTTTATTGATGAGATAGAGAAAGAAAAACAGACTGTAAAAATTGCTGCTTATATTCAAGAAGAACGTAGAATACGGACGAAAAATGGTGAAGCAATGGCTTTTCTCCAAATCAGTGATGAAACCGATGAAATTTCAGCTGTTGTTTTTCCAGATGTATACAAAAAATCAATGGTATTTCTAAAAAAAGGAGAAACCGTCTTTTTAACTGGTTATATGGAGAGAAGAAAGGGAAATAAGCAGTTTGTTATTCGTGAAGCAGAACATGTGGAAGAGTTAAAAAAACGAACTGGAAATCACCGCTTGTTTATTAAAATTACTGTGGAAAGACAGGCACAGGAAAGATTAGTTGAGCTCGATCAAATTTTGAAAAAAAATAATGGTAATACACCAGTGATTTTATACTTTGAAAAAACGAAAAAGACGGTCCGGTTACAATCCAATCAGTGGATTGATCCGAATAACAAGGTAATCGAGGCAATTCGTGCGTTGTTCGGAACAAGCAATGTTGTACTTAAGTAGATCTGTGCAACATTGCTTTTTTTATTCATTCAGTAAGAAAGTCAAATAAAACTTTACAATTAAATTGGTTATGATATATTATTTTAAATATACTTCTGGTCAGACCACTTAGGAAGAGATTAAAAATAAAATTGTCCTTTAGGAGTGGGAAAAATGAATTTAAAAATGGAGGCACTACAATTACACGAAAAGCATCAAGGGAAATTGGAAATTCATTCCAAGGTACCTGTAAAAGATGCAAAAGATTTAAGTTTAGCTTATTCACCAGGAGTAGCAGAACCTTGTCGAGTTATTTTTAATCGACCTGAAACAGTTTATGATTTCACAATGAAGGGCAATACGGTAGCAGTGGTTTCAAATGGAACAGCTGTTTTAGGGTTAGGGAATATCGGTCCTGAAGCTGCCTTACCCGTAATGGAAGGGAAAGCCATCCTTTTTAAAAGCTTTGCCGGAGTTGACAGCATACCACTTTGCTTAAATACTACGAATGTTGATAAAGTAATTGAAACTGTAAAAATATTAGCAGCCAACTTTGGGGGTATCAATCTGGAAGATATAGCTGCTCCACAATGTTTTGAAATTGAGGAGCGGTTAAAAGCAGAAATGGATATACCTGTTTTCCATGATGATCAACATGGGACTGCCATTGTAACGTTAGCCGGTTTGATCAATGCATTGAAATTAACAGGAAAAAACAAGCAAGATCTAAAGGTCGTTGTAAACGGGGCAGGTGCCGCCGGAATTGCGATTATTAAATTAATGCACCATTATGGCATAAAAAATATGATCATGTGTGATACAAAAGGGGCTATTTATGAAGGCCGTCCGTATCGAATGAATCCACAAAAAGACGAAGTCGCTAAGTATACGAATAGAGAGAGAAAAACAGGTAGCCTCTCTGAAGTTATTAAAGGTGCTGACGTTTTCATTGGTGTATCTGTAAAAGGTGTTTTAACGAAAGAAATGATACAAACAATGAATCGAAATCCAATTATATTTGCGATGGCGAATCCTGATCCGGAAATTATGCCTGAAGAAGCGATTGAAGCCGGTGCAGCTGTCATTGGTACTGGTCGATCAGATTATCCGAATCAGGTGAATAATGTATTGGCATTCCCGGGAATTTTCAGAGGAGCTTTAGATGTCCGTGCAACACAAATCAATGAAGATATGAAATTAGCGGCTGTATATGCCATTGCTGGGTTAATACAAGATCATGAACTTTCCAAAGATTATATTTTACCAAAACCATTTGATCCAAATGTTGCTCCAGCAGTAGCAGAAGCGGTTGCAAAAGCTGCAATTGAAACGGGTGTCGCTCAAAAAGAAGTGGATCCCCGTGAAGTATATGAGAAAACTAGACAGTTAGCTACGATTAAATAATAGTGAGTGATATGATGGAGAATCAACAAAGTCAGTCAAAGGTTTATTTAAATATATTAGAAAGAATAAAAGGAATTATTCATGAAAAAAATTTATTGCCCGGTGATAAGCTACCATCAGAACGCGAATTAGCAGATACATTAAATGTCGGGAGATCAAGTGTACGTGAAGCGTTACGGGCAATGGAATTGTTAGGTTTAATTGAAACAAGAAGAGGCGAAGGGACATATGTCGGTCACTTTCATAAACATCAACTAGTAGAGTTATTAGGTTGGTTTGTTTTGCAGAGGGAACATGCAGATAACGATGTAATTGAAACAAGAAAATTGCTTGAAGTCGCTGCCATTATTCAATTAATTACGAAGAAAATACAAATAGATGATGCAGATTGGATAAAGGGTAAGGAAATGAGTAGAACTCGTTTTGTAAATAAACTGATTGAAGCGACAGGGAATGTTTTGCTTGAAAAAATATGGCAAACATTATTGAATTTCGAAAACACTTTTAAGAGGGAAAACGATTCTATTTCAATTGAACAATGTAAGAAATTATTAAACGCCATTCATCATGTAGATACTAAACAAGCAATCTCAATCTATATGAACTTTTTTGATCAACAAACAAAACAAGCTGAGGAATAAAGCAAAACAGATGGCATACTTATATTTTGTAACCGTAAAATTAAGACAAGCTATGAATTCAAGGGGGTAGAACCTTGCTTAAAGATATATTTTCAAAAAACAAGAAAAAATATGCAACGATACCTGTAACACCCTCCAAAAGTGATGTACCAGTTGGTATTATGACAAAGTGTCCTGAATGTAAAAAGGCAATGTTCACAAAAGAGTTAGAACAGCATTTTATGGTTTGCTCACATTGTGATTATCACTTCCCAATCGGTGCAATTGACCGTTTAAATCTTGTCCTTGATGAAGGTTCTTTTGTTGAGCTTGATGCCCAACTAGAATCTGAAAATCCTTTATCCTTTCCAGGCTATAAGGAAAAGCTTGAAAAAGATAAAGTGAAATCCGGAGTGAATGAAGCGATCGTAACAGGGACGGGAACGATTGACAACCGATTAGTTGTGATTGCAGTCATGGATTCTAATTTCCGTATGGGAAGTATGGGTTCGGTCGTTGGTGAAAAAATTAAACGTGCGATCGAAAAGGCAGATGAGTTAAAGGTCCCATTTATCATTTTTACAGCCTCAGGTGGAGCAAGAATGCAAGAAGGCGTACTTAGTTTAATGCAAATGGCAAAAACAAGTGTCGCTTTAAAACGTTTTAGTGATCATGGTGGACTTATTATTACGGTCATGACTCATCCGACAACAGGAGGAGTTTCCGCAAGTTTTGCTTCATTAGGTGATTATAACTTTGCTGAACCCGGTGCGTTAATTGGTTTTTCAGGTAGAAGAATTATTGAACAGACTATACGCGAAAAATTGCCAGATGACTTCCAAACGGCAGAATTTCAATTACAACATGGACAACTTGATGCAATCATCCATCGTAAGGACATGAAGGAGAAACTTTCGCTCATTGTGGAACTTCACTCCTATGGAGGTGAGGAATAATGGTACAAGAGTTAGAATTTGAAAAACCAATCATTGATTTACGGAAGAAAATTCATGAATTAAAAGAAATAACGAAAAAAGCAGATGTAGATTTATCTTCCGAAATTGAGAAATTGGAAAGACGACTTCAAAATTTAGAAGAAGAGATATATTTTAATTTACAACCATGGGATCGTGTGCAAATTGCACGTCATCCAAATCGACCGACAACGTTGGATTATATTGATTATTTATTTGAAGATTTTTTTGAACTACATGGTGATCGTGTTTTCGGTGATGATGAGGCTATCGTTGGAGGAATTGCGAAATATAAAGGTAGACCTGTTACGGTAATCGGTCATCAAAGAGGAAAAGACACAAAAGAAAACATTAGACGGAATTTTGGTATGCCACATCCAGAAGGATATCGTAAAGCATTACGTTTAATGAAACAGGCGGATAAGTTTAATCGTCCAATTATTTGCTTTATCGATACGAAAGGGGCTTATCCTGGAAAAGCAGCAGAAGAACGAGGACAGAGTGAAGCGATTGCCAGAAACCTATTTGAAATGGGTGGTTTTACTGTTCCGATTATTTGTATTGTCATCGGAGAAGGCGGAAGTGGAGGCGCCTTAGGTATTGGAGTTGGAAATCGAGTATATATGCTAGAAAACTCCATTTACTCGGTAATCTCTCCTGAAGGAGCGGCCTCAATTTTATGGAAAGATGCGACCCAAGCAAAGCGGGCAGCAGAATCAATGAAAATAACCGCAACCGATTTACGTGAAATGGGCATTATTGAAGGAATTATTCCGGAAGTTAGAGGCGGCGCTCATCATAATGTAGAAGAACAATCGAAAATCATCGATTCTGTTTTAGAAAAAGCTTTAATCGAATTATCCCATTTGTCACAAGAGGAACTAATTGAGCAACGTTATGATAAATATGCGAAAATTGGTGTCTTCTTTGAAAAAGAACCGACTGAAATAAAATAAAGTTTGTAAATGGAGCAGGATTTTGTGAACGTATCTTTTTGATGCGTTCTTTTTTTCTGAATTAAGATGAATTAGATTTATAAATTTTGATTATGAGAATAGAAAATATAAATTTCTACCAAATTAAGGGGGGAGAGATCAAATCAGTTTAATATTTTACTTTTTAAAGAATTTCAACATTTTCTATGAATGCCTTTTCATTCATAAATCTGTCATATAATTTATTGTCTTCATATATTTATAATGGTATGTTATTTATGGGTCAAGTTAATGATTTAACAAAGTTTTGTTTTAAAAATTTTTCAGACTTTTTACGAATGGGGTGATAAGATGAAAAAAATTGCTGTATTAACAAGCGGCGGCGATTCACCTGGTATGAACGCAGCGATTCGGGCTGTTGTTCGAAAGGGGATTTACCATGGCTTGGAAGTTTATGGTGTATATAACGGCTATCATGGATTAGTTAATGGAAATATTACGAAATTAGAGTTAGGCTCAGTTGGTGATATTATTCAACGAGGCGGTACGATCCTTCGTTCAGCAAGATTACCTGAATTTGCTCAAGTGGAAGTACAGAAAAAGGCATTAGAACAGTTGAATAAATTCGGGATTGAGGGCCTCATCGTCATCGGTGGTGATGGTTCTTACCGTGGTGCAAATGCTTTGACAAAATTAGGATTTCCGTGTATAGGGGTACCAGGGACAATTGATAACGATATTGTTGGAACAGAGATCACGATTGGTTTTGATACAGCATTAAACACGGCAATCAATGCTATTGATAAAATACGTGATACTGCTTCATCCCACGAAAGAACCTTCATTGTTGAAGTTATGGGAAGAGACGCTGGTGATATTGCACTTTATTCCGGTTTAGCTGGTGGTGCAGAAACAATCTTAATTCCTGAGGAAGATGAAAGTATTGATGACATTATGGAACGTTTAAATCGTGGGAAATTAAGAGGCAAGAAACATAGTATTATTGTAGTTGCAGAAGGTGTCATGAGTGGTGTAGAATTAGCCGAAAAATTACGTGAGAAAATTGATTCAGATGTACGTGTATCTGTTCTTGGTCATATTCAACGGGGCGGTACACCAACTGCCAGTGATAGGGTATTAGCCAGTCGATTAGGAGCTCGCGCAGTTGAACTTTTATTGGAAGGTAAAGCTGGTAGAGCGGTTGGTATTGTAGAAAATAAAATTGTGGACAATGCCTTTTCAGATATTATTGATCAACCTCATTATATTGATCGGGGTATTATTCAATTATCAAAAGAATTATCAATTTAAATTAGCAGGAGGATTTTTTATATGAGAAGAACGAAAATTGTATGTACCATCGGACCAGCAAGTGAAAGTGTAGAAAAATTAGTTCAGTTAATAGAAGCTGGAATGAACGTTTGCCGTCTAAACTTTTCACACGGTGACCATGAAGAACATAAACAACGCATTCAAAATATCCGGGAAGCTGAAAAAATTACAGGTAAACATGTTGCGCTTTTACTAGATACAAAGGGTCCAGAAATTCGTACACACAATATGGAAAATGGGGCCATTGAATTAAGAGAAGGTACATCAGTTACGATCTCTATGGAAGAAGTACTTGGAACACCTGAAAGAATTTCTGTTACTTATAGCGGCTTAATTGATGATGTTCATATCGGTTCAAGAATCCTATTAGATGATGGACTAATTGGTCTTGAAGTTACGGATATACATAAAGATAAAGGTGAGATTGTTACAAAAGTATTAAATAACGGTACGTTAAAAAATAAAAAAGGTGTAAACGTTCCAGGCGTATCCGTTAATTTACCAGGTATTACACAAAAAGATGCCGAAGATATTATTTTTGGAATTAGTCAAGGCATTGATTTTATTGCAGCATCCTTTGTTCGCCGTCCAAGTGATGTTTTAGATATTCGTGAGCTCCTAGAAAGACATAATGCAACAGATATTCACATTATCCCTAAAATTGAAAACCAAGAAGGTGTCGATAATATCGACGAAATTCTAGAAGTCAGCGACGGTTTAATGGTTGCTCGTGGTGACTTAGGGGTTGAAATTCCTGCCGAAGAAGTTCCGTTAGTTCAAAAAATGCTTATTAAAAAATGTAATAAATTTGCAAAACCGGTTATCACTGCTACACAAATGCTAGATTCGATGCAAAGAAATCCTCGCCCAACAAGAGCGGAGGCAAGTGACGTAGCAAACGCGATATTTGATGGTACGGATGCGATTATGCTTTCAGGAGAAACAGCTGCAGGTGCTTACCCAGTTGAAGCAGTACAAACAATGCATAGCATTGCATTAAAAGCTGAAAGTGCATTAGATCATAAAGAAATCTTAACTCAACGTAGTAAAGAAATTGATCATAATATTACTGATTCCATTTGCCAATCTGTCGCGCACACGGTCATCAATTTAGATATTAATGCCGTGATTACACCGACGGAAAGTGGAAGTACTGCTCGTATGGTATCAAAATACCGTCCAAAAGCACCGATTGTTGCCGTTACAAACCATGAAAAAGTTAGAAATCAATTATCATTAGTTTGGGGCGTTTATCCACAAATAGGACAAGACGCTAGTTCGACGGATGAAATGTTAGATATTTCCGTTAATCAAGCACTACAAAGTGGCATTGTAAAACATGGTGATACGGTTGTGATTACAGCCGGAGTTCCTGTTGGTAAAGCAGGTACAACAAATATTATGAAAGTACATTCTGTAGGAAATTCTTTAGTAAAAGGTCAAGGTATCGGTAGAAAACATGCAGTTGGAAAAATTGTAATTGCTAAAAATAGTCAAGAAGCATTAGAAAAAGTGACGGAAGGTTCAATCCTAGTTACTTATATGACTGATCGTGATATGGTCCCAGCTATTGAAAAATGTAGTGCAATCATTACCATTGAAGGTGGCTTAACTAGTCACGCAGCTGTAGTTGGTTTAAATCTTGGACTACCGGTTGTTGTAGGCGTGAAAGATGCTTTTGAAATATTTAGTGAGGGACAAGTCGTAACTGTGGACGCAAGTACTGGTCTAATTTACGAAGGTCGTAATCGTGTTTTATAATTAAAAAGAACAGAGATCTTTAATTGTTTTTCTTTTGGCGGTGATATATATGAAATTGTTGATCCCAATCATGATCATTTTTCCTGCATTGGAAATTGGTGTTCTTCTCTGGTCAGGTTTTAGATTAGGTGTATGGAACACGGTCCTTCTCATTATGTTAACCGGGATTTTAGGCGTATTTTTTGCTCGTAAACAAGGATTTGAAATTATGCAGAAAATGAGGGCTGCATTACAAAACGGTCATCCACCTGGTGAAGTATTGCTCGATGGCTTTTGCGTTATGATGGGTGGAATTCTGCTTATTCTTCCTGGATTTATTTCAGACATTATGGGATTCATCTTCTTATTGCCGCCAACAAGAGCTTTAGTAAAACCCTTTTTGATAAAGTGGCTTAAAAACCGTGCGAAACGGACAACCACTTTTATTATTCGTTAATGGATACAGGCTACAAAAAGTAGCCTGTTTTTTTATGTGCGCCCGGCATGGGTGTAATCTCTAGGGTGAAAGTCCCGAGCCACGAAGGCAGAAGTAGTGGTTAGCCTAACGCAA
>k87-1033598_pt1 | contig 15275 bp, 17 predicted proteins | sample MGYA00084031_6733416 | MGnify analysis MGYA00084031
TACCTTGTTCTCAGCCTTACGTCCAAGAGCGGGGATATGATTGAAATCGCGGATCATTTCAGCAAATATGCACTCGATAAAGTCATATTCACCAAGATGGATGAGACCGGAAGCTTCGGTCCGATCTTCAATCTGCTCCATGCGCACAACCTGCGCTTGTCTTACATGACCAATGGTCAAAATGTACCGGACGACCTGCTTTTGGCCAATAGCGAGCAGCTGTGCGATTTGCTGCTGGGAGATACGCGGTCATGACGGATCAAGCCCATTCACTCAGACAGCTCGTATCTGCGCAGCGGAGCGAGAACGTGGGAATGTCTCCTAAGACCTCAGCCGGAAGCGCCAAGATCATAACGGTCACGAGCGGCAAGGGCGGTGTCGGGAAATCCAATTTCTCGCTGAACTTTGCGCTTGCGCTGCAATCGATGGGCAAAAAAGTGCTGGTGTTTGACGCCGATATCGGAATGGCCAATATCGATGTGCTAATGGGCGTGTCGTCCCGTTACAGCCTTTATCATTTGCTGCGGCGGGAGAAGAGCATGGAGGACGTGATCCAGTATGGGCCCGAGCAGCTTGCCTTTATTGCGGGGGGATCCGGACTTGCCGACCTGTTTTCTCTCTCCGATTCGGACATGAATTATTTTCTCGATCAGCTTGAGCGCATATCGTCCGACATGGATTACATCATTTTTGATACAGGCGCAGGCTTGTCAAAAGAAAACATGCGGTTCATTACCTCGGCCGATCATTGTTACGTCGTAACGACGCCCGAGCCGACTTCCATCACGGATGCGTACGCTCTCATCAAAGTCGTGCATGGGACCGGGTCTAGAGTCCCGCTCAGCCTGATCGTCAATCGGGCCGGCGATGAACGGGAGGCTCGTGAAGCAGCGGATAAAATCATGTTAACGGCCCGCCGCTTTCTGGATTTGGACATGCAGCTGCTGGGCTCGATCGCGGATGATCCGCATGTCGGGCAGGCGGTCAAGCGGCAGGTTCCATTCACGGTAGCGTTCCCGAAGTGCGATGCTGCAAGCGACGTCAGACGGATCGCTCTTCGCAGCATGGCATCTCCTGTCCCTGCAGAGCCGGATGCCCCGAAAGGAATCAAGGGATTTATGCATCGCCTGCTCAAACGGACAAAGTGATTCTTACTTCAGGATTTTGCAAAATTTGATTCAAGCCGCTCCCGAGTACAATATAAAGACGAATTCAACCGTTTCGCTCTATATATTGCTGACTGATAGTCGCTCTTTGGATTTTTGCATCATCCTTACTTGGATAATTGGAAACTGAGGTGGACTGATAGTGGAGCCCTTTCGTGTGCTTGTTGTGGACGATTCCGCATTTATGAGGAAAATATTCTCGGATTTCATCGAGCGAGACGCACTTTTTCAAGTGGTCGGAACGGCTGAGAACGGGCAAGAGGCCATCCGGAAAGTGAAGGAATTGAACCCGGATGCGGTTACCCTGGACGTGGAAATGCCGGAGATGAACGGATTGGACGCTCTGAAATTTATTATGGAGTTAGGGCCTCGTCCGGTGATCATGCTGTCCGGCTTGAATGAAGAGGGGATGAAGGAAACGATTCTGGCCCTAGAGGCCGGCGCATTTGATTTTATACGAAAGCCTTCCATTACGAATGCGCTCGGGATCGAGCAGGTCGGGCAAGAGCTGATGAAGCAGCTGCATGCGGCGATGCAGGCCAAGCAGCGCAGAGCCTTGTGGGAGGAGGAAGAGAGGGCGCGGCAAGCTGCACAGCGTCAAACCTCCTCTTCCCGAGCTTCCAAGCCTCTCGGCAAGCTGGCGGATAAGAAGCCGAGTGCGAAGGAACTGCCTCAGGCCGGTCATATTCGGGCAAATGCTGCTGAGGTCCTTGCACGTCAGGAACCGCCTTCGGTCGGCGAGGAGAAACGGAGGATTCGGGAAGTGCTTCCGGGCACGGATCCTTTACGCCGGAAGCCCGCCGCTCCGGAGAAAAGAAGGAAGCCGGAGTCCCCAAAGCCGTCTTCAGCCGGAGCTGACAGCCGGCCTGCAGACAACGGTCCGTCATCCTTGGCGGCGATTACGGATCTCGTAGCGGTGGGCTGCTCCACTGGGGGGCCTCGGGCGCTGAAGGCTTTTCTGGAGGGGATTCCAAGCGGCTTTCATGCTCCGATCGTTATCGTGCAGCATATGCCGCCCAAGTTTACGAAATCTCTTGCACAGCGCCTGAATTCATTTAGCAGGCTGGAGGTGCTGGAAGCAGCCGACGGAATGCCTTTGGAGCCGGGGAAAGCTTATATCGCTCCAGGGGGAAGCCATATCCGGGTAAGACGCACGGAGAAAAACGGATATGTGATTGCTACAAGCATGGATGAGCCGCGCAACGGCCATCGCCCATCTGTCGATACGCTGTTCGAGTCGCTGCTCCCGCTGACGGAGCTTACGCGTCATGCGGTGCTGATGACCGGCATGGGAAGCGATGGAGCGAGAATGATGAAGAAGCTTTACGATTCGGGCGTTAAATCCACCTTTGCGGAGAGCGAGGAAACCTGTGTTGTATACGGAATGCCTCGCTCGGCTGTCGAACTCGGATGCGTCAATGATGTGTTGCCTCTGCAGGAACTTGCACCCAAAGTGGTTCAAGCTGTAAATAACAGAAAGTGAACTCAGGAGGAGGTGTCTCTCAATGGACATGAATCAATATTTGACAATGTTTATTGATGAGTCAAATGATCATCTGCAATCATTAAATGAAAACATGCTGCAATTAGAAAACAATCCGGACGACTTGGGAATCGTGCAAGTGATTTTCCGGTCGGCGCACACGTTAAAAGGCATGGCCGCAACGATGGGCTTCGAAGATCTCGCCTCGTTAACGCACCAGATGGAAAATGTGCTGGACCTCGTTCGGAATGAAAAGCTGACGATGCAGGATTATATCTTCGACACGCTCTTCAAAAGCTTGGACGCGCTTGAATCGATGGTGCAGGATATTACGTCCGGAGGTGACGGCAAATCGGATGTGTCTTCGATTGTGGCCGCTCTTCAGTCCATCGTCCGGGGAGAGAACCCGGCGCAACAAGCGCAAACCGGAGAGGGTCAAGGCGCTGATCAAGGATCGGCTTCCCAACCCGGAATCACGCTGGACGAGTTTCAGTATTCGGTGCTTGAACAATCCATTTCGGAAGGCCATAAGGTTCTCTATATACAAGTGACCCTGCGCGAGGATTGCCAGCTTAAAGCGGTTCGGGCCTACATGGTATTCGAGGCGCTGGAAAGATCCGGAGAAATCGTAAAGACGCATCCGGACGTTCAAGACATTGAGCAAGGTGAATTCGATCGCGTATTTTCGTTGTACTACATAACACAGCGGGAAGCCGCGGACATTGAGAGCCAAATCCTCGGCGTTTCTGAAATCGAGACAGCCCAGGTTGTCTCACTGGATCATGAAACGCTCCAGCAAATGGTACAACAAGCTGCGGCAGCACTCGAAACCGTCAAGCCGGAAGCGCAGCAGCCTGCTGCGGCAGCTTCGGCACCTTCGGCACCCGAGTCGAAGAGCACCCCTGCAGCCGCCAAGGAAGCGAAGGCTCCGGCCCGAAGCGGCGGGGCGAACCCGTCCCGAACGATCCGCGTGGACATTGAACGGCTGGACGTCCTGATGAACCTGTTCAGCGAGCTGCTTATTGACCGGGTACGGCTTGAGCAATTGGCGAGCGAGGCCCAGAACCAGGAGCTTACCGATACTGTCGAGCATATGAGCCGGGTCAGCAGCGATCTTCAAAATATCGTGCTGAAGCTGCGCATGGTTCCCGTGGATACAGTTTTCAACCGCTTTCCGCGGATGGTCCGGGACCTTGCGAAGACACTGGATAAAAAAATCGATCTCATTATCACCGGGGCCGATACGGAGCTGGACCGGACCGTTATCGACGAAATCGGCGATCCGCTGGTCCACCTGCTGCGCAACTCGGCTGACCATGGCATCGAGCCTGTCGCGGACCGGATAGCCGCCGGCAAGCCGGAAACCGGAACGGTCCATCTGCGGGCCTTCCACAGCGGCAACAACGTATTCATTGAGATTGAGGATGACGGCCGGGGCATTTACCGTGAGAAGATCTTGCAGAATGCGCTCAAGAAGGGTGTGGTTACCGAGTCCGAAGCGGAGTCGATGTCGGATGAAGAAGTGCATCAGCTGCTCTTTGCTCCGGGATTCAGCACGGCGGAGAAAATATCCGACGTATCGGGCCGCGGAGTAGGGCTTGACGTCGTCAAATCCAAGATCGTTTCGCTTGGCGGCAACGTGACCATCTATTCGACCCCTGGGAAAGGAACCAACTTCTCTGTACAGCTTCCGCTGACATTGTCGATCATCGCAGCCATGCTGATCAAGATGGGCTCCGAGAAATATGCGATCCCGCTGTCATCCATCGTGGAAACGGCTGTCATCAAACGCGGCCACGTCAAAAATGTGCACGGCAGCCGCATGGTTCACTTCCGCGATTCGATGATACCGATTATTTCGCTCAGCAAGGTGTTCGAGGTGCCGGATTTCGATGATGAGCAGGAAGAAGAAACCGAAATTGTCGTGATTCGAAAAGGCGATCGTCTAGCCGCGCTCGCGATCGATGATTTTATCGGCCAAAGCGAAATCGTTATTAAAAATCTGGGCAAATACTTGCCGGCGATTCAAGGAATTTCCGGGGCAACGATCCTCGGCGACGGACAAGTTGCTCTTATTATCGATGCGAATGCGTTCATTAAGTAAAACAAGTTTCATTCGTATAGCGGCAGGCCACATAATTTAAAGGAGGATTCAGTCATGGGAGAAGAAATCAAGGTTATCGTCTTTAAGCTCGGCACTGAGGAATACGGCATTGAGGTGGATAAGGTTCAAACGATTGAACGGATGATGCCGATTACGCGCGTACCGAAAACCTACGCTTTTGTAAAAGGTGTGATCAACCTTCGCGGCGTAGTCATCCCGGTTATTGATCTGCGGGGGCGCTTCGGATTGGCTGAGGTGGAGCCGACCGATCAAACCCGGATCATCATCGTTGCGGTCAGCGATATGCAGGTCGGCTTTATCGTCGATTCCGCCAGCGACGTCATCGACCTTAATACCGACGACATCGATTCACCGCCAGAAGTTGTCGGCGGGATTAAAGCGAAATATCTTCGCGGCGTCGCGCGGGTAGGAGAGGAGCGCCTTCTGGTCATGCTGAATCTGTCCGAAGTGCTGAACAAGAGCGAAATTATTCAGCTTGAAGGCCTTGAGGATTAATCGTGGAGCTGTTTAAGTATGGCAGGGAAGTCAAGATGGATGTGCTGAAGGAAGTGGGGAACATCGGTGCGGGGAATGCTGCAACGGCATTGTCCCGCTTGCTGGACAAGCCCATCGATATGGCCGTACCGAAAGTGCAGCTGCTTCCTTTTAAAGAAATCGCGGAAAGCGTGGGCGGCAGCGAGCAAGTGGTGCTGGCAGTCTTCCTGCGGGTGGAAGGCAGCGCACCGGGCAATCTGTTCTTTATCATGAGCCCTGAAGCGGGAAAAAATCTGCTCCAGAACCTGGCGGGCATCGAAGTGTCGGAGGACGAACAATTCTCCGAGATGGAGCTGTCGGCATTGTGCGAAATCGGCAACATCCTGGCCGGTTCCTATCTTTCCTCGCTTGCGGATTTTACCAATTTATCCATGACGCCGACCGTTCCGGGACTGGCCATGGACATGGCGGGCGCCATATTAAGCTACGGACTCCTTCAATTCGGAGAAATGGGAGACGATGCGCTCTTGATCAACACGACGTTTCTAGAGGGACAGAATGAAGTGGAAGGCCAGTTTTTTCTCATACCCGATCCACCTTCGTTCGCGCAAATATTCGAAGCCTTGGGAGTGCCTTTAGAGCATGATTGATGAGCAAAGCATCGTGAAGGTGGCCATGGCGGATCTGAACGTCGCAGGTCCAAACGGCATATTGCGCACGACCGGGCTTGGCTCCTGCGTCGGACTGACCTTGTATGATCCGGTTGCGAAGATCGGGGGGCTGGCCCATATCATGCTTCCGTCCTCCTCGATTGCCAGGGAGGGGCAGCTGAATCTGGCGAAGTATGCGGACACGGCCCTTCCGGTCCTTCTGAACAAAATGAAGGGACTGGGCGCCGTTCAAGCCAGGTTGGTTGCAAAAATGGCCGGCGGCGCGCAAATGTTCTCCTTTGCCGGAGCCGGCGATACCATGCGGATCGGCCCTCGGAATGTCGAATCGTGCAAAGAGGGACTCCAGCAGATGGGCATTGCCCTCATTGCGGAGGATACTGGAGAAAATTACGGAAGAACCGTGGAACTGGACTGTTCGACGGGGAAATTTACCGTGCGAAGTGTACAAAAGGGCATAAAGGAACTGTAGAGATGATGGAAAAACTGCGTTTTTATATCCTATCGGGAATTGCCGGATTTATTTTCACTTTTATTTTTTCCATACGCAACAATCTATGGACAACCAGTATGGCCCGGGCGTTCCTCGCCTTCGTGATCTGGTTTGTGCTGGCATTCTTATTGAAAGGGCTGCTGGACATCATCGCCGGCCGAAACGGAAACAGCCCGAAGGCAGGGAAGAGCGCCGATACCGGAACGGCTCAAGAGGATGAACGAGGGGCCGTCCTTGATCTGGCTACGCCGGACGAAGATGAGGAGCTGATGGATATGATCCACTCCGAAAACGGCAGCAAAGGCAAGGGCGGATTCGTTCCGCTCAACCCGCCCAAGCTGGTCTCAACTAAAGATCCCGAGGAACTGGCCAAGGCCGTTCGTCACCTTGCGGAAAAATAAGGAGGGTGAAGGCAATTGGACGAACGTAAGGCTACAATGCTGAATCATGCGGATTTATGGAGTGCATGGAAGGAAGATGGGGACCCGGAAGCGAAAAAGAAATTAATCGAAAATCATTTGCACATCGTTGACTATGTTTCAAGCCGCTTGGCCATCGGCCTTCCCAAGAACGTCTCGAAGGGAGATCTCGCCAGCAACGGCGTTATGGGGCTGATCGATGCCATCGAGAAATTCGACTACAAGCGCGGTCTGCAGTTCGAAACCTATGCCTCCTGGCGGGTTCGGGGCGCAATCCTTGATTCGCTTCGCCAGGGGGATTGGGTGCCTCGTTCCGTCCGAGAGAAGGCGAAGAAGATCGAAACTGCGTACCAGCAACTTGAACAAAAGTATTTGCGCAGCGTTAGCGATTCGGAGATGAGCAGCTACCTGGAGGTGTCCGAGAAGGAATTTCGGCACATGCTGCAGGAGGTGGCGGTGATGACGCTGACATCGCTGGAGGATCCGATTCGCGAGGAGGAGTCGGAGACACGCATGTCGGTTCTGGTTGACGAGAAAGCAAAAAATCCGGATCATAAGGTGCATGAATTTTACCTGCGGGAAGCGCTGAAGAAAGGGATCAGTAAATTAACCCCAAAGGAAAGAACCGTCGTTTCATTATTATATTATGAGGACTTATCACTTAGTGAAATCGCTGAAGTGATGTCGTTATCACCATCGCGTATTTCACAGCTTCACTCCAAGGCGATAATGAGACTACGGGGCGCGCTTGATAAAGATCGGGATTTGCTGATGCAAAACGATTGACGCTTGCCATTTAGGAAGGGGGTTGGCTGGATTGTCTCTAGATTATGCATTGGATCAGTACATGAGCGTCACGTTTTCGGATGACAAGGTTATCGCCTATATTCAGTTCACGAAATGGGAGGACGGGTTCTCCTGCTCGATTGAAGCGCTGGAGCAGTTCTTGCGAAGTCATGGCATTCGTTACGGGATCCAGCGGGATATCCTGCAGCGCATCGCCGGTCATGCGGAGGAATATCAATACAGCAGAACGCCGATAGCCATCGGAACGGAGCCTGTACACGGACAGAACGGAAGAATTGAATTCACCGTCGATTTCGGAGGGCAGACCCATGTAAAGCCGCTCGAGATTGAGGACGGCAAAGTCGATTATAAAGAAATCATTCGTTTAAATAATGTAAAGAAGGGCCAGCTGCTGGCGACCCGAGTCCCACCGACAAAGGGAGAGCCCGGGACGACGGTCACCGGTGAAGAGATCCCGAGCAAGCCGGGAAAGGAAGCTCATTTCAAGATCGGTAAAAACGTAGTGGTAAACGCGGAGAAAACGGCGATGTATGCGGCGATCGATGGTCTGCTTACAAGGACCGACAAGGGAAAAATCAACGTGTTTCCGGTATACGAAATTAATGGGGACGTCGATTACAGCATCGGCAATATCGACTTTGTCGGAACGGTCGTTGTCCGCGGAAATGTCCTGACCGGATTTCGAATCAAGGCGGCCGGCGATATCCGGGTGACGGGTTTTGTGGAAGGCGCCGAGCTTGATGCAGAGGGCTCGATCGATATTTCCGGCGGCATTATCGGCTATAACAAAGGATACGTCAAGGCCGGCCAGGATGTGAAGAGCTCCTTTATCCAGGACGGAAATGTCATTGCCGGAGCGAACGTGATCGTTTCCCAGAGCATTATGCACTCCAACATCCGCGCGGGTCGGAATATCGAATGCAATGGAACGAAAGGCTTGGTCGTCGGCGGCGTTTTGCAAGCCGGAGAGATGGTCGTCGCACGAACTGTCGGCAATAGCATGTCAACGGCGACCGTCATTGAGGTCGGTGTGCTTCCAGACCTGCGCAACGAATTGGCCGAGCTTCGCGCACAGCTGAAGCAGTTGATCGAAAGTGTGGACAAGACGGATAAAGCGCTTTATTTGCTGAATCAATTGGCGTCGACCGGCCAGCTGTCTCCGGACAAGATGGCGATGCGGATCAAGCTGAATGCAACGAGAAAGTCCAATATGGCGGAACAGACGGCAATTAAGGAACGGATGCTGGAAATCGAAAAGACGCTGGAGGATACCGGAAAAGCGAGGGTTAACGTCGTCAAGACCATATACGGCGGAGCCAAAATTGTGATCGGCCGGTATACCCGCTTCATCAAGGATCCCACGCAGCGGGTTTCTTTTTACTATCATGAGGGAGATGTCACGATGGTGCCGTTATTGTAGGAGCTTGTCGCAGAGGAGAGCTGCGTATGAGGCCTATGTAGTTGATCGAGCAGATGCATGTGGGAATGATCCTATTATAATGAGGTGATCTTCACTTGAGTTTGAAATCTGTCGAAATGCAAATTGCCGTACCGAGAACGAATGAGGCTGGAAAATTGCATAATGAACTTCAGCAGCGTCCGCAAAATGACCAAAATCTGCTTGCTGGCGAGCAGATCAAGAACAGCCGGGCCGAAGCCAAGCGGAGCGCCGAGGTCAGCGAGTCGTCTGAAACCGCGGTGCGCGATGATGGCAGCCGCCGGTCGCAAGGACAGCAGGGCCAGAGCACGGACGGCGACGAATCGAAGGAGGCTGCCGAGCATCCGGCTGAGCATCCCTATAAAGGAAGAAACTTGGATATCTCATTATAGTGGGAGTTCGAGGAGTCGGTCTTTTTGAACAGCCTCTTATATTAAGTACACAAAGGAGTTAATCGTTTTGTATCCATGGATATACATCGTTTTGCTGGGCGCAGCGGCCGTACTGTATGCGTTCATGCTGCCTAAACGCCGGGAGGAGAGCGCATCCGGGGAACAGCTGGTGAAGGAAGTCGAGGCTACGCTCGAAGGATACATGGCCGAAATCCAGCAGGAGAACGAGCAGCTGGTAGAGCTGATCCGGAAGATGAAGGAAGAACAGAGCGCCAAGCTGATCGAGCAGCAGGAGCAGGCGGAGCAATGGAGCGCAAGGATCGTGGAATTGGAGAGGAAGGCAGCCGCATCCGAAGACAGGCTCCGCGCTGCGGAGGACCAGCTTGCGAAGGTGCTGTCATCGGTGACGGAAGATCGCCAGGCGGGCGCTGCTTCGAATAGGGAGGCGGAGCCGCATATGCCTTCAATCAAGGAGCGATACGCCGAACTGTTCGAATGGTATGATCAGGGTAAATCGATCGATATGATTGCCAAGGCTTCGGGTATGCAGCGCGGCGAGGTTCAGCTGATTATTCAACTGGCCAGACAGGAGGAATCCGTATGATCAGGAACCGAACCTTCATGATGGGACTGGGCCTCGGCATCGTGGCAGGAGCCGTGCTGCTTCAGCTTATGCTGATCGGCCAAGGGGCACAGCTGACCAAAGCCTCATTGACCGGGGAGCTGACGAAGGAAGAGCTGCAGGCTGCGGCCGAAGCAATGGATATGCAAGTGCTGGACAAATCCGAGGAGCTTTTGACCGCTGAGCAGTGGAAGCAGAAGCAGCTTAGCGAGGAAACGTCTGAGGGCGGGGAGCAGCCTAAGGCTGATGAACAAGACAAGCCTTCGGAACCGGCTGACAATACCGGGACGGATAAGCGAAAGACGCCGAAGCAGCCTAAACAGCCGGATCAGCCTGAAGCCGCAAAGACCAAGGAGATGCAGCAAGCAGCAGCACCTTCGGAGCCCAAGGCGCCGGCTAAAGCCAATGCTCCGATAACCGTCCGCGTGCCTGCCGGCAACAACCTCAGCGATGTGGCCGACAGTCTGCTTGCAGCCGGGGTGATCAAGGACAGGCAGGGATTCATCGACAAAGCAACCGAGAAGAGGATTAACCGCTTTATCCAGAGCGGAACGTACACGTTCACGGCGGGCGAGGATTACGGCTCGATCATAACGAAAATAACGGCAAAACCGTCCAACTAGACTTCTGGTTGCGAACGGTTTTTTTTGAAGTCATAACCGGGCCTTATTTAGGGGTGAAATGGGCCGTTTAGGACATGCACAAAAGACATTGCAACCTGCCTTCGGTTATGTTATAGTAATTGACGGTGTTAAAACACACGCCAGAGTGATTCCGTAAAGGGTGCTTCTGCGAAGAGCGGGAGTCTTGACGGGAAATGATCTTGGCGGAGGGACACACAAAAACCAAATTTAGGAGGTGCGTGAAGATGGCAGTAATCTCCATGAAGCAGCTTTTGGAAGCTGGCGTTCACTTCGGTCACCAGACTCGTCGCTGGAACCCGAAAATGGATAAATATATCTTCACTGAAAGAAACGGTATCTACATTATCGACCTGCAAAAAACGGTCAAGAAAGTTGAAGAAGCATTCAACTTTGTGAAAAGCATTGCTGCTGAGAACGGAACCATCCTGTTCGTCGGCACGAAGAAGCAAGCTCAAGATTCCGTTAAGGAAGAAGCAGAGCGTTGCGGTATGTACTACATCAACCAACGCTGGCTCGGCGGAACGCTGACAAACTTCGAAACGATCCAGAAGCGTATCAACCGCTTGAAGCAGCTCGAATCTTGGGAAGAAGACGGCACGTTCCAAGTGCTGCCTAAGAAAGAAGTTATCCTTCTCCGCAAAGAGAAAGATCGTCTTGAGAAATTCCTGGGCGGCATCAAGAACATGAAGGGTCTTCCAAGCGCATTGTTCGTAATCGACCCTCGCAAAGAGCGCATCGCTGTTGCGGAAGCCCGCAAATTGGGTATCCCAATCGTAGGCATCGTGGATACGAACTGTGATCCGGATGAAATCGACTACGTAATCCCAGGTAACGATGACGCGATCCGTGCGGTTAAATTGCTGACAGGCAAAATGGCCGACGCTGTTGTTGAAGCTCACCAAGGTGAAGAAACAACCGCTTAATCGGGATTAAACGTATAACCATGAATTAAATGAAAAGGGTGGTTGGTAGGTGGATAACCTCTCACCGCCCTTTTTTTAAGATGTCAGTACATAAGAGTCTGATATCTAAAGATGATTTTGCAAATGATGAATACTTAGAAGGCGAAGCGGCCTTTGGGTTGGACCTCGCCGTTTCCGGCGAATAAAACCTTGACCGAGGCTACCGCTTCATCAATACCAATTTGGAGGGAATTGAAATGGCAGTAACAGCTAGTGCGGTAAAAGAACTTCGCGAAAGAACAGGCGCAGGCATGCTGGATTGCAAAAAAGCGCTGGACGAAACAAACGGTGATATCGATAAAGCGATCGCGGTTCTTCGCGAAAAAGGTTTGGCGGCAGCTGCGAATAAAGCAGGTCGTATCGCAACTGAAGGCGTTGTAGAATCCTACATCCACGGCGGCGGACGCATCGGCGTTCTCGTTGAAATCAACTGCGAAACCGACTTCGTCGGCAAGACCGATCAATTCAAAGAGTTTGCCCGCGATATCGCAATGCACATCGCCGCAGCAAACCCTAAATATGTTCGCCGCGAGGAAGTTCCTGCTGAGGAGCTTGAGAAAGAGAAGGAAATTCTCAAGAACCAAGCGCTGAACGAAGGCAAGCCTGAGAAAATCGTTGAAAAAATGGTTGAAGGCCGCATCAACAAATACTATGAAGAGAACTGCTTGATGGAGCAGGCATTCATTAAGGATCCGGACAAAACCATCAATACGCTGCTGAACGAGAAAATCAGCACGATCGGCGAGAACATCTCGATCCGTCGTTTTGCTCGCTTCGAGCTGGGCGAAGGCCTTGAGAAGAAACAAGAAAACTTCGCAGAAGAAGTTATGGCTCAGGTGAATAATTAATTCGAATGAGCTAATATAAGTAAGAGGAAAGAGTGGAACACACCCGTGTTCCTTCTTTTTTAAAGAGAGATAAGAATGCGATGCAGCCCGGAGTAGAGACTACCCTTATCTCGTTAGAGAGAACCGACTATAGTCTGATTAGACGACCAGGATGTTTCTACTTGAGACGGATGTGTTTACCCGATTTTTTTAACCGTCAAGCAGTGCCGGTGTGTCTGTCTGTCGTTTTTCAAACGGGCGTCTGTACAACGAGGCGCCGTCTTAAAGTGGAGGGTTATCATTTGGAACAGCCTGTATATAAACGAGTCATATTGAAAGTTAGCGGGGAATCCCTTGCAGGTCAGAACGGATATGGAATTGATGCGGATACGATCGGTTCAATCGCAGAGCAGGTTCGCGATGTCGTAGAGCTTGGTGTGGAAGTGGCCATCGTCTGCGGCGGCGGAAACATCTGGCGCGGCATTGCCGGCAGCGCGAACGGGATCGACCGAGCGACTGCGGATTATATGGGGATGCTCGCAACCGTGATGAATTCCCTGGCGCTTCAGGATGCATTGGAGCAAATCGGAGTGCCGACCCGTGTGCAAACATCCATCTCCATGCAGCAAATTGCAGAACCGTATATTCGTCGCAGAGCGATAAGACATCTGGAAAAAGGCCGTGTCGTTATTTTCGCGGCGGGAACGGGTAACCCGTACTTCTCCACCGATACGACTGCAGCGCTTCGCGCAGCGGAAATCGAAGCAGAAGTGATTTTGATGGCTAAGAACAAAGTGGACGGAGTGTATTCCGCTGATCCATTTAAGGATGAAACTGCTGAGAAATACGAGCAGCTTACGTATCTTGATGTATTGAACAAAAACCTTGGGGTAATGGACTCTACAGCTTCATCGTTATGTATGGACAACAACATTCCGCTCATCGTATTCGCCATAACGGAGCAAGGCAATATCAAGCGTGTCGTTCTGGGTGAGAAAATCGGAACGATTGTCAAAGGGAGTGTAGATTAATGCCGCAATCAGTGAAAAAGAACGCAGAAGAACGCATGGAAAAAGCGATTTTGGCTTTGAGACGCGATCTGGCTACGCTGCGCGCAGGACGGGCAGCGCCAGCCCTTCTCGACCGGATTACGGTTGAGTACTACGGAGCGCCTACGCCGATCAACCAACTGGCAAACATCAGCACGCCGGATTCCCGGACACTGATGATTCAGCCTTGGGATAAGTCGTCTTTGGCAGATATCGAAAAGGCGATCATGAAATCGGATCTCGGATTGACGCCGGCGAACGACGGCATGCAAATCCGCCTGGTGATTCCTGCACTCACGGAAGAGCGCAGAAGCGAATTGGTCAAAATGACCAAGAAATTCGGCGAGGAAGCGAAAGTGGCCATCCGCAACATTCGCCGTGATGCCAACGATGACATCAAAAAGATGGAGAAAACGGATATTTCCGAGGACGAGTCCCGGAGACATCAGGAAGATATCCAGAAAACGACGGATAAATTTATCGCGGAAGTCGACAAAGTCCTCGTTGCCAAAGAAAAAGAGATTATGGAAGTGTAAGAGACTTGCGGCCCCTCCGGTTATGGTGGGGTTTGTCTCTTTTTTGCAGAAAGAAGCCTGGAGGAAATGGAATGATCAAACGGGTTCGATCGTGGTTGAATCAGGAGGACAGTCAGCAGACGCATCAGCTCTCTCCGGACAACATCCCTCATCATGTGGCAATTATTATGGACGGTAACGGACGCTGGGCTAAACGGCGCGGCATGCCGCGAATCGTCGGTCACCAGAACGGCATGAAGGCTGTCAAAAGAGCGGCCATCGCCGCCGATGATTTAGGGATCAAAATATTGACGATGTATGCTTTTTCGACGGAAAACTGGACTCGGCCGAAGGAGGAAGTGGATTTTCTTATGAAGCTTCCCCAGGAGTTCCTGGCCATTGAGCTGGAAGAGCTCATTGAGAAGAATGTCCAGGTCAGAATGATGGGGCATCCGGAGGACCTGCCGTCCCATACGGTGTCCGCGATGGAAGAGGCCGTTGCCAGAACGGCGGACAACACGGGGCTTGTGCTGAATTTTGCGCTTAATTACGGCAGCCGGAAAGAGATCACCGAGAGTTTTAAAGCGCTCGGGCAGGAAGTGCGTGACGGAATTCTTCGTCCTGAAGATATAACCGAGGAACTGATCGGTCAGCGGCTCCTCACAGGCGATTTGCCGGATCCGGATCTGCTTATCCGGACGAGCGGGGAATTGCGTTTGAGCAATTTCATGCTTTGGCAGCTTGCTTATAGCGAATTATGGTTTACCGACATTTATTGGCCGGAGTTTACCAAAGAACATTTGGTCGCGGCAGTTGCCGATTATCAACATAGAACACGGCGCTACGGTGGACTGTCGTAGCCGATGGAGGATGGGTCATATTGAAGCAGCGATTGATTACCGGAATTATAGCGGGCACGGTCTTTTTGGGATTATGTTTCATCGGTGGACTGTCGTACCATCTTCTTATCCTGGCCATGGCACTCATCGGATACTATGAGTTTGTGAAAATGACGAAAACGGCGCCGTTCGGTGGAACGGCGTGGATCGGTTATGCAGGAGTGCTGCTGCTGGTGTTCCCGTGGAATTTGCTGAATATCGATGTTCAGCTCCCTTGGGAACACGCGATATGGCTCCTGCTTCTGCTGTTCCTGCTGGCAACGGTGACCACGAAGAATGCCATTGATATTCA
>k87-99876_pt1 | contig 15239 bp, 18 predicted proteins | sample MGYA00084031_6733416 | MGnify analysis MGYA00084031
AGGGCCTGAAACGATTGGGATTATTGTGACTCCCATTGATGAAAAATGAAGTTAAATCAAATTTCCGTCGCTGAGCTGGGCATTACTGCCAAACAACAAGCGGAATTGGAACGACTTGGGATCAACAGTATCGAAGATCTTTTAACTTATTTTCCATATCGCTATGAAGATTACCGCCTTAGCGATTTATCTCGTGCAGAACATAATGAGAGGGTTACCGTACAAGGAACCGTTATGAGCCAACCGAGTTTGCGATGGTATGGAAAAAAGAAGTCGCGGTTAACCGTTCAAGTTCAAGTCGGAAATGCACTGATTCGTGTGATATGGTTTAATCAATTTTATCTTAAAAAGAAACTGTATAAAGGTGCTGTGATTGCCCTATCAGGTCGTTGGAATGCGCAACGAAGAGAAGTCATTGCTGAGCGGACCTTTCTCACTGAGAAGGCTCGCCAGCAATATCTTGGCTCTTTTACGCCTGTTTATTCCATCACGCAATCAATCAAAATGGATTGGTTGCGTCGACTTATTTATCGTGCATTTGTGCAATATGGGGCCCAGATCGAAGAAATCTTACCCCAAACTTATCTCAAAAGATATCGGTTGATGCCAAGAGCGCGCGCCATGTATTACCTTCATTTTCCGAAGGGAAAACAAGAGCAGCATCAGGCAAGGCGGCGGATGGTTTATGAAGAACTTTTTTTATATGAGTGTAAGATATTTTGGTTGAAAAAGAAGAAGCAAACAAACATGCAAGGAATCAGCCATTCATTTTCCAGAGAAAAGATTGAATCTTTTATTCAAACATTGCCGTTTCCACTTACGGAGGCACAGCAACGGGTTGTGCAGGAAATTTTACAGGATTTAGAAAAGCCTAATCAGATGTATCGATTATTGCAGGGAGATGTAGGATCAGGAAAAACGGTTGTTGCGGCTATTGCGCTCTATGCCAATTTTCTCAGCGGGTATCAGGGTGCTCTGATGGTGCCGACGGAAATTCTGGCGGATCAGCATGCAGCCTCGCTCAAAGCTTTGTTCTCTTCGCAGGATATTTGTGTGAAGGTGTTGACAGGCAGTTTGAGGAGCAGAGAAAGACGAGAGATTCTAGAGCAGATTCGTTCCGGAGTTGTAGATGTGGTTGTTGGTACGCATGCACTGATTCAAGAACCAGTTTCGTTTCATCATTTGGGGTTGATTATCACCGATGAGCAGCATCGGTTTGGTGTGAAGCAACGAGCTGCATTACGCGAGAAGGGACTTCAACCCGATGTGCTGTTTATGTCTGCGACACCAATTCCACGGACACTTGCGATTACAGCCTTTGGCGAAATGGATATTTCTACGATTGATCAATTGCCAAAAGGCAGGAAACCTGTTCAAACCTATTGGGTTCGCAAAGGGCATTGGTCAAAGGTGGTTGATCGGATTCGAAAAGAATGTGAAAAGGGCTTTCAAGCATATGTGATTTGTCCTCTCATAGAGGAGTCGGAAAAGGTAGATTTGCAGAACGCAATTGAGATTTATGAGCAATTAACCACAACTTGTGCTCCACTGCGAGTAGGGTTGTTGCATGGGAAGATGAATGCTGCTGAAAAAGAAGAAGTGATGAAGCTATTTGCACAAAATGTGGTGCAAATTTTAGTTTCCACGACAGTGGTTGAAGTGGGGGTAAATGTGCCAAATGCAACAATGATGGTAATTTATGATGCGGACCGTTTTGGTTTGGCGCAGTTGCATCAATTACGTGGTCGAGTGGGTCGGGGTCAAAATCCATCCACTTGTGTCTTAATAGCGGACCCGAAGACGGAAGAAGGTGTTGAGCGCATGCGCATCATGACAGAGTCAAATGATGGTTTTGAAATTGCGCGGAAGGATTTACAACTACGAGGTCCCGGTGATTTTCTTGGTGTGAAACAGAGTGGTTTACCTGACTTTAAGGTTGCTGATTTATCCTCCGATATCAAAGTATTGGAAATTGCTCGGCTTGATGCAATGGAATGGATTCATCAGATTCATACAGCTGATGGTCATTCTGCTCATCCCTTGGTTTCCCTTTTAGAAAAATCGACAATGGCCTCAACTTTCGACTAGAATAGCATTATGGAGTGATACTGCCATAATGCTTTTTTATATGTTGAAAAAGTAGATGATGAGGGCAACTAGGCCAACGAAAAGTGCGAGACCAATTAGAATGAAGATAAAAATAATCCATTCCAAAGTATAAGATGATTCAATTTTTTCATCAGCTTTTTTCTGGTTGCGTTTTAGAATCTCTTCTGGGATTAATTGTGACATAAAGCCGAGGCCAAGCAGCAGAAATGCCGAGTCATCGACATATCCTAGAAATGGAATAAAATCAGGAATGAGATCAAATGGAACAAGCCAGTAAGTCAACAAGATAATCACTGGGAGCAATTTATATTGGATGGGTGTCTGTGGATCGCGGAGCATATAATAGTACGCGTATATTTCTCTTTTGACTTTTTTATACCAAAAGGTGATTGGATTAGTTGACATGACGCGACTCCCCTTTAAAAAGTTTATTCATTTCATCGAGGTTTCGTTGATAAGTCAGGTATTTGTTGAGATCATGATTCCAATAGTAAGCATAACATAAAAAGAATGAAATGAAAGGAGATTATGATGAGTGAAGGCGTTTTATCAACAAATTGCAAATTGGGTTAATCAATCGTTGGGAAGAAAGGCGATTCGCGCTAAGCAGATTGAGGAAGCTGTCCAAAAGGCAAAACGAATTCGTCGGCAACAAGGCGTTTGGGGATTGTGGAACTATGCTTCTCAACTGCCTTATCAGTATTTTACGGAAGCGGAAATGGAGCATTTAAGACAGTTACCTGAATGGCCGCATTATGCACAACAATTTATTCATCACTTAATCCAAGAAGGAGTTGTAACTCCATGGGAAGCCAAGATGATGGAGCGATATATTTAGGACTTGTCTATTGAGTTTGTTCGCTTGTTCCCGAAACGGACATTTTCAGCTGCTCCAAGCTGGATTAACATAGCATGGTCACAGATGTGTGGGTTTATATATAAAATTATATATGAAAAGCATAAACATTTCTTATTATATTAAGTAAAAAAAAGGCTCGCGATTCATCTCGCGAGCAAAAATGGTATCTTTCTATGTAAGAAAGATACGAATGGGAGAGGAGAAACCGGAGGAAGAGCTTATGGGGAAACGTAAGTCTTCTCCGCAGTTAGACAGGCACCATTGATGCTGTCTAAGAATAGAATAGCCCGGTTTTCAATTTTTTATACATGCATTTTGGATGAACTTATTTTCTGAACCTCACCATTTATGTTAGAGTTAGTTTGAGATTTGCTGTGAGGATGTTTGGTATGCGAATCATTGCGGGAACGAAAAAAGGGATAAAACTAAAGATGGTTCCGGGAAGACATGTTCGTCCTACATCCAGTCGGGTCAAAGAATCCATTTTCCAAATACTGGGACCCTATTTTGAAGGCGGAATGGCATTAGATCTGTTTGCTGGTTCGGGACAAATCGGTCTTGAAGGACTTAGCAGAGGGTTGGATTATGTCATTTTTGTTGATCATTCGGTGAAAAGTATCCAAACAATCAGGCAAAATATTCGTTTGGCGCACATGGAAGCCAAAGCGAGTGTAATCAAAATGAATGCTTTGGCAGCGTGTCGTTTGTTGGGCAAGAAGAAACAAAAAATGGATTATATCTTTGTTGATCCGCCTTATGGGCAAAAGTTTCTTTTACCTGTTTTACAGGAAATTTCAAATCAACATCTTTTAACTTCATTCGGTAAGGTTGTAGTGGAATGCGCGAATGATGAAACGATTCCTGCCGAAGTTGGTAAACTAATAAGGGAATTCCAACGTAGTTATGGCGATACTTGTATAATGATCTATCAACAATCGATCCTTGGAAGCAAGGAGGAACCAAATTGAAAGTAGCGGTTTATCCAGGCAGTTTTGATCCGATTACTTATGGACATCTTGATATAATTCATCGCGGCCTGAAAGTGTTTGATAAAATTATTGTAGCAGTATTGGTTAATTCTTCAAAAAAGCCTCTTTTTTCGATTGAAGAACGAAAGAAAATGATTCGTGAAGCAACAAAAAAAATCGAACGAGTTGAGGTGGACAGTTTTCAGGGGTTATTAATCGATTATGTACATAAACGAAAAGCGAATGTGATCTTGCGTGGATTACGAGCTATTTCGGATTTTGAATATGAGCTAAAAATTGCTTCTACAAATCGGATTTTAAGTGAAGAGGTTGAAACGCTCTTTTTGATGACCAATCATAAGCATTCATTTATCAGCTCTGAAAATGTAAAAGAGATAGCAAAATATGGCGCCGACGTACGTGGATTGGTACCCGAGCATGTTGCAGAGGCGTTGGAAGCAAAGTTTAGCGAATCATCGATTTGGACACTTGATAGAGAGTGAGTACAATCCAAAGCAACAAAATTCCGGTGCAAATCTGTTGCCATTGGTTCCATAATAGTATTGAAGAGTGGGTTATCAATTGATTCGTAACAGGTATCACTTGTGGCAATTGCTGATAACCTAGTTTGATTGATTTCCAGATCAAAATCATAAAGAGACTGGCCACACAACCGTGTATGAGTTTTGCAAATAGATAAGGTGTATAGCGAAGATCGGTTCTGCTGATAATACTGGCAATTTGTGCGTGAATCGATAGTCCGTTCCAGCCAATCAGAAAACTGATAGCTGCCAATTTAAAAATGAGTGGAATTTGAATCGTCGTTGAACTGATCATTTGTGAGCCCAGTGTGATTTCAAGAATCCCAGCAATAAATGGCTCGGATAGGGATGGTGAAAGTGACAGCCATGCAAAGAGATGGGCAAATATATAGGAAAAGATACTATGGAGCCCGATATGATTGATTAAATGAATAAGCACAGAGAACAGAATAATAAAACCTCCAATTAATAATAGGGTTTGGACAGCTGACGTAACGGCTTCTCCAAGCAATTGGCCCAACGGTCGTCCATCTTCGAGTCGCGCTCGATGCATCGCTCGAAAAGCGCGTAGAAGAAGAAATTGTTGATCATTTCCTTTGTAAGCGGGTGTTGGTTTGGCATCGCTACAATGGAAGCGCATAACGATTCCAACGATAATACTGCTTCCATAGTGAGCGAGCGCAAGCGCAAATCCGAGTGATGCATCTTCAAAGAAGCCAACAGCGATTGCACCAAAAATAAAGAGAGGGCTTGCTGTGCTGGTAAAGGCGATTAACCGTTCGCCTTCTTCGCGTGTGACCAATTTTTGTTCACGCAGTCGTGCAGTCAATTTGGCTCCCATTGGATTGCCAGAAATAAATCCGACCGCCATCACAAAGGCGCCTGCGCCAGGCACACGAAAGACAGGGCGCATGAGGGGCTCAAGTAGGATTCCAAAGAAATGCACGACACCAAATCCCATCATCATTTCAGCGGTTATAAAAAAAGGAAGAAGCGCTGGAAAGACTACATCCCACCAGATCTTTAATCCTTTTAGTGATGCGGTAAACGCTTGTTCTGGATACATGACAAGGGTGATTGCGGTCAGAAATGCGATTGAAGCCAAGAATAGGGTTTGGAATCGACTTCTGAATAGGTTTGCTCCCATTCCAATCTCTCCTCACGGACAACCATCCTCCTTACATATCTACGCGGTTTCGTAGACCGATATACGGATCAAATGATGATTTTTTTTAAAATAGAGATAATAAGAGGAAGAGGGAATGGTAGAAGGATTGGAGAGGATAAGATGGAAAGACCAAAGATTGGTATAGCTTTAGGGTCCGGAGCAGCGAGAGGTATTGCGCATATTGGTGTGTTAAAAGTATTTCAACAGGAAAACATTCCGATTGATTATATCGCTGGGAGCAGTATGGGGAGCATTATCGGTGTTTGTTATGCCAATGGTCTCGATTTGGATATGTTGGAAAAACTATTTGTTCATCTAAAACGCAAGCATTGGCTTGATTTTACCGTCCCGGGATTAGGTTTAATCCTGGGAGACAAGATTAAAGAGATTATTCGTTTGCTTACACATCGCAAAAAACTTGAGGAATTGTCCATACCCACAGCGGTTGTGGCAACGGATCTGAATACAGGTGATCCTGTTGTCTTTCGTTCGGGGTCAATTGAGGATGCTGTAAGAGCGAGCATTTCCATTCCGGGCATTTTTGAGCCGGTTGTGATCAATGGTCGCATGTTGGTTGATGGCGGTGTGATTGATCGCGTGCCGATTGGTATTGTACGCGATATGGGTGCTGACATTATTATTGCCGTTGATGTGGTCCCACAGGTGAGTCAAGTACAGGTAAAAAATATTTTTGATGTGATTTTGCAAACATTTGGGATTATGGAGCGGGAGATTTTAAACCAGCGCATTCCTACTGCGGATTTGTTGATTCATCCTGAATTGTCCGATATTTCTCCCTCTGCCTTTGTCAAAGCGAAAGAGTGCATCGAGCGCGGGGAAGCGGCGGCCCGAGAGCAGATTCCGCAACTGAAAAAGCTAATCAAGAGTTGGCAACCAGGAATGAAAGAAAAGTGTTAACAAGTGAAACAACAGTAGCCCAAGAAAGCTCCTTCCTTCGATCCCGTTGACAGAAACCCTGCTGGTAGCTTATAATGAGTCTGTTTTTATCAAGGAGTGGCAAAATGCGTATTTCTCTTCAGCCTTTATTTCAATCTGATAAAAAGGTCCTGTCATGGAACAAGACCCTCTCGTGTGATGAACTTTGTCAGGAAATTCCTCAGCTAAAGGAATTGCAAGCAGTTCAAACGAGTGGGCAAGTCAAGCAGGTTGATGAGCACCTATTTCGCGTGACGGGCAAACTTTTCACACAGGCAACCTATCTCTGTTCGCGTTGCTTAAAAGAATTTGCATTGCCGCTTCAGGCGCAATGGAACCTAGACTATACGCGCAACAAGCAGGTTGCGATGAAAGCAGCGGAAAAAGATGTTCGTTTGTTTGAAGGGGATGAGCTTCAGCTCGACCCGATGGTCCGCGAAGCGCTGTTATTAGCCATCCCTTATGCGCCGGTTTGTCAGGAAGACTGCAAAGGGCTTTGTCCTGTCTGTGGTGCGGATCAAAATGAGACAGGATGTGAGTGTCAAGACAGGACAATCGACCCACGCTGGTCAAAACTTCAACAACTATTGGAAGAGGGGTGACAACATGGCTGTACCGAAAAAGAGAACATCCAAAACACGAAAGCGCAAACGCCGTACTCATTTTAAATTGACAAGCCCAAAGCTGAACAGCTGTCCACAATGTGGCGAACCAAAGGCAAATCATCACGTTTGTCCACACTGCGGATATTATAAGGGTAAAGAAGTAGAAGGCGTAGTTGCAGAGTAAAGACAAAAGCGCAATCTTCTGCGCTTTTCTTGTTTCCGTCGATATTTTTTGGGTTTTTGACGTGGTGGAATCCCGTTGAATGAAATGTTGTAGGAGTTTTTCAATATGAAAAATCGGGTTGTGCAGTCGGATCAAATGGTTCAGCGGGTTGCTCGAAAGTTTTATTATATGATTCCGTTGTATCTGTTGGTCCCTTTGATCATTGGCGTGTTTTTTCATAAGATGTTTGCATCAATTGATTGGCTTGCTTTTGGCTTGGGAGCTCTAGGATGGATTATGGCGCTTATGATGCGAGGTCCGCTCGCTACCCTTGTCAAGAACGTATCTCCGGAAAAAGCTGCCATTATAATGGGATTATCTTCCGGTCCTTTTGAGGAAGGAATTCGTGTTGGGCTTTTGTTATTGACTGGATTGGCTTTTCAATGGGCGCTTTCAGTGGGGCAGGGCTGGGCGGCGGCTGAAGTATTGTTTGTTGTGATCAATGGAATTGCACAGGTAAAACTGCTGCAAAGTGATCATAAAAAAGCAGCCGAAGCAAGAGAAGTTTTAGAAAAACAAGGCTTCATCAACGTACATCCATTTCTTGGTGTTATCGAGCGAGTTTCAGCTAGTTTCTTTCATATTGGAGCCACCCTGTTGGTAGCGAAAATGCCTGTCATGGTTTTTGTGCTATTATTTGCCCATAGTTTGCTTAATATTGTTGCAGTTGTTCTGAGTCGAAAATATATGATTTTGACACAAATCTGGTTATTGATGGTGGGAACTTTTTTTTTAATTTGCGGTTTCTCTGTATTTTAGCGTCGAGCAAGGTATTTAAGAAAAGAATGGGAATTGCGAGTAAAAAAAATTATGCTCAAGATGCTTATTGTCAAACAGTGGATTTTTTTATATACTAAATTAGTACTTGGTACTAATATATGGTCACAATTTGAGGGAGTGACTTCCCTATGCGTCTATCGAAAAAAGAACGCCAAGCTAAACTCAGTGAAGCCTTCTCCAAGGATCCTTTTTTGACGGATGAAGAGATGGCGAAACGTTGTGGCGTTAGTATACAAACGATTCGTTTGGATCGAATGGAATTGGGCATTCCGGAGTTACGGGAACGGATTAAGCGCATGGCGGAGGGAAACTTTGATCAAGTTCGTTCACTCTCACCAGAAGAAGTGATCGGAGATGTGATCGATCTGCAATTTGACCAAAGTGGAATCTCGATCTTAGATATTCGAAAAGAACATGTCTTTGCTCGAAATCATATCGCACGCGGACACTATTTGTTTGCTCAAGCCAATTCGTTAGCTGTGGCCATAATTGATGGAGAGGTGGTGTTAACACGATCTGCTCAAATCCGCTTTGTTCGCCCAGTCAAATTGGGCGAACGGTGTATTGCTTATGCAAAGGTGCTGAACACGGATCAAGCTCGCTTTCAAATTCAAGTAAAGACGAGAGTCAATAAGGAGATTGTTTTTCAAGGGATGTTTCATGTTTATCGACTAGAAGAGGAAGGGCGAGTGTAAAAGGAGGGCGTACAGGCGCTATGAGAATTGCGTTTGATGCGAATGGTGGAGATCATTCACCTGAGTCTGTTATCAAGGGGATTCGTAAGTCAGCTGAAACGTGGCCTGATACTACCTTTGTCCTGATTGGTCAAGATGAAAAGTTATGCCCCAAAAAAGTGGATAATATTGAATTTTATTATGCGAGTGAAAAGATTGAAGCGGATGATGAGCCGATCAAAGCGGTTCGCCAGAAAAAAGATTCTTCGATTGTGGTTGGCTGCCAATTGGTAAAACAGAAAAAGGTTGACGCCTTTATTAGTGCAGGCAATACAGGTGCATTAATGACAGCAGGGTTGTTGTATGTTGGCCGGATTAAAGGAGTGGCTCGACCGGCGCTGGCTCCGATCTTTCCCACATTAACTAAGAAAGGAATTCTGATATTGGATGTTGGAGCCAACCCTGATGCGAAGCCAGAACATCTCTGTCAATATGCTCGAATGGGAAGTATTTATTTTAGAAGGGTTTTGAAGATTAACGAACCACGAGTAGGATTGTTAAATATTGGAACAGAAGTAGGGAAAGGAAACCAACTAACAAAGGAAGCTTTTGCACAATTAACAGCTGATGAAACCATTCGCTTTATTGGCAACATTGAAGCGCGCGATGTACTTTATGGACCATGTGAGGTGCTTGTATGCGATGGGTTTAGTGGCAACATTTTGTTGAAAAATGCTGAAGGAGTTGCGCTTGCGATGATCGAACAGATGCGTGAGATTTTTATGACCAATTGGTTGACGAAAATATCAGCATTGTGTATAAAACCTTATCTCAAGCAACTTATGAAAGAGGTTGATTATAAGCAATACGGAGGAGCACCCTTGTTGGGGTTAGCGGGCCCCGTAATTAAGGCGCATGGTTCATCCGATGCAACAGCAATCTTTCATGCTGCTCGTCAAGCACGTTTGTTCATCAAAAATAATGTCATTTCACAAATTGAAGAGGAATTATCCAGCGAGAAAGAATCGTCAGAAGAAAAGAGGTTAAAAATATGAGGTCTGTTGGGCTAATTGGAATTGGAGCTCATGTGCCACAGCAGGTTTTGACCAATGCTGATTTAGAAAAGATGGTTGAAACCAGCGATGAATGGATTGTTTCGCGTACCGGCATTCGAGAACGCCGAATCGCTAGCGAAGAGGAAGCCTCTTCTGATTTAGCGGTGAAGGCGAGTAAAAAAGCGTTGGCACAAGCAGGAATTTCCGCTGATGAACTCGATTTAATTATCGTTGCCACAGTCACGCCTGATATGTTTTTTCCATCTACTGCTTGTCTTGTACAACATCAGCTTGGTGCAACGAACGCTGCCACGTTTGATCTCTCAGCTGCTTGTACTGGTTTTATTTATGGAGTAGCCACAGCGGCACAGTTTATTGCAACAGGTGCTTATCGCTATGCACTGGTGATTGGTGTTGATTGCTTGACGAAAATGGTGGATTGGGAAGACCGAAATACATGTATTCTGTTTGGCGATGGCGCTGGAGCAGCTGTTTTGGGGCCTGTTTCAGAAGGACAAGGCTTGTTAGCGTTTGATTTGGGCAGTGACGGATCGGGAGGCGAACTGTTAAAAGTGGAGGCAGGTGGCTCGCGGCTGCCAGCTTCGGAGCAAACTGTGAAAGAAAACAAACATGTGATCTCAATGAACGGGCGTGAAGTCTTTAAATTTGCAGTACGAGCAATCAATTCCTCAACTGATAAAGTGTTAGCGAAAGCAGGCATAACGAAGCATGATATTGATTATCTTGTTCCGCATCAAGCCAATATCCGCATTATTCAATCAGCGATGAAACGTTTTGGTTTGCCCAAGGAAAAAGTGGTCATCAATATTGATCGTTATGGAAACATGTCTTCAGCTTCCATTCCAGTTGCTCTGTATGAAGCTTATGAAAAACAACTCTTTCAACCAGGGGACAAGCTGGTGTTATGTGGCTTTGGTGCTGGCTTGACCTGGGGGGCAGCTGTTCTTTCTTGGACGATTAAATAAGCGCATCAGGAAGGAAGTGATCGGATGGGAAAAGTCGCCTATTTATTTCCTGGACAAGGCTCCCAGAAAGTTGGCATGGGTCAGGATGTGGCGAACCAATATGCTGTTGCCAAGGAGATCTTTGCACGTGCTGATGAAAAGTTAGGGTTCGCTCTCTCTACCCTTTGTTTTGAAGGTCCAAGCGATAAACTGAAACTCACTGTACATACACAACCTGCTTTGCTCACAACTAGCATTGCTCTATACGCCGCCTTAAACGAGCTGATTGACTGCGTTCCCGATTTTGTTGCCGGTCATAGCTTGGGGGAGTATTCTGCGCTTGTTGTTGCAGAAGCTCTTTCCTTTGAGGATGCGGTATTTGCGGTGCGTGAGCGTGGACAATTTATGGAAGAAGCTGTTCCAGCTGGTTTGGGAACGATGGCAGCAGTAATGGGATTGGAGCGAGCAACGTTAGCTGATATTTGTCAAACGGTCAGCAAGGATGATGCTCGGGTTGAATTGGCCAATTTAAATTGTCCGGGTCAAATCGTGATCTCGGGTCATCAGACGGCGGTGCAAGCGGCAAGTGAACAGGCCAGAGCCGCTGGTGCACGCCGAGTCATTCCATTAGCAGTTAGTGGACCATTCCATTCTTCACTCATGGAGCCAGCAGCCAGAAAGCTTGAACAGACACTAAAGGATCTTACCTTTCAAACAGCAAAAATTCCAGTTGTGGCTAATGTTTCAGCGCAAATTGTGACGGAACCAACCGTTATCAGACAGTCATTAGTCAAGCAGGTCACCTCTTCCGTTTTATGGGAAGATACGATTCGCTTTTTGCTTGCACAAGGAGTTGACCAATTTGTAGAGATTGGTCCTGGCAAGGTATTAACCGGTTTGGTGAAAAAAGTGAATCGTAAGGTCAAAACATTCAATGTGTCAGATCTTGCCTCGCTGCAGCAAGTAGCAGAAGCTTTACAATGAGGAGTGAAGCAAAGTGCTGGAAGGTAAAGTAGCGGTGGTAACAGGTGGTTCGCGCGGAATAGGACGCGCAGTCTCGTTAGCACTGGCGAAAAAAGGTGCTGACGTGATTCTCTTTTACGCTGGCAATCAGCAGAAAGCTGAAGAGACACAGGCAGAAATCGAGACATATGGTCGCAAGTCGCTTGCATTGCAGGTCGATGTTTCAAACAGCAAGCAGGTGCAAACTGCTTTTCGACAAGTGATCAGCGCTTTTAAAAAGATCGATATTTTGGTTAATAATGCGGGCATTACGCGGGATCAACTAGCGCTGCGGCTCAAGGAAGAGGATTGGGATGATGTGGTCAATACCAATCTCAAAGGAGCCTTTTTATGCAGTCAAGCTGTGATCCGTCCCATGATGAAGCAGCGGCAGGGTCGCATTATTAATATTAGTTCGGTAGTTGCCGTTGCTGGTAATCCCGGGCAAGCGAACTATTGTGCCTCAAAAGCAGGGATTATTGGCTTGACAAAATCGATGGCGAAAGAACTTGCTGCACGAAACATTACTGTCAATGCAATTGCTCCAGGCTTTATCGATACCGATATGACGCAAATTTTGCCCGAAAAACAGAAACAACAAATTTTGGATAATATTCCGCTGGGACGTTTCGGTGAGCCAGAAGATATTGCAGCAGCTGTCTGTTTTCTTGCAAGTGATGAAGCTGGTTATATTACAGGGCAAACGCTGCATGTCGATGGCGGAATGGTTCCAAATTAAGATTTAAACGGGATCATTCATTAAAATTGCTCGTCAACAGTGATTTCCGTATAATACGAAAGGGAGGTGAAACAGAGGTGTCCGATACACTAGAACGCGTAAGAGATATCATCGTAGAGCGCTTAGATGTAGATCCAGAAGAGGTTACACCAGATGCTGGGATCAAAGAAGACCTAGGCGCTGATTCGTTGGATGTGGTTGATCTCATTATGGAATTTGAGCAAGAATTTGATTTGGATGAAATCAAGGATGAAGATGCTGAGAAAATCACGACAGTAGGTGATGTCGTGGAATATATTGAGCAAAAGAAATCTTCATAACTGGAAAAAGTCCCGTTCAGGCGGGACTTTCTCTACCTGTCTCTGATCATCGAAAGGCGGTGGATCGATTGACCAATCGTGTAGTAATAACTGGTATGGGCGTCATTTCTCCACTCGGTAATGATATATCAACTTTCTGGGAAAATCTGATTGCAGGGCATTCCGGTGTCGATTGGATCACAAGATTTGATACAAGTGACTTTGCCGTTAAAATTGCGGCTGAGGTAAAAGACTTTGATCCGCTACAATATCTCGAACGCAGAGAAGTACGAAGGATGGATCGTTTTGTACAGTATGCGATTGCAGCTTCTCGGCAAGCACTGGAGCAAGCGAACTTGGATATGGAGAAAGTGGATGCCAATCGCGTTGGTGTGATTGTTGGTTCGGGTATTGGTGGACTCGGAACATTGGAAGAACAACATCGCAATTTGCTGGAAAAAGGACCAAGACGAGTCAATCCATTTTTTATCCCCATGATGATCGCCAATATGGCATCGGGCCAAATCTCGATCCATATCGGTGCGAAAGGTCCCAACACGGCTCCCGTTACTGCCTGTGCAACGGGTACTCATGCGATTGGCGATGCATTTAAGGTTCTGCAACGCGGCGATGCGGATGTGATGTTGGCAGGCGGTACGGAAGCAACGATTTTACCGACAGCCTTCGCTGGTTTCTCCGCGGCGCGTGCATTGTCCACTCGCAGCGATGATCCAAAAAAAGCAAGCCGTCCTTTTGACCGAGAACGCGATGGTTTTGTGATGGGAGAAGGATCAGGCGTATTGGTTCTAGAAACCTTGGATCATGCTGTTAAACGGGGAGCAGAAGTGTTTGCGGAGGTTGTTGGTTATGGGATGACAGGGGATGCTTATCACTTAACACAACCAGCTCCAGAAGGCGAAGGGGCAAAGCGGAGTATGCTTGCGGCAATTGAAGATGCGAATCTTGCTCCGACTGATGTTGATTATATTAATGCCCATGGAACATCAACTGAATTAAACGATAAATTTGAAACATTAGCGATTAAGCATGCATTTGGTGACCATGCATATCGCTTAGCAGTTAGTTCAACCAAGTCGATGACGGGGCATCTACTTGGAGCAGCTGGTGGAGTGGAAGCAATTGCCACAGCTTTAGCCTTAAAAGAACAAGTCCTGCCTCCAACGATCAACTATGAACATCCGGATCCCGATTGTGATTTGGATTATGTCCCCAATGAAGCACGAAAAACAAGAGTAAGAGTGGCGCTATCCAATTCTTTGGGCTTCGGTGGGCATAATGCAACAATAGCCTTTAAAGTCTTTGATGAATAACTGTTGGGGTAGTTAGGTGGTGAACGTCACATTGGAATTAGCCAAATTGGAACAAAAGATTGGCATCTCATTTAAGGATCAATCTTTGTTCCAACAAGCTTTTACGCATACATCGTTTGCACACGAACAGAAGAATCGTGGTTCCTATCCGCATAATGAGCGTTTGGAATATTTAGGCGATGCCGTATTGGAATTGATTGTGTCCGAATATCTTTACCATCGCTTTCCTGACATGAGTGAAGGTGCACTTACGCGCACCCGTGCGCGGATGGTTTGTGAATCTTCACTAGCCACTTTTGCCAAAGAGTGTAATCTGGGTCAATATCTGCGTCTAGGCAAAGGTGAGGAAATGACAGGAGGTCGCACACGCCCATCTATTTTGGCGGATGTATTTGAAGCATTCATTGGAGCATTATATTTGGATCAAGGCTTAGAGGTTGCAAAGAAGTTTTTATATAACCAAATTTTTCCGAAACTCGATGATCAATGGTTGTTACAAATGGTAGATGCCAAAAGTCAACTACAAGAATTGGTTCAACAGGAACGATTGGGCGTACTTCAATATCAAATTGTGGATATGAAAGGACCTGCGCATGATCGACAATTTGTGGCCGAAGTTTACTTGGATGATGAATGTCTTGGAAAGGGTTCAGGACGTACCAAGAAAGAGGCAGAACAACAAGCAGCAACGCAAGCTTTATTGCGTTGGAAAAACGGATAGCGTGAAAAACAACCTCGTTTGCAGGCCATGGTAGCGTAAACGAGGTTGTTTTTTGCAAGAACCAAAAGACGTATGTAGGAAAAGGAATCCGATTTGCGGAATCTTTCAGTTGATCATAACACTAAAGGTAGGATTCGCGATGTATTTAAAACGATTGGAGATGAAAGGGTTTAAATCGTTTGCAGATCGCACAGAACTTGTCTTTGCTCCGGGAATTACGGCAATTGTAGGACCAAATGGTAGTGGTAAAAGCAATGTAACCG
>k87-665779_pt1 | contig 15232 bp, 6 predicted proteins | sample MGYA00084031_6733416 | MGnify analysis MGYA00084031
ATACAGTGTGCTTTCCGCGTGGCGCGTTGACCGCGAGGGTCGAGCGTGACCAAACGGTCGAATGCGCCACGTCAACGCGCGTTGACGCGTCCGGATGCCCCGGCCGCGACCGGCGCTATCGTCGGCATCGTCGGCGAGGCGGCCGGCACCCGCAGCGGGGAGGACACCCGGCGCCGCGGGTGGTTCTGGCACTGGAATAGCATCGTCACCCAGTTCGCCCCGCTGATCGGTCTGAAGGGCATTGGGCTGCTCAACTCCTACACCGTCTGGACGGACCGGCGGGAGGAGTCGCCCCACCGTGGCTATGCCTTCCCCTCCCAGCAACGGGAAGCAGACTTCTACGGCGAGGATCGCGCCGAGCTGATCACGATCAACAAGATCCTCGTCGCGCTCGACCTGATCGAGATCCGAAAGGAAATGGTCGTCCGCGCCGACGAGCAGGGCCGGCGCTGGCGCGTGCCCCACAACTTCTATCGCGTCAAGGACCACGAGGACGGCTTCACACTAACGACGCCGAGCGTCATGCGGGTCGTCGAGCTGGCCGACCAGGACGAGGCGGTCTACCGCTACATCCGTCATATCTTCTCCGCCCGCTTCGCCCCAATCGACGCCGATAACGTCTGGGTGCAGATCTTGGAGGAGGTTCGGCAGACGGAGGTCTGGCAGCGGCTGGCGGCACGCGCCGCGCGTGAAGAGGAGCGAGCTTCCGCGCGATCTCGAGCCGGACATGCGTCGCGTAAGTCTGGCTCTCGTGCGCCTTCAGCGCGTGACATGGCGACAACGCGGCAACCATCAAACGACAGTGTCACTGTCACCTCTCGGAGAGAGGGGCAAACCTCTGTTGCAAAGACCAACACTGGTTTGGAGGCCGATGTTGCAACGAGCAACAAAGGTTCGACCGGGCCAGAGACGACCGATGTTCCCGAGAGCAACGATGCCCGGGCGAGCGATGTTGGTCCCAGCAACACGACGTATCACCAATCCGTATTAACAACGACAACCAGTGATCGCCTGACTCAGACGAGTCGGACGATCTCACCGGTTGCGATGGAGCCGGGGCGCGCCGATCCAGAGATCACCGCGCCGCAAGGCAGTGCCGACCAGGCACCAGCTTTGACAAGGGTGCACGGTGGCCATGGGCCAGGCGGCCAGACGGCGCCGGACGACGTGGTCGGAGAGGCGACCGCGATCCGGGCGTTCGAGGATGCCAACGCGCGACGCTCGACCCCGGCGGAGCGCCACCTGCTGCGCGGTCTGGCGGAGCGATTCGATCCGCCGGCACGCGCGCAGGCGATCCCGGGTCGCGAGACCGGGTGGGCCTGGGTCACGGCGGCGATCTATGAGGCAGTCGAGGCGGGGAGCGCATTCGTCGCGCCGCGTCGGCTGCGGGAGATCTTGGCACGGTGGGAGCGAGAGGGCATTGCCGAACGACCGAGCCGCCGTGCCGCGAGCGAGGAGAGCGCCGCGCCGCGGGCGGGCGCCGTGGAGGCGGCGGCCGGGATCTCGCTCGGGGAAGGGCCGGACCTGCCCCTGCCCCATGGATTTGGCAGCCAGCGGACCTGGGAGTTCACTGTCGGTCTCCTTGCCGCGACGATCGGACGGGAGGCGCTGGCCGGGCTCGTCGCCGGGACGGCGATCATCGGCTACCGAGATGGCGAGGTGGTGCTCGGGGTGCCGAGTCAGGAGCAAGCCGAGCGGATCGCCGGAGAGTATCGGGAGCTGATTGCGCGCAAGCTCGGCGAGGCGATGCGCCGACCGATCCGGCTCGCCGTGCAGACGGTCGTGTCGCCGACGAAGGCGAGCGCGCGATCTGCAGCCGGCTCCGAGGCGAACTCGTCGGTTGCCGAGGAGGTGTCGGCAGAAGAGGTGACGCCGGAGCCGTTCGTCGTCGCCGAGTGCGGGTTGCTGAGCAGCCAGGTCTGGGCGGCGGTCCTGGAAGAGGTGGCGATGCGCGGCTCTGTCGGGCGGGCCGACTTCGAGGCCTGGCTCCGAACCACCACCCTCCTCGGGCGCGGCGAGGACGGCAGCTTGATCGTCGGGGTGCCGCACCTGGTGGCGCAACGGCGGGTGGCCGGTCGGTACCTACCGGCGCTGCGAGCGGCGGCGGCGGCCGTCATTGGCGAGGAGTGCCCGATCGAAGTCGTCGTCGCGCGGGACTGGCTGCTGGAGCGCGTGGCAGCCGGTCGGGTGACGCCTCCATCGGCGGGAACGGGACGCAGGAAGCGCGCATAAATCGTTCCAGAGAGGTTTTATCCGCATCCCAGTGCGTCGTGATGGCCCCACGAGTTCACCGAATGCTTAGGTCATCTTCAGGCTGCATTCAGGTTCGGGGGTTACCCTCGCTACTCGGGAAGGGAGGCTGCGGGCGAACGGACAAGCAGTTGGGGTGCGCGGAGGGCCAACGCGCACGCCCGTCGCGGCTCGGTGGCTCCGGTTGCGGAGCGACCCTGCCACGAGGAAAAGCGCAATGGATTCGGCGATGAAGTTCGCGGCCCAGCAGCGTGGATCGGCTCGAACCCTCGTTCTCGTCGGTACTCGTCCCCACACCACGCCGGCAAAGCCAACTCCGGTCAACGGTCGGCTTCCCAGCAGTGCGGGTGACTTGGGTGGCATGCGTGCAGGTGCGCGGCCTGCCGACGGCGTCGAGGCGCAGGCAGTCGCGTTCCGCGCCGGGCAGCGCGTGTTTGGCCGTGGCGAAGGGAGCGGACGCCTCTACGTCGTTCGGACCGGCTGCGTGGCGCTCTTCAAGCCGCTCGTGGGGCGGCGCTCTGTTTGCGTCGGGCTGCTCGGTCCCGGCGACGTCTTCACGCAGGAGCCCGTCGTTGATGCGGCGCAGGCTGCCGCGATCCCGACCGGCATCGTCGCGGAGGCGCTGGCCGACACAGTGGTGACGATCTATTCCGTGGACGATCTGCCGCGGCTCCTCGCCTCCTCACCGGTTCTCGCCGCCAGCCTGATCGAGGGGCTGACGCGGCGGGTGGCCGGTGTGCAGACGCTGGTCGGGCAGCTCCTCGCGCGGGACCTCACCATCCGGCTTGCCGCGGTCCTGCTCACTTTGGCCGATCGCGCCGGCGAGCCAGCCGGGGCGGACGAGGAGGAAGGGCCCTTCGTCGCGATCGCGATCCCGATGCCGCACAAGCTGCTCGCGCGCATCATCGGGGCCAATCGGGTGACGGTGACCCGTGTGCTCGGCGAGTTCCGCGCGGCCGGGTTGGTCGAAGGGCGCGGGCGGAATCATCTCGCGGTCAATCCCGACGGGCTGCGGGACTATCTGGCGCGGGTTCGGCCGGCCTAACGGCGGGTTTCCCGCTCTGATGCTCGCTCAGGCCTCTGTTGCCGGGCGGCGCTCCTGCGTGCGCCGCGCGCCGAGGCTGTACCCGACGATGGCAGTCAGCGCGAGCAGCAGCGCGGCAGTGCTGAAGAACAAGGTGCGGAACCCAAAGGCCGCGGCAATTCCGGCGCCAGCAAGCGGCCCGACAAAGCCTCCTAGCGAGCTGGCCGCGGCCGTGATCCCATAGATGACGCCTCGCCGCTCGGGTGGCGTGGCGTTGGCCACGATCGCGTTCGCGGCCGGGATCAGCCCGCCGGCCGCGATGCCGAACAATCCCTGCAAGACCACGAGCTGCCAGGGTGAGGTGACGAGCGCCATCGGCACGTAGAGGATGCCGGCGCCGACCATCGCCGCCATGAGGACTCGCTGGTGCCCAACCCGGTCGCCCCGCCGGCCAAGATAGACCGATGAGATCGCGCTCGTGAGTCCGAGGAGCCCGAAGGCCACACCGGAGACCGACGCGGCGCGTTGATCGCCGAAGTGGCCAAGCTCGGCGACGTAGAGGGGGAAGATCGGGCGCACGCCCATCTGCGCCAACCGGACGACGAAGAGGATGGAGACCATCGTCACGAGGACCGGGGCGAATAGCCAGGCCGTGCCGGCCCGGAGCGCCGCGAAACCTCGTTCGGTCCGGGGCTTCCGCGGCGGTGGCGTAAACCGCTCCTGGACGAGCAGCAGCACAATCACTCCGGCGCTGCCGAGCATCACGCCGGAGACGCCGAACGTCGCTCGGTAGCCGATCGCCTCGGCCAGGACGCCGCCGAGGAACGGACCGAGCGAGGCGCCGGAGAAGACCGCGGTCTGAATCAGGCCGAGGCTGAACCCGAGCCGGTCTTTCGGCGCGCTCGAGGCGACGAGCGCCGTCGAAGCCGTCACCGTTCCCGTCAACGCCCCTTCGATCATCCGCAGCGCGACGAGGTGCCAGTGCGCGGTGGCGATGCCCATCAAGCTGACGGTCATCATCGCGGCGAACATGGCCCGCAGCAGCATCGGCTTGCGGCCGTACCGGTCGGAGATGGCGCCCCAGAACGGCGCGGCGATGGTCATCACGCCAGCGCCGCCCGCCTGGACCAGCCCCGACCAGAGTGCGGCTTCGTCCTGCGAGAGATCGCCCAGATCTTTCAAATAGAAGGGTAGGTACGAGTCGCGCAGAGAGAAGCCGATGATCGCAAGAGATTGGGCAACCCAGAGGGCGTAGAGATTTCGCCGCCAGGAGATTGGCCGAGAATCTGCGTTCGGAGCGGTGGGGCGTTCAGCCGAGTCCGCCATACGGCTCGGGAGTGTAGCGCCGATCTATCGTCTGCACAAACTCGCCATGGCTGTGACTGTCGCCTGGCACTACCTTGGAGACAAGCGCGTCTGTCACAATTAGGGCGACAACCGGCTTCGCAACGTGAGCGTCATGGAGTGGTCCATGGCCGCGCGATCCGGCAGCGGGGAAGCTCTGAGGGAGGGCGCGATCGCCGTCTGACCGGCGCGCGCCCGTGGCATGACTAAGGAGAGGGAATGGTCCGCATCACTGTCGGCTCGCTGGTGTTTCTCGCGCGATGGGAGTCCGAGGCGGCCCCGAAGACGTGTGCTGCCTTCGAGCGAATGCTCCCCTTGCGGGCGAAGCTGATCCAGGCGCGCTGGAGCGGCGAGGCGGCCTGGGTGCCGTTGGGTGACCTCGATGCTGGCGTCGGCTTCGAAAATCACACCAGCCATCCGGCTCCTGGGGAGATCCTGCTCTATCCGGGCGGTTACAGCGAGACTGAAATCCTCTTCCCATATGGGGCTACCCTCTTCGCCAGCAAGATGGGACAGCTGGCGGGCAATCATTTCCTGACGATCGTTGAGGGCCGAGAGCAGTTGAAGGAGGTGGGCCGGCTTGTCCTTTGGGAGGGCGCGCAGGATATTATCTTCGAGCACGCGTAACTGTACGGATATCGTGAGTCGGGCAGGGCGCCAGGGGCATCTGTTTCCGGCGCCTCCAATACAACAAGCAGTGGAGGCAGTATGAGCGAGCTGAGAATCACGCGGCGGACGGTGCTCGGCGGTTTTGGCGCGGCGGCGGTGACGGCGATCCTGCCTCGCGGCGGGCGCGTGCTCGCACAGGAAGGCGAGCCCCTGAAGATCGCCTTCGTCTATGTCGGGCCGATCGGCGACCTCGGCTGGACCTGGGCGCACGACCAGGGCCGGCTGGCGATTGAAGAAGCGTTCCCCAACGTCGAGACCAGCTATCTGGAGAGCGTCCCGGAGAATCCCTCGGACGCGGAGCGGGTCATCCGTGACTTCGCCCAGAAGGGCAACAAGATCATCTTCACGACCTCCTTCGGCTACATGGATCCGACGATCAATGTCGCCAAGGACTTCCCGGACACGGTCTTCATCCACATTTCCGGCTACAAGACCGCGGAGAACGTCGGCACCGGCTTCGGCAAGATCGAGGAGCCGCGCTACGTCGCCGGTCAGATCGCCGGCAAGATGGCGGCGACCGGCCAACTCGGCTATGTGGCGGCCTTCCCGATCCCCGAGGTGATTCGCGGCATCAACGCCTTCACGCTCGGTGTCCGCTCGACCAACCCGGAGGCGGTCGTCAAGGTCGTCTGGACCAACACCTGGTTCGATCCGCAGAAGGAGCGGCAGGCGGCCGAGGCGCTGCTCGATGGCGGCGCTGAGGTGATCGCGCAGCACCAGGACACGCCGGGCCCGATGCAGGCCGCGCAAGACCGGGGCAAGTACGGCGTCGGCTACAACGCGGATATGAGCTCGTATGCTCCGGAGGCGGTGCTGACCTGCCCGATCTGGAACTGGGCCGCGTTCTATATCCCGACCGTCCAGGCGGTGATTGATGGAACGTGGGAGAGCAGCCAGTACTGGGGCGGCTGGCAGGACGGCGTCGTTGACCTCTCGCCGATCGGCCCGATGGTACCGGAGGATGTCAAGGCGGCGGCGGAGGCCGAGATCGAACTCTTCAAGAAGGGTGAGAAGACCATCTTCACCATCTTCAGCGGCCCGCTCAAGGATCAGAACGGCGAAGAGCGCGTGGCGGCTGGCGTGGAGATGACGGACCAAGAGATTCTGAACATGGATTGGTTCGTCGAGGGCGTCGAGGGGGAGATTCCGAGCTAACGGCGCGTTCGGGCGCGCCTCGCCGGGGCACGGTGAGATGTAGATGACGCAAGCGGAACAGCCGCTCGCGGTCGAGTTGCGCGGCATTACGAAGCGCTTCGCCGGCGTCGTCGCCAATGACGATGTCACCTTCGAGGCGCGCTTCGGCGAGGTACACGCGCTCGTCGGAGAGAATGGCGCCGGCAAGAGCACGCTGATGAGCATCCTGGCCGGGTTGTACCGGCCGGACGCGGGCACCATTCGGGTCGCCGGGGAGGTGGTCACCTTCCGCTCCCCGCGCGACTCGATCGCTCGCGGCATCGGGATGGTCTACCAGCACTTCATGCTGGTCGAGCCCTTCACCGTGGCGGAGAACATGCTGCTCGGCAAAGAGGGGCAAGGCACCTGGCTGGAGACCGCGGCGATCGAGCGCGAGATCGACGAGCTCGGGCGGCGTTATGGCTTGGCGGTTGATCCGCGCGCGCGCATCTGGCAACTCTCCGTCGGCGAGCAGCAGCGGGTCGAAATCCTCCGGCTGCTGGAGCGCGGGGCGCGCATCCTGATCCTCGACGAGCCGACCGCGGTGCTGACGCCGCAGGAGTCTGCCGGGCTGATCCGCACCCTGCGGGAGCTGGCGGCTGATGGATTCTCCATCATCTTCATCTCGCACAAGCTGGACGAGGTGCTGGCCGTCGCTGACCGGGTGACGGTGATGCGGCGCGGCCGCGTCGTCGCCTCCGTCGAGGCCGCGGCGACGACGAAGCACGACCTGGCGCGGCTGATGGTCGGCCGGGAGCTGGCCTCGTTCGTCGAACACGAGGGGGAGGCGCCCAGGGAAGGCACAGGCCCCTCACCTACGACATCGGCGCCCGTTCTCGAATTGTCCGGCGTCGGGGCGATGGGCGATCGGGGAGTGCCGGCGCTCACGGATGTCAACCTGCAAGTGCGGGAGGGGGAGATCCTGGGCATCGCCGGGGTTGCCGGCAACGGCCAGCGCGAGCTGGAGCAGGTGGTGACGGGGCTACGACCGGTGACCACCGGAACCGTGCGCATCGCGGGGCGGGACGTGACGAACTGCTCCCCCGCCGAGATCTCGGCGGCGGGTGTCGCGCACATCCCGGAGGACCGGCTGGCCGATGGCCTGATCCCGAGCATGGATCTCACTGGGAACGCGATCCTGCGCGAGTATCGGCGGCCGCCGATACTCGCGCAGGATCGCGTTCCCAGTGAGATCCATGCTCGGGATCAGGCCATCGGCCAGCCGGTCCTCCGGGATGTGCGCGACACCCGCCGCCGAGATCTCGGCGGGGGAGCAGTTCGTCACGTCCCGCCCCGCGATGCGCACGGTTCCGGTGGTCACCGGTCGTAGCCCCGTCACCACCTGCTCCAGCTCGCGCTGGCCGTTGCCGGCAACCCCGGCGATGCCCAGGATCTCCCCCTCCCGCACTTGCAGGTTGACATCCGTGAGCGCCGGCACTCCCCGATCGCCCATCGCCCCGACGCCGGACAATTCGAGAACGGGCGCCGATGTCGTAGGTGAGGGGCCTGTGCCTTCCCTGGGCGCCTCCCCCTCGTGTTCGACGAACGAGGCCAGCTCCCGGCCGACCATCAGCCGCGCCAGGTCGTGCTTCGTCGTCGCCGCGGCCTCGACGGAGGCGACGACGCGGCCGCGCCGCATCACCGTCACCCGGTCAGCGACGGCCAGCACCTCGTCCAGCTTGTGCGAGATGAAGATGATGGAGAATCCATCAGCCGCCAGCTCCCGCAGGGTGCGGATCAGCCCGGCAGACTCCTGCGGCGTCAGCACCGCGGTCGGCTCGTCGAGGATCAGGATGCGCGCCCCGCGCTCCAGCAGCCGGAGGATTTCGACCCGCTGCTGCTCGCCGACGGAGAGTTGCCAGATGCGCGCGCGCGGATCAACCGCCAAGCCATAACGCCGCCCGAGCTCGTCGATCTCGCGCTCGATCGCCGCGGTCTCCAGCCAGGTGCCTTGCCCCTCTTTGCCGAGCAGCATGTTCTCCGCCACGGTGAAGGGCTCGACCAGCATGAAGTGCTGGTAGACCATCCCGATGCCGCGAGCGATCGAGTCGCGCGGGGAGCGGAAGGTGACCACCTCCCCGGCGACCCGAATGGTGCCCGCGTCCGGCCGGTACAACCCGGCCAGGATGCTCATCAGCGTGCTCTTGCCGGCGCCATTCTCTCCGACGAGCGCGTGTACCTCGCCGAAGCGCGCCTCGAAGGTGACATCGTCATTGGCGACGACGCCGGCGAAGCGCTTCGTAATGCCGCGCAACTCGACCGCGAGCGGCTGTTCCGCTTGCGTCATCTACATCTCACCGTGCCCCGGCGAGGCGCGCCCGAACGCGCCGTTAGCTCGGAATCTCCCCCTCGACGCCCTCGACGAACCAATCCATGTTCAGAATCTCTTGGTCCGTCATCTCCACGCCAGCCGCCACGCGCTCTTCGCCGTTCTGATCCTTGAGCGGGCCGCTGAAGATGGTGAAGATGGTCTTCTCACCCTTCTTGAAGAGTTCGATCTCGGCCTCCGCCGCCGCCTTGACATCCTCCGGTACCATCGGGCCGATCGGCGAGAGGTCAACGACGCCGTCCTGCCAGCCGCCCCAGTACTGGCTGCTCTCCCACGTTCCATCAATCACCGCCTGGACGGTCGGGATATAGAACGCGGCCCAGTTCCAGATCGGGCAGGTCAGCACCGCCTCCGGAGCATACGAGCTCATATCCGCGTTGTAGCCGACGCCGTACTTGCCCCGGTCTTGCGCGGCCTGCATCGGGCCCGGCGTGTCCTGGTGCTGCGCGATCACCTCAGCGCCGCCATCGAGCAGCGCCTCGGCCGCCTGCCGCTCCTTCTGCGGATCGAACCAGGTGTTGGTCCAGACGACCTTGACGACCGCCTCCGGGTTGGTCGAGCGGACACCGAGCGTGAAGGCGTTGATGCCGCGAATCACCTCGGGGATCGGGAAGGCCGCCACATAGCCGAGTTGGCCGGTCGCCGCCATCTTGCCGGCGATCTGACCGGCGACGTAGCGCGGCTCCTCGATCTTGCCGAAGCCGGTGCCGACGTTCTCCGCGGTCTTGTAGCCGGAAATGTGGATGAAGACCGTGTCCGGGAAGTCCTTGGCGACATTGATCGTCGGATCCATGTAGCCGAAGGAGGTCGTGAAGATGATCTTGTTGCCCTTCTGGGCGAAGTCACGGATGACCCGCTCCGCGTCCGAGGGATTCTCCGGGACGCTCTCCAGATAGCTGGTCTCGACGTTGGGGAACGCTTCTTCAATCGCCAGCCGGCCCTGGTCGTGCGCCCAGGTCCAGCCGAGGTCGCCGATCGGCCCGACATAGACGAAGGCGATCTTCAGGGGCTCGCCTTCCTGTGCGAGCACGCGCCCGCCGCGAGGCAGGATCGCCGTCACCGCCGCCGCGCCAAAACCGCCGAGCACCGTCCGCCGCGTGATTCTCAGCTCGCTCATACTGCCTCCACTGCTTGTTGTATTGGAGGCGCCGGAAACAGATGCCCCTGGCGCCCTGCCCGACTCACGATATCCGTACAGTTACGCGTGCTCGAAGATAATATCCTGCGCGCCCTCCCAAAGGACAAGCCGGCCCACCTCCTTCAACTGCTCTCGGCCCTCAACGATCGTCAGGAAATGATTGCCCGCCAGCTGTCCCATCTTGCTGGCGAAGAGGGTAGCCCCATATGGGAAGAGGATTTCAGTCTCGCTGTAACCGCCCGGATAGAGCAGGATCTCCCCAGGAGCCGGATGGCTGGTGTGATTTTCGAAGCCGACGCCAGCATCGAGGTCACCCAACGGCACCCAGGCCGCCTCGCCGCTCCAGCGCGCCTGGATCAGCTTCGCCCGCAAGGGGAGCATTCGCTCGAAGGCAGCACACGTCTTCGGGGCCGCCTCGGACTCCCATCGCGCGAGAAACACCAGCGAGCCGACAGTGATGCGGACCATTCCCTCTCCTTAGTCATGCCACGGGCGCGCGCCGGTCAGACGGCGATCGCGCCCTCCCTCAGAGCTTCCCCGCTGCCGGATCGCGCGGCCATGGACCACTCCATGACGCTCACGTTGCGAAGCCGGTTGTCGCCCTAATTGTGACAGACGCGCTTGTCTCCAAGGTAGTGCCAGGCGACAGTCACAGCCATGGCGAGTTTGTGCAGACGATAGATCGGCGCTACACTCCCGAGCCGTATGGCGGACTCGGCTGAACGCCCCACCGCTCCGAACGCAGATTCTCGGCCAATCTCCTGGCGGCGAAATCTCTACGCCCTCTGGGTTGCCCAATCTCTTGCGATCATCGGCTTCTCTCTGCGCGACTCGTACCTACCCTTCTATTTGAAAGATCTGGGCGATCTCTCGCAGGACGAAGCCGCACTCTGGTCGGGGCTGGTCCAGGCGGGCGGCGCTGGCGTGATGACCATCGCCGCGCCGTTCTGGGGCGCCATCTCCGACCGGTACGGCCGCAAGCCGATGCTGCTGCGGGCCATGTTCGCCGCGATGATGACCGTCAGCTTGATGGGCATCGCCACCGCGCACTGGCACCTCGTCGCGCTGCGGATGATCGAAGGGGCGTTGACGGGAACGGTGACGGCTTCGACGGCGCTCGTCGCCTCGAGCGCGCCGAAAGACCGGCTCGGGTTCAGCCTCGGCCTGATTCAGACCGCGGTCTTCTCCGGCGCCTCGCTCGGTCCGTTCCTCGGCGGCGTCCTGGCCGAGGCGATCGGCTACCGAGCGACGTTCGGCGTCTCCGGCGTGATGCTCGGCAGCGCCGGAGTGATTGTGCTGCTGCTCGTCCAGGAGCGGTTTACGCCACCGCCGCGGAAGCCCCGGACCGAACGAGGTTTCGCGGCGCTCCGGGCCGGCACGGCCTGGCTATTCGCCCCGGTCCTCGTGACGATGGTCTCCATCCTCTTCGTCGTCCGGTTGGCGCAGATGGGCGTGCGCCCGATCTTCCCCCTCTACGTCGCCGAGCTTGGCCACTTCGGCGATCAACGCGCCGCGTCGGTCTCCGGTGTGGCCTTCGGGCTCCTCGGACTCACGAGCGCGATCTCATCGGTCTATCTTGGCCGGCGGGGCGACCGGGTTGGGCACCAGCGAGTCCTCATGGCGGCGATGGTCGGCGCCGGCATCCTCTACGTGCCGATGGCGCTCGTCACCTCACCCTGGCAGCTCGTGGTCTTGCAGGGATTGTTCGGCATCGCGGCCGGCGGGCTGATCCCGGCCGCGAACGCGATCGTGGCCAACGCCACGCCACCCGAGCGGCGAGGCGTCATCTATGGGATCACGGCCGCGGCCAGCTCGCTAGGAGGCTTTGTCGGGCCGCTTGCTGGCGCCGGAATTGCCGCGGCCTTTGGGTTCCGCACCTTGTTCTTCAGCACTGCCGCGCTGCTGCTCGCGCTGACTGCCATCGTCGGGTACAGCCTCGGCGCGCGGCGCACGCAGGAGCGCCGCCCGGCAACAGAGGCCTGAGCGAGCATCAGAGCGGGAAACCCGCCGTTAGGCCGGCCGAACCCGCGCCAGATAGTCCCGCAGCCCGTCGGGATTGACCGCGAGATGATTCCGCCCGCGCCCTTCGACCAACCCGGCCGCGCGGAACTCGCCGAGCACACGGGTCACCGTCACCCGATTGGCCCCGATGATGCGCGCGAGCAGCTTGTGCGGCATCGGGATCGCGATCGCGACGAAGGGCCCTTCCTCCTCGTCCGCCCCGGCTGGCTCGCCGGCGCGATCGGCCAAAGTGAGCAGGACCGCGGCAAGCCGGATGGTGAGGTCCCGCGCGAGGAGCTGCCCGACCAGCGTCTGCACACCGGCCACCCGCCGCGTCAGCCCCTCGATCAGGCTGGCGGCGAGAACCGGTGAGGAGGCGAGGAGCCGCGGCAGATCGTCCACGGAATAGATCGTCACCACTGTGTCGGCCAGCGCCTCCGCGACGATGCCGGTCGGGATCGCGGCAGCCTGCGCCGCATCAACGACGGGCTCCTGCGTGAAGACGTCGCCGGGACCGAGCAGCCCGACGCAAACAGAGCGCCGCCCCACGAGCGGCTTGAAGAGCGCCACGCAGCCGGTCCGAACGACGTAGAGGCGTCCGCTCCCTTCGCCACGGCCAAACACGCGCTGCCCGGCGCGGAACGCGACTGCCTGCGCCTCGACGCCGTCGGCAGGCCGCGCACCTGCACGCATGCCACCCAAGTCACCCGCACTGCTGGGAAGCCGACCGTTGACCGGAGTTGGCTTTGCCGGCGTGGTGTGGGGACGAGTACCGACGAGAACGAGGGTTCGAGCCGATCCACGCTGCTGGGCCGCGAACTTCATCGCCGAATCCATTGCGCTTTTCCTCGTGGCAGGGTCGCTCCGCAACCGGAGCCACCGAGCCGCGACGGGCGTGCGCGTTGGCCCTCCGCGCACCCCAACTGCTTGTCCGTTCGCCCGCAGCCTCCCTTCCCGAGTAGCGAGGGTAACCCCCGAACCTGAATGCAGCCTGAAGATGACCTAAGCATTCGGTGAACTCGTGGGGCCATCACGACGCACTGGGATGCGGATAAAACCTCTCTGGAACGATTTATGCGCGCTTCCTGCGTCCCGTTCCCGCCGATGGAGGCGTCACCCGACCGGCTGCCACGCGCTCCAGCAGCCAGTCCCGCGCGACGACGACTTCGATCGGGCACTCCTCGCCAATGACGGCCGCCGCCGCCGCTCGCAGCGCCGGTAGGTACCGACCGGCCACCCGCCGTTGCGCCACCAGGTGCGGCACCCCGACGATCAAGCTGCCGTCCTCGCCGCGCCCGAGGAGGGTGGTGGTTCGGAGCCAGGCCTCGAAGTCGGCCCGCCCGACAGAGCCGCGCATCGCCACCTCTTCCAGGACCGCCGCCCAGACCTGGCTGCTCAGCAACCCGCACTCGGCGACGACGAACGGCTCCGGCGTCACCTCTTCTGCCGACACCTCCTCGGCAACCGACGAGTTCGCCTCGGAGCCGGCTGCAGATCGCGCGCTCGCCTTCGTCGGCGACACGACCGTCTGCACGGCGAGCCGGATCGGTCGGCGCATCGCCTCGCCGAGCTTGCGCGCAATCAGCTCCCGATACTCTCCGGCGATCCGCTCGGCTTGCTCCTGACTCGGCACCCCGAGCACCACCTCGCCATCTCGGTAGCCGATGATCGCCGTCCCGGCGACGAGCCCGGCCAGCGCCTCCCGTCCGATCGTCGCGGCAAGGAGACCGACAGTGAACTCCCAGGTCCGCTGGCTGCCAAATCCATGGGGCAGGGGCAGGTCCGGCCCTTCCCCGAGCGAGATCCCGGCCGCCGCCTCCACGGCGCCCGCCCGCGGCGCGGCGCTCTCCTCGCTCGCGGCACGGCGGCTCGGTCGTTCGGCAATGCCCTCTCGCTCCCACCGTGCCAAGATCTCCCGCAGCCGACGCGGCGCGACGAATGCGCTCCCCGCCTCGACTGCCTCATAGATCGCCGCCGTGACCCAGGCCCACCCGGTCTCGCGACCCGGGATCGCCTGCGCGCGTGCCGGCGGATCGAATCGCTCCGCCAGACCGCGCAGCAGGTGGCGCTCCGCCGGGGTCGAGCGTCGCGCGTTGGCATCCTCGAACGCCCGGATCGCGGTCGCCTCTCCGACCACGTCGTCCGGCGCCGTCTGGCCGCCTGGCCCATGGCCACCGTGCACCCTTGTCAAAGCTGGTGCCTGGTCGGCACTGCCTTGCGGCGCGGTGATCTCTGGATCGGCGCGCCCCGGCTCCATCGCAACCGGTGAGATCGTCCGACTCGTCTGAGTCAGGCGATCACTGGTTGTCGTTGTTAATACGGATTGGTGATACGTCGTGTTGCTGGGACCAACATCGCTCGCCCGGGCATCGTTGCTCTCGGGAACATCGGTCGTCTCTGGCCCGGTCGAACCTTTGTTGCTCGTTGCAACATCGGCCTCCAAACCAGTGTTGGTCTTTGCAACAGAGGTTTGCCCCTCTCTCCGAGAGGTGACAGTGACACTGTCGTTTGATGGTTGCCGCGTTGTCGCCATGTCACGCGCTGAAGGCGCACGAGAGCCAGACTTACGCGACGCATGTCCGGCTCGAGATCGCGCGGAAGCTCGCTCCTCTTCACGCGCGGCGCGTGCCGCCAGCCGCTGCCAGACCTCCGTCTGCCGAACCTCCTCCAAGATCTGCACCCAGACGTTATCGGCGTCGATTGGGGCGAAGCGGGCGGAGAAGATATGACGGATGTAGCGGTAGACCGCCTCGTCCTGGTCGGCCAGCTCGACGACCCGCATGACGCTCGGCGTCGTTAGTGTGAAGCCGTCCTCGTGGTCCTTGACGCGATAGAAGTTGTGGGGCACGCGCCAGCGCCGGCCCTGCTCGTCGGCGCGGACGACCATTTCCTTTCGGATCTCGATCAGGTCGAGCGCGACGAGGATCTTGTTGATCGTGATCAGCTCGGCGCGATCCTCGCCGTAGAAGTCTGCTTCCCGTTGCTGGGAGGGGAAGGCATAGCCACGGTGGGGCGACTCCTCCCGCCGGTCCGTCCAGACGGTGTAGGAGTTGAGCAGCCCAATGCCCTTCAGACCGATCAGCGGGGCGAACTGGGTGACGATGCTATTCCAGTGCCAGAACCACCCGCGGCGCCGGGTGTCCTCCCCGCTGCGGGTGCCGGCCGCCTCGCCGACGATGCCGACGATAGCGCCGGTCGCGGCCGGGGCATCCGGACGCGTCAACGCGCGTTGACGTGGCGCATTCGACCGTTTGGTCACGCTCGACCCTCGCGGTCAACGCGCCACGCGGAAAGCACACTGTAT
>k87-1695980_pt1 | contig 15231 bp, 13 predicted proteins | sample MGYA00084031_6733416 | MGnify analysis MGYA00084031
ATGGCCTCCTGGGATGAAATTTTCAATCTCATGCGACAGCTTGAAGAGGAGCTCCTCCGCCTCCAGCTGGACCGGGGTGCCTCTTCGTGGCGCGTGGTGAAAGAAGCGGAGGCCGGTTGGTACTCCAGGGCTTACCTCGCGGACCGCCTGCCGGCGGAAATCGCCCGTTCCCGCCGGAGCGGGCGTCCCTTTGGTCTCGGGCTCTTCCGGCTGGACCAGGGAGAACTGGTGCCGGCGGCCTGGCGGCCCTTCCTCCAGCGGGCGCTCCAGCCGGAGGAAGTGGCGGTCCTCTACGGCGACCGGGCCCTCTGTTTCCTCTTTCCCGAGCAGGACGGCGCCGGCGTCCGGCGCCGCACGGTGGAGCTCGCCGACGAGGCGGTGGTCTTCGGCTTGTTCCCGAGGGACGCGCTCAAGCTCTCGTCGCTCTCCTATCCCGAGGTCCAGGGCACTCCCGGTTCGCTCTTGAGCCTGCTGGAGGAGACGCTCCTCCCCCTTCGCGCCGTCCAAGGAGAGGGCGTGGCCTCCGGAAACCCATCGCCGGCGTGGAGTTGGCCGGGCCCGGCGGAAGACGCTCCCCGCCGCGGTGCAAGGGGGCCGGACCTTTCCGCCGCCGGGCTTGCCGGCGCCGGGCGGCCGGAGGCGGCGGAGGAGGACGGTGAGGCCGGGCCGCCGGGTGAGAGCGGCGGCTCCGGCGGCGAGACCCCCGCGTCCGCGGGGTGGACGGCTTCCAGCTCGGAGCCGCTCTTTGCCCCGGCCGACGAGGGGTGCCCCGACGGGGAGCGGATGCTGGTGGGCTTTGCGGGGCCAGGAGCCTACCGGAGGCCGGAGGAGGATCCCAGGGGCCCGGACGACGGGGAACGGCATGAGCAGGCCTTGACGGAGGAGGCGGAGCCGGAGCAGCTGCGGTGGCCCAGCGGCCGCGAGCGGGCGGGGCTGCCCCCGGAGGCGCTGGGGCGGTGGCCTCAGGAGATGGGCCCGCGTCCCGGGGCGACGGGGCGCTGGCCGGCGTCGCCTGCCTCGCGGCCGGGAGAGAACGGGGCGCACGGGAACCGGGATCTTCCGGAAGCCGGCGGCGGCCTGCGCCGGGAGCGCGAGAGCGGCCCGGTGAACGGGCGCGTGCCGGTGGCCGTCGGGTTCGCTCCCGAGCGGGCCCTGCCGGTGTCGTTCTGGTACGAAGAGGAGCTTTATACGATCGACGCCGTTCTGAACGAAGAGAAGGGCGAAGGCGCGCACCGGATGACGGTGGTGACGGGGCAGGGGACGTTCCTGCTGGAGCGGGTGAACGGCCGGTGGTTCGCGAAGAAGCTGGCGGACGATTGACGCTGCCAGGTGGAGCACGCTGCTTCCGCCGGCTGCGCCTTGCGGCCGGCAGCGCCAGGCCGCGGCCGTGCGGCGTTCGCCGGCGGGCCCGGGAGAGGGCCGGCTCGGCCGCCCTTCGAGTTGACGTCCCGCCGGCGTTGGTGTATCATGACGCGGAGATGCCGCACAGAGTACACGGCGCACGGCGATGACGGGGAGGAGTAAGGCGAGGGTGCCCGTCCCAGAGAGAAGGTCCCGGCGGCTGGAAGGACCTTCCGGAAGCGCTCGCCCGAAGTCGCCCCGGGAGCCGGCGGCTGAACCCGCGCCGGGTCCGCGGCCCGCCCTGGACCTTTGGACCGCCCCCTGCCGTGGTGGGGAACGGTCCGCCGAAGGGCGTCCCGCTGGCCGGCGGCCGGCAGTAGGCTTGCCAGGGTCACCTCCTTTAACGGGTGCAGAGTGCGGCAGGCGCCGGCTTAGCGCGCCTGCCGAAGAAGGGTGGTACCGCGCGAGCGATGTCGCCCGCGTCCTTTACGTGAGGACGCGGGCGTTTTGATTTTTCCCGAGCATCGAGGGCCGAAGGCTGTGGGAGGAGGCGACGGCATGCAGCGGCTCGACAGCGCTGCCCACGCCAGTCCGGAACTGGCGAAAGTGTACGATCCCAAGCAGGTGGAAGAGAAGTGGTATGCCCGCTGGGAGGAGCGGGGCTACTTCCGGGCGGAGGGAGACCCGGGGAGGCGGCCTTTCTCCATCGTGATCCCGCCGCCCAACGTGACGGGCTCCCTGCACATGGGACATGCCCTCAACAACACCCTTCAGGACGTCCTGGTCCGCTGGAAGCGGATGCAAGGGTACGATACCCTGTGGCTCCCCGGCACCGACCACGCCGGGATCGCCACCCAGATCAAGGTGGAGGAGGACCTGCGGGAGCGGGAAGGCCTCACCCGCCACGACCTGGGGCGGGAAGCCTTTCTCCAGCGGGTCTGGGAGTGGAAGGAGCACTACCGCAGCCGCATCGTCGGCCAGCTCAAGCGGCTGGGCGTCTCGTGCGACTGGTCCCGGGAGCGCTTCACCATGGACGAAGGCTGCTCCCGGGCGGTGCGGGAGGTGTTCGTCCACCTCTACAACCGGGGCTTGATCTACCGGGGCCGGTACATCATCAACTGGTGCCCCCACTGCCAGACCACCCTCTCGGACCTGGAAGTGGAGCACCAGGAGGTGCAGGGCAAGATCTGGCACCTGCGCTACCCGTACAAGAACCGGCCCGGCTACGCCGTGGTGGCGACCACCCGTCCCGAGACCATGCTGGGCGACACGGCGGTGGCGGTCAACCCCGGGGACGGGCGCTACCGGGACCTGGTGGGCGAGACGGTGATCCTGCCCCTGATGGACCGGGAGATTCCCATCATCGCCGACGAGTTCGTCGATCCCGAGTTCGGCACGGGGATGGTGAAGGTGACGCCGGCCCACGACCCCAACGACTTTGAGATGGGCCAGCGGCACGGTCTCGAGCAGATCCAGGTTATCGGCCTCGACGCCCGCATGACGGAAGCGGCCGGGGCGTACGCGGGCCTGGACCGGTACGAGGCCCGGCGGCGGGTGGTGGAGGACCTGGAGAAGCTGGGCCTCCTGGAGAAGGTGGAAGAGCACACCCACGCCGTGGGCCACTGCTACCGCTGCGGCAACGTGGTGGAGCCGCTGGTGTCCGACCAGTGGTTCGTCAAGATGAAGCCGCTCGCGGGGCCGGCCATCGAGGCGGTGAGGGACGGCCGCATCCGGTTCGTGCCCGAGCGCTTCAGCAAGAACTACCTGCACTGGATGGAGAACATCCGGGATTGGTGCATCTCCCGGCAGCTCTGGTGGGGCCACCGCATCCCGGTGTGGACCTGCGCCAACGGCCACGAGTTCGCCGCGGTGCAGGACCCCGCGGCCTGCCCCGAGTGCGGCGACACCCAGCTGGTGCAGGATCCGGACGTCCTCGACACCTGGTTCAGCTCGGCGCTTTGGCCGTTCTCCACTATGGGCTGGCCGGAGAAGACGGCGGACCTTGAGCGCTACTACCCCACCGACGTGCTGGTGACGGGGTTTGACATCATCTACTTCTGGGTGGCCCGGATGATCTTCATGGGCCTTGAGTTCATGAAGGAGAAGCCCTTCTCCGACGTGCTCATCCACGGGCTGGTTCGGGACCACCTGGGCCGCAAGATGAGCAAGTCGCTGGGGAACGGCGTCGATCCCCTGGAAGTGATCGACCAGTACGGCGCGGACGCCCTGCGCATGACGCTGGTCACCGGCGTCGCGCCGGGCAACGACATGCGCTACCACCCCGAAAAGGTGGAGGCCAACCGCAACTTCGCCAACAAGATCTGGAACGCGACCCGTTTTGCCCTGATGCACCTGGCCGATTTCGATCCGGCGGGCGGCGAGAGCCCCGCCGATCCCAAGCTGGGCCTGGAGCTCACCCTGGCGGACCGCTGGATCCTGAGCCGCTACGACCGGGCGGTGCGGGAGGTGACCCGGCACCTCGAGCGGTACGACCTGGGCGAGGGGGCTCGCACGCTGTACGATTTCGTCTGGAGCGAGCTCTGCGACTGGTACATCGAGGTGATCAAGCCCAGGCTTTACGGCAAGGAGGGCGAGGCGTCCCGGCAGAGCGCCCGGCGGGTCCTCTGGTACGTGCTCAAGGGGACACTGGAGCTGCTTCACCCGTACATGCCCTTCATCACGGAGGAGCTGTGGCAGCACCTTCCCGGCACCGGGGAGTCCATCATGATCGCGCCCTGGCCCCGGCCTGACGAGCGCCTGCGGGACCCCAGGGCCGAAGAAGAGATGGAGCGGCTGATGGAGGTCATCCGGGCCATCCGCAACATCCGGGCGGAAAAGACGGTGCCGCCCGGCCGGGAGATCTCGGCGGTCTTCCACGCGGAGGGAGAGACGGCCCGGCTGCTGGAGGAGAACCTCTCGTACGTCAAGACCCTGGCCAAAGTGGGCGACGCCCGCATCGAGCCGCCCGGTTCCGCCAAGCCGGAGAAGGCGGTGCCCGCGGTGGCCGGCGGCGTCGAGATCTTTCTGCCGCTGGCGGGGCTGGTGGACGTCGAGGCCGAGGCCGCCCGCCTCAAGAAGGAACTGGAGGAAGTCCTGGGCGAGCTGGAGCGGGCGCGGGCGCGCCTTGCCAACCCCGGCTTCGTGGAGAAGGCGCCGGCCCACGTGGTGGAAGGCGCCCGGGCCCGGGTGCGCGAGTTGGAGGACGCCGAGCAGAAGCTGCGCGCCCGCCTCGCGGAGCTGTCTTAGCAGGGAGGCGGCCGGATGGCTTTCGACGTGCAAGGATATCTGCGTTCGCTCACCCGTTTCGGCATGAAGCCGGGCCTTCAGCGGATCAAGGCGATCCTGGGCCGCCTCGGCCATCCCGAGGCGGCCTTTCCCGCGGTGCACATCGGCGGCACCAACGGCAAGGGTTCCACCGCGGCCATGACCGCGGCCATCCTGCAGCGGGCCGGTTACCGGGTGGGGCTTTACACCTCTCCGCACCTCATCGCCTACAACGAGCGCATCCGGGTGGACGGGCGCCCCATCTCCGACGAAGCGCTGGAGGCAGTGTTTGAAGAGGTGGCTGCGGCGGCCGACGCCGTCCGGGAGGAGCTGGGCTCCGATCCCACCGAGTTTGAAGTGGGGACCGCCGCCGCGTTCCTGCACTTTCGCCGGGCGGCGGTGGACGTCGCCGTGGTGGAGGTGGGCCTTGGCGGCCGGCTGGATTCCACCAACGTGGTGCACTCCCGCGCCGTGGGGATCGGGCCCATCAGCCTGGACCACACTGCGATCTTGGGACCGGACCTGGCCTCCATCGCCCGGGAGAAGGCGGGGATCTTCCGGCCGGGCGTGCCCGCGGTCCTCGCGCCCCAGGAGCCCGGCGCGGCGGCGGTGTTCCGGGAGGCTGCTCACGCGCTGGGGACGCCGCTGATCTGGGTGCGGGAAAAGGGGAAGGAAGAAGGCGGGCAGGGCGAGCCTGTGGGCTCCGGCTGCGGCGAGGCGCTCTACACCGTGGTGGACTGGGGGCCCCACGGCGGGCGCTTTCACCTGGAGACGCCGGGCGCGGTCTACCAGGACCTCCACATCTCCCTTCTCGGCCTGCACCAGATCCAGAACGCCGCCGTCGCGGTCGCCTTGACGGAAGCGCTGGCGGGGGCGGGGTTTGCCGTCAGCGAGGAGGCGGTGCGGCAAGGGCTCTCGGAGGCCCGCTGGCCGGGACGGTTTGAGCTGTTCCCGGGGGAGCCTCCGATCCTCCTGGACGGGGTGCACAATCCCGGCGGCGCCCGGGCGTTCGCGGCCTCTTTCGGCCGGCTGTTTCCCGGGGTGCGGCCGGTGTTCGTCGTGGCTGTGACCGGGCAGAAGGACCTGCGGGAGGTGTTGGGCCCGCTGCTCCGCTACGCCGCCGCGGTGGTGGCGACCCGGCCGGTTTCGTCCCGCCTGCCTGCGGTGGATCCTGAGAGGTTGGCGGAATGTGCCAGGGAGCTGGGCGTCGAGTCCGTCGCGTGCCCCGACGCCGGCGCGGCGCTGGACGCCGCCGTGGAGCGGGCCGGGCCCGGCGGGATGGTCTGCGTCTGCGGCTCCCTCTACCTGGTGGGCGACGTGCGGGCCCTGCTGGTGGCCCGGGCCGCCCACACGCTGCAGTAGACGCGCCGGCCCGGGCCGGTGCCGCCTCCCCGCCGGCCGCGGGGCGCCGGGCCAAGAGAGTGAGCGGCGTCACAAGGATTGGCAGCTGTGGCTGCCGTAATAGGCAGGGAGAAGCCTTCCATGGACGGAGGTTGAGGCATGGCGCGGCGCGAGCGACAGGCGGCGGGAAAGGGAAGGCGGGAGTGGTCGGAAAAGGCCCGGGCCGCCTTCGACCGGCTTAACCTGGTGTTGACGCTGGTCATCGTCTCCGTGTTCGCCATCTTCACCGGCTACCTGGTGGGCCAGTACGCCGTCCACTATTTCGCCAAACCGCTGATCGTCACCGAGCGGCCCGCGGCCTCCGGCACCCGGGTTGTGGACGACAGCGGGGCGTCTCCCGCACCCGTCGTGCTCTCACCCTCGCCCGCCCAAACGGCGAACCAGGCAGCCAGCCGGGCTCCCGCCGCGTCGTCCGGTCCGGCCGCCGGCGCGGCGGCGCAGCAGGCCCCGGCGCCCTCCGGCGGCGCGCCGGCAGCCCCGGCCGCGGTCCAGGCCCCGCCGTCCTCCAGCCCCGCGGCAGGGGCACAGGCCGCCGCGAGCGGGGCCGCCTCCCGGCAAGGCCAGGTGGCTGCCACCGTATACCGCGTCCACGTGGGCCACTTCCGCACGCGCGACGAAGCCGTGCGGGTGGCGGACGCCCTGAAGACGGGCACCCCGGCGGTCCCCGACGCTTGGGTGCTCCGGGATGCTGCCACCGGCGAGTACCGGGTGCAGGCGGGGGCTTTCAGCAGCCTCCAGCGGGCCCGGGATTTCGCCGAGCAGCTCATCTCCATGGGCCACGACGCCTACATCGCCCAGTGACTCTCCGGCATACTCGCTTCCCAGCAGCCATACGCTTTCCCGCGGGTTTGGGGACCGCGTGGAGGGCACCGGATGTGAGAAGGTACTGGCGGCGTCGCCGCGCAGAGCGGCGGGTCCCGCTGCGCTGGACCGTCTTTTTGATGATCGCCTCGGGGATTCTGGGCTGGTGGGTGGGGCGGATGCACGCCGTCCCGGAGCGGCCGCCCATCCTGCTCCAGGTGTACCGGCACGATCTCGGCCGCGTGGTCACCATGGACTTGGAGGACTACGTGAAGGGCGTTATCGCCGCCGAGATGCCCACGACGTTTCACATCGAAGCCCTCAAAGCGCAGGCCGTGGCCGCGCGGACGCTGGCTCTGAACCTGCTCAACCAAGGCCGGCCCCTGCCCGATCATCCCGAGGCGATCATCAGCACCGACCACCGCACGCACCAGGCGTGGCGCTCGCCCGAATCGGCGCGCGAGGAGTGGGGACTCTCCTTTTACTGGCGCTGGGCCAAGATCACCCGGGCGGTCTCCGAGACGCGGGGGCTGGTGATGGTCTACGGCGATGAGATCATCTACCCGGCCTATCACGCCTCCAGCGGCGGCCGGACTGAGGACTCCGAGAACTACTGGCCGTCGTACGTGCCTTACCTGCGCAGCGTGGACGACCCGTACTCGGCCAACGACCGGTACCAGCGGACCGAGACCGTGGTTTCCAAAGCGCACCTGGCCGAAGCCGTCGCCGGTCTGGCCGGCCGGGACGCGCTGCCCGTCAGCGGGGGCGGGGCGGCAGGCGCCGCAAATCTCACGGTCCAGGTGCTCTCCCGTTTTCCCAGCGGCCGGGTGGAAAGAGTGCGGGTCGGCGAGGCGGTGGTGACCGGAAGGCAGCTCAGGGAGGCCCTGGGCCTGCGGTCCAACTGGTTCGACGTGGAGGATTTGGGCGATGCCGTCCGCTTCGTCGTGCGGGGCTACGGCCACGGCATCGGAATGTCTCAATACGGCGCCGACGCGATGGCCCGGGCAGGCTTCGGATTTGACCAGATCTTGACCCACTATTATACTGGGGTGGAGATCGTAAGTTTTTACGAATGAGCGCCCGTCTCGCCCTCGCCGTGACGGCGGGCGAAGGAGGCTGGCTGGTTTTGGTCACTCGTGAGGCAGTCCTCAAGGTGCTGGAGTCGGTTCACGACCCCGAGCTGAAGCGCAGTTTGGTCCAACTCAACATGGTGGAAGACGTCGAAGTCGAGGGCGGGCGGGTGCGCGTCACCATCGCGCTCACCACCCGCGGGTGCCCGCTCCAGGACCACATCGCGGCCGACGTAGAGCGAGCGGTGCGGGGCCTTCCCGGCGTCGAGGACGTCGAAGTGCACATGGTGGAGATGTCCAAGGAGAAGCGGGACCAGCTCTTTGGACAAACCCTCTCGGCGCCCATCGCCGCGGCCGACTCGCGGACCCGCATCATCGGCGTGGCCAGCGGCAAAGGCGGCGTGGGCAAGTCGACCGTCACCGTAAACCTGGGCGCCGCCCTGCACCGCATGGGTTTCGACGTCGCCATCCTCGACTGCGACATCTACGGCTTCAGCGTCCCCCGGATGATGGGCATCGAAGGCCGGCGTCCCGTGGTGGTGGACGGGAAGATCATCCCCATCCCGGCCCACGGCATGAAGGTGCTCTCCATGGGCAACTTCGTCGACGAGAACACGCCGGTGGTCTGGCGCGGGCCGATGCTGGGCAAGATCCTGCGGCAGTTCTTGAACGACGTGGTCTGGGGCGAGCCTGACTTCCTCCTCCTGGACCTTCCCCCCGGCACCGGCGACATGGCGCTGGACGTGGCCCAGCTCCTGCCCAAGGCGGCGCTGCTGGTGGTGACCACGCCGCAGGTGGTCGCCTCCAACGTGGCGCTCAGGGCCGCGCAGATGGCGTTCAAGACCAACCAGAAGCTGCTGGGCGTGGTCGAGAACATGTCGGCGTTCGTCTGCCCCTGCTGCGGCGAGGCGACGCCCATCTTCGGGGAAGGGGGCGGGCGCGCCGTGGCCGAGCAGCTGGGCGTGCCGCTCCTGGGCACCATCCCGCTGACGATGGAAGCCCGCACCTACGGCGACAAGGGGATTCCCGTCGCCCTGGCCGACGGGTCTCCCGCCCAGGCGGCGTACCTCGCGCTGGCCCAGCGGGTCACCGCGGAGCTGGGGGTCACCGCGGGCTAGAGCCCGGGGACGACAGCATCCAGGCAAGAGTGAACAGAGTGAACACGGGCGGCTCATGGGAGCCGCCCGTGCCGCGTTTTCACGGTCCTCCGGGTGTTTCACGAGGAGCCTCACGTGGCGAGGCCCTGCTCGATGAGCCACTTTTCGCAGTCGATGGCGGCCATGCAGCCGGAGGCCGCCGCCGTGATGGCCTGCCGGTAGAGATAATCCTGGACGTCGCCGGCGACGAAGACCCCGGGCACGCTGGTGCGGGTCCTGTCGTACGCCTTGATGTAGCCCTGCGGGTCCATTTCCAGCTGGCCCTGGAAGATCTGGGTGTTGGGCGTATGGCCGATGGCGACGAAGAGGCCGTCGCAGGGGAAGTCGCGCTCCTGGCCCGTGACCACGTCGCGCAGCCTCACGCCCGTCACTTTCCCCTCCTCCGCGCCGAGGACGTCCACGACCACGGTGTTCCAGATGAAGTCGATCTTGGGGTTGGCGAACGCCCGCTCCTGCATCACCTTGGAGGCGCGCAGCTGGTCCCGGCGGTGAACCACCGTCACCGAACTGGCAAACTTGGTGAGGAAAAGGGCCTCCTCCATGGCCGAGTCGCCCCCGCCTACCACCACCACCTTCCGGTCGCGGAAGAAGAAGCCGTCGCAGGTGGCGCAGGTGGAGACGCCCCGCCCCACCAGGGCTCTCTCGTTGGGAAGCCCCAGGAGCTTGGCGGAGGCTCCCGTGGCGACGATGAGCGAGTGGGCTTCGTACGTCTCGCCCCGCTCCGTGGTGACGCGGAACGGCCGCGAGCTGAGATCGCACGAGACGGCGTTGCCGGGGACGTACTCGGCGCCGAACCGCGCCGCTTGCTGGCGCATGTTGTTCATCAGGTCAGGTCCCATGATCCCTTCGGGAAAGCCGGGGAAGTTCTCCACCAGGGTGGTGAGGGTCAGCTGGCCGCCGGGCTCGTTCCCCTCGATGACCAGCGGCTTGAGGTTGGCGCGCGCGGCGTACAAGGCGGCGGTGAGTCCCGCCGGCCCGGAACCCAGGATGATGCAGCTGCGTACACTCACGATCAAAGGACACCTCCGGCGCGATGTTGGACCTCTCGGGAACGTATTCGCCGGCGGCACCAGCGATCCTGTGCTCCCGCCGGCGCCCTCTCCCGGCCGGTGCCGGCATAAAATATTACGAAACCGAGCGGATTACACGGAAGGACACGGGGGGTGGTATGGTGAACCATCCGTCTATAGCGCACCCTGTCACGGAAGGAGGTCGTCACCATGGCGGTCACCATCCGCATCCCTGCGCTGCTTCGCGCGCTGGTGGGCGACAAGAGCGAGGTGAGCGTCGAGAGCGGCGCGGTGGGCGAGGTCCTCGCCCGGCTGGTCTCCGAGTACCCGGACGTGAAGGACCGGCTCTACGATGAAGACGGAAACCTCAGGCGGTTTGTCAACGTTTACGTCAACGGGGAGGACATCCGCGCCCTGGACGGCGAAGCGACCCAGCTCAAGGACGGCGACGAAGTCGCTATCGTCCCCGCTATTGCCGGGGGGATCTGACCCCTTCTCGCTCCCTTGGCCGGCGGGGACGGGCCGCGGGCACGAAGGCGGCCGCACCCCGGTCCGGCCAGGGGCGCCTCCCCGGCGGCTCTGGATCGAGCGCCCCGTGCTGGACGCGATGTTCGCCGCCAGCCTGCAGGCGGCGCCGGCGGAAGCCTGCGGCCTTCTGGGCGGCCGGGACGGAGTCGCGACCAGCCACTACCCGGTGCCCAACGTGGCCCCCGAGCCCACGGAGCGGTTCGTCATGGACCCCGCCGGGCAGCGGGAGGCCTTCACGGCCATGGAGCGCCGGGGCGAAGAGCTGGTGGCCATCTACCACTCCCATCCTTCGACGGGGGCGTCGCCCTCCAAGGCGGATCTGCTTTCCGCACACTACCTGGACGCCTTCTACCTCATCGTCGGCCTGCGGCAGGGCAGGCCCTACCTGCGCGCCTTCCGCATTCACCCCCGGACCCGGGCGGCGGTGGAAGTCCGCTGGCTCGCCGTCCGCCCCCGCTGAGCGCAAAATGAGCCTTGGCCTCGGGCCCCAGCGCGCGTACACTAGTGAGTGAAACGGAGTCGACAGCCATGCCCCATGGGACAAGCCCTTCGCCGCCAAAGATCGTCTTGGCCTCCGCGTCGCCCAGGCGCCGGGCGCTCTTGAGCGACCTGGGCCTTTCGTTTGCCGTCGAGCCGGCCCGCTTTGATGAATCGCAGGTGACGGACGGGGATCCCGTCGCGCGGGTGAAAGCCCTGGCCGACGGAAAAGCCCTGGACGTGGCCGGCCGCCACCCGGACGCTTTGGTCATCGGCGCCGACACCATTGTGGTCATCGACGGCACCATTTTGGGCAAGCCCGAGGACGAAGAGGATGCCCGGCGCATGCTCAGGCTCTTGTCAGGCCGGACGCACCGGGTGTATACGGGCGTGAGCCTGCGGCACCTGGCCAGCGGCCGGCACGCCCTGGAGGTGGAAGCGACCGACGTCACCTTCGGGCCCCTCACGGACGAGCAGATCGCCCGGTACGTGGCGACGGGAGAGCCGATGGACAAGGCGGGCGCGTACGGGATCCAAGGGTACGGCGCGACGCTGGTCCGGGGCATCCACGGCTGCTACTTCAACGTCGTCGGCCTCCCGCTTTACCGGCTCGCCCGCATGCTGGCGCTCTTTGGCGTCGAAGTGTTTTAGCAATTTCGCGGGTTGAACCGTTCCAAGACAGGGAGGTTGGGCATGGCTTGTCGAATCAGTTGAACGATTTGCGGGTCCTGCCGGGCATCCGGGAGCTCCCCGCGGTGGAAAGACCCAGGGAAAGGCTGGTGCGCTTCGGCGCGGACCGCCTGGAAAACCGGGATCTCCTAGCCCTCCTGCTCGGCACCGGCACGCGCGAGCTTTCCGCGCTGGGGCTGGCCGACCGCCTGCTCGCTCTCTTCGGATCGTTCGACCGGGTCCTCGGCGCCAGCATCGAGGAGCTCACGGCCGTCCCGGGCGTGGGAATCGCCAAGGCGGCGCAGATCAAGGCGGCGTACGAGATCGGCCGCCGGCTCCAGGCGCCCAGCCGTCCCGATCTGGTGATCCGCAGCGCCTACGACGCCGTCGCGGTGGCGGCGCCCCGCATGCGGGGCCTGGAGCGCGAAGAAGTGTGGGCCCTGCTGCTTGACGTCAAGAACCGCCTCATCGGGGTGCACGTCGTCTCGGTCGGGCACCTGAGCGGCGCGCCCGTCCACCCGAGAGAGCTTTTTAAAGAGGCGGTCCGCCGCAGCGCCTTCGCGGTGATCGTGGTCCACAACCACCCGAGCGGCGATGCGACGCCCAGCGCCGACGACATCGCCCTGACGCGCCGGCTGCGGGACGCCGGCGAGCTCCTCGGCATCGCGCTGCTGGACCACATCGTGCTGGGCGACGGGACCTTTACCAGTCTCAAAGAATCCGGATACTGGTGAGCACGGGACGCCTTGCGCGCCGGCTCATAAGGGAAGGGGACACGAGATGTTTCGAGGATTCTCCCGCGACATGGGCATCGATCTTGGCACCGCCAACACCCTGGTGTTCGTCAAGGGCAAGGGAGTCATCGTCCAGGAACCGTCGGTCGTCGCGATCGACGCCGAGACCAAAGAGGTGCTGGCCGTCGGGGAAGAAGCCAAGCGCATGGTCGGGAGGACTCCGGGGAACATCATCGCGGTGCGTCCCCTCAAGGACGGGGTGATCGCCGACTTCGACGTCACCGAGCGGATGCTGCGCCACTTCATCGCCCGGGCCAGCCGGCGGCGCAGCTTCTTCCGGCCCCGGGTGGTGGTGGCGGTCCCGTCCGGCGTGACTGAGGTGGAAAAGCGGGCGGTGGTCGATGCCACCCGGGCTGCGGGGGCGAAGGACGCCCGGCTGATCGAAGAGCCCATGGCGGCCGCCATCGGCGTCGGCCTGCCGGTGCAGGAGCCCCGGGGGAACATGATTGTCGACATCGGCGGGGGCACCACGGAGGTCGCGGTCATCTCCCTGGGCGGGATCGTCTCCCACCGCTCCATCCGCATCGGCGGCGACGAGATGGACGAGGCCATCGTCCAGCACGTGCGGCGCACGTACAACCTGTTGATCGGCGAGCGGACCGCGGAGGAGATCAAGAAGACCATCGGCACGGCCATCCAAAGCGAAGGAAAGACCATGGAGGTCCGGGGCCGGGACCTGGTGACGGGGCTGCCCAAGACCGTCGAAATCTCGCAAGAAGAGATCCGGCAGGCGCTCTCCGAGCCGGTCCAGGCCATCGTCGAAGCGGTCCGCATCACGCTGGAGCGGACCCCGCCCGAGCTCGCGGCGGACATCGTCGAGAAGGGGATTTTCATGGCCGGGGGCGGCTCGCTGCTCCACGGACTGGACCGGCTCCTGGCCGAGGAGACGGGGATGCCGGTGCACGTGTCGGAGAACGCCCTGAGCGCGGTGGCGGTGGGCACCGGCATCGCCCTGGAGCACTTCGACGTGATGCAGCGGGTGCTGGTCAACCCCCGGCGCCTCAACCAGTGAGGCCTAAGAGAAGCAGGACGTGGGCGATGTGAAACCGGGCAAGTGGCACGCCCTGGCGGTGGTCGCGCTCTTCCTCGCGCTCGCGGGCTTGTCGTACGTGACGTCCGACCCCAGGGCGGCGGTGAGCCGTCCTGAGCGCTGGCTGCGGGACGCGGTGGCACCGGTGCAGGCGGCGCTTTCCGCGGCGGCGCGCTGGGTGGAGGATACGGTGGAGACAGTGGCCTCCGTCGGGCGGCTGCAGGAGGAAAACCGGGCGCTCCGGGAGGAAGTGGCCCGGCTCCAGGGCCAGTTGAGAGAGCTGGAACAGGTCCGGCGGGAAAACGAGCGGCTGCGGGAGCTGGCCGGCGTCAACCAGCGGCTCGAGCGGGAGTTCGTCGCCGCCCGGGTGATCGCCCGTTCGCACAGCCAGTGGTTCTCGGCCGTCACCATCAACCGGGGGGCGGTCGACGGCCTCCGGCCCGGCCTTCCGGTGGTGAACGCCCAAGGCGCGGTGGGCCACGTGGAGAGCGTGACGGCCCGGACTGCCCGGGTGCTGCTCCTCACGGATCTCAAGAGCGCCGTGGGCGGGATGATCAAGGATTCCGAGATGCCGGTCCTGGTGGAGGGGACAGGAGATCCGGCTGGCCGCGAGGCCCTGGTGCGGCCGCTGGTGGTGGGGCACAGGCTCGAGCCCGGGGACGAGGTGGTCACGTCCGGCCTCTCGCACATCTTTCCCAAGGGTGTGCCCATCGGCGTCATCGAAGAGGTGCGCGACGACGCGCAGGGGCTCAAGCAGCTGGCGGTCCTGCGCCCGCACGTCGATTTCACCCGGCTGGACTGGGTGACGGTGATCCTGGACGGCGAGGACGGCGAGGTGAGATGGTGGCCCGAGGACGAGGCGGAGGAGGATTCCGCGGAGCAGTGACGGCGGCGCGGGCCCGCCGGGGCCTGACGCTGCTGGCTGCCCTCCTCGCGCTGGCCGTCCAGACCAGCCTTTTCGCCGGGCTGGACCTGGGCGGGATCCGGCCCGACCTGGTCCTGGTGGTGGTGGTCGCGTACGCCCTGGCCAGCGGTGCGTGGGAAGGGGCGCTGCTGGGCCTTGCGGCCGGCTTTCTGGTCGATCTCTACGGCGGCCGCCTCATCGGAGTGGGCACCCTGGCCAAGGCGGCGGCGGGCGCGCTGGCAGGGTTTCTGGGAGAGAAAGCCTTCCGGGAGCACGCGTTGGTCCACGCCGCGGCCATCTTCGTTTCCTCGTTGGGTTCGAACGGAGTCTACCTGGTCCTGGCGCGGGCCTTCGGGCTCGATTGGCCGCTGGGGTGGGGCATCGGGCGAGTGATCCTCTCCGGGGCGCTCTACGACGCGCTGGCCGGGATCGTCCTCTACCCGCTCCTCGCCCGGGCGTACCGCGCCGGCAACCGGTTGGACGACAGGATCCTGCCGTCGGCGGAAGGCGGCTAGGGAGGGGCGCGCGGTGCCTGAGCACGAGCGGCCGGTGCTGAAAGAGCGGGCAAAGCAGTTCGCACTGGTGATCTTCGCCGTCTTCCTGGTCCTCTGGGGGCGGCTCTGGCAGCTCCAGGTGGTGCGGGGCGACAGCTTCGAGACGCTGGCCGAAGTGAACCGGGTCCGCACGGTGCCGATCCGCGCGCCCAGGGGGGCGATTTACGACGCCCGGGGCCGGGTGATCGCCGCCAACCGCCTGGCGTTCACGGTGTCGGTGGTCCCGTCGGG
>k87-532351_pt1 | contig 15220 bp, 13 predicted proteins | sample MGYA00084031_6733416 | MGnify analysis MGYA00084031
GGAATGGTCCGAGCTGAAATCCCAGATCAACGAAGTGATCAAGCCGTTCATTTACGAAAAAACGGGCCGCAACCCGATGATCCTGACGATCCTCATGGAAGTGTAGGAAAGAACATTCTAGCGCCAAAAGGTTGTTCAATAGGAAAGGCCATTGTCATTACACTAACTTGACGATGGCCTTTTCAACATGCGGTCCGACGATGGCAGTCTTTCATACGTTGTTTTCATCAACACGTACTCTCGAAAAAAAGCCCGTAAACTGCATTTCATGATGGCAATTTCAAATTCAGTCAATTATAATAAATACTAATTTTTTTATTATACATAAACTAAGGAGTGCTACAAGTGGAATCGTTAGAAAAGTTAAGCAATTTCGTCGGCAGAACATTTGCCATCTGGGTGCTGTTGTTTGCGGCCCTGGCCTTCTTTTCCCCCGACGCATTCAAATGGATCGGAAAGTACATTACGCCGTTGCTCGGCATTATCATGTTCGGTATGGGGTTAACCGTATCGCCGTCCGACTTCCGGGAAGTGTTCCGCCGTCCCAAGGACGTAGCGGTCGGCGTACTCGGACAGTTCCTGATCATGCCGCTGCTCGCTTTCGGCTTGGCGAAGGGATTGCAGCTTCCTCCTGAGATCGCTGTCGGCGTCATCCTCGTCGGCTGCTGCCCGGGCGGTACTGCCTCCAACGTCATGACGTATCTGGCAAAAGGGGATGTCCCGTTGTCTGTAGCGGTTACTTCTGTCACCACGCTGCTGGCGCCAATCGTAACGCCTGCGCTCATCCTGCTGTTTGCAAGCCAATGGGTACCGGTGGATGCGCTGGCCCTGCTCTGGTCCATTCTGCAAATTGTCATCATTCCGATCGTTCTTGGATTTATCGTCAAAACGTTGTTCAAAAAACCGGCGGAAGCGGGAGCAAAGGCACTGCCGCTGGTCTCCACCATCGCCATCGTTGCGATCGTAGCAGCTGTCGTAGCCGGAAGCCAGCAAAAAATCGCGACGACCGGTCTTGCTATTTTCGGCGTCGTCATTCTGCACAACGGTCTCGGACTTCTGATCGGCTACTTGTTTGGAAAACTGTTCGGCATGAACAGAGCAAAACAAAAAGCGATCTCCATCGAGGTCGGCATGCAAAACTCCGGCTTGGGCGTAGCAATCGCCACGGCCCATTTCTCCCCATTGGCTGCAGTTCCGAGCGCGATCTTCAGCGTTTGGCACAACATCTCCGGCCCAATCGTGGCGACGATCTTCAGCCGGATGAAAAACGAACAGCAAAGCCTGGACAAAAACACCTGATCAAGGTGTTTTTGTGTTTTTGCACTTCCGACATTCTCCTTGGGCACAAGAGAGGGTATAATAGGGATAAGTGAATCGTGATCCACAAAGGAGAGAATGCCAAATGATGTCCTATGAGGCATATATGAGCCAAGTCATTCAACCGATGCGTGACGAGCTGACACGTGTAGGTTTTACCGAATTGAAAACGGCGGAAGAAGTTGAAAAAGCCTTTTCAGAAATGAAGGGGACGGCTCTTGTCGTCGTCAACTCCGTATGCGGCTGCGCGGCTGGTCTTGCCCGTCCGGCTGTCGCTTATTCGATCAACCACGAGAAAAAGCCGGACCATCTGTACACGGTCTTCGCGGGCCAAGATAAAGAAGCGACGGCAAAAGCGCGCGAGTACTTCGAAGGCTACCCGCCATCCTCTCCGTCCTTTGCTTTGATGAAAGACGGCAAAATCATGACCATGATTGAGCGCCATCAGATCGAAAACAACGATTTGCCGACCATCGCCAAGCTGCTGACCGACGCATACGACAAATACTGCGGATAACGTGCAGCACATCATAACAGACTGTCAACAAGACGCTCCGAAGGGGGCGTCTTGTTAAATCGTAGCCCCTTTTTCACTTGGAAAGGATGAGAACAATGCTTACCCGTTCGTTTGGACGAGACTCCCACCAGGTTTCCTTGCTTGGCTTTGGCGCCCAGCGGATTGTAGACGAGCATGATTGCACGGAGGAACAGGCGATTGCGATCATCAGGCGCGCTGTAGAGCTCGGAGTCAATTACTTTGATACAGCACCCAGCTACAGCGACGGACAGTCCGAATCGCGGGTCGGGCTGGGCTTGCGCGGATTGCGGGACAAGGTGTGGATCGCCACAAAAACCGGAGGCCGTACGAGGGATCTGGCTTTGCGAGACTTGGAGGGCAGTCTGAAGCGGCTCGGGACAGACTACGTGGATGAATGGCGGGTGCATAACGTCATGCAGCCGCATGATCTGGAAGCCGTTTTTGCCAAAGGCGGGGCGCTGGAAGCGCTGATCGAGGCGCGGGAACAGGGAATGGTCAGAAAGCTCAGCATCAGCGGACATACCGACCCCCGGCTGCTCGCCGAAGCGATCCGCCGTTTTCCGTTTGACAGCGCTTTGGTCGCTCTATCCGCACTTGATCATTTCATCTACAGCTTTGCCCATGAGTTCGTGCCGCTGGCGGTGGAAAAAGGGGTCGCTGTGATCGGCATGAAAGTAATGGCGCTGGGACAGTTGGCCCCCTGGACCGAGCAGGCGCTGCGCTATACGTGGAGCTTGCCTGTATCGACTGCCGTCTTGGGCGTCAGCAAAATGAACGAGCTGGAAGCCGATGTAGCCGCAGCGAATCGTTTTGTTCCGATGACGGACATCGAACGGGTCAGCTTCTTTCAACAGATCATGCCGCTGGTCCGTGCGGATGTGCTGCGCTGGAAAGCAGGCGAATGGATGTCCGGAGAGTGGTACCGGCAGCCGAAGCTGGCGTGGGAAGAGTAGAAGAGAAGCAAGCTTGACTATAAATACACAAAAAAGAACGCGGGATTGTCATTGAACTACTCCTCATTTGTTAGACATATCGAAACAAATGGAGAGGCAGTTTATGATGCCGCGTTCTTTTGCTTTCATGAATCAGTTTTGCCGGAAGCCTCCACACGTCCCTTTCGCTCCCGATGGAACGATGCATGGATCAGACACAGCACGACTGCAGCCGACGAGACTACTGTCGCCAGCGTAAGCGCAGGAACAATCCCGCCCGCGTCGTACATCTGCCCGAAAAAAAGCGGTCCAAGCAAGCGGCCTCCTGATGTAATGGCCCCTACGGCTCCGAGATAAAACGGGGCCGATTCCCCGGTTTTCTCGCTGATAAAAGTCGGGACAGTAGGAGCGATCAGCATTTCTCCAAAGGTCGTAATAATCATACCGATGATAAAAGCCGCATAATTGTCATGAAAGAACAGCATAAACCCGAATCCCCCGCCGTAAGCGATGGCACTGGCGACAAGCTGGGAGGACAGATTTTGCTTTACCAGCCTTTTCAACCAGGAGGTGACGGGCTGTCCGGCAAATATGACGATGCCGTTGATCGTCCACAGCCAGCTGTAGGCAGCCAGCGGCATGCCTGACGAGGTGAGGTGGGGAGCGACGCCCGTGTTCCAAACGGTCGTGGAGAAGAAAATGAAGGTAGAACCAAGCGCCATAAACAGGTATATTTGATAACGCAGAAGCAGCCGCATCGAGCCTTGGCTCCGTTTTTCCGTTTTTTCGCTCATCGAGCCGACCAGTTCATCGTGAGACATGTTCCGCATGAAGAAAAAGAAAAAGCCGGCAAAAAGAAACGTGCTCACACCGTTGAACAAAAACGTAAAGTGAAAGGAAATGGCCGCAATCACGCCAGCCAGCGCGGTACCTACGGCCATGCCGAGGTTGTTGCCCACATACACGATGTTGAACAGTTCACGCCGCTGCTCCTTCCAGCGAAAGCCGATAAACGCCTGGATAGCGGGATTCGACACGTTAAACAAAAAGCCAAGACCGATCATAAATCCGATGTATAGATACCAGTTGCCCAAGAGCAGGATTCCGAGCATACAGCAAGCCTGCAGCAGGAGTGAGCCTACGATCAGCCGCTTGGCTCCGACCCGATGAAACAAGGATCCTCCGGTAAATTGACCGACGATGCCTGCCAGCGATTGCAGCATGAGCACAAAACCGGCCTCCGTCATCGAACGGTGCAGCTGGGTATGGACATATAAGGTCGTCAAGGGCCACATAAAGGCACTGCCGGAAGAGTTGAGAAAGCTGGCGGCAAGAAACAGCCAGGCTTCCCGGGGATAGCGGTGGAGCCATGCCCTTGGTGAAATCATGCTGGGCCTCCCCCTTTGCGGTACGTTTTGGAAGTAGTATAGCTGAATTATTAAATATTGTAAATCAAAAAGTTTATAAATTAGCTGCCATCAGGCAAATAAAGGCTGCCCCATCTCGACGTGATTCGAGTATACTAGACAAAGTGGGAGTTGACCGCATTCAGACAGAAACAAAGGTGGAGTTATGCTTGATTCGTACATTAAAACGACTGTTGTTTATGCTTCTCCTCGTCGTCATTGTGGCAGGAGGTTATTACGGATACGCATTTTATCAGTTTGCTGAAGACATACAAGCGCCCAACGTCATCGAACATCGGCAGGAGCCGGGGGAGACGACCAAGGCAGCGGAGATGCCTGTATGGGATGGAAAGGACCGGGTCAATATTCTCCTCATGGGGGTAGACCGGCGCGGCATGAAGAACAATGGGCTTCCCCGTTCAGACTCCATGATGCTTGTGAGCGTTGACCCGGTGACCAAAAGATACGATTTGTTTTCCATTTTGCGCGATACGTATGTAGAGATACCCGGTCACGGCAGTTCACGCATCAATGCTGCTATCGTAGAGGGCGGACCGGAATTGGCGATGGAAACGGTCAGCCAACTGACGGGTCTTTCCGTTGACAGATATGTCATTACTGATTTTGAAGGCTTCAGGCACCTGATCGATGCTGTCGGCGGTGTGGAGATCGATGTGGAAAAAAACATGCGCTACCGCGACCCGACAGACAAAGGCATGTATGACATCGATCTGAAAAAAGGACTGCAACGGCTTGATGGAACCAAAGCGCTGCAATACGTTCGTTTCCGCCATGACGCTACTTCCGACTACACCCGGACAGAGCGGCAGCGCAAGCTGATGGCTGCTCTTGCCAGCCAGATGAAAAACGGAACGACCCTGATTCAGCTTCCTTCCATTTTAAAACAGATCACTCCATACGTGCAGACGAACATCAGCTCTATGGATATGTTGAAGCTGGCCGGATTGGGGCTTTCGCTGGACACGCAGCAGCCGGGGCAGTATCAGCTGCCGCCGATGGGAACTTTCCGTGAATCTCATCGGGCCGGCTCGGTATTGATTCCCGACGTGGACAAGGTGCAAGCGTTTATTCAGGAAGCGCTGCAGCCTCCGCTCAAAGAAGAAAAAGAGACGTCTTCCATTCCGCAGCAAACAAGCAGCGACACGCAAAGATAAGCGTGTCGTTTTTTTTTGCCATCAATCGGAGAGATTGGGGAAAACTAGCCGTATCCCATGTGTTAGGAGGGGAAGTGGTGGCTTCCGATGTCATCCGTGACTGGTTTTCCCATACAGCAGACCTGATTGTCGAGCATGTTGACGAACAAGAAGGCCGTGTACGGATTTATTTTCTGTCCAGCATGGCTGACAACAAGGTTGTCTACACAAAGGTTTTGCCGGAGCTGAGGCAGCTCGATCTCCAGAACGCAACGATCAGCGAGGTGGAAAATCGGCTCGGTGTCCCGGCCTCTCAGCGGATAATCCCGGCAGGAGCAGGTCATCAACCAGTTGCTCAAGGGTGCCATTTACATTCATGTAAGCGGAGCTCCCTATGGATTGGCGATACCTGCCAGCGGGGTGGCAACACGCAATTTGCAAAGGCCGGAAATCGAGACCAACGTACTTGGCCCGCAAGTAGCGTTCGTTGAAGATCTTGATATGAATCTGTCGATCATTCGCAAATACCTTGCCTCCCCTCAGCTATTTCACGAGCAGCTATGGGTTGGGAAAAGCGTGCCGCAGGAAGTCGCCATCCTGTACATGGAGGGAACGGCGAATCCGGAGCATGTTCAAACCATCCGTCAACGGATACAAGATTTGGAGGTGGATGGACTTGTTGAAGTCAACATTTTGGCTCAGTACATAGCGGACAATGAAATTACCGTTTTTCCCACATTGCTGCAAACGGAGCGGCCGGATCGCGTCTCAAGCGCTTTGCGGAAGGGTCAGGTGGCCATATTGATGCAGGGAAGTCCGTTTGTGCTGCTTGGGCCAACTGCGTTAATCCACTTTTTTGAGTCGCCGGATGACTATTACTTCCGTTGGAGCATTGCCACGTTTAACCGGGTTCTCCGTGTCTCCGCGATGATCGCTTCCCTGCTATTTACACCGCTTTACGTGGCGGCACTCACTTTTCACTACGAAATGATTCCGGCTGATCTCCTTTGTCACTCGCACAGTCCCGGGCCAGAGTCCCATTTCCGCCTCTGTTTGAAGCTTTGATGATGGAGATTATTATTGAACTCTTGAGAGAAGCAGGGGCAAGGCTTCCTACCAAAGTAGGACAGACGATTGGCATCGTTGGCGGTATCGTGATTGGGCAAGCATCCGTGCAGGCGGGCTTTACCAGCAACATCTTGATTATCATTGTTGCGCTCGGAGCCTTGTCATCCTTTATCGCTCCCAGCTACGTGATCGGCTCTACGATCCGCGTGATTCGCTTTCCCATCATTTTGATGGCGGGGCTGCTTGGTCTGATCGGAATCATGATGGCGGTCAGCTTCCTCATCAGCCATCTCTTGCGGCTGACGAGCTTGGGAAGACCGTACCTCTCCCCGCTTTATCCGGTTCGCCTCATCGACTGGAAAAACAGCTTCATCCGGGCTCCCTTTGCGTTCCTTGCCAAACGTCTCGAGTTTTTTCAAAACGGCAAGCCTTATCGCTACAACAAGCAACGAGCACGCCAAATCCATAATTTTGATGAAGATGAGTAGGGAGGAGCCATGAAGATCAATGTTCAGCCCAAACCAACGACGACCATAGCTCCTTACATGACCGGCTTCGTTGTCATGTCGACGCAAATAGGGGTAGGAATATTAGGCTATCAGCGGGTGGTCGCAGCCGAATCCGGCCATGACGCATGGATTTCCGTAGCCATCGCGGGACTGCTGTCGCATCTTACGATTTGGATCATATGCCGGACACTGAGGCACTACCCGTCCGCAGATTTATTCGGGATACATCGGGATGTGTACGGGAAAATCATCGGCAACCTATTCAGCCTTCTGTACATCCTCTACTTCATCGCAATGGCGATGGTCATCCTGCGGGGGTACATAGAAGTCGTACAATCATGGATTTTTCCAGGGATTCCGATCTGGATACTTGGCTCGATATTGTTATTTCTTGCGATGTACACTGTCCTCGGTGGTATTCGGGTGATTACCGGCTACGCGATCATTTCGGTGTTTATCACGATCTGGCTTTTTTTTGATCTCTACTTCACGTTGGAATACGCCCGCTGGCACTATCTTTTGCCGGTTATGGAGGCAGATTTCAAGCAGCTTCTAAAGGGGGCACTGATCATGGCCTTTACCTCCGTCGGGTATGAAGTGTTGTATTCGATTTACCCCTACGTCGGAGATAAAACGCGTTTGCATCGGCATGCCCAGTGGGGAGCGTTCATTACCAATTTCATCTACGTCGTCCTGATGATCATCTCGCTCATATTCTTCAGCGAAGGCCAGCTCATACGAACGATATGGCCAACGCTGCAGATCAAGACCGTCGTGTATTTCCCGTTTCTGGAGCGGTTCGAGTACCTTGCCATCTCCCTGTGGATGCTGATCATCCTGCCCAACGTCATGCTGTATATGTGGTCCGCCTCCAGGGGGTGCAAAAGAATGTTTGGCTGGAACCAGAAGCGGGTTTTGTACATCATCGGCGCGGTCATCTTTATTGCGATGCAATTTTTTGTCTCGAGACATGCAGCCAATTACATCATCGATCGCATGTCGTACGTTAGCTTGTACATGGCTGTGATTTACCCTTATGTCCTATTGTTGGGAGTTCTGATCAAACGGCGGTGGAACAGGAGGGAGGATTCATCGTGCCGAGATCCGGAAATAAGCGGCTCCTGAGAGCGGGAGCCGTGCTCCTTCTATGTTCTGTTCTGCTCAGCGGCTGTATCAGGACGCAAATTTTTGATGAGCTTGGAATGATTACGGTGGCGGGATATGACCTGTTAAAGGACGGGAACATACGCGGAACGGTGGTGATGCCCTCCATCAATCCCGAGGCTGAAGAAAAAGTGCAGGTGATGTCCGGCATCAGTCTGACGAGCAAGGGCATTCGCGACAAGGCCAACCTGCAGTCAGACAAAGAAGTGCTGGGCGGGCAGCTTCGGGTCGCGATGTACAGCGAGGAGCTGGCCAGAAAAGGGATAGGCAGCATTGTGGACACTCTGTACCGCGACCCCTCGATTGGAAGCCGGGTTTATTTAAGTGTCATTGAGGGCCAAACCTACGATTTGCTGACGTACAAATTCAAAGAGGAAGGCAATATTGGCATTTACCTCTACCAATTGATCCGGCACAACGTAGAGGATGACAAAATTCCGTCTCCTACTCTCCATGAGTTTTACCGCTCCTACTTCAGCGAGGGAATCGACCCTTACGTCCCTTTTCTTGAGAGGAAAGGGGATGAGGTGAGGATCAAAGGCGTGGCTCTGTTTCACAAGGACAAATATGTCGGCTGGATTCCTCCAAAGGAAGCCTTTCACATCAAGCTAGTTCATGATGCTTATCGAGCGGGAACGTACGAAACGTCGGTAGATCCGGAGAGGATGGGGGTAAAGCCGAAAAAGAAGAACACAACCGGCCCTGACATCCAAATGGTATTTGATACGCTGAGCAGCAAGGCCCACGTCGATATTGTCAGTACGAATCCACTGACCTACAAGGTCGATGTGAAAGTACGGACACGCATTCTGGAAATGTCAATACCGTTAAAAATAGAACAACCGGAGGTACTCAGAAAAATGGAGCAGGCCTTGTCTGAAAACATGAAGCAGGATTTGGCCAAGGTCGTCGCCAAAATGCAAAAATGGGAGGTAGACCCCTTTGGGTTCGGGGAATTATACCGGGCAAAATTCCGCGGGGCGCGGAAGCTGTCTCACGATCAGTGGCATGAGATGTACAGGAAGTCCCGCTTCGATTACAACATCGATGTAGAAATTGTCCGCAACGGCGTGTTGGATTAATTGCCCATTGACTTTCTATTTTGGTATAGCATATAATCCGTTTTGTATCATAAAAAGAAATAAAGTTCTTCAAACTAAATATACGTAGAATTCTTCTTATCCAGAGCGGCGGAGGGACAGGCCCTATGAAGCCCGGCAACCGGCTCATCGATTCTGATGGGTGGCGCGGTGCCAATTCCTACAAGATTGTAGAATCTTGACAGATGAGAAGGGTGAATGCGATCGTATAATGCGGTGCAGCCCCTTTTTCGCCTGATGAAAAAGGGGCTGTTGATTGTAATGGGAGGTGAACCGGATGATTCGGTTGCAGAATCTGAAAAAAGACTACATTGTAAAAGGCCATAAAACACCTGCGCTGCGCGGAATTGACCTCTCGATCGAGAAGGGGGAAATTTTCGGCATCATCGGACATTCCGGTGCCGGCAAAAGTACGCTGATTCGCTGCATCAACCTGTTGGAACGTCCGACAGCAGGCAGCGTCATTGTAGACGGGGTTGATCTGACCAAGCTGGATGAAGGCAAGCTCCAGGAACAGCGGCGGCATATCGGAATGATTTTTCAACACTTCAACCTGCTCTCGTCGGCTACAGTCGGGGAGAACGTCGCGTTTCCGCTCAAGCTGGCCAAGCGGCCCAAGGCGGAGATCGACAAAAAGGTGAAGGAAATGCTGGCGTTGGTAGGGCTGGAACAGCACCGCGACAAGTATCCAGCACAATTGTCAGGCGGACAAAAGCAGCGTGTCGGCATTGCCCGGGCGCTGGCGAGCGACCCCAAGGTGCTGCTGTGCGACGAGGCGACATCCGCTTTGGACCCGCAGACGACCAACTCCATCCTGGCGCTTCTTTTGGACATCAACCGGAAGCTGGGCTTGACGATCGTCCTCATTACGCACGAAATGCACGTCATCCGCTCCATTTGCGACCGGGTCGGTGTCATTGACGGAGGGCACATCGTAGAAATGGGCAATGTTCTGGATGTGTTCTTGAAGCCGCAGCATCCGACGACACAGGAGTTCGTGGAGCAAGTAGCAGACTCCAGCGAGCTGCGGGCTGCCGTTGCTCATGAAAAGGCGTCAGGCGAACGGACGATCCTGCGGGTCACGTTCCTCGGAGAACAAACCTACCAGCCGATTCTGTTCCAAACGATGCAGGAAACAGGTACGGTGTTCAGTATCCTGCAAGGAACCATTTCGCGTATGAAAGACACCCCATATGGCCAGCTCGTGATCGAGTTGGGCGGGGATGCGCAGCAGAACAGGAAAGCTGTCGATACGCTTCGTCAGCGCGGCCTGGAAGTGGAGGTGATTTAAAATGGGATTCACGCTTAAAAATATAGACTGGGCGGAAATTTGGAAGGGAACGCAGGATACGTTGACGATGCTTGGCTTTTCCACCTTGTTTACCGTCGTTATCGGGCTGCCGCTGGGCATTTTGCTGTTTCTCACATCCAGAGGCCAGCTTTTGGAGAATCGCGCGTTTTATTCGATCTCATCCTTTGTTGTAAACGTTTTGCGTTCGGTGCCATTCATCATCCTGATGATCCTGCTGATTCCTGTTACCAAAATGCTCGTCGGCACCTCACTCGGGGTAAAGGGCTCGATTCCTCCGTTGGTGATCGGGGCGGCTCCCTTTTTCGCCAGACTGGTGGAGACCTCCCTGCGCGAGGTTGATCGCGGCGTGATTGAAGCGGCGCAATCGATGGGTGCTTCCAACTGGCAAATTATCCGCAGCGTGCTCTTGCCGGAATCCCGTTCGGGGCTGATCGCCGGGATTACGATTACCACGGTGTCGCTCGTGTCCTACACGGCGATGTCCGGGGTCATCGGCGGCGGAGGCTTGGGAGACCTGGCGATCCGCTACGGGTATCAGCGCTTCCAGACAGACGTCATGGTCGTGACGGTATGTATTTTGCTTGTGTTGGTTCAGATCCTGCAGATGGTGGGCGACAGGCTCGTCATCAAGTTCAGCCGGAAGTAGGATCTTGTCCATAGAGAATGTTCAAAATAGAAAGGGGAAATCATCTGTGAAGAAATTGGTCGTATCTGTACTGTCCACTGTACTGGCACTGTCTCTGGCTGCTTGCGGCAGCCAAAATGAATCGGCTCCCGCGCCGTCTGCCGGCGGTTCCCAAGGCGAGCAGAAAGAAGTAACGCTGAAAGTGGGCGCAACGCCGGTCCCGCAGGCTGAGATTTTGAAGTTCGTCGCGCCGAAGCTGAAGGAGCAGGGCGTAATTCTGGAAGTCAAAGAATTTACCGACTACGTTCAACCTAACGTGCAAGTAAATGAAAAGCAGCTGGACGCCAATTTCTTCCAGCACAAGCCGTACCTCGATGATTTCAACAAAGGACAAAACATGAACCTGGTAGAAGTAGTACCTGTTCATATCGAGCCGTTTGGCGCATATTCCAAAAAAGTAAAAAGCGTGGATGAACTCGCTGACGGTGCAACCGTTGCTCTGCCAAACGATGCAACGAACAACGGCCGCGCACTTGCTCTGCTCGAAAAGCAAGGCCTGATCAAGCTGAAAGACGGCGCAGGCATCAGCGGTACTGTAAAAGACATCGTAGAAAACAAGAAAAACCTGCAGTTCAAAGAGGTAGAAGCTGCGATGCTGCCACGCGTCCTGGATGAAGTAGACCTGGCTCTGATCAACACCAACTATGCGCTGGAAGCGAAGCTGGTACCGACCAAAGACGCCCTGTTCATCGAAGACAAGGATTCTCCATATGCAAACTACCTGGTAGCTCGTCCGGACAACAAGGATTCCGAAGCGATCCAGAAGCTGGCGAAAGAGCTGAATACGCCAGAAGTGAAAAAGTTCATCGAAGATACGTATAAAGGAGCAATTGTGCCTGCATTCTAATGCCAGGCTTCAAGCTCTACGATAGGCTTCTTGCTCAAGATATCGAGAGGGTGCCCCACAGTCATTTAGACGTGGGGCACCTTCCTTTTTTAGGAGAAAACAAGCGGAAAATACGGAACGTGAACACCGTACCTGCTCATCCCCCTGGCTCTCCTCCTGTCCGAACCAGGATTGACGGAGAGGATCGTTCAGTACTATCATAACCACAGCCTTGTCTTCAGGCAGGACGATGCAAGCATGGACATACAAAGAAGCGGAAGGAGACAACGCAATGTCCGAGGATCTCGAATATGCAAAAGCGCCCCACGGCAGTAGTCGCCTCAGTCTGCAAGCTGACTGCGAGAACTGCTTCGGCTTGTGCTGTGTCGCGCTGCCCTTCGCTGCTTCGGCAGATTTTGCGATTGACAAACATGCCGGACAGCCCTGTCAAAACCTGCAGGCGGACTTCCGCTGCGGCGTTCACAACAGCCTCAGACAGATGGGCTTTCGAGGCTGCACGGTTTATGACTGCTTTGGCGCGGGACAAAAGGTCTCCCAGGTCACTTACGGAGGACTCGACTGGCGCAAGTCCCCTAAGTCCGCGAAGGAAATGTTTGAAGTGTTTCCGATCATGTGGCAGCTCCATGAGCTGCTCTGGTATTTGTCCGAGGCGCTGACGCTTCGGCCAGCCCGTCCCATCCGGGATGAGCTGAGCCAGGCTCTCGACAAGACAGAGCGCCTCACGAACCTCGATCCAGACTCGATCTTGAAGCTGGACGTGGCAGCACACCGTGCCGATGTCAACAAGCTGCTCTTGCGGACCAGCGAACTTGTGCGAGCCGATTTTTTGCGCTCGCAGAGGGGATCCGCAGGCAAGCGCAAGACGTACAGCCGGGGAGCCGATCTGATCGGAGCCAAACTGAGAGGAGCCGATCTGAGAGCCGCCAATTTGAGAGGAGCCTACCTGATTGCCGCCGATCTCAGAGGAGCTGACCTGAGAGGAGCCGATCTGATCGGGGCTGACTTTCGGGACGCTGACATCAGGGGAGCCGATCTGACGGAAAGCATCTTTCTGACGCAGCCTCAGATCAATGCGGCAAAGGGTGATGCCAGTACAAAGCTGCCGCCGTCCCTTTCCCATCCGATGCACTGGTCCTCACCTGAGGCGTGAAGCGGGAGGGCGACGTTCATTTAAGTGCTGTGGCAAAGGTTCGCAATGCGAAGTATATGAACCCGTTTTATTCCGTGCAAACAAGAATACCGGGAATCTGGCATACAGAATTACCGGTATTTTTTCTTTTTCATATCTATCTTTATATTTTTTTACTAATAGATAAAATATTCGTAAAATTTAATTAAATCTAAACAAAACCCATTCCCAACACGGTATTTTGCAGGTATATTTTGGTTGCATTGCTATTGATAGACAAGGGGGAATTTTCAGATGAAGAAGCAAATCTCAGTACTGGCACTGGGGTTGTCGCTTGTAGTCGGCGCGGCTCTCGCCGGGTGTTCGGCAGGCGGCGGCCAGTCAGCATCCGGGAACAAGTCGGCCCCGAATGCTTCCCAGGAACCGGCACCGGCGGCCAAATCAGGACCGCAAGTGTTTCGGGCCAATTTGACCAGCGAGCCGTCCACAGCGGACCCGGGCCTGGCCAAGGATGCAACCTCCGGGGCGATCGTTCGCGCCACCTTTGACGGCTTGACCCGCCTGGACAAAGACTCCAAGCCGATGAATTCGATCGCAGAGGATGTAAAAATATCCGATGACAGGCTGACGTATACGTTTACCCTGCGAGATACGAAATGGAGCAATGGCGACCCTGTCACCGCACACGACTTCGAATTCGCCTGGAAGCGCGTGCTCGACCCTAAGCTGGCAGCGGAGTATGCCTACCAGCTCTACTACATCAAAAATGCGGAAAAGGTGCACGCCAACAAACTTGGCCCTGACGAATTGGGCGTAAAAGCCTTGGACGACAAAACGCTGCAGGTCACATTGGAGAATCCGACTCCGTACTTCCTGGAGCTGACCGCTTTTTATACCTACTATCCGGTCAATAAAAAGGTCGTGGAAGCCAATCCGAAGTGGGCCATGGAAGCGGCGACGCATGTGGGGAACGGACCGTTCAAAATGACCGCTTGGGAGCACAAGGCCAAAATTGTGCTGGAGAAAAACGAAAACTACTGGGAGAAGGACGTCGTCAAGCTGGATAAAATCGAGTTCTTCATGATCGAAGACGACAATACGGCGCTCTCCATGTTCGAAAACGATGAACTGGATTGGGCGGGTCAGCCGTTCAACGGACTGCCGACGGACGCCATTCCGGCACTGAAGGAATCGGGCCAACTGGTCGTCCATCCGAAAGCGACCATGTACTGGTACAAGATCAACACCACGAAACCTCCGCTTAACAACGTGAAGATCCGCAAAGCCTTGGCGCTCGCAGTGAATCGGCAGGCCATCGTGGACAACGTGACACAGGTTGGCCAGGTCCCGACGATGGGTCTGTTGCCGCAATCGATGATTCTGAAGCCGGATGGCTATTTCAAAGACAATGATGTTGAAACCGCGAAGAAACTGCTGGAAGAAGGCATGAAGGAGCTGGGCGTGACAAAGCTCCCGCCGATCACCCTTTCCTACAACACGTCTGACCGCCATAAAAAAATCGCCGAGGCCGTTCAGGATCAGTGGAAACAGGCGCTGGGCATCGATGTGAAGCTGTTGAACAAGGAATTCAAGGTCTATCTGCAAGACCTGCACGAGCTCAATTACGACATTGGCCGCCTCGGCTGGAATGCCGACTTCAACGATCCGATCAACTACCTGGAGATGTTCCGCGAAAAGGATACCGGAAACAACGATACAGGCTGGGAAAATAGCCGCTACAAGGAGCTGTTGATCCAATCTGCTACAGCGAAGGACGCCGAGACCCGCAAGCAAATGTTTGCGGAAGCGGAGCAAATCTTTATGGATGAAATGCCGATCATTCCGCTGTTCACTGACGTAGACGTCTGGGTGCAAAAAGAAAAGGTGAAGGGCGTGCAGGTGGACGGTCTCGGATTTGTCGACCTGAAATGGGCAGAGATTAGCGAATAAAGAAAAAGGGCCTTACTGCCAGATCAGCGTCCCGGTCAGAAAACTAAGAATGGCAGTCCAGAACAGGGAAAGCGGGTTCCAGACTGCCATTCTGCCCACCTTCTGCCCA
>k87-142002_pt1 | contig 15194 bp, 13 predicted proteins | sample MGYA00084031_6733416 | MGnify analysis MGYA00084031
ATGAAAGGGTTTTCTCTTGCAAAATCCACCTGTTTGATTATAATGGGAAAGGGAAGTGCATCGATGCTGCGGGAATGGATTATTCCTGGCACATTCTGGCTTCCGCGACCCAAATGGTTGGATTGATAACTGGTATGAAAGATGCTAAGTGTTAACCCACCATAAAGCGACTTGCGCAAACCTGGTTTGTACAAGTTGGTTTATGGTGGGTTTTTTTATGGTCGAGCGGATGCTTGTCATTCATCTGTCGACATCATGGATAGCAGCGAAACTAGTGCTCCTTTGGGTGCAAATCGCCGCCAAAAGGCTAGGCCAGACCATGTTTTCTAAAAAAGTTTTGATCGCATTGGCACAGAGGAGGAACCATGGAACAGAAAAAAGTGCGTTTTCAATTAAATGGGGAAGAACACGAAGCGGCTGAAGGCACGCGCCTTCTCGACTACATGCTTGAGCGGGAAATCGAGCACCCGCATATCTGCTATTCGCCCGTTCTTGGACCGATACAGACTTGTGATACTTGTATGTGCGAAATCGACGGGAAGATCATGCGCGCCTGTTCGACGACTGTTGCGGAAGGCATGCAAATCCTGAGCGCTTCCGAGAAGGCTCGGTCAGCCCAGAAGGAAGCGATGGATCGCGTCCTGGAAAATCACATGCTGTACTGTACAGTCTGTGACAACAACAACGGCAACTGCCGGGTGCACAACACGACGGAGCTTTTGCAAGTGGAGCACCAAAGCCGTCCGTTCCGGGAAAAAGGGTACGAGGTTGACATGTCCCACCCGTTTTACCGTTACGATCCGAACCAATGCATCCTCTGCGGACGCTGTGTCGAGGTTTGCCAGGATCTGCAGGTGAACGAGACCCTGACAATCGACTGGGAGCGTGAAATGCCTCGCGTAATTTGGGATGACGATCGCTCTATCAACAACTCTTCGTGCGTTTCCTGCGGTCAATGCGTGACCGTGTGTCCGTGCAACGCCTTGATGGAAAAATCGATGCTGGGCGAAGCGGGCTTCATGACCTCGATGGATCAGGAGCTCTTGACCCCGATGATCGACCTGGTGAAGGAAGTAGAGCCGGGATACAGCAGCATTTTGGCCATTTCCGAGATCGAGGCGGCAATGCGCGATACGCGCACGAAAAAGACGAAGACCGTTTGTACGTTCTGCGGCGTAGGCTGCTCGTTTGAAGTGTGGACCCGCGACCGCAAAATTTTGAAGATCGAGCCATCGGAAAATGCGCCGGTAAACAGCGTTTCCACTTGTGTAAAAGGGAAATTCGGCTGGGATTTCGTCAATAGCGACCAGCGCTTGACCACTCCGCTGATCCGCAGAGGGGATGAATTCGTACCTGCTACATGGGACGAAGCACTGAGCTACATGACCGAGAGAATGTCGGCGATCAAAAAACAATATGGCGGCAATGCGCTTGGCTTTGTCAGCTCCTCGAAGACGACAAACGAAGAAGCGTATCTGATGCAGAAAATGGCCCGGCAAGTATTTGAAACAAACAACGTGGACAACTGCTCCCGCTACTGCCAATCGCCTGCTTCGGATGGCTTGATGTCGACCGTAGGTTTTGGCGCTGACTCCGGTACGATCAAGGACATCGCTTCCGCTGGCCTGGTCATTATCGTCGGGGCCAATCCGACCGAGGGCCATCCGGTTCTGGCGACTCGTGTAAAGCGTGCGAAAAAGCTGTTTGGCCAAAAATTGATCGTCTCCGATTTGCGCAAGCATGAAATGGCCGAACGTTCTGATCTGTATCTTCACCCGCGCCAGGGAACCGATTTCGTCTGGCTCTCTGCTGTCGCGAAATACATCATCGACCAGGGCTGGCATGATGAAGCCTTTATCAAGGCGCGTACCAATCACTACGATGAATTCGTGGCCCTGCTCGAAAAATACACGCTGGAGTACGCTGAAGAAATTACCGGCATTCCGCGCGAGCAAATGATCAAAGCAGCCACGATGATACACGAAGCAGATGGCACATGCATCTTGTGGGGCATGGGCGTGACCCAGAACGTCGGCGGCTCGCACACTTCCGCAGCTATTTCCAATCTGCTGCTCGTTACCGGAAACTTTGGACGTCCGGGCGCTGGGGCATACCCGCTGCGCGGTCACAACAACGTGCAGGGTGCCTGCGACATGGGGTCCCTGCCGAACTGGTTCCCCGGCTATCAGAGCATTGCCGATGACAACATCCGGAAGAAGTTCGAAGAGGCTTACGGCGTATCGATCTCTCCAAAGCCAGGCTATACGAACATTCAGATGCTGGAAGCGGTCGGCAGAGGCGAGCTGAAAGCGATGTACCTGATGGGCGAAGACATGGCATGGATCGATTCCAACGCCAACCATGTGCAGGAGATGCTCAGCCAGCTCGAATTCTTCGTCGTCCAAGACGTCTTCTTTACAAAGACAGCCCAGTTCGCAGATGTGATCCTGCCTGCTGCGCCGTCTCTGGAAAAGGACGGTACGTTCATCAATACGGAGCGCCGTATTCAGCGCCTGTACAAAGTATTTGAGCCGCTGGAAGGCTCCAAGCCGGACTGGCAGATTCTCACTGAAGTCGCCGCTCGCATGGGCTTCAACTGGGGCTACCAGCATCCAAGCGAAATCATGGACGAGATTGCGTCTCTGAGCCCGGTATTCTCCGGCGTTTCCTACAAGCGCCTGGAAGGATGGAACAGTCTGGTTTGGCCGGTACAGCCGGACGGCACAGACGAGCCGCTCCTGTATTTGGAGAGGTTCAACTTCCCGGACGGACGCGCCCGCTTCTCGCTGGTCGATTACGTTCCGCCCGTCGAGTATCCGGCAGAATTCGATCTGATCGTCAACAACGGCCGTCTGTTGGAGCATTTCCACGAGGGCAATATGACGAACAAGTCAAAAGGCATTCAGTACAAAGTGCCGGATGTGTTCGTAGAGGTGTCGCCTGAGCTCGCAAAAGAGCGGGGCGTACAGGATGGCACACTTGTCCGTTTGGTATCTCCATACGGAGCGATCAAGCTGCGCGCTGTCGTGACAGACCGCGTACAGGGGAAAGAGCTGTACGTTCCGATGAACTCGGTCAGCCATGAAAATGCGATCAACGTGTTAACCGGGAATGCCGTAGACGTTCGGACCCAGACACCAGCTTACAAACAGACGAAGGTTCGCATGGAAATCCTGGAGGCGACCGGCAAGAATCCTCTGCCGTTGTATAACCCGCGCTATGCGAAGCGAAATCCGCAGCTGGGAGTTCAGGTGGAACGCAAATGGGCGAGAGGCGATTATGCGCCAATCGCAGATGTGAACCAGCCGGGAGGGGTGAAATAATGGCGAAGCCGACGACCAAGATCGTTCAACCCGTACTGACCGAGGAAGAGAAGCGAGCCAAAGCGCTCGAGCAGGTTTTAAGCGACACAGCCCTGAACGCAGATGGCATTCGCGAAACGATCAAGCTGCTGCAGGAGCTCCATCAGAGCGGCATTCTCGGAGCTGTCGTTTCCCTCGTGGAAGCAAAAGAAGAGGTAGCCAAGATCGCTGTTGGCCAACTGGTCCGTCCGCCGGTAACCAAAGCGATCAACAATGCCATGGCAGTAGCGGAATCGCTCACAGAGCTTGAGCCTGAGATGACCAAAAAGCTGGCGGGAAGTCTGGCAAAGGGCTTGAAAAAAGCGGAAGAGGGCCTGCGTCAGGACGAAAAGGTCGGGATATTCGACCTGATCAAGGCGCTGCAGGACCCTGACATCAACCGTGCCGTCTCCTTTGGCATGAACCTCCTGAAGGGCATGGGTCAAGGATTAAAAGAGTAGTGGATTCCTAGAGTGTGGTGAAATATCTGTGTCCAATCAGGTCGAACATCAATTCAGCAGGCTTGTTCGCGAGATTCGCAAGCAATACGTCGGAAATGGTCCTGAAAAGATTCGGACCAGATTTGTCGGGTCATGGGCGATTATCGAGATGAAAGGCAATCTGACCGAGGTAGAAAAATGGATGATCGACTCCGACGAGGGCAGAAAGATGATACAGGAAACCCGCACAAAGCTGGTGAAAGACATCTACAAGAGGGCTGAAGTAGTCGAGAAGCTCGAAAATTTGGTAGGTGCCAAGCTGATCACACTCTTCAGCGATATCAATATGGATGCAGACTTGGCCATCACCGTTTACGTGTTCGACCGGAAGATAGAAGGCGGTAAACCAAGCCCGCTGCAGCCAGCAAAGCGTATGTGCATGTAGCGGCCTTGAAGTTGGCAAGTTGACAGGTGTACTACGCCGCCCTTCGCATGAAAAAAGTGCGAAGGGCGGCTTTTTTATTTTCGCTGACCGGCTTCTGAGGATTACTGTAGCCGACGAGAGTCGGTCCTACGTTGAGTGGAGCCATGCTTTTTGCCTTCATTCGGTGAGAATCTCTTCCTTCAAAAGGCGAAGAATGGAGTTCCGTGAATGAGTGGATGCGTCCGCATTGTCCGGGGGAGTCCCCGGTTGTATCGGGTTCCAGTGGCGGGGAGTAGAGAAAATGAATCTCGTGGCAGCCATTTTCGTAAGAAAGATAGATATGGTATTCTGATGATTCCGACATGAAAGATTAGGAGATACGTGCTCGGATAGACTATGACGGTCTTGGTTTTTCGGATGTAGAAGATTGCGGAAGAATGTTTTGTCCAAAATAGAAAGAGGAGGATTGCCTTCGTGGAGTGGTCTGAGTTGGTCGTAACCACAGCGGATTGGATTCGCTCGTGGGGAGTATTTGCAATTATCGCCAGCTTGCTTATCAATGTGCTGATTAGTGTCGCTGGTGTTTTGCCCTCATTGTTCCTGTCTGCTGCAAATGCGGTCGTGTTCGGGTTATGGGGCGGGTTTTTCATTTCGCTTGCGGGAGAAATCCTGGGAGCGACCGTTTCGTTTGTTCTGTACCGCTGGGGAATATCCCGTTCGGCCAAGCTGCAAAAGGTAAGGGAAGCCAGGTGGCTGAAAAGTCTTTCCGGCATGTCGCGCGGGCGCAGATTGCTGACGCTGATACTGTTGCGTGTAAATCCCTTATTGCCTTCCGGGGTGGTCAATGTAGGAGCGGCTTTCTCCACGATTGCTTTTGCCGATTTCTTTCTCGCTACGATGATCGGAAAGACGCCGTCGCTCGTCATGGAAACATTTATCGGTCACGATCTTGTCTTTTTCTCCGAGAACAAATTTCGTCTGATAATCGCGGTCATACTCGCAGCTTCCGTTTTTCTGCTGTTTAAATGGACAGAAAAAGAGAAGTCTCCATAATTTCTTCACGAGATTTTGATACGCTGGCACCGTAGAACAAACAGGAGGAGGCAGGTCGATGAAAAAGAAGGTCTTCATAGGCGCAGCCAGTGCCGGAATTGTAGCGATAGCAGCGGCCGGCGCTTTTTTCTACGGAGCGGGCGGTGAAACAAAAGCACATGCTCAATATATGGCAAAGCCCGAAATACTGCAGGAGAATGGACAAACAGTCCGCAGCTTTGAACTGGTGGCCAAGGAAGCGGAATGGGCACTGTCCAAGGATAAAAACGTACCTGTATGGACGTACAACGGTGTTGTTCCCGGCAGCCAAATCCGGGCGAAAGTGGGCGAGGTTATCCGCGTCACACTGAAGAACGAGTTGAAGGTGCCAACGACGATTCACTGGCACGGCTACCCCGTCCCCAACAATATGGACGGAATCCCGGGAACGACGCAGAATGCAGTACGGCCGGGAGAGACCTTTACTTATGAGTTTCCCGCAACAGTCCCCGGGACGTATTGGTACCACTCCCATCAGGACAGCGCCAATCAGGAGGACCTCGGCCTTTACGGAACGCTTGTCGTTGAGGGACCAGACCAGGCTCAGATTCAACGAGACTATACACTGGTTCTCGACGAGTGGAATACGGGCTCCCAAGGGCATGCGGGCATGAACATGGGAGAAATGGATCATGGCAAGATGGGTTCCGAGCGTATGGATCACGGCAAGACGAATTCTGAGACCATGAATCATGGAAGCATGAATATGGGCGGGATGGATCACGGAAGCCACGGAAACACGAGCATGCCTGGCATGGAGCACAGCAATTCACAGGTGCCGCCGGGAGCCATGCACGACCAGATGATGCAAGCGATGTACACGACGTTTTCGGTGAACGGAAAAACGGGAGACGCTATCGAACCGCTCGAGGTAGCAAAAGGAGAGCGCGTGCGGCTCCGCTTCGTCAATGCGGGCTTCCAAAGCCACACGCTTCGTCTGCCAGGACAGGAGTACAAAATTGCAAGCGCAGATGGTCAACCGATCAAGGACCCGGCCGTGATCAAGGACCAGCCGTTCACGATCGCACCGGGAGAACGCTACGATATCGAGTTTGTAGAAAGCCGTGATGGGGACTGGGTCATCGAGAGCCTGAACAAGACCGAAGCGGCCAAAGGAATGCGGATCCCCGTAAAAGTACAGGGAGCCGGAGCAAAGGAAAACAGCGTCGCCCAGGCAGAGGCGGCACCTGTCGATTTGACGGCGTACGGCCAAGGCGGCAAAGGGGTTTTCAGCCTCGACATGAAATACGACCAGGAATACCAGATGGACCTGGGCGAAAAAATGGGGAAAGACGGGATGGATCCGGTCTTTACGATTAATGGAGAGACGTATCCGGATATCAAGCCGCTAAACGTCAAAAAAGGGGACAAAGTGAAAGTCACCATGGTGAACAAAGGCTCCTCTGACCACCCGATGCATCTGCATGGCCATTTTTTCCAGGTTCTGAGCAAGGATGGCAAAGCACTCACAGGCTCTCCCCTGGTGAAAGATACGCTCAACGTCAAGCCGGGCGAAAGCTATGTCGTGGCGTTTGAAGCGGATAACCCGGGGGAATGGATGTTCCACTGCCATGATCTGCATCATGCCGCAGCGGGAATGGTCAACTCCGTCCTGTACGAAGGACATCAGAAGTTCGTGGAGGACCCGACTGTCGGCAACAAAGCGCATTAACAGATGTGTCCCAGGTGTCCCCTGGGATCTTTTTTCTATTTTTGAAGACGGAGATGAGTTGGCGTGTCAACCATACTGATCGTGGATGATGAACCGCAAATTGTCGAAATCCTCTCTTCCTACTTGCAAAAGGAAGGTTATCATGTCGTCACGGCGGCGTCGGGAACAGAGGCGCTGGAGTGGACACATTCCACCGGAATCGATCTGGTTTTGCTGGATTTGATGCTTCCGGACATGAGCGGAGAAGAGGTGTGCGAGCGAATTCGCCGGGAATCACGGGTTCCGATTTTGATGCTTACGGCAAAAAGCGGAGAGCCAGACCGGATCACTGGACTGGAGCTGGGAGCGGATGATTACCTGGTGAAGCCGTTTAGCCCCCGCGAACTCGTGGCCCGCATACGGGCGATTCTGAGGAGAGCCGGCGATTACCAATCCCTCTGTGACCGTGTGCAATTCGGCGATTTGACGATTTCACATGGCGACAAAAGCGTCTGGAAAAAGGGCCAGATGGTGGAATTGACGCCGAATGAATACCGCTTGCTGATCACGCTGATCCGTCACCCCGGGCGGACCTGGACGAGGGAGGAGCTGGTCAAGGAAGTGCTGGGGATGGACTTTGAAGGGTATGACCGAACAATCGATACGCATGTCAAAAATCTCAGACACAAAGTGGAAGACGATCCGAAAGAGCCCGCATTTATTAAAACCGTGTATGGCATCGGCTACCGTTTTGAAGATCCCAATCTCGAGGCACGTTCCTCCTGAAAGCTTGCGATAGGCAGTACTGCTTACATACGTTCTCAAACCTTTCAGTGGGCATTTTAGAGGGAGAACAACAGCGCGAGTCGAATCCTTTTTAAGGAAAAAGACATGCACCTGCTCTCAGCACTGTTGATTTTTGAGGGAAAAGAGGGAATAGAGATGAATGAATCCCGGAAAGGAATGCGGCTGGAACCGTTCACCTTTACGATCGAGGCGGGTAAGATACGGGAATTTGCACAGGCACTGGGCGACGACAATCCAGACTACGAGACAGGCAAGCGCATTCCGCCGACATTTGCGACTGTCATTGAATTTTGGGGCAGCAAAAGACCGATGGAGGACGTTCTCCAGCTGAACATGGCAAAGGTGCTGCATGCCGGACAGGAGTACGAATACGTAGGCGCCATGGCCGTAGGCGACCAGATTACATGCGAGGGCGAGGTCATCGACGCTTATACCAGGGCCGGCATGAATTTCGTCGTTGTGGAAAACAAGTACAAAAATCAGCGCGGCGAGCTGGTATTGATCAGCCGATCTACCATTATCGAGAGATCGTAAAGAGGAGGGAAACTATATGCAAATCGGCTTTGAATTTCCACCTTTGGAGAAGGGGGAAATTACGCATACGCAGCTAGTACGCTATGCCGGTGCCTCTGGCGACTTTAATCCTATCCATACCGTCGTTCCCTATGCCGAAGAGGTTGGCTTGGACGGGGTAATTGCCCACGGCATGATGATCAAGGGATTTATCGGTCACGCGATCGGCAAGTGGTGCGGCGTCGAAAACCTGCTCCGCTTCTCAACTCGCTTTCGGTCGATGACACGGCCTGGCGAGCGGATTGTTGTCACCGGAAAGGTCGTGGGTGAGACTGCCGACGCCTGGCAGTGTGAAGCCCAGGCGGCCAATGAGCAGGGAGAGGTAAAGGCAAGCGCCAAGTTTGAAGTCAAAAAATAAAGCGTATCATTCAAGCTGTTAGTCGACTTTCAGAATACGAAAATCTGGCAGTTTCCTTAATCACGCAGACACCGGTGGGGCAAGCAATGCGGCTCTCCGGCGTCTTTTTTTGCTTTAGGGAGACAGAGCGGGCAGAAGCCATTTTAACAGGATGCGTTACTTCTTCCATATCCTTCATGAAAAAAGTTGACCATAAAAATATTAAGTTAACTTCCTGTCCTTCGCCAAAGGCTCTTCCGCATTTATCGCCATCACCAGGTTATTTCTTCACACTTGACCTCCCGTGGTATTTCTTCCTGTTGCATCACGAAACAATAAAGAAAAAAACTCCGCTCACACGCTCCGTTCTCACCTTTCATAAATGAAACGCGACCTATCAAAATTGAAAGATGCGCGCCCCTTTATGTGTATACTTTTCCTAATATTTCGACGAATTTCAACTGGCACGATAATTGCGATTGCCATATAGAAAAGAAAAGCCTGCCTCCCTTTTAATTGGACGTTGGCAGGACAAATATGGCTCGAAAAGGGGGAGGAACGATTGAAAATTGCCTATACCCATCATTTCGGTTTGCCTTTGGACGCAGTATGGAAGGGAATTCAGGACGAGGAGGTGTTGAAGAAAGCCATCCCCGGCTGCCAAGCCTTTTCCCAGGTGGAAGAAAATGTTTACCATGCGGAAATGGGAATCAGTGTCGGGCCGGTCAAGGGGATGTTTACGGGACAGGTAAGGCAAGCCGATCAGGAGGAGCCGTTTTATTACCGCCTGTTTGTAAAGGGAAAGGGAGCTCCTGGAGAAATCGACGCCGTTGCAGAAATGAAATTGGAAGAGGAGGATACGGGGGTAAAGCTGACCTGTACGGCTGAAGTTCAGGTGACGGGCGTGCTGGCGTCTGTCGGTCAACGGGTAATGGGCGGCGTGGCGAAGCTGGTGATTGGACAATTTTTCAAGACAGCGGAAAAAGAAATGGGTCAAATGTTTTCCCACTCGTAAACGAATGTACCTGAGGAGGTGTCTGCATGAACAAGTCTTGTAAAGTCACACTCACGGTCAATGAAGTGGAACGAACCGCGGAGGTAGAGCCGCGGATGCTGTTGGTGCATTTCCTGCGTGAAACTCTGAATCTGACCGGTACGCACATCGGGTGTGACACGAGTCAATGCGGAGCTTGTACCGTGCTGGTGAACGGCGAGGCCGTAAAGTCGTGCACCATGCTTGCGGTTCAAGCGGATGGAGCGAGCATTACGACAGTAGAGGGTCTTGGAGATGTCGAGCATTTGCACCCGATCCAGCAGGGCTTCTGGGAAAAGCACGGGCTGCAATGCGGCTTCTGTACGCCGGGCGTGATGATGGCGATGGTGAGCTTGCTGCAGGAGCATCCTGCCCCTACGGAAGAAGAGGTGCGTGAGGCATTGGAAGGCGTGATTTGCCGCTGTACAGGCTATCAGTTCATTGTGGATGCGGTCCTGCATGCAGCAGCCGAGATGGCCAAGCTGCAAGAGAGCGGAAACGTTTCTGACACGATGCCGGTCGGGGAGGGACGCTGAGCGATGGCAAATATGATCGGGACCCCTGTAAAGAGAAAAGAAGATCCTCGCCTGCTGACTGGCAACGGCATGTTTACCGACGATATGAAGCTGCCGGGAATGCTCCACGCCGCCTTTCTGCGCAGTCCGTTTGCGCACGCCAAAATTGTCCGCATCGACACTGAAACAGCGAAACAGTACCCGGGTGTTATCGCCGTATTTACCGGTGCCGAGCTGATCGGCAAAGTGAAACCAGTCCCGACCATGTGGTATGTGCCCGGTGCAGATTTGAAAGCAAAGGACAGAAGTCCGCTGGCGTTGGAAAAGGTGCTTTATGCGGGTGAGGCTGTAGCGGTCGTTGTCGCCGAGGATCGGTACATAGCGCGTGATGCTCTCGAACTGATTTCCGTAGACTACGAGGAGTTGCCAGCCGTTACCCATCAGGAAAAGGCCCTCCAGGAAGGAGCGCCGCTCGTCCACGACGATGTGCCGCAAAACCTGGCTCTCTTGTGGAAAGCGGGAGAGGTGCCGGATGAGGCGTTTGAACAAGCGGAGGTGGTCGTCCGGCAACGGCTGTACAACCAGCGGGTGATCCCCAACCCGATGGAAACGAGGGCGGCAGTGGCGCAGTTCAACCCTGGCAGCGGCGAGATGACGATCTGGTGCACCTCGCAAAACCCGCATATTCATCGAATGATTTACTCGGGAGTCCTCGGCATTCCGGAAAGCAAGCTTCGCATCGTAGCACCTGATGTAGGCGGAGGTTTTGGAGCCAAGATCGCGACGTACACGGAGGAAGCGGTCGTCGGCCATGCAGCCAGAGAATTGAGACGGCCGGTGAAATGGGTGGAGGAGCGCCGGGAGCACTTCATGGCGACTACCCATGCCAGAGACGAGGTTATCGAGGTGGAGCTGGCCGGGAAAAAGGACGGCACCTTTACCGCTCTGCGGGTCAAAAACACCGCCAATCTGGGGGCTTATCTCTCGACATTTGGAGGGGGCTGTCCGACGATTGACTTCGGCCTGATGATTACTGGAGCCTACCACATTCCGCAGGCAGCAGTCGTAACGTACGGCGTTTATACCAATACGACGCCGACGGATGCGTATCGCGGTGCCGGAAAACCCGAGGCGACCTTCCAGATTGAGCGAATCGTGGATCTGTTTGCCCGAAAAGTGGGAATGGACCCGCTGGAGGTCAGACGCAAAAATTTAATTCCAAAGGAATCCTTCCCCTATACGACTGCAATGGGCTTGTTGTACGACAGCGGAAACTACGAATTAACCCTTGAAAAAGCTTTGGAGGCGGTGGATTACGAGGCGCTGCGAAAAGAACAGGAGGAGCTGCGGGCACAGGGCAAACTGATCGGCATCGGCTTTTCCACCTATGTGGAGCTGTGCGGCTTTGGCCCCTCAAAGGTTGCCGGAGCGATCGGCTTTCAGGGCGGGGTGTGGGAAAACAGCACGGTCCGCGTCCATCCGACCGGCAAGGTTACCGTCTATACGGGCACGTCTCCGCACGGACAGGGGACAGCTACCTCTTTCGCGCAGATCGTCTCGGATAAATTGGGTGTCCCGATCGAGGACATCGAGCTTGTTCACGGCGATACCCAGAGCATTTCGATGGGTTGGGGAACCTACGGCTCGCGGACGACAGCGGTCGGAGGCGCAGCGGTAGCCATCGCGGCAGACAGAGTCGTGGCAAAGGCGAAACGGATTGCGGCGCACGAGCTGGAGGTCGCAACCGAGGATATTGATTTTGCTGGCGGCGTCTTTTCCGTAAAGGGAGTGCCCGGGCGAGAGAAGACGTTCCAGGAAATTGCCCGCTCAGCCAATTTCGCCTGGAATTTGCCGGATGATGTGGAGCCTTCGCTCGAGGCGCAGTCTTTCTTCGATCCGTCCAACTTCGTATACCCGTTTGGCGCACACATCTGCGTCGTCGAGGTAGACAAGGATACCGGAGAGGTAGCGCTCAGGAAATATGTCGCGGTGGATGATGTCGGCAAGGTAATCAACCCGCTTCTAGCCGAAGGCCAGGTCCATGGCGGGGTCGTTCAGGGAATCGGTCAGGCGCTCTGGGAAGGAGCCGTATACAGCGAAAATGGCCAGCTGCTATCCGGAACATTCATGGATTACACCATGCCAAAAGCGCGATTCTTCCCCAGAGTAGAGTGGCATTTTACCGAAACGCCTTCACCCGTCAATCCGCTCGGCGCCAAAGGAATCGGGGAAACAGGGACGACTGCCGCTCCACCTGCCGTCGTCAACGCAGTGATGGACGCGCTGCAGCCCTTCGGCGTCGATGACCTGGATATGCCGCTGACGCCGGAAAAGGTATGGAAAGCGATGCAGAACAGGAGGGAAGGCATATGATACCGACTACATTCGATTATGTTCGGGCTGACACCGTAGAGGATGCGATTCGCTTGCTGCAGCAAAGCAATGGGGAAGCGAAGCTGCTTGCAGGCGGACACAGCTTGATCCCGCTGCTCAAATTCCGTTTGACCGCACCCGGCACTCTGATCGACATCAGCAAGATTGGCGAGCTGCAAGGAATTCGGCGGGAGGGGAACCGCCTGGTCGTCGGAGCTTTGACTACCCACCACCAGCTTCACACAAGCCCGCTCATAAGAGAAACCATGCCGGTGCTGGCCGATGCGGCGCGTGTGATTGGAGATTTGCAAGTCAGACATCGCGGCACCGTGGGCGGAAATCTGGCCCATGCCGACCCGGCTGCCGATCTGCCGGGAGTGGCTCTGGCGTTGGATGCCATGCTGGAGGTACAGAGCGAGGACGGAAAAGAATTGCTCGAGCTGGACGGATTTTTTCTGGGACCGTTGGTGACAGCTCTGCCGGAGACCAGCCTGGTGACTTCTGTCTCCTTTCTGATTCCGCCGTCTGATGCAAAGAGCGTCTATCTGAAATACGCGCATCCAGCCTCCGGATACGCCGTGGTTGGCGTCTGCGCCGTCGTGGGGACTGATCCTGACGGGACGATCAACCATGCACGTGTCGGAATCAATGGTGTCGGCGATGTAGCGTACAGAGCGATCAGTGTGGAGGAGCGTTTGCTCGGTCAAAGGCCTTCGAGGGAGCTGATTCAACAAGCTGCCGCCCATGCTGCCGACGAGGGGGATATCGGCGGAGACCTGTTTGCATCGGAGGAATACCGCAGGCATCTGTGCCGTGTCTATACCGAACGGGCCTTGGAGCAAATTCTCTTGCCGGAAGGAACGGCATGAGCGGATACGATTTCGCTCTCATCGAACGCGACTTCTACCAGCACGGTTACGTGACGGATACGTCTGTTGCGACGGCTCTCCGCCTCGTTCTTTGTCTCGGCAAACCGCTGCTGGTAGAAGGACCGGCCGGTGTGGGCAAAACAGAAATAGCCAAGACGTTGTCTCGCGTATTACACACGCGGCTGATCCGTTTGCAATGCTACGAGGGGATGGACAGCCAATCCGCTTTATACGAATGGAATTATCAGAGGCAGCTCATTCGCATCAAGCTCGGCGAGGATAGCGGGCGGACGGCCGAAGAGCGTGAGGAGGAAATTTTTGGCCCGGCTTTCCTGTTGAAAAGGCCCATCCTTGAAGCTTTGACGGATGAAAACCGGGCTCCCGTCCTCTTGATCGATGAGATCGATCGTGCCGATGAGTCATTCGAAGCGTTTTTGCTGGAAGCCTTGGCCGAGTTTCAGGTCACGATTCCCGAGCTGGGGACAATCCGGGCGGTGCATCGTCCCTATGTCATTCTCACCTCGAACAGGACCCGTGAACTGAGTGATGCCCTGCGGCGCAGATGCCTCTATCAATGGCTGGCGTATCCGGATATGCAGAAAGAAGCGGAGATTTTGCGGGTGAGGCTGCCCGATATAAGCCAGCGCTTGGCAGAGCAGATTTCGCTCATGATGGCAAATCTGAGAGCACTCCCGCTGCAGAAGGTGCCGGGCGTAGCGGAAAGCCTCGACTGGGCTCAGGCGCTGATCAAGCTGCATCGCAGCGAGCTCGATCCATCTGTCGTGCAAGCGACGATGGGGTGCTTTGTCAAATACCGCGACGATTGGGAAACGGTGGAGGAGCAGCTGCGTTCGGGGAGGTTGCTTGTTGAAAAACGGTGATGCCAATTGCCTGGCACAAAATAGTTTGTCGCACCATCTGATTTGTTTTTCCCGGATATTGCGGGGAAGAGGCGTACTTGTCAGCCCGCAGCAAACGGCCGATGCGCTCCAATCGTTAGCTGTGCTGGATATTTCCGATGAAGCCCTGTTTCGCTACGGACTGCGCCTCAATCTCTGTTCGAGCCCGGAGGAGCAGCAGATATTCGACGAGGAGTACGAGCGGTACTTCCATGAAGAAGCCATCCGGGAGGACAGAAAGCCATCTCCTGAAATGGCAAAGCGAAAATCGCAAAAAGAGCAGTCTTCCCCGCCTGAAGCCTCTGCCCGGTCCGAGGAACGGCAACCAGACTTGGCTGATGCCGTTTGGAGGCCAGTTGATCAGGAGCTGGAGGCCGAAAGCACAAGGCAGGTCGGAAGACACGTCATTCCGACAGCGCCCTGGGAAGCAAGGAAACAAGTGCTCGTGCGCATCCCGACAAAGCGAAATCCTCTGATGGAGGAAGGTGCCAAGCAACTCATCGCGGAATTCCGGTTGAGGCAAAGGAGGGCGTGGCGACGCCAGCTTCGCGGCGCGCTGCTCGATTTTCGCCGTACCATTCGCAGTGGTTTGCAGACGGGAGGAGAGCCGCTCCTCCTTTCTTGGAAAAAGAGGAAGCCGCGAGAAGCCAATTTCTTGCTCTTTTGCGACGGAAGCAGGTCCATGAGCGGTTTTGCAGAAACGTTCCTGCAATTTGCCTATGCCTTGTCTGCCCGTTCGCGTCAGGTAGAGGTCTTTCTTTTTTCCACGAAGCTGCGGCGGATCAGCAGAGCGCTCCGGCATGCGAGGCAAGCTGATCAAACGGGCCAAACAGGTCAAAC
>k87-152368_pt1 | contig 15185 bp, 13 predicted proteins | sample MGYA00084031_6733416 | MGnify analysis MGYA00084031
CCTGAAAATCCATGGAGTGGAGCTATTAATATGCTTGGCGGGAATTTATTATCTTTAGGATATATTTGTGCCTTTGCTTTGATGTATATTAGTGGGAAACAATCTATGGTAGTAAAAATGTTCGAAAGTGTTGGAAAGTTATCTTTCAGTAATTATATTCTTCAAACAATCATTTGTACGACTATTTTTTATGGCTATGGCTTTGGTTTTTTTGGTAAACTAGGCGTTTTAATTGGAATTTTCCTTTCATTAATTATTTATATGTTGCAGATGGTTGGCAGCTATGTTTATTTGAAAAAGTTTAAAATGGGTCCACTTGAAAAACTCCTTAGAATATTTACTTATTTTTCATGGAAAGGAACTCAAAAAGTAAAGAATAAGGATGTAACAGTTAATGCTTAGCAGTTTGCTAGGCAGAAAGGAAAATTCAAATTAAAGAGGAAGCCATATTTGGGGAAAAGTCAGTATTTCTGAAAATTGACTATAAAAAAATTATTGAACCTGATAATAAAAACATTCTAGTCCAAAGAAAGATACCTGTCTAATGAATAAATATTTTCGCGGAGAGCTTTAAGAAAAGCTCTCCGCTTTTTATTATTTCTTGAATGATTTTTTAAATTTTGCTAGGGTGTTATTCAATTAACTAATGATTAAAATGTAAAAAATGTGAAAAAATCTTTATTTTCTAAAGTAACAAAAAACGGTAAGATAGCATAAGATGGCTTTTTTAGGGAAAATAGCCTTAAAGATAAATAGGGAAATTTGGGGTGCATACAGATGAAACGTAATATTAAAATAACTGGTATTGGCTCATATCTACCAAAAAGAATAGTAGACGGAGCAGAAATTGATAAAATAATAGGTGCAAAAAACGGTTGGTCGGAAAAAAAATCAGGTGTTAAGCAGCGTTATTTTGTGACAGATGAAACTGCGTCATACATGGGAGCAGAGGCAGCGAAAAAAGCAATAGCTGACGCGGGTATTGAACTAAATGAACTTGATTGTATTGTAAGTGGAAGCGGAACAATGGAGCAGGCGATACCTTGTAATGCTTCACTTATTCAAGAACAACTAGGACTCCAGCATTCTGGGATCCCCGCGTTTGATATTAATTCAACATGTTTAAGTTTTCTAACAGCATTAGATATGATTTCGTATGCAATGGAATCAGGAAGGTTTAACCATGTGTTAATTGTTTCTTCCGAAATTGCTTCGGTAGGGCTGAACTGGAGTCAAAATGAAAGTAGCATTCTATTTGGAGATGGCGCGGTTGCTTACGTTTTTTCGAAAACAACTGAAACGGATAGCTCACATATTATTGCCTCACGTATGGAAACGTACAGTGCAGGTGCACATCTTTCTGAAATTAGAGGGGGCGGGACAAAGATTCATCCTAGAAATTATGCTGACGATACAAAGGAGGATTTCCTATTTGACATGGACGGTACGGCAATATTTAAGCTCTCATATAAATTGCTGCCGACTTTCATCGAAAAATTATTTAAAAATACTAATCTAACAATGGATGATATAAAGATGATCGTCCCACATCAGGCTAGTGCCTCGGCAATGAAAATTATTCGAAAAAAACTTAGCGTTAATGAAGAACGATTTATGACAATAATTGAAAATTATGGAAATATGATTGCTGCATCTATTCCAATGGCATTGTATGAGGCAATTAAACAAGGTAGGGTTAAACGGGGAGATAAAGTCTTTTTATTAGGCACATCTGCTGGATTATCTATAGGAGGCATTCTTTTTGAGTATTAATTCGAGAAGGGTGTTAATTACAGGGGCAAGAGCTCCTGTTACTTTACATTTATGTCGAATCTTAAAGGAATTCGGTTTTGTTGTATTTGCGGCTGATTGTATTTCGTATGCAATAGCAAAATCATCTAATAGTGTGACGAAATATTTTTACACTCCTTCTCCAAAATTTAATCCGAATGAATGGGTAAATAGTCTCGCTCGAATTATTAAAGAATATAAAATAGACATCTTAATTCCGACATGTGAGGAGACTTTTTATCTTTCAAAATATAAAAGTGAGCTATCACAGTATTGTGATGTATTTGTCGATGACTTACAACATATGACGATGCTTCATCATAAGGAGACATTTATTCGATTTGTTGAAGAATTGGGGTTTAAAACACCAAAAACATGTTTACTCACTCCTGAAACAAATCAGGAAGTGCTTAGTCAATATTTTTTAAATCAAGAAATTGTAGCGAAAAAAGTGTTTTCCCGTTTTTCAGAATCAGTTGTATTTTTAAAATCTATTAGTGAGCTTAAAAAATCAATTGAATTTAATTCTTCATGGATTGCTCAGGAAAGAATTATTGGTCCCCAATATTGCTCTTATGCAATTTGCAAAGAAGGAAGGCTGCTTGCCCATTCAATTTATCGTTCTGAAATGACAGCTGGCTTAGGTGCCACATTGTCCTTTGAATATATTAAAAATGATTATATTGAGGATTTCACGCGGGAAATTGTTGAAAAACTATCCTATACAGGACAAATATCTTTTGATTTTATATTGAATCCTGATGGTGTACCGATACCAATTGAGTGTAATCCACGTGCAACTAGTGGTTTGCATTTGTTTGACAAGCAATTAGGGACGGTTTTTAGTAATGAAGAACAACGACAAACTCTATATCCTAAACAAGGTGTTAAAGAAGCGATAAAGCTAGGAGTATTACTTTACGGTTTAAAAAAATGTACGACAATTAAAGGGATTAAGAGATGGTTGAAAATTGTTTTCACATTTCATGACGCTGTTTATAAAGCGAATGATAGAAAACCGGTAATCTATCAATTTCTCAGTATGTTCTATTTATGGAAGGATAGTAGAGTTTATAAAAATAAACTGTTAGAACAATCTACATATGATATAAGTTGGGATGGTGAAGATGGATGAATGTGCTTGTAACTGGTGCTACAGGATTTTTAGGGCAAAAATTAGCATTCCGATTGGCCACTCTTGGCTTTAATGTCACAGCAACAGGCAGGAATCGTAAAATTGGTCAAATGCTTACTGAGAAGAATATTCGGTTTGAACCAAGCATATTAGAGGACAAAGAACGAATCATTGAGCTCTGTAAAAATAAGGATTATGTCTTTCATTGTGGTGCACTTTCTTCTCCATGGGGGAAATACAAGAATTTTTACGATGCAAATGTTTTAGGAACTAAGCATGTGATAGAAGGCTGTAAACAAGCGAATGTAAAAAGGCTAATCCATGTTTCTACCCCAAGCTTATATTTTTATTACAATGAAAGAAGAAACGTAAAAGAATCAGACCCGTTACCAAATAAATTTGTGAATCATTATGCTGAAACGAAATATTTAGCTGAAATTGAAGTTGATAAAGCGTTTGAAGCTGGCGTTCCGTCAATTACAATTCGTCCACGGGCAATTTTTGGCCCTGGTGATAACGCAATCCTACCAAGATTAATTAAAGTGTGTGAAAAGGGAATTTTCCCTAAGTTTGGTAATGGGGATGTTGAGATTGACCTTACATATGTAGAAAATGTTGTTGATGCTTTATTACTATGCATGAATTCTGAAGAAAAAACGTTGGGTCAAAAGTATAATATTACAAACGGAACAAGTGTGAGCTTATATAAAATGATCGAGAATGTCATTGCACAGCTTGGCATTTCTGTAAAATATAAAACGATTTCAGTTAAAAAAGCATATTTTATCGCTAATATACTAGAAAAGCTTTCAACAGTCGTTTTTCAGGGAAAAGAGCCGTTGCTTACGAAATATACGGTTAGCGTGCTCTCACAAACGCAAACTTTGTCTATTGAAAAGGCAAAGAGTGAGCTTGGCTATGCTCCTGCTGTTTCAATTGAAACAGGAGCTGCTGAATTTGTAGAATGGTGGAAGAATCATGAAAATTAAGTCGTTGCAATTATTTGAATGTGGCTATTGTACACATCCGGAAAAAATTATCCTTTCGAACGGAAGCTTTAAATCGGTAAAATTTCCTGCAACCGTTGCATTACTAAATCATGAGACGTATGGATATATTTTATTTGATACAGGGTATGACTCACATTTCCTTGAGGCAACAAAACGATTTCCTTATTCGGTATATGCGAAAATAACACCAGTAACGTTTACTGAAACAAAATCAATAAAATATCAACTAGAGGAGCTCGGTATTAATCAAAAACAGATAAACTATATTATTCTTTCACATTTCCACGGGGATCACACTGCAGGATTAAAGGATTTTCCTAATGCCAAAATATTAACATTTAAAAAAGCCTATGAACATATCGTGACGAAGAGTAAGTTTCAAGCATTAACAAAAGGTTGCTTGCTTGATTTACTTCCGGAGAATATTGAGGAAAGATTAATGTTTATCGATGAAATGGACGAGATGCAATTAAGTAAAAGCTATGGCGATTTTTCAATAGGCTATGATGTTTTTGAAGATGAATCAGTGATAGCGATTGACTTAACTGGTCATGCAATTGGACAATTTGGGATATTTGTGAATTTGCAGAGTGGAAAACGTGTTTTATTATGTGCGGATGCAGTCTGGGTAAGTGAAGCATTTGAACAATTAATTTTTCCACATTGGATCGCTAATATCATAATAGAAGATGTCGAAATGTATCGAAATAATTTGAAAAAATTAAATCAGTTATGGATTCAAAACCCTGAAATAGATATCCTACCAACACATTGTCATAAAACTTGGGAAAAGGTAAAACAAGGAGTTATCTATGAATAAAGTTAGATTATTAAAGCATTATATTTTAACAAAATATGGTCGTAAATTTCATTCAAGACATGAAATCGAAAACTATCAAAATAAAAAAATTAAAAAGCATTTGGATTTTATTGTTGAAAAATCTCCTTTTTATCGTTCACTGTATTCAGAGTATGAAACTGAATTAAAGACAAATCATTGGAGAAAGCTACCTATCATTGATAAAGCTATGATGATGGAGCAATTTGATTTATTCAATACGGTAGGTATAAAAAAGGAGGAGGCTTTAAACCTTGCATTTTCTGCGGAAAAGACGAGGGACTTTTCTCCTAAGATAAACAATATATCAATAGGGTTATCTTCTGGTACAAGTGGTAACCGAGGGCTGTTTTTAGTTAGTGATAAAGAATCTGAAATGTGGGCGGGAACAGTTTTAGCGAAATTACTTCCAGGAAGTTTGTTAAACACACATAGAATCGCTTTTTTTCTGCGTGCAAATAACAATCTCTACTCTTCAACAGAAAATGGGAAAATAACATTTCACTATTTTGATTTACTAGATGATTTTCAATCACATAAAACTAGATTACAAGATATACAGCCGACGATTATGATTGGCCCTCCTTCGATGCTAAGAAAAATAGCTGAATGGCAAGCCGAACATCAGCTTCATATTTCTCCTACGAAACTAATCTCTGTAGCTGAAGTTCTAGAGGACATTGATAAGAAATTTATCGAAGCTGTTTTTAAGCAGCAGCTTCATCAGGTGTATCAATGCACAGAAGGATTTTTAGCTACAACTTGTAAACATGGTACGCTCCATATAAATGAGGATTTAGTAGCTATACAAAAAGAATATTTAGATCGGGAGCGAGGAATATTTGTTCCAATTATTACGGACTTTACGAGAATAACACAACCGATCATTAGATATCGTTTAAATGATCTTTTAATTGAACGGAAAACACCTTGTCCGTGTGGTTCCCAATTTTTAGCTTTAGAGCGAATAGATGGACGAAGTGATGATTTATTTTATGGAGAAAGATATGGTGAAAAAGAAAAAAAGGTTCTTTTTCCAGATTTTATTCGAAGAGCAGTTATGCTAGCATCCGAGCATATTCTTGAATACAAGGTAATTCAAAAGGAATTAAATTTAATTGAAGTGAAAATTAAAGTGGAACAAAAAAATCACGAACAAGAAGTAAAAGAAAGAATTCGTATGGAATTGATTAAGCTGTGGAAAAGCTTTCATTTAATTGAACCTACCATCATTTTTTCTGATTACAATATCCTGCCATCAGATAAAAAATTAAAGAGGATTGAAAGTAGACTTTAGGAAAAATGTACAGAAGTCAAAGATAAACCTAATATTTAAACGCACAATTACGTATAATATATAAAAATAATTTAGATATAAAAGGGAAATTAGATTATGAAAGTATGCTTTTATCGTTTGTTCAAAACACGTAGAGCTGCAAATACATCTGCAGATGCCGGAGGATTAGCGTGTTGTTAAAGGATTTATTTGTCCATATTTGTATTTTAGTTACATTTATCTTTTTAGCTGGAGTAATATTTAAAAACTCGGAAGCTTCATCATTAAAGAAAAATCAAATTCTTTTTGGCGTTTTTTTCGGAATTTTAGGTTCAATCTTAATGATTTTTAGTATTCAGGTCGATGTTGAAACAATTATTGATTTACGACATATTCCAATCATTATCGCTGCTATGTTTGGTGGTGTAACGGTTAGTTTTATCTGCTCACTTATTATTGCCATCAGTAGAATTTTATTTGTCGACATAACACCTATTATGTTAATCGTATCACTTACAACGATCTTCGTTGGAATACTAGTTGGCTTGATAGGAAAGCTGAAGAGCCAAAATACATTAAAGTGGTTGTTCATGGTTGTAAGCAGCACAGCAGTTTTTTCAATTATATTATACTATCGTGTCCGCGAGATTGACGATTTTGGATTTATTTTACTGAACTACTGGTTATTATCTATTTTTGGAAGTACATTAACTCTACTTCTCGTTAACTATATAAGTCGTGCTAATTATTTACACAATGAATATAAACGCTATGCATCGATCGATTATTTGACTGGCCTTAAAAATGTTAGGGAATTTAATCTCACATTAGCTAAACTATTAGTAAAAGCTAGTAGTGATAAAAGTCGGTTTGCCTTACTATTTATTGATATTGATCATTTTAAACAAATAAACGATCAATATGGTCATCAAGCAGGTGATGCTATTTTACAGCAATTTGGACAACTTTTATTAGACACGATCCCAAAAAAAGATTTAGCATTTCGAAATGGCGGAGAAGAATTTTCAGCCATTCTATTAAATGTTAGTGGTGAGGAAGCAGAACAAATGGCTGAGCTTATTAGGGAGAGAGTCGAAAAATATCGATTTAGGTTACCTGACAAATCAGAGTTTGCGATTAGCTTATCTATCGGAGTTAGCATGAATAAAGAAAAAGGTGAACAGCTGGACGAAATAATAAAACGAGCAGATCAAGCTTTATATCAAGCAAAATCTGAAGGTAGGAATAAAGTAGTTTGTTTCATCGAGCAATAAAAATGCTAACAAATTGTCTAAATAGGCTGTCACATTATTAAAGTGCACAGTCTATTTAGATTTAATTGATTCTATTAAATAGTTGTAAATAAATCGTTTCACCTATATATTCTGTGAAATCGGACAATAAATACTATATTTAGTAGGAGATTATTCCTGTTTTTTCTTAAAGGAATACTGATTTCGTGTTTTTGCGTAATTGGATAATCCTTGAAATAACAATGATTTCCTTCTGATTAAAGATGGAAAATAATGTAGAAGCAATAATTTAATTAACTGTGACCAATTAGCCATTTTTCCTTGAGACGATTGATATAAACACTAGGAATGGATTATGATATTTTTGTAAATTTAAACTACCATTTTTAGGTTTTATACTAATATTTCGAAATAGTAACAAGGGTTTAATAGATTGTTACTTTAATTAGAAGTAATAGTATTACAATCTGGTAATGGTACAAAAATACATAATGTGGAATAGGGAGTGGATTTTTTGTTAAAAAAAGCATCAATCGTTACATTAGGATTAGCAGTAGCAATTACTCCAGCAGTTTCAGTAGCAGCTGAAGAAAACAGTGAAAATGTTGAACAGCAAGCAGTTGTAGATACAGCTAGTGAACAAACGACAACAGAAGCTGTAGATGTAGTTGTTCCTGATGCTTCAACAGATGGAAGTACTGATTCTGAAGCAGTAGCAGATGAACCAATCTCAAATGAAGAGAGCGAAGCCCCAACAGAAGAGGTACCAGCTGAAGAAGTACCAGCCGAAGAAGCCCCAACAGTAGAGGAGCCTGCAGCAACTGAAGATGAAGTAACAGAAGAGAATACAGAAAATACAGAGGAAGTTGAAGCGGAAACTCCAAACGAGGAAGAGGTAGTAACACCTCCAACAGAAGAGGGATCAACTCCTAATGATGAAGAAGTTGTTGATGAGATTGAAGAAGAGCAGCCTGAGTTATCATATGAAGAAATTGTTGCCCAAATGAATGGTTCAGTGACTGGAAAGGTTTCTGAATTTGATAAAGAAAAAGGTTACTATACATTAACAATTAATGGATCAGTTACAAATAATTCTGAACAAGCAATCACTAACTTTTATACAGGAGTAGATATTCCTGATGATATTATGGTGCTTGATACAGACGAAACACCTCAAGACATTTATCTTTTAACAGGTGAAGAAACAGAATTAGCAATTCCAGTTGGTGAAGTGAAAGCAGGAGAAACAAAAAATATTTCAATTAGTATCCCTGTTATCGGAAAAACATCTGGAGCTAATTTACTTCAAGATTTAAATGGATATGTGATTGATGCGGAAGGTTACTTACCTGTTGGCAGTATTTCTGGAACAAGTAATCTAACATTCAGTACAATGACTGAAGCAACATACTTTGAAGGAAAAGCACAAGCAGTAACTGATTTTCCAGGATTAGCTGATAATCAATTTGGTATGCAATTCGGATTTAAGGTGCAAAATTTACAAATTGAAAACATCGATAATGTAAAAATTGAGTTTATCGTACCAAAGGGTGTAACAATTCATGAGCCAGATAGCTATGAAGAAGGTGCGATTCCTGATGCCCTTGATGATTTCTTAGACGGTGGAGACCTAGGGCTTGGATCTAGTCGATTAGATCTTGATTGGAATGGAAATACGGCTTCAGTTAACATTGGTGCAATCGAAGCAGCTGGTGGTTATCAAGGCTTCTTCTCTGCGATTGGTGAAAGCAATTTAAGCTTTGAAGATATTAAAAAACTTCAAGTGAAAATAACTTTATTTAGCGGTAATGAAGCAATTGAATCATATACAACACCAATTGAACTAGTGAAATATCAAGGTAATGAAGAAGAACCAGGTAATAAACCTGGCAACGGCACAGACAACGGTTCAAATACCGATCCAGACAAAGACAATGATGGCGGTACAACACCTACACCTATTGTAAATAAGCCAACTCCAAATAATTCAGGAAAAGGAAACGACCCATCAGAGAATAACAGTAATAATGGTGGGCAAGTAAAGGGTAACAACGATAGTAACATTAAAGTAACACCAGTTGCTAATAATAATTCAAATAATGAACAAGGTGGACAGCTACCGAAAACAGCTGGAACGAATCCTGTTGGTGCATTAATGGGTGGCGCAATTGCAGCATTAGGCGCAGCTATCCTTGCAGTGAGAAAGAGATTATTTCAATAAAAATGATTGAAGAGGGCGATTGTCGTCCTCTTTAAGATTTTAAGATTGGGAGGGTAAGAATGTCCCGAATCATTGGATTTATTGCAACTGTATTAATAATTGGCGGGATCGGCTATTCTGCCTGGAATTTATACCAATGGAATGACAGTAAAAAATCTGTAAAAGCCATTGATGAGTCTCAAGCAATTACGATGAAAAGTACTGAATTACAACCGAAAAAAGCGCTTGATGAAAAGAGTGAAAAAACGATTGAAGATGTGTCAACTTTGAACTATTCTGTTGAGAATGGTAAAAAAGTAGCGAAATTAAATATTCCAAAAATAGCTTCAAGCTTCGATGTTTTTTGGAATACAGATGAATCAACACTTGATAAAGGTGTTGGTATGTATGTCAGTGAGTGGACAACGATTCCTAATGATATTGGAGGTCATACTGTATTAAGCGGACATCGTGATACCGTATTTACGGAACTAGGTGAGCTTAAGCAAGGGGATACAATGACGGTTGAATATGAAGGGGAATCCTTTACATATAAAATTAAAGATATATGGATTACAGATGCAAATGACCGTACTGTTATAGTAAAAAAGGATAAACCAACCTTGACACTTACTACTTGCTATCCGTTTGATTTTATTGGTTCTGCCCCTGATAGATATATTATTCAAGCTGAATTGGTATCAGAGTAATATTATATAAGGCTGATCTCGTCATTTATCGAGCAGCCTATTCTTCTAATAAAACAAATCATATTGATTAGTGCCTCAATATTGTTCAATTCCTCTTATCATTTACATGAATATAGATGATTTTTCTTCACAAGCTTTTAGGATGACTTTTAATAGTTCCTTTTATTTTTATTATCACTTATCATTTATTTGCAGGATTTATTAAGTTCAAAATCGAATAGTTTCATCGTTAAAGCCTTTTTGAATAATTTTAAAAGTATATGGAATGAGGAGAAAACGAAGATGAAAGTAATGCCATTACAACAACGTGAAATAACATCTAGCCGTTTAGTGCTTGGATGTATGGGTTTTGGAGGAGGATGGGACCATAACCCGATAACAAAAGAAGATATTGTCGTTGCTGAAAAAGCTGTAGACGCTGCACTCTCTTCGGGAATTAGTATGTTTGATCATGCGGATATATATAAAATGGGGAAGGCAGAAACGATCTTTGGAAACATCTTGAAAAACAATCCAAAGTTACGAGAAAACATTGTGATTCAGTCAAAATGTGGAATTCGCTTCCCTGAAGGAAATTCTCCACATCGATTTGATTTTTCTAAGGAGCATATTCTGCAATCTGTTGATGGAATATTACATCGACTTCAAATAGACTATCTTGATATCTTATTGTTACATAGACCAGATCCATTGGTTGAGCCTGAGGAAGTTGCAGAAGCGTTTGATATTTTAAAAACAGCTGGAAAAGTTAAGGAGTTTGGTGTATCAAATATGAGCTCAGCACAAATCAAACTATTACGTGCATACTCTAATACACCGTTAATCGTTAACCAGCTTGAAATGAGTTTAAAACGAATCGATTGGCTTGAGCAAGGAATCCTCGTTAATCAAAAAGCAGGTACAGATGTTAATTTTGCAGATGGAATATTAGAATATTGTCGATTAGAAAATATTCAAATTCAGGCATGGCACCATTGGCATATGGGATGTATTCTGGCAGAGTGATGGAAGAAATGTCAGCTGCAGATAAACAGACTAAAGAAATTGTAGAAAAGATGGCTAAAGAAAAGGAAACAACACCTGAAGCGATTGTTTTAGGTTGGTTAATGAAGCATCCTGCAATGATTCAGCCAGTTATTGGGACAACTAATCCAGAACGGATTAAAAACTGTCAAGATTCTGTTCGTCAAGCAGAGATAATGACTCGTGAGGAATGGTATACGCTTTATACTGCTTCTCGCGGGGCAAAACTTCCTTAAGTAGAGTAGGTAGTGTAAATGACGATATCAACAGCAGGTTTAAACACTCTTTTGGAAAAATATTTTCCCGATATAGAGCAAGTAACAATAAACAAAGGAGCAAGCGGGTATAATAATACGACTAGATTTATTCAGTATAAGGATGAGAAGTTTGTTCTTCGAATTTACGAAACACATAATGATGTTGCCAAGGTCTTGCTTGAACATGAAATATTAGAAAAACTAAAAACGAAGGATTTACCTTTTAACATACCTTTACCTATCTTGTCTAAGTTAGGTAAAACCTTTCATCATTTAGAGGAAGATACAAATAAATTAGCGTGTCTTTTTTCGTATATTAAAGGAGATAATCCGCTTTTTCATAACAAGCAAGAGATTTATTCGTTTGGAGTACAAACGGGATTCTTATTGAATGGATTAAATGGAATTAAGGTGTCAAGGCCGTTTGCTTATAAACCATATTATGAAATTGAGAATACACATCCGCAATGTACGGTAGAAAACATTGTCGAATGGTGTACAAATCCTCCAGCAGAATTTAAAGATTATAGCACCCACTTACAAATTATAAGGGATAAATTAGTACAATTTATCGAATATGTACCTATGCTTAGGAAGCTTCCACATCAGTTGATCCATGGGGATTTGAATCAATCGAATATACTTGTAAATTCAAGTGGGAAAATAAGTGCGATTTTAGATTTTGAATTTGCTACTCTCGATCTACGTGCAATGGAGGTTGCCGTTTGTTTATCTGAAATAATTATAAAAGAATCGAATAAAATGGGAGTGCTAGATAAATTACGACTATTTCATGAAGGTTTTACTATGGTTAGCGCCTTAGATGAAAATGAAATTAATGCGTTACCTGTATTAGTTCAATTAAGAAGGTTAGATGTTTTCGTTCATTTTTTAGGCAGATATATTGATGGAATTGATCATGCTGATGTATTAAAAGAGCAAATGATTAATTACATAACTAATCTAAAATGGATGGATGAGACAGAAGAAAAACTACTAGACATTTGGAACGGAAAATAGAGTAAAGCTTCCCAAAGGATAATACATTTATCTTTTGGGAGGCTCCTCCTCCATCATTTCAGCCTTCACTCGTTCTTCCTCTTCTTTTACACAAATTCTTGTAATCTGTTCATTTAAAAAGTGATTTAAATAATCCATTTCTTCATTACATTTCTCATTATTGTTTTTATCCATTGTGAACACCTCATTTATTGAAACGATTTGTAAGCATTGTATATTTTTAGGATAATCTGTTTCTTTTATTCGTGTTCTATTTAATTTTGAAGGTAGTATATAAAAAAATAAGCCAAAATCAATGATTATTTGATTTTGGCCATAATGATGTATTTATCAATTATTAATGTGAACAAAAATCCTCTGAAGAAGAAGCATACATATTAAGAACGGATTCTAATTCTTTTTCTGTAGCTTCATATAATTGCCTTCCATCCGGCATTTTATATAAATTCATATGAAGTAAAGCATCAATCATTTTTCCTTTACTGTTTTTTAACTCATATGTGATTTTAGACAATCAAATCACCCCTCTGTTTGTAAGCGTTTCCAAAAATATTATAATTAATAAAATAACATTTGTCAATAAATAACCAAATCGAAAATTATTTCCTTTTATTAATGTTTATTTTCCAATTGTTTATTAGTATGATTAACAAATATGATGCAGTTTGGGGGATAAAAATGGAACAGCACCATCATTGTGAAACATATGGATTTCGTTTTCTAGATACTTTAAATGGACCATTTTGTCAATTGTTTGCAGTTGGACATGATCTTATTTCGAATAAAGAGCAGTATCATTGGGATGGCCGTAAACGGGTTGATGGGCCATTATTATTATTTCAATATACAATATCGGGGTTTGGTCATCTTGATATCGATGAAAAGACGTACAAAATAATGCCCGGTTATGCATTTATGGTTGAAATACCAAGTGACCATATATATTATTTACCAGAAGAAAGCAATTCATGGGAATTTTATTATATTTTAGTTAGGCCAACTGGAATTATCCATCACTGGAATGAGTTGGTAGGAAAAATAGGAAGAGTGATTAAAATAAATAATGATCATTCCGTCATTAGTTTACTACAAAATATATTTCATGCAGCTAGTAGACAACAAATTACGGATGGGTATCGGGCAGCATCAATTGTTTATCAATTCATTATGGAGCTTTTTAGATTTTCTGATGAGCACAAAAAGATGAAAAGCAATTGGCCTGTCAAAATCCAAAATGCAGTAGAAAAAATGGAAAAGGACTATGCGTATATTCAAAGCTTAGAGGAAATCGCAATTGAAGTGGAAATTTCTAAATACCATTTTATTCGTATATTTAAGCAATTCACAGGCTATACGCCAATTGAATATTTAACAAAAGTGAGGATGGAGAAAGCAGTTAACTTGCTACGACAATCAGAGTTAACAATTGATGAGATAGCTAAATTAATAGGCTATTCCAATGGAAGTTACTTTATTAAAGTCTTTCGCAAATGGCTTGGTTTTTCCCCTGGGGAATTTAGAGATGGCAAAGATATTGCTTCAGTAAACCAATTGAAATTTGATTAATAGCAATATAGTACATAAAAAGCAAAAGTTTATTATAGATTGTTGAAAATCATTCCTTTTATTATATAAGTAGAATAGCAATATAATAGAAAGGAAATGATTTGAATGAACCATACAACATTTGCGAAGACACCTCCGATGGGGTGGAATAGTTGGGACTGTTACGGAGCTACTGTTACAGAAGAGGAAGTAAAGGGGAATGCTGATTACATTGCAAAAAATTTAAAGGAATATGGATGGGAATATGTTGTAGTTGATATTCAATGGTATGAGCCTGGTGCTGTATCTTCAGTTTATCGTCCTTTTGTTCCTTTAGAAATGGATGAATATTCAAGATTAATTCCGGCTACAAATCGCTTTCCTTCAGCACGAAATGGAAGGGGTTTCAAGGAGTTGGCGGACTATATTCATAATCTTGGCTTAAAGTTTGGGATTCATATAATGCGAGGAATTCCCCGCCAAGCAGTCCATGCAAATACACCGATATTAGGAACAAATGTTGGCGCAAGAGATATTGCTCATCCTAATTCAATATGTCCTTGGAATACAGACATGTATGGTGTTGACGCATCAAAGGAAGGAGCACAAGAATACTATAATTCGTTACTTAAGCTATATGCTGATTGGGAAGTAGACTTTATTAAGGTGGATGATATTGCAGCTTCACGCCTTTATGATATCCATATCGAAGAGATAAAGCTCATTCGAAAGGCAATTGACAATTGTGGTAGAGACATAGTATTAAGCCTTTCACCTGGTCCTGCACCATTACAACACGCGAATGAATTAAAGGCAAATGCAAATATGTGGAGAATGACGGATGATTTCTGGGATAAATGGGAGTTATTATATGGAATGTTTGAAAGATGTGAAAAGTGGAGCGAACATGTATCAGAAGGAAACTGGCCAGATTGTGACATGTTACCTTTAGGTCACATCGGGATTCGATCTGTTGATGGCGGTGGAAGTGATCGCTTTACACGATTTACAAAAGATGAGCAATTAACGATGATGACTCTTTGGTGTATTTTTAAATCCCCATTAATGTTCGGTGGTGAACTACGGGACAATGATGAATGGACATTGTCATTATTAACAAACAAAGA
>k87-405383_pt1 | contig 15176 bp, 14 predicted proteins | sample MGYA00084031_6733416 | MGnify analysis MGYA00084031
CGGTTCGCCCATCCCCTGGACATCGTGGACGTGCCGCAGAAGCCGGGCGTCTTCAAGCTGCACGCCCGCCGGCCCGGCGGCGAGTGGGAGGTCTTCTACGTGGGCCAGGCCCAGAACCTCTACAACATGCTGCTCGCCTACCTGGGCACCATCGTGGAGGGCGATCCGCAGGCCGCAGGCATAAACCCGTGTGCGAAGGCGCGCATCGAGACCGATGAGGTGGCGTACTCCTACGCCGTGGTGACCGACGAGGCCGAGCGGCAGGGGTGCCTGCGCAGCCTGTACGAGTTCTACCGGCCGGTGTGCAACGCGCCGGAGCAGATTCCGGCCGTCGACCATATCGCCTGCAACCCGTTCTGAAAGGGAGGGCCGCTGGCAGTGGCGCCAGCGGCCCTTTCTCGTTGCTAGATCCCTTCCTGGTAGATCCGGGCGATGATGCCCTCGATCTGCGGCTCCTCCACGGTCAGGTCGCGGATCGCGCAGCGGGTCGACACCCGGGCGATCAGCTCGCTGGCGGAGAGCTCGTCCCGGTTAAACCGGAGCCAGATGCGGTTGCCTTCCCGGCGCACCAGCTCGGCCCCCTCCGCCGCGATGTCCCCGACCGGGCCGTTGGGCTCCAGCTCCACGACCAGCGTCCGGTGCTTCCCGTACCGCTCCTTGATCTGCGCCACCGGGCCGTCGTAGATCACCCGGCCGTGGTCGATCAGGATCATGCGCTCGCAGAGCTTCTCGATGTCCTGCATGTCGTGGGTGGTCAGGATGACCGTCACGCCCCGCTCCCGGTTGATCGTCCGGATGAACTCCCGGATCCGCTCCTTCGCCACCACGTCCAGGCCGATCGTCGGCTCGTCCAGGTAGACGATCTCCGGGTCGTGCAGCAGCGCCGCGGCCAGGTCGGCCCGCATGCGCTGCCCCAGCGACAGCTGCCGGACGGGGGTGTTCAGGAACTCATCCAGCCCGAGCAGTTCCCGGAAGAGATCCATGTTCTTCTGGTACCGGTCCCGGGGCACCTTGTAGATGTGCCGCAGCAGCTCGAAGGACTCAACGGTGGGCAGGTCCCACCAGAGCTGCGTTCGCTGGCCGAAGACCACCCCGATCTGCCGGGCGTTCTCCACCCGCCGCTGGTACGGGACGACCCCCCGCACCCGCACCTCGCCGGCGGTCGGCACCAGGATGCCCGTCAGCATCTTGATCGTCGTCGACTTGCCCGCGCCGTTGGGCCCGATGTAGCCGACCAGCTCCCCGCGCTTGATGGTGAAGGAGACGTCGTCGACGGCCACGCGGATGTCGTACTCGCGGGAAAAGAGCGTGCGCAGGGCGGCGAACGGGCCCTCCTTGCGCCGAGCCACCTTGAACTCCTTGCGCAGCCCCTCGACCTCGATCACCGCTTCCACGTCTACTGCCACCTCTTCCCGAGGGTTCCGCTCACGTCTCGGCGCGCCGGACGTTCCGGCGAACTGCCGTGCAGGAGGTTGGCGGTTACAGTCCGGCAGATCCGGACCTGGCCCGCAGGTAGTCGCCGTAGAGCCGCAGCAGCCGGCGCCGCTCCCGCCAGTCCGGGCAGGCCCGCTCCACCAGGGCCCAGAACCGGGGGCCGTGGTTCATCTCCCCCAGGTGCGCGATCTCGTGGATGAGGACGTACTCCAACAGCTCGTGCGGGCCGCCCCGCAGCCGGTGGCTGATCTGGATGTTCCGGGTGCGGGCGCTGCATGAGCCCCAGCGGGACTCCTGGCGGCGGAACCGCACCTGCCCCATGGGGAACCCGTAGTAGCGGTCGTTGATCTCCCGCGCCCAGCGCGCCAGGCTGGCGTCATCCCTCACCGGGGAGGGGGTGAGCCCGCTCAGGGGCCCCGGGCCGGCCAGGTCCAGGCGGAGCGCCGCTTCGAGCCGGGGTGCGAGCTTCCGGGTCAGTTCCGCGATGTGGCGGGCCTGCTCCGCCCGGCTCAGCCGGCTGGAGATGTAGAGCACGATCTCGCCGTTCCGGATGGTGCCCGACGAATGCTTCTTGTCCTTGAACACGATCCGCACGGCCACCCCGACCTTTCCCCTCTCACTTTCCGCCGCCCTGCCCGGCCACGCCGACCCGGGCGCAGCGGTCCGCCAGCGGGCACTCGCCGCAGCGCGGCTCCCGCTTCAGGCAGATCCGGCTGCCCAGGGTGTCGATCAAGGCGTGGAACTCGCCGCGCAGGCCGGCGTCCTCCGGCGTCCAGACGTGGAAGAAGGCCTGCATCTGGTCGTACCGGATGTCGGGCGCGAACACGCCCATGCGGGCGAAGATCCGGCGGGTGTAGGCGTCCATCGCCATCACCGGCAGGCCGGCGGCGTAGCACAGGATGCAGTCCGCCGTCTCCGGCCCGATGCCCGGAAGGGACAGGAGCTCCTCCCTGAGCTCGCCAAGGGGCCGGCGCAGCATCGCCGCGAGGTCGCCGCCGTAATGCGCCACCACGTGCGCGGCAAACGCCTTCAGGCGCTGCGCCTTCTGCTTGAAGTAGGCCGCCGGCCGGATCAGCGGCTCCACGGCCTCCGCCGGCGCCGCGTGCATGGCCGCCACGTCCAGGAGCCTGGCCTCCGCCAGGGCCCGCACCGCCTTCGCTGCGTTGCTCCAGGCCACGTTCTGCACCAGGATCGCACCCGCGATCATCTCAAACGGCTCCGCCCGCGCCGGCGCCGGCTCCAGGGCGGACGGCCACCAGTGGCGGGGGCCGAACGCCGAAAGCAGGCGCCGGTACACCCCGTCCACCCACGCCGCCCAGCCCTCCGGCGGCTCGGGCCGCACGACCGCCGGGCCCGCACCGCCGCGCCCCGCCGGCGCACGCACCGGCGGCGCCGCGCCGGCGGCCGCCCGCCCGCTCGGACTCCGCATCCGTTGCTCCCTCCTGGTCGGGCACGTTCCCCGAACAGCATCCGATGCGCTCCCGACCAGAATAACCTGTCCACCCGGGGCAGGGCAAGCCGGTCCGGGGCGCAGAATACATAGACCGGTGATCGCACATGATCTGCGGCCGCTTTGCGCCCACCCCTTCGGGGGCGCTTCATCTCGGCAACGCACGCACAGCCCTGCTCGCCTGGCTCCACGCGCGCCGCTCGGGCGGCCGGTTCATCCTGCGCATCGAGGACATCGACCGCGCCCGCTCCCGCCCCCATTTCGCCGAGCAGGCCATCGCCGACCTGCGCTGGCTGGGCCTGGACTGGGATGAAGGGCCCGACGTGGGTGGCCCCCACGGGCCCTACTGGCAGTCCGAGCGGGAGGAGCTCTACCGGGAGGCCCTGGCCCGCCTGGAGGCGGCCGGCCACCTCTACCCCTGCTACTGCAGCCGCGCCCAGCTCATGGCCATCGCCTCCGCCCCCCACGGCCTCGCGGCAGAGGGGCCCGTGTATCCCGGCACCTGCCGCCGCCTCACGCCCGAGGAGCGCAAGGCGCGCGCGGCCACCGGCAAGACGCCGTCGCTCCGTTTCGCCCTGCCGGAGGACGAAGAGATCACGTTCACCGACCTGATCGCCGGGCCGCAGCGCTTCCCGCCCGGCGCCGGCGGCGACTTCGTGGTGCTCCGGGCGGACGGGGTGATCGGGTACCAGCTCGCCGTGGTCGTGGACGACGCCCTGATGGGCGTCACCCACGTGCTGCGCGGGGGCGACCTGCTGGACTCCACCCCGCGGCAGATCCTGCTCTACCGGGCCCTCGGCTGGCCGGTGCCCCAGTTCGGCCACCTGCCGCTGCTCCTGGGGCCCGACGGGGCGCGCCTCGCCAAGCGGCACGGTGCGGTGACCCTGGCGGGCATCCGGGCCGCGGGCACGCCCCCCGAGGTGGTGGTGGGCCACCTCGCCCACCTGAGCGGCCTCCTCGACCGGCCCGAGCCCGTCCGGCCGGAGGAGCTGATCCCCCTCTTCGACCCCGCCCGGATCCCCCGTGAGCCGGTGCGGCTGCCGGCGGAGACCCTCGCGGCGCTGAGCGGAGGGACCGCGTAAGCCTGGCCTACCGCTGCTCCGGCCGCCAGCCGGGCAGGAAGACCCAGCGGAAATCCTTCGCCCGGGTCCGCCTCGTCATCTTGGACATGCAGTGCTCGCACGCCGTCGCCGCAGTGCGGAAGCCCGGAATCCGTTCCTTGGACTGGATGATCAGCACCGGCTGACCGCACCACGAGCATGCACTTTCTTCGTAGGTGTAGTGTTCAAAATCGGGCTCGACGCCGTACTTGCGGATTGCCTCTGCGTCCATCGACCGCTCACACCTCCGCAGCCCTTTGGCTTCGCAAGCTTTTCGACGCTGCGCGGCGGCCGCGTGGGCAGCCGCGGAGCGCCGTCCGGTGTCCAGAACATCCCTGTTATGGTGACCGCCGCCCCGCGCAGACTATCGCGGACCAGACTGCGCGATTGGGGGGAGTCTGCGCGGTGAGTCTGTCCACGGTGACCCAGAGCCTCGGGCTGCCGCCGGCCCCCAGCCTCTTTACCGGCAGCGAATGGGGCGCGCCCAACCCGGACGTGCCTCTCCCGTTTTTTGACCTGCCGGCCCCGCCCGCGGATGCGGCGCCCGATCCCGACGCCCTCTACGCCCCGCCGGGCGAGGAGCTTTACGACTATCAGGTGGACGGGGCCCGGTTCCTGATGGAGCATCCGGTGGCGCTGCTGGGCGACGAGATGGGGCTGGGCAAGTCGATCCAGGCCATCGCCGCCCTCCGGCTCCTGATCCGCCAGGGCGAGGTCGCCCGCGCCCTCATCCTCTGCCCCAAGACGCTGATCTTCGACTGGTACTACAAGCTCCGCCGGTGGGCCCCGGACCTGCGCGCCGTGCCGATCGAGGGCCCCCGCCGCCGGCGGCAGTGGTACTGGCGGTGCCAGGCGCACGTGCACCTGTCCGGGTACGAGACGTGGCGCGAGGATCTGAAGGCCGGCCTGGCCTCCCCCGACGCCTACGATCTGGTCGTGCTGGACGAGATCCAGCGCATCAAGAACCCCGGGACGGCCATACACAAGGCCGTGTCCCAGGTGAACGCCCCGTGGCGCTGGGGGCTCTCCGGAACGCCCCTCGAGAACCGGGTGGAGGAACTGCTGGCCATCTTCGCCTATCTGAAGCCCGGCCTGCTGCCCAGCCGCCGGGGCTGCCCGGTCGACGAGATCCACCGGCGCATCGCCCCCTACGTGCTCCGCCGCCGGAAGGCGGACGTGCTCCGCCACCTGCCCCCCAAGGAACACCGCACCGTCTGGCTGGATCTGACTCCCGCCCAGCGCATGGCCTACGAGGCCGCCGAGCGGGCGGCGGTGGCGGCGGTCCGCCAGGCCGGCAGCGCCGCGGCCCCCGTGGTCGCGCTGAGCCTGCTCAGCAAGCTGAAGCAGCTCTGCAACCTGGACCCCGCCACCGGCGCCTCCTGCAAGATGGCCTTCCTGGAGCAGGAACTGGGCCCCCTGATCGAGCGCGGCGAGAAGGTGCTCATCTTCTCCCAGTATCCCAAGGTGACCCTGGAGCCGCTCCTCCCCCGGCTGGAATCCTTCGGCGCCATCCTCTTCGACGGGTCGCTCAGCGACTGGACCCGGCAGCTCATTGTCCACCACTTCCAGCACAAGGAGATGCCCAAGGTCCTGGCCATGTCGCTGAAGGCCGGCGGGGTGGGCATCACCCTCACCCGGGCCAACCACGTGTACCACCTGGACCACTGGTGGAATCCGGCGGTCGCCCAGCAGGCCGAGGACCGCACCCACCGCATCGGCCAGCGGCGAACGGTCTACGTGACGACCCTGCTCACCCGCGGCACCGTGGAGGAGCGCATCGCCGAGCTGGTGGAGCAGAAGCGGGAGCTGTTCCACCAGGTCATGGACCCGCTCACGGAGACGGGAGAGTCCGCGGAGGAGCAGTACCTCCTGCAGCGGCTCACCCGGCAGGAGATCCTCTCGCTCTTCGGTCTGCACTGAAAGAGGCCGCCCGCCATACGGAAAGGGTCCGGAGCCGCGCGGCTCCGGACCCTCATAATTCTTCAGCCTGCGGCCTCAGGCTCCGGCGCCCTCCTCCGGCTCGTCGCCGGGCGGGAACTTGGCCAGCTCGGCCTCCGCCTGGTCCCGGTAGAGGAAGACCGCATCCCCCGTGCTGCCGTACCGGTGGACGGCCTTCTTGATGCCCTCCCGCTCGAAGGGTTCCCGCTCGATCAGATAGTAATACTTGGTACCGTTGGGATGGTTCATGACCCAGATCATCAGGTCCTTCTGCGTCAGCACGCCCTTTGCCATGTCCCCGACCTCCTTGTTCCTGGACGCAGACTATTCGGCGGACGTGGTGGGAACCCCTGCTCGGCAGCTGCATGACGAGGTGCGGGAACGCCCGGGCATGGGCCGCCCGGCGTGCAGGGGAGCCCAGCGGCGTGCGGGAGGGGAGGTGAGCGCGTGCAGGCCTTCCGTCTGAACCGCCAGAGCTGCGTCCCCATCAAGGACCAGCTGCAGGCCCAGATCCGGTACCAGATCGCCGCGGGGCTCCTGCATCCCGGCGACCAGCTCCCGTCGCTCCGGGACCTGGCTGCGGGCCTGGCCATCAACGTCAACACCGTCGCCCGGGCGGTGGAGGGACTGATCGCGGAGGGTTACCTTACGGCACACCAGGGCAGGGGGATCTTCGTCGCCGACGACCCGCCCGGACGGGCGCCGGGGGCCGCGCTGCGTTCCCTCCTGGCCGGCGTGCTGGCCACCGCGCGCGAGTGGGGGATGGACCCCGAAGAGCTGGCCCTGGATCTCCTATCCCAGGCGCAGCTCGCCCGCGGGCCCGCGCCGGCGGCGTCCCGCGCCATCCTGGTCGGGACCTCCCCCGCAGACCTCAGGCGCCTGCAGCGGCAGCTGGAGTCGCAGATCCCCGGGCTGCAGGTGGCGCCGGTCCTGCCGGAGGAGCTGGGACCGGTTCCCCCCACCACCCCCGTCATCGCGACGCTGTTCCACGCACCGGCGCTGCGGGACCGGCAGCCGGTCGTCCTGGCGGACGCGCAGACCCGGGAGGAGCTGGACCGGCTGCGGCACCTGCCCCCGGGTGCGTGCGTCGCGGTGGTGGCGGCGGACCGGGTGCAGGCGGCGCGCATCCAGCAGAGCCTGGAACGGGGCGGGTTCGGCCACCTGGGGCTCCGCGCGGCCACGGACCCCGCCGAGCTCGACGCCCTCCTGGGCGACTCCGCCTGCCTGCTGGCCGCTCCCAGCGGCCTTCACCTGGCGGAGGCTGCCCGGGCCGCGCGGCCGGACCTCCCCTGCATTCGCGAGCCGCTCACGCCGCCGCCGGAGGCCCTGGCCACCCTCCGCCAGGCCCTGGGCGGCGCCCCGGTGCCCCCACGGGTGGCGGTGCGATCCTCCTGGATCTAGCGGACGGCAAAGCCGGGCAGGGTGCACTCCCTGCCCGGCTGGTGTGTGTCCGCAGCTAGCTCAGGTTGTTCTTCAGGCGGGCCACCGTCTCGGCATCGAGCTTCTTGATGACCGCCGCCAGCAGCTTGGCCGCGTTCTCCATGTCGTCCCGGTGAATCAGGCCGGCATGGCTGTGGATGTACCGGGTGGCGAAGCCCACGACCAGCGACGGCACGCCCCGGCCCTGGATGTGGATCCGGCCGGCGTCCGTGCCGCCTCTCGCCATGGCCTGGAACTGGACGGGGATCCCCAGTTCCTCGGCGGTGTCGATGACCAGATCCCGCAGGCCCCGGTGCGGCACCATGGAGGCGTCGTAGACCAGGATCAGCGGGCCCGCCCCGAGCTTGCCCTCGCCGTGCCCGTCGCTGCCGGGGACGTCGGTGGCCACGCCGACGTCCAGCGCGAAGGCGATGTCCGGCTGGATCGTATTGGCCATCGTCGTCGCCCCGCGCAGGCCGACCTCCTCCTGCACGGTGCCCACCGCGTAGACCTCGTTGGGATGGTCCTGGCCCTTCAGCTCCTCCAGCACCATGATCGCCACGGCGCAGCCGGCCCGGTTGTCCCAAGCCTTGTTCATCAAGATCTTCGGGTTCGGCATCACGTGGAAGTCGCAGTGGGGCACGATCGGATCGCCCGGCCGCACGCCCCACTCCCGCGCCTCCTCCTTGGAGCTGGCGCCGATGTCGATGAACATGTCCTTGATCTGGACGACCTTATTCCGCTCCTCGTCGCTCAGGAGGTGGGGCGGCTTCGAGCCGACGACGCCGATGAGCTCGCCCTTGCGGGTCAGGACCTTCACGCGCTGGGCCAGCATCACCTGGCTCCACCAGCCGCCGACAGGCTGGATCTTCAGGAAACCCTTGTCGGTGATCTCGGTGACCATCCAGCCGACCTCGTCCAGGTGACCGGCCAGCATGATGCGCGGGCCGCCCGCCAGGCCCTTCTTGATGCCGGCGATGGATCCGAGGTTATCGCTGATGATCTCGTCGCACAGCGGCTCCAGGTACTTGCGCATCACCTGGCGCACGGGCTCCTCGAAGCCGGAGATCCCGTTGGCGCTGGTGAGCTCCTCATACATCTTCAGCCTGTGGTCCACCGGTCGGGCCTCCCTCTCCATCGATGAATGTACTTGCCGACTGTTGCTTAATTCCACCGCCCGTCGGCAAACCCCTGCCGACTCCCGAGAGGCAATGGGACTTTGGTCTATTGCCTGGTGGCTTTCCTGCGTCTAATCTGGTCATAAGCAGTACTTTTGGCCTGCCGGAGCATGACGCGAAAGGGGGGCCGCCACCGTGCTGTTGTCCTACCTCCGGGTATACTGCGACATCATCGAAACCCGCAGCTTCTCCAAGGCGGCGGCGCGCAACTTCATCTCCCAGCCCGCCGTCAGCCAGCAGGTGAAGGCGATGGAGGAGCACTTCCAGCAGCGGCTGATCGAGCGATCGCCCCAGGGGATCTACCCCACCGAGGCGGGGCGCATCTTCTACGAGTACGCCCGCGAGATCGTGGACCGCTACCAGGCCCTGGAGCAGCAGATGGCGAACCTCAGCCAGTCCGTCTCCGGCACGATCCGCGTGGCCACCGTCTACTCGGTCGGCCTGCACGACCTGCCTCCATATATCAAGAAGTTCATTCAGACCTACCCCCAGGCCCGGATCCACCTCGAGTACAGCCGCACCAACAAGATTTACGAGGCCGTGCGGCAGAACCAGGTGGACATCGGCATCGTCGCCTATCCCCAGGAGAACCGTCAGATCGGCGTCATTCCCCTCCCCGCCGACGAACTGGTGGTCATCGTCGCCCCGAATCACCCCCTGGCCAAGGCGGGCAAGCCGGTCGCGCTGCAGCAGCTGCATGGCCTCCCGTTCATCGCCTTTGACCCGGACATCCCCACCCGCAAGGCCACCGACCGGGTCCTGCAGGAGCACGGGGTCGACGTGGAGATCGTCCACGAGTTCGACAACGTCGAGACGATCAAGCGGTCAGTGGAGGCGGAGCTGGGCGTCTCCATCATCCCCCGGCGCTGCGCTCGCTGGGAGGTCAGGTCAGGATCGCTGGTCGCGCTGCCCTTCGCCGACATCCGCATCGAGCGGCCGGTGGGCGTCATCTACAAGCGGGGCAAGAACTTCAGCAACACCCTGCAGAAGTTTATCGCCCTCCTGACCGAAGAGCGCGCTCCTGAGGACTGATCCGATCGCACGGGGTGACGGCGAAAGGAAAGGGGCTGATCACCTTCCGGCGGGCTCCGGGCGCAGGCGACGCTCACGGCCGCGTGTGAACGAGCAGGAAACCAGACCCGCGACAGCGGTGCCGCCCGGCTGGGCGGCACCGCTGCAGTCATATGTATCCAGATGCCTGCGAAGTCATATATGACGGGGCAGTGAAAAACGCGACGGAGAGACCGTAACCTTCGCCGTCTAACCTCGTTAGTAAGGGCGACAGAAGCAAGACAGAGCGACGCAGCTCGGAGCGGCGTGGAGACGGGAGGGACCATTTGCGATGTTATCGCTGACGGATGAGCAGTTGGTGGAGCGGGCGCAGGAAGGGGATCGCGGCGCGCTGGGCGAGTTGATCAGCCGTTACGAGCAGCGTACCTATAACCTCGCCTACCGTTTGATGGGAAATCACGCCGACGCGTGCGACGCAGCCCAGGAGGCGCTGGTGCGCATCTGCGTAAGGCTTCAGAATTTCCGTGGTGACTCCCAGTTCTCGACCTGGCTCTACCGCGTGGTCACCAACACCTGCCTGGACGAACTGCGGCGGAGGGGCCGGAACCGGTGTACCTCCCTGGACGAGGCCCTGCCGCTGGACGAAGGATCCGTTCCGCGCCAGGCGGCCGACGACGCCGAAGGCCCGGTCGAATACGTGGAGCGCCACGAGGTGCAGGCCGCGGTGCACCGGGCGATCAGCCGGCTGCCCTACGACTACCGCGTCGTCGTCATCCTGCGCGACCTCCACAACCTGAGCTATCAGGAGATCGCCGCCGTCCTCGGGACCACGCTCGGCACCATCAAGTCGCGGCTGCACCGGGCGCGCCAGGCCCTCCGGGACATCATCGAGGACACGGAGGCGCACCGGCTCGACATCGCCTGATCACCGAAACTTTTGTTCGGATGATTCTTTCCGAAAAGTAACCCCCCGTTCGCTGTTCGTAAGGCGAACGGCCGCGGTATGATGAAAGTGCAAGGGGCGCAGGGGATGACAGAAGGATCTGCGGATCCAGAATCGGGACCCGGCACAGTACCTCTCGCCCCTTTGGGTGCCCGGGATGTGTAGACAGGGACGAAGCGAACAGAAGAGCAGAGCAGAGAACCGGGCACCGCAACCCCCTGAAGGCGACAGCCTCCAGGGGGTTGTTCGCGCGTCGGCGTCTTCAGCCTGTGCGCCGCCGTAGTCTTCAGCCTGTGCACCGCTCGAGTCTTCAGCCTGTGCGCCGCCGTAGTCTTCAGCCTGTGCACGGCTCGAGTCTTCAGCCTGTGCGCCGCTCCTACTTCCCATGCCGACGTGGCGGGTCCGCCGAATCCCTCACCGATGCTGCCCGTAGGCCGCCCGCAATGTTGTCCTTCGGCGTCCCGGTCGGTCAGTCCTCATGCTTGACTTCTGCTACTCGAAGTTGGCGGGTTCGTCATATGTCCCGGATTCCGGCTGGTCGAAGCTCGCGGGCCGGTCATACTCCCCGGATGCCTGCTGGTCGAAGCTCGCGGGCCGGTCATACTCCCCGGATTCCCACTGGTCGAAGCTCGCGGGCTGGTCGTATGCCCCGGATGCCTGATGGCCGGTCTCCTGCGAGTAACCGGTTCGCCCGTCCTCCCGGCGAGTCTTCTCCTCACCGGTCGCCTCCGCGGAGCCCCAGTCTGCAGCCTCGCCAGCCGCATACGGCCCTTCCTGCTCGACTGCGTTCTGTGCAACGGCATCCTGGCCAGCGACGCCTTCGGCCTGCCCACTTGTGCTATCGTCGACGACTGCCTGCCCAATCGGCATGTCCGTCCCATCCGCGGTGAACAGGTCGGCGGGGTGCCGGAGAGTCGGCTCCACCGTCCCCGTCGCATGCGCCCCCAGATTGCGGACTACATCGGGCGTGACGTCATGACCGTCGGGCGTGTCCGCGAACGGCCGGTCGCCGTCCATTGGCAGAGCGGTCTCGTCCACGGAGCGGGGCACGAACAGGAACCAGGCAATACCGAGCACGGCAAGAAACAGCAAGAACCAGATCATCCTGATTTCCCCCCTGTTCCGTGTAGTCTACCCCGCTCTGCCAGAAACCTTTCCGAAACGGTCAACTTGCGTTCACGTGCCGCCCTGCCGCAGCTCACCCGCCGGAGCCGACAGTTTGCCGCTTGGCTGGGCCGGGCCTCAGCGGAGTTCGAAACGACCAGCCCCGGCCCCCCCACGCCCCTCTCGCTCCATCCGATCTGTTATAGCTGCGTGTTGCCGCTGAGCTCGGCCCCGCGGTCTTCATAACGGATTTTTCGTAACGGATACTTCGTCCTCACGGGCGGCGTCGCGGCATACGGCGCGATAACCTAGACTGCCGCGCCAAACCCGCCTCTCCGCCGGGGCATCGCAACCTCCCCAGTGGCTGTCCAGCGCTAGCCCAGCCGATGTCGACCCTATCCGACGAAAAGGATTCGGGCTCGCGATCACACCCCGTCCACATCCGGTGTGCGCGAGCCAACAGTGCCGCACAAACGGCCCGCAGCGCGCAGACCGATCTGTCGGCTAACGTCAGGAGACCGCCCTCAGGGCGTCCAAGTCGGCCGCCGAGGAGCCGCCCTGGCGGCTGCGGGCACACTTCCGGACGATCTCGCAGTACCAGGCGATGTAATGGTTCAAGTAGCGGGTGGCGATGCCGTGAAACTGCCAAAACCACCCGTACGCGTACTCGGGCACGGCCGGCAACCCGTCCCAGCAGTCCCCGGGCTCGGTCCTCCGCCCACGAGCCCTCCGCAACGCCTGGGACGCGTCTCGAAAGTGAAGGCCGCTCTGCTCGCATGCGGCGGCAAAGTAGCGCGAGTCGTAGGCGTACACCACCGACCCCGCCCGAACCAAAGCCTTCAGGCCACTGGCCAGTCGTTCCGGGGTGATCTGTCCCTGCCCAAGGTTGTACAACTGGTACCCGAAGTCGTTCTGGGCAACCAGGATCACGCTCGGCCGGCCGTCGACCAGCAGGCGGAATCGCCCGCTTGACCGCGTCGGATCCAGAACTCTCCGCCGCAACCAATTGTAATAGCCCCAGCTTCCCGGCCCGTTGCAGGTTCGGCTGCCCTTTTCCGAATAGCGGACATAGAAGTACCCCACGCAGACGTTCCCCCGCAGGCGGGTACGCGGCCGGCGGGCGAGGATGGCCAAGGCGCGGTGGCGCCACCGGAAAGCGGTCGGCAGACTGACTCGCAGCATAGCCGCCACCCGGCGGAGCGGTAGGTAATCCGAGAGCAGCTCAATCATCCGATTCCACTCCGCCCGCTTGCGCAGCCGGAACGCCGGGGAGCCCGTGGCGTCGCTGAACGTCCGGCCACACAGGCGGCAACGATACCGCCTCACCCGGGTGCCGTCGCTGCGCCTGTATACCCCGTGTGCTTTCAAAGCAGAGGCTTTGCAGTACGGGCAAGAAGCTCTCAGTGTGTTTCCGGCCACGGAGGAAAGACCTCCCATGTTCGGAATCCGTTCCCATTATCACCGAACTCAGGTTCGCTGTCAAGTCCTCCCATCGGCCTCCCAGGGGGGCTGATTCCGGCCGGCAGCCACCTGCCCCAACGCCGGCCGGGAGGTGAACAGTCCGGCGCAGGCCGCAGAAGCCCCACCCATGCCATCCGCCACACGCAGTGTGAACAGACCGGTATCTGCCGCCAACGATCCACCAGGGTCACCCTGGCCTGGTCCTCAACCACTGAGAAGGCAACAGGGCGGCGGCCGGCATGGGTCGCAAACACCGAAACGACCGGGGCGCCACAACGGGGCACCCCGGTCGCCTTGCTCTCGGGCTGACCTAACGCCCAGCCTTCAAGGCCTCTTTCAGCAGGCAGCGGTCCTGGACGGTGAGCAGGCCCATCGCCTCCGCTTCCGCCACCGCCTCGTCGTTCACCACGCCTTCCTGCATCCAGAGCACCTTCGGCTTCATAGCCATCTCGCCGATCTCCCTCACCACATCGAGCGCGTACTGCGGCGCGCGGAACACCTGCACCACGTCCACCGGGAACGGAATCTCCCGCAGCGAGGCGTACACCTTCTCCCCCAGGATCTCGCCGCCCTTGGGGTTGACCGGCACGATGCGGTAGCCGCGCCGCTGCATCTCCGCGCTCACCCGGTAGCTGGGGCGTTCGGGATTGTCCGAAAGCCCCACCACTGCCAGCACCTTCGGCCCGTCGAGGACCCACGCCACCGTCTGCGGATCGTTGACGGCCATGCCAATCGCCCTCCCTTGCCTTTCCGTCAACTATTGGACGACGGCATCGCGCCGGGCGGAATGCTGCCTGGCCGGCAGGCACGCTCACGCTCCCGCCATCGCTTTCTCCAAGGCCTGCTCCAAGTCGGCGATCAGGTCCTCAACGTCCTCGAAGCCGACGGAGACCCGAATCAGGTCGTCGCCCACGCCGGCGGCCTCGCGCTGGGCCGGCGTCAGCTGGCTGTGGGTCGTGGAAGCCGGATGGATCACCAGCGACCGGGCGTCGCCGACGTTGGCCACGTGGGAGAACAGCCGGACGGAATCGATGAAGCGGGCGCCGGCCTCCAGGCCGCCCTTCAGCCCGAAGACCAGCATGCCGCCGAAGCCGCCGCTCAGGTAGCGCTGCGCCAGGGCGTGATCCGGGTGGCTGGGCAGCCCGGGATACCGCACCCAGGCCACGGCCGGGTGCTCCGAGAGGTACCGGGCGATGGCGAGCGCATTTTCGCTGATGGCCCGCATGCGCAGGGCCAGGGTTTCGAGCCCCAGGAGCAGCAGGAAGGAGTTGAACGGCGACTGGCAGCCGCCCAGGTCGCGCAGCATCTGCGCGCGCACCTTCGTGATGAAGCCGGCGCGCCCGAAGTCGACCGCGTAGCGCACCCCGTGATACGACGGATCCGGCTCCGTGAACCCCGGAAACCGGGGCGAGTTCCAGTCGAAGTTCCCGGAGTCCACCACGACGCCGCCCATCGCCACGCCGTGGCCGCCGAGCCACTTGGTGGCCGAGTGGATGACCAGGTCGGCCCCGTGCTCGATGGGCCGGCACAGGATCGGCGTGGCGAAGGTGTTGTCGATGACGAGCGGGATCCCGTGCTCGTGCGCGATCGCGGCCACACCGGCGATGTCGAAGACGTCCAGCCGGGGGTTGCCGATCACCTCGCCGAAGATCAGCCGGGTGCGCGGGGTGATGGCGCGGCGGAAGCCCTCCAGGTCGTGGGCGTCGACGAACCGCGCCGTGATCCCCCACTTCGGCAGGGTGGTGGCGAACAGGTTGTACGTGCCGCCATAAAGGCTCGCCGAGGTGACGATCTCGTCGCCGGCGTTGCAGATCGCCAGCACGGTGGCCACCAGGGCGGCGTGGCCGGAGGCGAAGGCGACGGCCCCGATGCCGCCCTCCAGGGCCGCGACGCGCGCCTCGAACGCGGCGGTCGTGGGATTGTTAATACGTGTATAGATGTTCCCCTCGGCCTCCAGGGAGAAGAGCTGCCGGGCGTGCTCCGTCGATTGGAAGGCGTAGGCGATGGTCTGGTAGATGGGCACCGCTTGCGCACCTGTCACCGGATCGGGGCGCCACCCGGCGTGGACCGCCAGGGTCGCGGGCCGATAGCGCCCAGCGCCCGGGGCAGGGCGGTCCGGGTTCCCCTGCGGAGCGGTA